>WUUC01229318.1_pt1 | contig 15013 bp, 10 predicted proteins | sample 6278441 | NCBI WGS metagenome assembly WUUC01 (sample SAMN13675441, study PRJNA597444) | soil metagenome | isolation source: soil | place: USA: Washington | collected 2017-10
GCTGAATGATGTCGGTACGAAATCATTAGCGGTGGTATAACGTACGATGCTCATATCTTTTTAAGTTTTTTGATTTACTGGTCTTATAGTGAAAAATGTGCCTAGCGCCTTTTAAGGCTATTATTAAGCCATAATGGCTGTATTTACGAATTTGCAGCATGTTTACTATGGCAAAATGGCTGTAAGCCAAAGACAAACTTGCATCGTCCGCTTGTTTCGGCCCTTTTATGCAGTTAACCAGGCCAGGAAAAAATATTCCTACTGAGTCTATAGATTGTATGGAAATTTAAAATTTTTATTATTTTTGCTTCAGATTTATAAAGAAGGGGGGAGAGAACAGGCTCTTTGAACTCCTAGCAACTTTCGATTTGAATAAGTGCTACATCCTGCCGAAGAAGATAAATAAGGGCAATGAAAACTACGTACGGACAAATCTCGAACAACAACTTACATACCCACCATGCTGTAAGGATCACAATCCTTTATTGTTGTTGTTAATATCTGTTTTTCAAATTTTTTTTCTCGCAGTCTGACTGCAACTCTATAACTAGTCGTCTAATTAATCATTAGAATTTAAAACTATTATGAAAGTTAAATCTATTGGAATACCTGTGGGATACATTGTCTCTATACTGGTACTATCATCATTTTTGGAACCTGCTGCCATCGAAAAATTTCAGGTAGATACGAAGTCAAGCTCATTGCTTTGGACAGGTAAGAAAGTAACTGGAGAACATACCGGAACCGTACAGCTTTCTTCGGGCGACTTTAAGCTGGAGGGTAAATCCATCAGCGAAGGGAATTTTGAAATTGATTTGTCAACCATTACCGTAACTGATATCACAGATAAAGACGCCAATAGTAAATTGGTCGGCCACTTAAAGAGCGATGATTTCTTTTCTGTTGCAAAACATCCGAAAGCGAAGTTTGTATTGAGCTCGGCTACGAGCCAAACCCCTGGTGAATATTTGATCAAAGGTAATCTTACCATTAAAGGAATTTCAAACGAGATCGAATTTCCGGCAACAATAATACGCGCAGACAAAAAGTTTACGGCGACAGCAAAGATCAATATTGACAGAACGAAATATGACATCAAGTTCAGGTCATCAAACTTCTTTGAGAACCTTGGCGACAAGGCCATCGATAACAACTTTGTACTTGACCTTAAACTGATAGCAACACCTCAGAAAGGAATATAAATTTTGGGTTAGGTGAATAGGGAGGAGGGTTCGCGCTCTGGTAAGGTTAGAACCCCACTCTCCCTCACATCAAACAGCCCGTACGTGAATACAAGAAGGTTAATGCGGTTCTAATGTAGCGAAATATCCCTATACGATAAACTTAATTTCGTATACGACTTCTTTCATAGCCTCGCACCCTTCCATTAATATTTATTAACCACTGTCTTCCCATAGGAAGCGGCTTACAACGGAGGCAACATTAGACTATGAAAAAACTATTACTCATTGCATTTTCTTTAACCATTTCTCACCTTCTTCTGGCGCAGGACAAAGTAGAAGGCTTTATTAAAGATGAATCTGGAGAACCATTACCCGGCGCTACAATTCTTATAAAAGGAACTTCTCAATATGTAGTAACAGATGTGCAAGGAAGGTTTTCAATCCCTGCTGCGAAGGAGTTACCCTTTACACTTAGCGTAAGCAGCATCGGATACCAGGCACAGGAAATCGAGATTTACGAATTGAGCGCGGAGCCCGCGGAAGTTGTTTTAAAAAACAATAATATCTTAAACGAAATTGTAGTTATCGGTTATGGAACTCAGGAACGCAAAGATCTCATAGGTTCCATCACAAAAGTCGATCCATCCGAAACTCAGAATATTGCAGTTGGCGGCATCGACGCGCAGTTGCAAGGAAAGGTTTCCGGCGTTCAAATATCCTCTTCTTCAGGAGTACCGGGTGAGGTTTCAAATATACGTGTCAGGGGTGCAACATCTATCAATGCAAATAACAATCCGCTATATGTGATTGATGGTGTTTTTATCAACGGTAATAGCCTTCAAACCTTAAACACAGGAGGTAAGGCCACTTCGCCTATTGCAGATATCAATCCTACCGATATTGAAAGTATTGAAGTGTTAAAAGATGCAGAAGCTACCGCGCTTTATGGTTCACGCGGGGCAAATGGCGTGATCCTCATCACTACCAAAAGAGGTCAGTTCAACCAGGCGCCATTGATTAGCTTCAACACTTCACATGGGTTTTCAAAAGCCATCAAACTATGGGATCTCACAACGGGTCCTGAACACGCAGAACTGGTAAATGACTGGTGGATAAATACAGGTATCGATAATCCAGCGCTTAACCGTACCGTTACAAACAGACCTTACAGGCCCGTATCAGAAGGTGGGCGAGGACTTCCGGAAGAGCAGCAAACCTATGACCGTTTGGGTGAGGCTTTTCGAACAGCCCCAATTCACAGCTATGATATTTCTGTTGCTGGTGGTACCAATTCGACGAAGTATTACATCGGCGGCGGTTTCAGTTCTCAGGAATCTATACTTCGGCCGATCACATTCGAACGGGCGAGCTTTAAAGTTAACCTCGATCAGAAAATAAATGACAAGATTCAAATCGGCGTAAGCAACGCTTTCACAAGGACATTTCGAAACCAGGCGAGAGCCGGTGACGGACCTCGTGGCGGTCTATTACAGTCGGCGCTTCATACGCCAACCCTTTCATCCCCATACAATGCCGAAGGTCAACTCGTGGGCCGTGCTGGTTTTGATAACCTAACCTTGCTTATCGATAATTATGATGTTAGTTCTATAAGCTTGCGATATATCGGTAACCTATATGCAGAAGCGGAATTGCTACCTGGTCTCAAATTTCGTACAAATGTAGGCATCGATTATAACAACTATGATGAAGCGGAATACTGGAATACTTTTTTAATTGAGGGAAGTCAAGGCGGGCTGGGAACATCAAGCATTACACAAAATACAAATTGGATCAACGAGCAAACCCTACACTACCGCAAGACGTTTGGTGGCAAACATACTGTAGGTATTCTCATTGGAAATACGCTTCAAAGTGATCAGCTGGCCAGAACATTTGCCGAAGGACGCGGATTTGCCAATAACGAATTCAAAGTAATTTCGTCAGCGTCTTCAACAACAAGCACCCAAAACTGGAACAAGAGCTCTCTTGCCTCTTTCTTTGCCAGGGCCGATTACGCATTTGATAATAGATATCAAATAGACTTCAGTTTCCGTGCAGACGGGTCTTCAAAGTTTGGAGCAGACAATAAATGGGGATATTTTCCTGCCGTAGGCGCCGCATGGAAAATCAAAGAAGAAGGTTTTCTCAAAGATGTCAATCTCATCAGTAACCTGAAATTACGGGCAAGCTATGGGATCACAGGAAATCAAAATGGCATTGGAAATTTTGCTGCGCTTGGTTTATGGAGTGGTGGGGCACCATATCAGGGTACCGCAGGCATTGCACCTCAACAGATTGGTAATCCCGGTTTGAAATGGGAGCGAACTGCGCAAACAAATGTTGGGGTCGACCTGGGCTTTTTCAACAACAGGCTCAATTTCGAATTCAATGTTTATGATAAATATACTTCAGATGGTCTGCTCCAGGTAACGCTTCCGGCAACCACAGGATTCAGTACCTATTGGAGCAATGCTGCAGAGATTAGCAATAAAGGATTTGAGTTGGCAATTAATTCAGTAAACATTGAAACAAAAGATTTTACATGGTCTACAAGTTTTAACATTTCCAGTAACGTTAATAACATAGAAAAGCTGGACAACCCGCTCCGGTTTGGAAGCCGTCAGCTAATCCTTCAGCAAGAGGGAACGCCTCTCTATTCGTTCTGGCTTTATGAACAGCTTTACGTTGATCCTCAAACCGGCAATGCGGTGTACACCGACATTAATGATGATGGAAAAATCACAACGCAAGATAGGCATATCGTTGGAAGCATATGGCCTGATTATTTCGGAGGAATAACAAACACGCTGATTTATAAAGGCATCGATCTTAACCTCTTCTTCGCCTTTCAATATGGCAATGAAGTGTATAACCATAATGCGTTTTTTGGGGGAGCAATCGGCGCGCGTGATGAAGCACGTGTAATTTTCAAAGAGAACGTAAGCCGTTGGCAACAACCAGGCGATGTAACTGATGTTCCACGCCCGGACGGGATCAATATTAACAACTATCTGGATGGAACAAGCCGGTTTCTTGAGGATGGGTCGTTTATCAGGTTGCGTTCTTTATCGCTGGGATATACCGTACCAGTGCGTATAGCTGAAAGGTTGAAGTTGAAAACACTGCGGTTCTACTTCACAGGAACTAACCTGTTCCTCTTCACAAAATACAAAGGTGCCGACCCAGAATCAGCCGCAAACTCATCGCAAAATGAACAAGGGATAGACCTTGGAACACCTCCTCAGCCAAGAACACTTCAATTCGGATTGAACGTAACGCTGTAAAAAAATTAATCGATTCACCATGTCTATTTCGTTTTTAAAAAATCAGCCTATGCAAACAAGTGCATTTAAACTAAATATCTCAAAGATTTTCGGTCTCGCAATATTAATCACCATCCTCGGTTCCTGCGATGATTTTCTGGATGTAAAGCCAAAGGAATCGCTGTCGGACGAGTTTACAATCGTGGACAAAATTTCTGCCGAAACAGCTATCAACGGTGTATATAGTGCATTGGCAAGTACTGGATACTATGGAACAACTTTTCAATCCATTGGCTATTTGTCAGGAGACAACATCCTCTGGACAGGTTCACAATCGCAAGTGCAGGAATTTATAAACCATAAGGTCAGTCCTGAAAACTCAACCATAGGAGGTGCCTGGATAGCCATCTACCAAACCATTAACAGGGCAAATAATGTAATCCATAAAGTCCCGGCAGTTACGGACCCGGCCCTAACTGTGGACATCAAAAACAGAATTTTAGGTGAAGCATTTTTTATTCGGGCGCTGGCTTATTTTGATCTGGCACGGACGTTCGGCGGTGTTCCAATTATTACGGAGCCAACCATCAAGCCAACGGATAATAGCGGTGTTGTGCGTAGCACGGTTGAGCAAACTTATGCTCAGGTATTAAGCGACCTAGAACGTGCAGAACCTCTATTACCATTGGTAACTAATCGCTTTAAGGCTACACGCAAAACAGTCTGGGCGCTGAAAGCACGATACTACCTGTATCACCAGAACTGGGCTCAGGCTGAACTCTATGCCACGAAGCTGATCGATGACACAAATTACAAATTGCTAAAACCGTACGGCGTGTTTTTTAAAAATAACGTAAGAGGTACTGAAGAAAGCATTTTCGAAATATTTTATAATGGAACCACTGAAGTCAATGGCCATCGTAACCAATGGCAACCTCAAGTTAACGGGGGAACTCGTCAGTGGGCGCCGAGTGCGGATGTGATCGCTTTGTTAAGCGATCCGGCTATCGGGGGTAACCGAAATGTTTTGATTGCAAAGGACAATCAGGGCAGATGGTATGGGGATTTATATTATCGCACACCCGCCTCAGACCCTTCATACATTTTTCGTATTGCAGAACTTTACCTGATCCGCGCTGAAGCACGCGCGCAACAAGACAAGTTACCCGAAGCACTCGCGGATCTCAATTTCGTACGCGAACGCGCCGACCTCGGGGAATCAGTAGCTCAAACCAAAGAAGAAATCTTGCTTGCGATTGAAGGTGAACGAAGGCTTGAATTTTCCCAGGAGCCACACCGTTGGTACGACCTTGTTCGCACTGGTCGTGCAGACGAAGTACTGAATGTAACTGAGGCGAATCACCTCGTCTTACCAATTCCCATTGATCAAATCCTGGTGGACCAGGCACTTGAACAAAACGCTGGTTATTGATCCTAAACAGACTATCTATGAACCTGATTGAAACCCCAGTAGCGTCCGACCGCATTCAGGTCGCGAACGCTCAAATTAAACCGTTTGCCTACCGTGGGCATGCACAAGATGAACTCCCTGAATGGAAGAATTATGAAAAAACATTGTTCCGTTTCTTTTTCATATTCTTCGCTATTCAGGTCATTCCACTGGATGCGAAATATTATCAAAATTTTTTCGCCATCGATTGGTTTAATCTTCATTTCCGCAATATTTTCTATATCGGCCGGTATGCTCCTTCATTCATTTCTAATGCGCCTGGTTTTGGTGACTGGATAATAATAGCTGTTGTGGCGACTATTGGGACGATTGCGTGGAGCTATGTTGACAAAGAACGGAAGGAGTATAACACCTTGTATTATTGGCTGCGTGTGGTCCTTAGATATCGCTTAGCCGTCGCGTTGCTTGCATATGGCTTTTTAAAGTTTTATCCAATGCAAATGCCCGATCCTTCCATAAGTAACCTGAATACGAACTACGGAGATTTTGACGCATGGAAGATATTTTCTCTTAGCACTGGTATCGTTCCCGGCTATCAATCCTTTTTAGGATTGGTGGAAATTTCCGCTGCGCTCCTCTTGCTGTATAGGAAAACAGCTTCCATCGGCGCATTTATAATAATTCCTTTTACAGGCAATGTGGTAATGTCCAACCTTGCTTATGAAGGTGGAGAATATATTTATGGACTTTATCTTGTGAACATTGCATTATTTCTTCTAGCATTTGATGCTCGGCGCCTGATCAATCTGACGTCCCTTGACCGTCCAACGTTGCCGAACCGCTTTAAGCCATCTTTCAAAAAAGGATGGCTTCGGTATGGCCGATTATCATTGAAAAGCATTTTTATTTTTCTATTCGTGTTTGTTTATGACGTTAAGGTCAGAGCCGCTTATGATACGGGTGGGTTTCAGTTTCCCCAGGCAAAGGGACTTTCTAAAGCAGAAGGCGTTTATGTCGTCAGCGAGTTTAAGCTTAACGACACGGTGTTGCCTCCTTCATTTGATAATCCTATTAGATGGGAGGACGTAGTGTTTGAGAAATGGGCGACGCTTAGTATTAGATCTGGAATGCCTGTGGAAGTTTATACCGCCAGAACAGAAGAGATTTTTTTGAACGACGCAGAGCGGATATATGAATTGTCCGGTTCGCAAGGAAGGCACTACTATCATTATTCTATTGACTCAGTGAATGAAATACTGACCCTTCAAAATAGAAACAGTAACCACAGCAAGGACAAACTGATACTTCGTTACCACAGGCCCGACGATTCAAAAATTATTTTATCCGGTACAAATGAGAAGAACGATTCAATCCATGTCGTGCTGCAAAAGCTTAATAAAAAATATCTTCTGAAAGAAGTTGAGAAACATGGAAGGCGTCGACCACTAAAGATGTAACGTCCCTCGAATAAAACATTCACAGACTATGGCAACCACAACACAACATATAGCACCGGTTTCTGAAAAAGAACTTCGCAGAGTCCAGTCCTCCAAGGAATCTGAGAACAACACTACGCACAGTTTGCGACCATGGAAGAACTGGCAAAAAATTGCTTTTCGGATCTCCTTTATATTTTTCGTTGCAATTTGTATTCCGAACAGTCCCGAGTGGTATAAGCATGTAGCTACCATCGATTGGACAAACCTGCACTATCGCGATCTCTACGACATTGCACGGTTCGGTTCCGGCTTGAACTTTTTTGGTAATACTATTTTTGGAAATTCCCTTAGCGGATATGCTAACTGGATCATCACGCTTATCGTGGCGGTGCTCGGTGGTGTAATATGGACTGTGGTCGCTAAAAGGCGAAAACCTGAACCCCAAGAATACAACGTATTATATTATTGGCTTCGGGCAATTGTTCGGTACCGTGCCGCTATCGGTATCATTGGTTTTGGCTTTACAAAATTATTGCCTGTTCAGATGCCGTATCCGTCCACGGCATTATTGAATACCGATTTTGGAGATCTGACTGCTCAAAAAATTTACTGGCTTTCGATCGGAATCGTTCCTTGGTACCAAGTGTTTGCCGGTGTGGTAGAAATTGTAGCTGGTACATTGCTCTTTTTCAGGAAGACAACATTGATTGGCGCAGTCCTCTTGTTCGGTGCCCTTGGCGATATCGTTTATGTCAACTTTGCCTATGACGGAGGCGTACACGTCTATAGCACCTATTTTGTGTTGTTGTCAGCATTTATATTGGCGCACTACATACCTCAGCTTTACAATTTGCTGATCCTTGAAAGAAAAACGTTTCCCGTTTTCTATTATCCTTCTTTCGCTAAACCGTGGCAGAAATTCACCCGGGTAGGTATAAAAGCATTAACGCTGTTTATTTTCGTTGGTCTACTTTTCTACCTGCAATGGATAAATTTTTTATATGACCCTTACAAGCAACCGTCAACAAAGGGTATTTCGAAACTACGAGGGCTTTATAATGTTTCAGAATTCCGTCTGAACAATGAAGTTATTCCATATGATCCATTAGATTCTGTGCGCTGGACAGAAGCTACTTTTGAGAAATGGACCACGCTTACATACAAAGTTAATAAGCGTTTACCTCTAGACCTTTCAAATGGCGGCGGTGACCCCCAACATGATATTAACCGGACGTTTGAGATCTCAGGTGTAGGGGGAGGACGAAGAGTTTTCCATTACCTGGGAGATAGCATAGACCGTACGTTATACCTGCAGGATAAATACAAAGCTCGTCCTGATTTGAGGAACGTGACTGCTGGAGCAGGAGGCGACGGCGGTACAAGAGGAGAGTCCAGACTTGATCCAGCGAACAAATCTTTGATTGAAAAAAAGAAAAGCATTTATGCTGATCATTGGATTGGACCAGAAGCATTAGCACATATTGGCGATGAAGTGTCGATGATTGACCAACGAGCTGCCTCAACAAGAAGAGAGCGAGAATTTGCGAGTGAAAAAGGCTATGACAAGCGTAATAGAATGGTGCTGAAGTATGATGCCAATCAGGATGGTTCACGGGTAATTCTTACCGGTTTAAATGAGGATCTCGATTCGCTTTATATAGTGTTGGATCGGGTAGATCGAAAATATGCCTTAACTGAAAGTACACTAGTGGCGGGAAAATATTGAAAAAAAAACTTGTTCGTGAAAATATGCGTGCGCGGAGCGAAGTCTTCCGGAATTTTGCAAGTACATCTTCTTTACTTGTGTAGCCTGTTTTTCTTTGTGTCTTGTTCATCAGGTGATAGCCGTTTAAACAACGAGGGCTCACCGAGTGACACTCAGGCATGGCCGTCGTCGTTTGGAATCGGGCGACTGGCAACGCAGCATGAAATAGATTCCATTAATTTTGACGTCCGGCCCGATGGACAGGGGCTTCCACCGGGGGCCGGCAATGTCTCGGCAGGGTCAATAATCTATCAGGAAAAATGTGCACGTTGTCACGGTGCTACCGGAGTGGAAGGTCCCTATAATCCCCTGATATCAAGAACTCCAAATACTTCCGGTAAAGATGAAAAGACTATCGGGAACTACTGGCCATACGCCACAACATTATATGATTATATCCATCGTTCAATGCCGTATGATAAACCTGGCTCTTTGACATCAACAGAAGTATATAATCTCACTGCATTTTTGCTGCACGAGAACGGCGTCATAGATTCCTCTCTCACGGTGACGTCGGATAATTTGTCGAAGATAACTATGCCTGCCCAAAAGCTTTTTGTCGACGATGACCGGACTGATGGTCCCGCGATCAGATGACTTATCACTAAAAATTAACGCATGAAGCCCGTTTCAGACTCCTCGCTAGTGAAAACGCCGATCCGCCGCCGAACTTTACTGGGTGGTGCGCTTACCGCAGCCGTTGTGCTGGCACAGACTGCGTTGGGAAAGGTGATGCAGTCAGCGATTTCCGAATCGGAAATTTATTCAGATCCAACAAAAAAATTAGGAACGCCACCGGGTGTATTAGGGACTCGCTCGCCTTTTGAAAAGCTTGTTAAAAAACCTTCGGATACATCGTCTAGAACGCCCTTGCAGGATTTGTATGGAATGATCACCCCGTCTGACTTGCATTTTGAACGGAATCATGGAGGCGTTCCTGCAATACACCCGGAGAAGTACGAGTTGCTCATTCATGGAATGGTCGATAAGCCGATGATATTTACATTGAGCGACCTCAAGCGTTTCCCCTCCGTATCGCGCATTTGTTTTTTGGAGTGCTCCGGAAACTTCCGCGGAGGCAAAGAAACCTTAACACCTCAGGAAATTTGTGGTCTCACCAGCCAAAACGAATGGACTGGTGTGATGCTATCGACGTTGATGAGAGAGACAAGGGTCAAGTTAAATGCATCCTGGTTCTTGGCGGAAGGTTCGGATGCAGCTGTGATGACCAGAAGTATCCCTGTAAAAAAAGGGCTGGACGATGCGATGATCGTGTATGCGCAGAACGGGGAGGCTATCCGGCCGGAACAAGGTTATCCTGTGCGATTGCTTTTGCCAGGGTGGGAAGGAAATACAAGTGTAAAATGGCTGAGGCGGATTGAATTTTCAGACCAACCTTTCATGACCAGAGAAGAGACTTCGAAATATACGGAACCGGTAAAGGCGGGAAAGATCAGACAATTTAGTTTTGTAATGGATGCCAGGTCAATCATAACTTACCCGGCCTATCCCGTGAAAGTAGAAACGGGTTGGATTGAAATCAGAGGTATTGCATGGAGCGGCAGAGGAAAAATTATTCGGGTTGAAATCAGTACTGACGCAGGAAAGAGTTGGAACGCCGCGCGGTTACAAGAACCAATTCTTGATAAGGCGCATACACATTTTCGTTTTCTGTGGCATTGGCAAGGTATTGAAACGGAGATTCGAAGTCGGGCGATTGACGAGACCCAGTACGTGCAGCCGACCTTGAAACAGCTTCAAGAGGCGCGAGACAGCAAAGGTGGATATCACTTTAATCCCATTACATCGTGGGCTATTAAAAAGGACGGACAAGTGTTGTTGCAGCCGGAGGGATAATAAAGGGCTGTGATGCAAGGGGTATAGACGATATTTGAATATGGAAGTATGCAGCCTTAAAATCCTATTTTGTAGTAAACTGTGCTGCGTTTGCGCCATCCACCGGCTCCCTAATTCCGATCATGCTTAACCCAAACCAAATCATCTGTATTGTATCCGATGGCTTTCGCTTTTTGCAGATAGTCCTGCTTTACATTTTCAGGCATAGTAGTTTGCCGAGATAGCAACCAGAGATATTTAAGACTCTCACCCGCAACAAGCGCATATTGATATTCGGGATCAATCGCGATAACGTTGTAGCCGGAGTAAAATGGTCCGAAGAAAGATACTTTCAGTTTCGCTTCGTCCTTTGCATCCACAAACTTTGCTTTTCCTTTAGCTTCTTCCCATTTATCCTTTTTTGCATCATAACCGCGGTTCAAGACTTTGATCGATCCATCATCGTTCAATGTATAATTCGCAGTTACATTGTTCAATCCTTTTTCATATTTGAAGTCGAGGCGAGCGATCTCATACCACTTGCCCGCATAACGATTTACATCGAACGGCTTTACCGCAGTAGCGCCTTCCGGAATTTTGCTGCTGCATGAATTTAATAAGACGACCGCTCCTGCAAATAGCGCGACACCACCGATTAATATATGTTTGTTTTTCATTTGTCTAGTCTTGATGTTACTTCAACAAGTTGACGTTGCTTATTGTTGGGGACAGGACTGGATTTTGCGAAATGTTGAAGGCTGAAATCTATGTAACCGACAAACGAGGTTGCTAGCGGATGCGCGTTGTAATCTTGCTGTCCAATTGTAGGTTATTTTTGATTCGTGCCACAGAATAATTATCTTGTTATTGGTGATTGGATCTGTCGAAGTTGTCGAGAGGCGTACCGATCGCCGACGCTCCGATAGACAATACTAAAACTACCTGCTTTAAGGGATAGACCGTGATCAGTGTAAAATTGGAAACACGTTACGCGAATTGCTTGTATCATGAATAAAATTTGGTGTTCATACACCGTTCTTTTTCTACTATGCGCTGGTTGGAATGTTCTGCTTGGTCAGAACAGAACTGAGATAGACAGCATGGTGCATTTGTTGCGTACTATGCCGGAAGATTCGAACAAAGTTCGGACATACTACCTGTTGGGTTATCATTACAACTTCCGGCAATCAAGAACAGACCTCGCGAGGCAATGTATAGATAGCGGAAAGGTATTAGCGCAAAAAATAAATTACGCAAAGGGAGTTGTAAATGCGCATTATCACGTCGGCATGGTCGATATGAATGAGGATAACTATCAACCGGCGTTGAATCATTTTTATACCTATATCAAATTTTACGCCGCGCGAGGCGATTCACTAGCAGTAGCCCGTGGGTTATATTGTATTGGTACCGTTCACAATAAGCGAGGGGAAAATAATCTTAATCTTGCTATACAGCTTCGGGCGCTAAAAATATACGAGCAGATTGGCGACCAATCGAACGCAGCCAATACCTTAAGCGCGATTGCACACAGCTACTGGAAGTCAAAAAAGCATGCCCAGGCTATCGCGACATACAATAAGTCAAACGCGTATTATAAAGCTCAGAACAAATTATCCAATTATGCGATGGGCTTACTTAACCTGGCAAATGTCTACGTGACGAAAAACAGTTATGACACCGCTATGCAACTCTACGACCAGGCGCTTATACTTTCAAAAGAACATGGCAATGACGTCAGAGTAGCCTATGTGTTGGGAAACCTTGGTGATCTCCACGAAGAGCTTGGAAATTATAAACAGGCACTTACGTATAATCTGCAATCCCTTGAAATCAGAAGACGATTGCCGTTGAAAAATGACCTTGCTGACATTTTACTGGACGTTGGACATATGTATTGGATACTGCGGCAGTATGAGCAATCGGAAAAATATCTGAATGAAGGAATTGCACTAGCACAATCTATAGGTGCTATGGACTTGCTTCAAACAGGATATGAAAATTTGGCGGAGCTGGCCATAGCGAAAAAGAATTTTCAGCAAGCATACGAGTATAGCAAAATATCAAATCAATGGAAAGATAGCATATATAACGAGACCAGTATGGAGCAATTAAATGAGCTTCACACGAAATATGAAACGTCGGAAAAGGACAAGCAAATTGCACTGCTCGCGAAGGAGAAGGAAATACAAGTGATTGAAACCGAACGCCAGTCGCTAGTTAAAAAAGCATTTATTGCAGGGTTCGTTTTGCTGACGTGCTTAGCAGGCTTGATTATTCATACCATCCGTCAGCGTTTACTATTAACGACTAAGAACAGCGAGATTAAAGAAGTGAGTCTGTTGCATCAATTAAGCGAGCTGGAAGTAAAGGCGCTTCGTGCACAGATCAATCCGCATTTTTTATTTAACTGTCTTAATTCCATCAACCGGATGATCGTGAAAGGTGAAAATGAGAATGCTTCTCTATATCTTAAAAAATTTTCTAAGCTAGTCAGGCTGATACTCGAAAATGTTGAGACCAACAAGGTGTCATTACATAATGAATTGGCCTTAATTGAATCGTATATCCAGTTGGAAGAGCTGCGTTTCAAAGGAAAGATCGGATATGAAATTTCTATTGATGAGAAAATCGAACGAGAAAATACTTACTTGCCGCCTATGGTGCTTCAACCTTTTGTAGAAAATGCGATCTGGCACGGATTGATGCACAAAGAGGCAAACGAACCAGGCCTTATCAAAATCGCCGTAAAAGAAGATAACGACGTTTTGTTGTGTACCATTGAAGACAACGGCGTGGGAAGAGGGAGATCGGGTGAGTTAAAAGAAAAAGACGATACAAAAACGAAATCGATTGGTATCAAAATTACTGAAGAAAGGTTAAGGCTTCTTAGTAAAAAGCGAATCAACGACCTGATTCGAATTATTGATTTAAAGGACACGCTGGATACCGCTAGGGGTACACGCGTTGAAATTAGTATACCACTTTCCTAAGGTTAAGAGGGTTAAAAATGATTAATGCCATTCTGATTGATGACGAACCCGACGGACTTGAGGATCTGCAGGAAGCATTGGAAACATACTGTCCGGAAGTTTCGGTCAAAGGAGCTTTCAATGTTCCGCAGGAGGGAATGGAACACATAAAAAAAATCAAACCTGACTTGGTGTTCCTCGACGTTCAAATGCCTGGAATGTCTGGATTCGAGCTGTTACAGAAATTAGCACCTGTCCCATTCAATGTTATTTTCGTTTCCGCATACGACCGTTATGCGATCAAGGCTATTAAATTCAGCGCGCTAGATTACTTGCTTAAACCCATTGATGTGGATGAGCTTATGCAGGCTGTGTCACGAGTGAAGGAACGAATGGCTCCGGCTTCATACTCCCTTCAATCGGTTGTCCATAATGCACAACATGGTTCAGGACGCATCGAACGACTCGCTGTTCCGAGCACAGAAGGAATAGATTTTTTTGATGTCAAGGATATTATTTTCTGCAAGGCCGACAGTTGTTACACGCGCATCCATCTTACTAATCATCAAACTAAAGTTGTCACGAGAGTTTTGAAAGACTTTGAAGATCTTTTGTCTGAATCAGGGTTTTGTCGTGTGCATAATTCTTTCCTTATCAACCTTAGCCATGTGAAACGTTACATTAGGGGAGAAGGTGGCTACGCGATACTAACCGACGACCATCATGTTGATATTTCAAGAAGAAGGAAAGAAGAATTCCTGTCGCTATTAAACCGGTTATAACTTTTACCAGTCGGTATCTTTTTTTTGATAAACGCCGCTGCCTTTAGCAACAGTCGTTAGACGACTTAACCGTTCCCACCACTTACTTAATTGTGCCCGCCAGTTACTTAACGAAGCTATTCCCGATCAGTGAGGTCTTTTAGTTTCGGATAAAAAAAATATGAAAACCTCTATAAGTTGGCTGTGCAAAACACGTCTATCTGTGTTTACAATTTTGTTGGTCTTGTTTTGTTGCTCCGATCCCGAAACAGAAGACGTAACGCCCCCGATCCAGAGCGGAAAAGAGCTTACACCTGCTGAAGCAGACGCTGCGCTGGAATCTTTTTCATTTGCATCAAGCGCAAAAGTTAACGGAAGTGTA
>WUUC01063198.1_pt1 | contig 15010 bp, 9 predicted proteins | sample 6278441 | NCBI WGS metagenome assembly WUUC01 (sample SAMN13675441, study PRJNA597444) | soil metagenome | isolation source: soil | place: USA: Washington | collected 2017-10
AACTGTCGGCCCCCTCGACGGGGAGCGGCTGCGCCGCGTGCCGCGCGGGTTTGCGAAGGATCACCAGGCGGCCGAGTACTTGAAGTACCGGCAGTTTCTCGCGGGACGCGAGTTTCCCGCGAGCTTCGCCACCAGCCCGCAGTTCTACGCCGGCGTTCGGCGCGTGTTCCGGCAGGTGGCGCCGCTCACGCGGTTCCTGAACGAGCCGCTGCTTGGTCACCCGTCAGGTCCGGCTGAAGCCGGACCGCACGTACGCATTCCTCCGCCTGAAGGCCGGCACTACGTAGGATTCGGTAGGTAATGTCCACCTTTAGGTGGACTTCAGAAGGACGACATGGACGAACTGCTTCAGGACATCCGCTACGGCGTCCGCACCCTCGTCAAGAACCGCGGCTTCGCGCTGCTGGCGGTTCTCACGCTCGGCCTCGGCATCGGCGCGAACACGGCGATTTTCAGCGCGATCAGCGGAGTGCTCCTGAAGCCGCTGCCCTACGGGGACGGTGACCGGCTCGTCCTGATCCGGCAGTCCGCGCCGCTCGCGGGGCGCCCCGATTTCGGCGTCTCGGTGCGCGAATATTACGACTACCGCGAGCAGTCGGAGGATTTCGACGCGCTCGTCGAATATCACCAGATGTCGTTCGACCTGCTCAACCGCGGCGAGCCGGATCGTGTCGCGACGGGCGTGGTGTCGCACAACTTCTTCGACGTGCTCGGCATCGAGCCGATCGCGGGCCGGACGTTCGAGCCGCCGGACGATCAGCCGGGCGCGCCGCCCGTCCTGATTCTCAGCCACTCCTATTGGCAATCGAAGTTTGGCGGCGATCCGGCGATCGTCGGCCAGGTGTTCGAAATGAACGATCGGCCGCACACCGTCGTCGGCGTGCTGCCGAACGTGCCGCTGTATCCTCAGGAAAACGACGTCTACATGCCGGTGCCCGCGTGCCCCTTCCGCGCCAACGCGGAACGCGCGCAGGCGCGCAACCGCCGCGCGTTCTCGATTCTCAACGTGTTCGGGCGGCTGAAGGACGACGTGCCGCCGGCACGCGCGGCGTCCGGCGTCGGCACGATTGCCGGTCGGTTCGCGCGGGAGAATCCAACGGTCTATCGCCCGGGCTCGGGCTTCATGGGAACGACGCTCGCGGTGCAGGACGAGCTCACACGCAACGCGCGCCCGATGCTGTTCATCCTGCTCGGCACCACCGGCCTCGTGCTCCTCATCGCGTGTGCGAACGTGGCAAGCCTGACGCTTGCGCGCCTGCTGCGCCGCGACCGCGAGCTGGCCGTGAGGGCGGCGCTCGGCGCCGGGCGCGCCCGCCTCGTGCGGCAACTGCTCACCGAAAGTGTTCTCCTCGCGCTGGCGGGCGGGATCGTCGGCCTCCTGTTCGCGCGCTGGACGCTCGGCCTGCTCGCGACCTTCGTCGGCCGGTTCACGCCGCGCGCCGAGGAAATCGCGATCGATCCGTGGGTGCTGCTCTTCACCCTCGCGCTCGCGACGCTCACCGGGGTGCTCTTCGGCACCGTCCCGGCATTCGCCTCGCGAGTGGACCTCGCTCAGTCGATGAAGCAGGGATCGAAGGGCAGCGGCGAGACCGCGGGGCGGCGCCGGCTACAGGGCACATTGATTGCCGCTCAGGTGGCCGTATCGGTCGTCCTGCTCGTCGCTGCGGGATTGCTGCTCGCGAGCTTCTATCGCCTGCAGCGGGTCGATCCGGGCTATCGCGGCGACCGGGTGCTCACGGCGGAGGTCTTCACCAATTTCTCGCAGTATCCAAACGCCGACGCGCAGCTCGGGTTCTACCTGCCGCTCGTTGACCGCCTGCAGGGGCAGCCGGGCGTCGTCTCAGCGGCGATTTCGAACGCGGTGCCGCTCAGCGCCGTGCAGCCCGGCAACACGCCATTCCTGATCGACGGCCTTGCGACCGACGACAGCGATCGCCGTCCTACAGTTGATACGCGCATCGTGAGCGAGCGGTACTTCGAGACGCTGGGCATTCCGGTGCTCCAGGGCCGCGGCTTCACGGCGATGGACGGCCGCGACACGCAGCGGGTTGCGACAATCAACCAGGCGATGGCCCGGTTCTTCGAGGGCCGCGATCCGATCGGATCCCGCATCTCGCTGGACAACGCGCAGACGTGGCTCACCGTAATCGGCGTCGTGGGAAACGTGCGGCAGTTCGGCCTCGACCGTCAGCCAGTCGCCCAGGTCTACATTCCTCTGCCGCAGACGCGGCAGAACCTCCAGGGACTCGTCCTCGTCCGCACCAATGGACAGCCCGAGGCCGCCGCCGCGCTCGTCCGCAGCTCGGTCCGCGCCCTCGATCCGAACATGCCGGTCGAGAACGTGCGATCCCTCGATGACATCCGCGAGCGTTATCTCGCCACGCCGCGGCTCACCGCCATGCTGTTGTCGATCTTTGCCATCGTGGCGCTCGTGGTCACCATGACCGGGGTAACGGGCGCGATCGCGCGATCGGTGTCTCAGCGGACGCTCGAGTTCGGCGTGCGGATGGCGCTCGGCGCTTCGCGCACGAGCGTGCTTTCGATGGTGCTTCGCCAGGGAATGACGGTTGTCGCTGCCGGCCTGCTCGTCGGCATCGTGGTGGCCGTCGTCTTCACGCGCGTGCTTTCGGCATATTTGTACGAGACGCAGCCGACCGATCCGTGGACACTCGCCGCCGTCGCGGTCGCGTTCGTCGTTGCGGCGGCCGTCGCGTGCATTGGTCCGGCCTGGCGGGCCACGAGGGTCGATCCGATGACCGCGTTGCGCGTCGAATAGGCACGAGGACACAAAGAAAACAGAAGGACACAAAGAAAACAAGGGACACAAAGAACACGAAGCGCTCTGCGAGCTCAGCGCGCTCTGCGTTGAACGTTGTACCGGCGTCACTGAAAGACAGGAAAGAGACTTCGTGCACAAATCGGACGAGCTCGACACGCTGGTCACTGAGCTGAACGCCGGCGCGGCGAAGGCGCCGGTGGCCGACGAGCAGACCGCGCGGCTCCGCCGCTGGCTCGCACAGGCCGTGCACCGCGGCGCTGCCGATCTCCTGCTCATTCCGGGTGCGCCCCCCTCGATCAGAGTTGACGGCGCGATCGCGCCGCTCCTCGAAGGCCCGCTCGGGGGCGAAGAGATCGCCGACGCCGTGCTGCCCGCGCTCCCGCCGCACGCGCGCCGCGTCTATCGCGAGCAGGGCATCGCGGACGCCTCTTTCCGCTCCGTGGAGCACGGCCGCTTCCGCATCAACCTGCACCACGAACGCGGACGGCCCGCAGCGGCGATTCGGCGCCTGCCGGCGATTGTGCCGCGCCTGGCTAACCTCGGGCTGCCCGAGTCCGTCGAAGGACTCAGCCGACTGACGCGCGGGCTCGTCCTCATCGGCGGGCCGACGGGCTCGGGCAAAACGACGACGCTGGCGGCGCTCGTCAACGAAATCAACCTCCGCGAAGCGCGGCACATCGTCACCATCGAAGATCCGATCGAGTACGAGCACCGGCACGCGAAGAGCGTCATCGAGCAGGTGGAAATCGGCGTCGACGCGCCCGATTTCCCGACGGCGCTCCGCGCGGCGCTGCGGCAGGCGCCCGACATCATCGTGGTCGGCGAGATGCGCGATCCCGAGACGATGCGGATCGCGCTTTCGGCCGGAGAGACGGGGCATCTCGTGTTTTCGAGCGTGCACACGACCGACGTGGCGTCCACGGTATCGCGCATCGCCGATTCGTTTCCAACGGAACGGCAGAACACGATCCGGCAGGAGCTCGCCATGGCGCTCGCCGCCGTCATGACGCAGACGCTGATTCCGAAGACCGACGGCGGAGTCGTGCCGGCCGCTGAACTCCTGATGGTGAGCTACGGCGCGAAGCAGCATATTCGCAAGAACGCGCTCCAGCACCTGCACCAGGAGATTACGATTACCCGCAAGCAGGGCTCGTTCAGCTTCGAGGAGTCGCTCGCGCACCTGGTGAGGCAGAACCTGATCGACCGGAAAGACGCGCTTACGCGGGCGATGCATCACGAGGAACTGGAGCGGCTGCTTCAGGCGTAGAAAGCCCGCCGAAAGGCGGACACGACCTGGCGAATTCCGGAACATTGGCCGGCCGGAATCGTCCTTGTGTGTAACGGAAGGAAGACATGGACGACTTCTGGCGGGACCTCAAACATTCGGTGCGGGTATTCCTTCAGACGCCCGGGTTCACCCTCACTGCCATTGCCGCCCTCACCCTGGGAATCGGGGCGAACACGGCGGTCTTCTCGGTGGTGAACGCGGTGCTGCTGCGGCCCGTCCCGTTTCCGGAGCCCGAGCGCATCATCCTGTTCATGAACACCTCGCCCCAGGGGTCCGGACCGAACGCGTCTCCCGCGAAGTTCAATCTGTGGCGTCGGCAGACGGCCGCGTTTCAGGATGTGTCGGGATTCCGCGCCAATGTCGCGAACGTCACCGGCGGCGGCGAGGCCGAGCAGATTCCAGTCGGACAGGTCAGCGCCGACTTTTTCAGGCTCTTCGGCGCGCCGGTCGTCCAGGGCCGCACGTTCACGGCCGATGAAGACCGGCCGAATGGCGGCAAGGTGGCCGTCCTCAGCCATGGCTTCTGGCAGCGCCGCTTCGGCGGGGATCCTGCGGCCGTGGGACGGATGATTTCGCTCGACGGCGAGCCATTCGTCATCCTCGGCGTGCTCGGGCCGACCTTCCGCGCCGACGCGCTCGTCACCTTCGCCAATTCGCCGCCCGACGTGTGGCAGCCGTTTCAGCTCGATCCCAACAGCGCCATGCAGGGGCACTACTTCATCGCCGCCGGCAAGCTCAAACCCGGAATCACCCTTGAAGCCGGGAAAGCACAGATTCGGCTCGCCGCCGAGGAATTCCGCCGCACGTACCCGAACGCGCTGCCTCCCCAAGGCGGGTTCGACGTGCAGCAGATCCGGGACGTGCAGGTGAGTGGCGTGCGCTCGTCACTTCTCATTCTTCTCGGTGCTGTGAGCTTCGTCCTGCTGATTGCCTGCGCGAACGTGGCCAGCCTTCTGCTCGTCCGCGCGACGGCGCGCACGCGGGAGATGGCGATTCGCGCCGCGATCGGCGCGGGCCGCGGGCGCCTCATTCGCCAGCTGCTCACCGAAAGCGTGCTGCTCTCCTTGGTCGGCGGCCTTTCCGGCCTTGCGCTCGGCATGGTCGGCATTCGCGCGCTTCTCGCGCTGAACCCCGGCAACATTCCTCGCATCGGCGCATCGGGCGGCAACGTCACGCTGGACTGGCGCGTCGCCCTGTTCACCCTCGTAGTGGCGGTCGGCACGGGCCTGTTGTTTGGTCTCGTTCCGGCGCTGCACGCTTCGCGCGCCGATCTGAACCTCGCGTTGAAGGAAAGCAGCGGCCGATCGGGCACCGGGTTCCGCCAGAACAAGGCGCGTGCGGTGCTCGTGGTGTCCGAGGTGGCGCTGGCGCTCGTGCTGCTCGTCGGCGCAGCCCTGTTGATGCGCACCTTCGTCGCGCTCCGGACGGTAAACCCGGGATTCGATTCTCAGAACATTCTCACGATGCGCATGTCGCTGTCCGGCCCGCGGTTCGTTGAGACGCCGGGCGTGGCGCAGCTGATACGCGACGGCCTCGAGCGGATGCGTGCGCTGCCTGGCGTCGAGACCGCGGCTGCCACGTGCTGCGTACCGCTCGAGGGCGGGTACGGGTTGCCGTTCGTCATTGCCGGCCGTCCGCTCACCGAAGGGCCCTTCCACGGCGGCGGCCGATGGTACACCGTCTCGTCGGACTATTTCAGCGTCTTCAAGATTCCCGTCCTGCGCGGGCGCTCGTTCACCGATCGCGACGACGGCGGCGCGCCGGGCGTGGTGATCATCAACGAAGCGATGGCGCGGCAGTTCTGGAAGGACGGCGATCCGCTCGGCGAGCGCCTCGAGATCGGCGGTAAGGCCGTCGGTCCGGAGTTCGAGGAGCCGGCGCGGCAGATTATCGGCGTGATCGCCGACGTGCGCGACAACGGCCTCAATCGGGACCCCGGCCCGGCCATGTACATTCCCTACGCGCAGGTGCCCGATCGCCTCAATGCGCTGAATGTGAGCATCACTCCGCTCACATGGCTGGCGCGGACGCGCGGCGAGCCGCACAGCCTGAGCGTACCGATCCAGAAAGAGCTGCGGCAGGCGAGCGGTGGATTGTCCGTCGCGCGGGTGCGGTCCATGGAAGAGATCGTCGCGCAATCGACGGCCGGATCCGATTTCAACATGTTCCTGCTGGCGGTGTTCGCGGGATCGGCGCTCGTGCTCGCCGCCATCGGGGTTTACGGGTTGATGGCCTATTCGGTTCAGCAGCGCACGCAGGAAATCGGCATCCGCCGCGCGCTCGGCGCAGAGTCCACCGACGTGCGCAACATGGTCGTGTTCCAGGGAATGCGGCTGTCGCTCGCGGGCGTCGTCATCGGCATAGCGGCGGCGTTCGGGGTTTCCCAGGTGCTCGCGAGCCTCCTGTTCGGTGTGACGCCGCGCGACCCGATGGTGTTCGTCAGCGTCCCGCTCATCCTCGCTGCCGTGGCGCTGGCCGCCGTGTGGCTGCCGGCGAGGCGCGCCAGTCGTGTCGATCCGATCGTAGCGCTACGGTACGAATAGTCGTCGGTAGTCCTGAAGCGGTAGGTCACGACGATCTGACTCAAAGCGATAGTCACGACCATCTGACTACCGCCTCACGACTACCGACTCACGACTGGCGACCGACGACTGACTCACGACTACCGACTGACTACCGACTCACGACTATCGACTGACTACCGACTCGCGACTATCGACTAGCGACTACCTGGGGCACTCGTCCGCAAGTCGGCGCGCCGACGTCACGCGCAGTTCGCCAATCGGAGACGCGGCACCGCCCCTCGGACGGTCCTCGGGAACTTCTTCGACTTCGCCCTCCACTTCGATCATGCGCCCGACGGCGGACCGTAGATCCACGCCCCCGCTGCCAATCATCCGGTAGGTCTGGATTTCCGTAGTGGTGGTGGGTCCCGCACCGGGTCCGATCGTGGATACCGGATTGAGGCCGGTTTCCCGCGGCGACGACTCGGCTGGGCCCTGCGTGGACTGCGGCACCACCGTGCCCGGCGCGCCGCCCTCCTGAGTCTTTCTGGGCTCCACAATGCTCAGCAGGAACACGTCGGGCTGGCCGGTCTGCGCGACGCATCCGACGAACGTGTTGTCTCGCGAGAGTTCCCCTACCGCAACCGGAGGGGCGTCTGATTCGCTGCAGGCAACCAGAGCGACGATCGCCATCGCGGGCAGCACGACTCGACAATACCGACGCATAGCGCCTCCACTCGAGGGAATGCAAGCGGAGTTCCGACGAGAATCGGATACAGGAGAGCGCCTGACCCGTGCTCTGCGGTTTCGCATCCGTGATTTGAGGACGCTAGCGTCCGCTCGCTGTCGTGACGCCCTTCCACCGGGCACGCAGAGCCGCGCGATCGACTTCCTCGCCGCGCAGGTACACGCGCGAAATCTTTCTCGCGTTCGCAAGCTGTTCGAGCGGATTGGCGTCGAGCACGATGAAGCTCGCGCTCTGGCCTGGCGCGATGGTCCCCATATCGGTCAATTTGAGCACCTCGGCGGCCGTACGCGTCGCCGACACGAGGACCTGCTGAGCGGTCATGCCCGACTCGGCCATCCGTTCCAGCTGCTGCAGCGCCGCGTAGCCCGGAAAGCTGTTCTGAATGCCGCTGTCGTCCCCGAGCGCAATCGTCACGCCGGCCTTGTTCAATTTGGTGAGGCTGCGGATCTGCAGGTCGTACGAGCTCGGTCCCGCCGCGTTCGATCGTCCGCCGCCGGCGCTCTGGGCTTGCGCCGCGCCGCGCGGTCGGGCGATGGCCGCGGGCGAGAAGACGTCGGCGAGGATCGGATCGTCGTACCACGGCGTCTGGCCTGCGGGAGTGCCGCGGCCGTTGATGCTCAGGTTGGGCGTGATGAACACGTTCTTTTCCTTCATCCTCGCCACGAGCGCATCGTCGATTTCCGCGTCGCGCACCGAGTGCAGAAATCCGTCCACGCCGGCTTCGACGAGGTCGCGTGCGTCGGCCAGGTAGTAGACGTGCGCCATCACGCGCAGCCCCTGCTTGTGCGACTCGTCGATGATGGCGCGATAAAGGTTGGGCGCGAGCTTCACGACGGTCCGATTGCGATCGTCCACCCAGATCTTCACGAGGTCCGGCTTCTGTCCGGCAAGTTCCCGAACGAGCCGACGCGCTTCCTCGTCCGTCGTGACGCCGTAGGCTGAATCGCGCATGGCGGCGCCGCCGGGCCCGGCGTTCGGCGCGGCGAAGCCGCGGCCCGCCGTGCGCAGCAGCGCCGCGCCGGGCACCGGCTTGTCCCGGAGCTCGTATGCGATGTCGCCGGCGTCGGTCCCGGCGGTCATCACCGCTCCAACGCCGTAATATGCATACTGCCGAAGCTGATTGACGATGTTCTCGCGCGTGTAGTTCGTCTTCTCGAACGACGTGTCGTTCTGGAAGCCGACGTGCCCGTGCGCGTTGACGAGGGCAGGAATCACGGTCTTTCCCGTCAGGTCAACTCGCGCGGCTCCCGCGGGCGCCTGGACGTCGCTTCGCCTGCCTACCCTCGCGATCCTGTCGTTCTCGACGAGGAACGCGGAATCCTCGATGGGTGGCCGATCGGCCTCGGCGATCAGCCGGGCGCCCACGAACAGCGTCGCGCCCGCGCGCGTCTGCTGCACGGCCGCTGCGGGCGGCATGAAGGCGGCGGCCGCAGCCACCGCACCCGCCACCGTGCCGATGAGACGTCGCATCAGGGCCTCCCTTTCAATGCTGACAACGAAGGTGCGCCTGAAGGCGGACCCCACGTGCTCTTACTCTGTCGTGGGCCTCGGCGAGACAGCCTTGACGAGATCATCATACGACCCGACCTTCCCGTGAATGGGGACGATGCGATCGACGCGCAGATTTCGCTTTCTGATGTTCTCTACGAGGTTGGCCGCATGCGGCGACAAGGTGCCGCCGGGGCTGTACAGATCTGTTGCGGATTCCTTGCGAGAGCGTCCGGAGCGATCGTGTGCGGGCGCGCCGCCGTTTCCTGGAAGAACCGGGCGCTCGCCTTGTGCGCCACGACCGTCAGCCCCTCGGAAACCGCCGCGCGGATGCCTCCCGAGTGATCGAAATGGTGGTGGCTGTTCACGACGTGCGTGAGCGGCTTGCCGGGCCTGAGCTCCCGCGCCTTCGCTATCACTGCCAGCGTCCGCGCCTCGTTCGGCGCTTCGATGAGGATCAGGTGATCGGCGAACTCCACCAGCACGCTCTGATGTGACTGCCCGGCCAGCAGCCACACACCCCTGGCAAGCTCCTCGACCGCGATCGTCGGGGGCGCGGGCCCGCCGGGCGGCGCCGCAGAGGCTGCCGCGGCCGGCGCCGACAGATCTCCTGCTTCGCCATCGACAATCTGTCTGGTCGCTCGGATGACCGCCGTCGTGTATTTGTCGATCCTCGTGGTGAGCGACGCCGGCAGCCTCAGATCTCCGACGTTCTCATAATCGGCAAAGCTCGTTTCGACCGTCACGTCGCCCGGATTCGCGTTGTAGGCCATCGAGGTCACGCGCGCTGGCAGGAGGGAAGTTCCGTCGATTACGAGCGTGGCGACCACACCGTCCGAAGTGGTGACGTCCACGACGCGATTGCCGCCGATGGTGCGGGCGCCACCCAGGCGAGCGGCGGGGTCGAGCGCCGCGCGGACGATCGCAATCGGGTGGTGGTAGAACTCGGCGCAATGCTGCACGCCACCTCGCCGTCGAGCCCCTGCACCTGTTTCTGCGCCGCCGGACCCTGGGAGAACGTGAAGTTGGGCGTTCTCGTCTGCTCGACGCGCGTCCGCCCGTTCGACAGGTCGATCGCGCGCTGGTATCCGCTCGCCGTGAAGGTCTGCGAGGTGGCATCGGCCGTCATGTCCTGTCCCACGTTGCCGTTCGTCCCCTCACCCTCGACGACGAGCGTCTTCATCGCGAGGATCCGATCTGCTCCGCCGAGCGCCTCGGCGGCACCGTCGACGATCTGTCGTTCCGGAGGCGCTTCGGCGCAGGCGCTCAGGCAGGCGGCAGCCGCCAGCACGAGGAAGGTCGTGCGGGCGATGTGCGCTCCTTTGTTGGAGACGCAGGATAGCACCACTGCCGCTCGACTGGACTGCCCGAAGCCCGAAGCCCTAAGCCCTAAGCCCTAAGCCCTAAGCCCTAAGCCCTAAGCCCTAAGCCCTGAAGAGTAGACTCGTATTCATGTCCCACATCGCCTACATGTCCCACATCGCCCACTTCAACGGCCACCGACGCGTGCCGCCGCCCGTCAACGAACCGGTCCGCGCGTATGCGCCGGGCAGCCCGGAACGCGCGTCCATCAAGGCCCGGCTCGACGCGATGGCCGCAGAAAAAATCGACATACCGCTGGTGATCGGCGGCAAGGACATTCGAAGCGGCGCGACCGCACCGGCGGTGATGCCGCACGATCACGCGCACGTGCTGGCCGACTATCACATGGCGACTCCGGACCTGGTGATGGATGCGGTCGCAGCCGCCCGCGCCGCCCATGCCGAGTGGTCCGGCTGGTCGTTCGACGATCGCGCGGCGGTGCTGCTGAAGGCCGCGGAGCTTCTCACCACCAGCTGGCGCGACACGGTGAATGCCGCCACGATGCTCGGCCAGTCGAAGACCGTGTTCCAGGCCGAGATCGACTCGGCCTGCGAGATCATCGACTTCTGGCGCTTCAATGCCCATTACGGCCAGGAGCTCCTCGACGAACAGCCGCTCAGCGATCACACGATGTGGAATCAGCTCGAGTACCGCGCGCTCGAGGGTTTCGTATACGCGGTGACGCCGTTCAATTTCACCTCGATCGCCGCCAACCTTCCCACCGCCCCGGCGCTCATGGGCAACACGGTCGTGTGGAAGCCGGCGTCGAGCGCCATGTTCTCGGCGCACTACCTGATGCAGCTGCTCGAGGAAGCCGGCCTGCCACCGGGCGTCATCAATTTCGTGCCCGGCGATGCCCCGATGATCTCGAAGGCGCTGCTGTCGCACCGCGATCTGGCGGGCGTGCACTTCACCGGCAGCACCGAGGTCTTCAACGACATGTGGAAGACGATCGGCGCGTCGATGTCCAGCTATCGCTCGTACCCCCGGATCGTCGGTGAAACGGGAGGCAAGGACTTCGTCGTCGCGCATCCGTCCGCGGACCGGGCCGCGCTTGCGGCGGCCGTGGTGCGCGGCGGCTACGAATTTCAGGGACAGAAGTGTTCGGCGGTGAGCCGCATCTACGTGCCGAGCTCCATGTGGGACGACCTGCGCGACCGGATGGTCGCGATGATCGAGGACATCCGCATGGGCGACGTGCGCGACTTTCGCAATTTCATGGGTGCCGTGATCGATCGGCGCGCGTTCGAGAAGAGCCGGCGCCACATCGACGCCGCGCGCCGGAACGCGACGATCGTCACCGGCGGGAAATGCGACGATCGACACGGCTATTTCGTGTCCCCCACCCTGATCGAGACGTCCGATCCGGCGTACCCCTCGTTGTGCGAGGAGATCTTCGGGCCAGTCGTCACCGCGTTCGTGTACGACGATGCGAAGTGGGAAGAGACGCTGAGGGTGGTGGACGCGACGTCGCCCTACGCGCTTACGGGCGCGGTGTTCGCTCAGGATCGGCGCGCCATCGTGCAGGCGGTGTCAGCGCTGCGGCACGCAGCCGGCAATTTCTACATCAACGACAAGCCCACCGGCGCCGTCGTCGGGCAGCAGCCGTTCGGCGGTGCGCGGTCGTCGGGGACGAACGACAAGGCCGGGTCGAAGCTGAATCTGGTGAGGTGGGTGAGCGCCCGGGCGGTGAAGGAGAATTTCGCGCCGCCTCGGGACTACCGCTATCCGTTCATGGCGGCAGAGTAGTCCGACCCTTCAGCGTTGCCCATCGAGCGGCGGCGCGGTCTTGCGCCTGGGATTGAAGAACGGCGTCTTCACCACGGTCGCAGGCACGCGGTGGCGGACGGCTTCCACGGTCACCTCGAACTCGATCCGCGTGCCTTCCTGGAAATGAGGCGCATCGATGGTGGCGAGCGCGATGAGCTTCTTCAGCACGGGCGACCATGTCGTCGTGGTCGCGCGTCCGACCTGCCGGCCGTCCTTGTAGACCGGGACTGCGACGCGCGAGGCGGCTGCGGAGACCTGCGGCGGCATCCCGAGCCGTTCGTACAGGCGCTCGATGGCGGGCCAGCTCACGTCGAGGCCGACGATCTGGCGCTTCGGCCCGCGGCGGTGCTCCTCGCGTAGCGCGCCCTGGCCGACGAACGCGCCCTTGTCGAGCTGAACGAGGCGACCGAGTCCCATTTCATACGGGGAATAGGTCTGTGACGCGATTACCGCCTTCTTGCTGCCCTGAAAATCGACGTCGATGAGCAGCAGCCCGGCTTCCACCCGTGCCACGTCGAGCGCGAGCATTCCCGCGGGCTGTATGTCGAAGGCGCGGCCGCCCTCCATCAGCGCGTCCCATACTTCGACTGCGCGATCCCACGGCATCCAGATCTCGAAGCCGAGATCGCCGGTATAACCCGTGCGGGAGATGTCCACGGGAATTCCGGCAATCCGGCCCTTTGTCATGCGGAAGTATTTCAGGCTGCGGAGATCGGCGTCGGCGACCGCGTTCAGCAGCCGCGCGGAGGTCGGACCTTGGAGGGCCAGCGCCGCCACGTTTTCCGAAATATCCTCCACCCGAACGTCGAGCCCCGCCGCGTTCTGGACGAACCAGCGCAAGCTGGGATCCGCAGCGGTCCACCGGAACGCCTCCTCCGCCACGCGCGTCACCGTGCCATCGTCGATTACCTTGCCGTGCGCGTCGCACCAGGGCGTGTAGTAGACCTGACCAACCGACAGGGCGTACGCGTCGCGCGTGATGATGCGATCGACGAGCTTTACGGCGTCGCGTCCCCACACGAGGTACTTGAACAGCGGAGAGACGTCGATGAGTGCAGACGCGTTCCGGATCGCGTTGTATTCGTGCTCGTGGTGCGCTTCGTACGCGCTCACCGCATAGAAGCCGGACCACTCGCGGAAGTTCAGGCTTTCGCAGAGCGCCAGCGTGCGCGGGTGCACCGCAGTGCCGATCGGCATGGAGTTTCTCGCCCCGGACTATATTAGACCTCCGTGCGATACGACGCGATCGTGATTGGGGGCGGGCACAACGGGCTCACCGCGGCGGCGTACCTCGCGCGGGCGGGACGCAGGGTGCTCGTGCTCGAGCGCCGTCACGTCGTCGGCGGCGCTGCGGTGACCGAAGAGGTGTTTCCGGGCTTTCATTTCTCGGTGTGTTCGTACGTCGTTTCGCTGCTCCGGCCCGAGATCATCCGCGAGCTGGACCTGCCCCGATACGGCCTCGAGATTCTCCCGCTGGACGGCACGTTCACGCCGATGCTGAACGGCGACTACCTGTGGCGCGTGAACGACCACGCGAAGACGCGCAGAGAGATCGCCCGGCACTCGAAGCTGGACGCCGAGGCGTACGACGAGTACGGCAAGGCGATGGTCGAGATGGCGCGCTTCGTCAAGCCGATTCTCGATATGGTGCCGCCCGATCCGCTCACGAGAAGCCCGCGCGAGCTCCTGAAGCTCGCGTTTCTCGGGCGGCGGTTTCGCGCGCTCGCGGATCAGGATCGATACAACCAGCTGCAGCTGATGACGATGAGCGCGGTGGATTTTCTCGATCAGTGGTTCGAGACCGACGCGCTGAAGGCGACCATGTCGGCCTCCGGGATCATCGGGACGTTTCTCGGCGTGAGATCGCCGGGGACCGCGTACGTGCTCCTGCACCACTACATGGGCGAGATCGACGGCGCCTTCCGCTCGTGGGGCTTCGCGCGAGGCGGCACCGGCGCGATCTCCAACGCGATTGCCGATGCGGCGCGCGCCGCCGGCGTCGAGATTCGGACCCAAGCTCCGGTCGCACGCATCCGGACGAAAGGCGGTACGGCCGCGGGCGTGACGCTGGCGAACGGAGACGAACTGGACGCGCAGCTCGTGCTCTCGAGCGTCGACCCACACCTCACCTTCCTGAAGTTCCTCGAACGCGGCGAGCTGCCCGACGACTTCGTGGATGAAGTGCGCCGCTACAAGTTCCGCGGATCCTCGGGCAAGGTGAACTTCGCGCTCGACGCGCTGCCGGACTTCGCCGCGCTGCCGGGGCGGGGCGCGCACCTGCGCGGCGCGATCTCGATCTCGCCGGCGGTGGACTACATGGAGCGCGCGTACGATCAGGCCAAATACGGAGAGTTTTCGAGCCGGCCTTACATCGACATGGTGATCCCGACGCTCACCGATCCGTCTGTCGCTCCCGCCGGGAAACACATCCTGTCCTGTTTCGTGCAGTACGCCCCGTACACTCTCGCGCACGGCAGCTGGGACGAACAGCGCGAAGCGTTCGGCGATGCCGTCGTCGATACGCTCGCGGAACACGCGCCCAACATCAGGGACATCATTCTCCACCGGCAGGTGGTCACACCGCTCGACCTCGAGCGCGAGTGGGGACTCACGGAAGGAAACATCTTTCAGGGCGAGTTGACGCTCGAGCAGTTGTTCTTTCTGCGTCCCGTGGCTGGCTGGGCTCAATACACCACGCCCATTCGCAACCTGTGGATGTGCGGATCGGCGGCGCACCCCGGCGGCGGAATCATGGGCGCCCCCGGGCGTAACGCCGCGCGGCGCATTCTCGGGCAGACCCGGTGACGTGGTGACGCGCGACGTCGTCGTCATTGGAGGCGGCCACAACGGTCTCGTGTCCGCCGCCATCCTGGCCAAAGCGGGTCTGAAGCCGCTCGTTCTCGAGCGCGCCGAACGCGTCGGCGGGTGCGCCATCACGACGGAAGTCGCTCCGGGGTTCCGCTGTCCAACGCTCTCGCATCACGCGGCGATAGATCCTGCCCTGATTCGCAGCCTCGATCTTGGCCGGCACGGCCTCGAGATGCTGAAGCCGGATGCGATCGTCAGCTCCC
>WUUC01119526.1_pt1 | contig 15010 bp, 17 predicted proteins | sample 6278441 | NCBI WGS metagenome assembly WUUC01 (sample SAMN13675441, study PRJNA597444) | soil metagenome | isolation source: soil | place: USA: Washington | collected 2017-10
ACGATCAGGGCAGCGGCCACCTGCACCGCAACGGTGGTTGCGACGATGGCGACGAGCTTCCTGGTGGTGGGGGTGTTGAGCTTCTTGAGCATGACAGTTCCTTTCATAGGGGTCTCATTATACGCCATGTAAATCCTGCGAATCACAAAGACTAAAGACCTTGTGGGTCTCTAGTCTTCTTCCTATTGCTTAGGCGCAGCATTGATCAGAATTTGGCTTGCGGTACGCATGGCCACCATGACGCCGAACGCGACGACGACGGTCTTAGCGGTGTGTGTCACTAGGTCTTTGATCTTCTCAGGATCTAGCGACATCACCTCTGGCACGTCTTCGGGTGTGTTCATGTCTTTGGGGGCCAGACGTACGATGAAGCCGCGATTTCTAAACATGGCGGTCCTTTCGTAGGGGTCTCATTATACGCCATGTAAATTGAACGACTTTTTCTGGAATTTCCTCCCCGGGAATTTTTCCAGACAAAAAATATAGCCCTTGTCAGAAAGACCAAAACATAAGAAGCGTGTAGTTGATACACGCCTCCTATGTTTCGATGTCCTTGTTAGTTCTGGTTATCGCAGCCTGGTCACGAGACTCAGGGCTTTCGAAGTGATGATGTTCATCCTCTCGTAGCTGAGGATCAACGCGATACCGGCGACGTTCGCGGCGATGATGGCCAGCGTGTCAGAGCTCACTCGATGACGGTCCTCGATCTCCGCCTGCTTAGCAGCGGTTTCGACGGCCTTCAACTGCAGCGTCGCGTCGACTTCCTTCGCTCGATAGAGGATTTCGTCCTTCTTGATCTGGAGGGTAGTATCGATCTCAGTCTTCCTGAGTTCGAACTCCTGTTCCCGGATTTCGATTTCCTTTTCCTTCAATTCGAGCATGGCAGTCTCAGCGTCGTGCTTGTTGTTAGCCTCGAAAGCCTTCTGTTGCAGGTTTCCGATGATTTCCTTGGTCTTTGTGAGCTTGACCAACTGGTCCGCCATCTTGGCGTACTCGTCGGTGTGAGCGTCAGTCCCCAGCATGGCGGTCAGAGTCTTATCGATCGCTTGGTCAAGCTTACTGAGCTCGTTGAATGCTTCGATCATGACAGTCCTCTCATAGGGGTCTCACTATACGCAGTGTATAAGCTGCGATCCCTATGAAATCAACGATCGATGCGGAAGACGATCTCGTCCTTCTCCACCAAAGCCTTCGGATCGACCTGCGTCAGTCGAAGTGAAGAACCATCCTCGTGGTCCTCAATGGCTAGGGTGCCATCGAAGCGGGCCGGGTCGCTTTGGTATTGCTTGTTGGAGATCCCGAGCATCGCCCCGAGGAACGTATCGACCGCCGAGATAGTACCCAGAACCTTCTCCGGGTCGGGCAAGCCCCAAATCTGCGCCAGAACGAAGTACAGCGTCCCCAGGGCCGGTAGTAGGACCAGCGCGATGAACTTGAGAACGTTGTACACCTTGTTGTTCAGCAGCATGTCTGCCTCTTTTCTTAGGTTTAGCCGGAAACATCATTCGAAATAGCCAAATGGTGATGAGCAAAGTACAGAATGCCACACCAGTCAGCATGATAGCCCTTACCCAGAAGAGGGCGTAGTAGTTCAGCGGAGACCAGAAGGTAAACACCGCCGAAAGGTCAATTGCCACGGCAAAGGCAATTGCTTGTGCCATGAACAACTTTCCGAAGGGACGACTTCGCCACGGAAAGAATGCGAACATGATGGGTACGGACGTGGTGCATATCGCCGCTACGATGAGGACGATACGAATCCACGTTCGAAGAGCTTCAATTTCTTCGGGAGTCATCGTAGTTGTCCTCTTCGCACCAGGATAATTTCTTCTATCTGCTGAGAGATATGGTTCTTGTTACGGAACTCCCGAAGCGCACTAGATACTTCCTTTACCGCGGGATTACGCTTCTTGACCTCTTCGAGATTCCTCTCAGCATCTTCCAAGGCAGCCTCAGACCGCGCTGCGTTGTCCTCCTCACTCTTTCGCCGAAATGGCCACATCGGCGCCTCCTGAACGTCGTGCTCGTTCGGTAGCACCAAACAAAGCAGCGACAATCTGCTGAGTGGTCTGAGCGACCTCGAGCAACTCCGCGGTCTGAGCATCAGACTGTGCTCTGGCTTCACGCTCAGTTTCGTACGCAGCCTTCCAGTTTTCGGCTTCTTGGACTTTCTGCTGGTAAGCCGAATTCGTCCAAAGCTTGCCAGTGAAGAGCATCAGAATAGCGAGACCCAGAAGTACCGAAGGGGTCAGTCCCGCCAAAGTGATACCCTCAAATATGGTCACATTGTCTCCTTCCACACCCCCGCGTTTCGAACCCACGGCTGTGCAACTTTCCACACCCCGCCAACCCTAACGTATGGGATTGCTTCCTTCCAGACTGGGCCCACCTTGAGAAAGGCTCCGCCCGGAATATGTACGTTAGTGCCGGCGGACCAGGGTCCTGGACCCGCTGAGTTTTTTGCTCGAACCCAGAAGGTCAAATCTGTAGCTGGTGTGAGACCAGTGACGATTTTCGGCGACGTTGCCGCAATGATCGTGGTAGGAGCGCTGGCGCCGGTTACGGCATAACCGACGTCCCACCCCGTGATGTTCGTACCGCTCATGTTCCACTCGACCTTGACCGAGGTTTGCTTGATCTCGGTTACGGTCGGAGCACTTGGAGACCCTGGTGTACTTAGCGTTCCGGCGGTGCGAACAGCCGACCAAGGCCCCCAACCCTGTGAGTTACCGGCCCGGGCCCAGAAGTAATACTGCACTCCAGGAGCCAGACCGGTAATTGTCACAGTTTTGTCGGAGCCGATGTTACCGGTGTTCGCTGCGCCGTTGACGTTATTACTAGCTCGATAGGCGATTTGCCTCGAGCTGATGGCGGCACCGTTGTTATCCGGGTCCACCATCGTTGCTTGAACCGAGTTGGTAGTGATGTTCGAAATGGTCGGCGGAGGTGGTGCATCCGGAGGTCCGGCACGGCTGATGAATCGACTATGGGTCGTCGGTCCACCAAAGCCACTTGTACCGGTGTCTTCGATTTTGAAGACCACGGTCTGGCTGTAGCTGACGTTCCAGCCACCAAGCTTCTTCCAGCCGGACCCCGCTGCGTAGTCGAAGTCCTGCCAAGCACTTGTGTGGCCATTGACCGTGTACTGCCAGTCCATGCCGTTGATCCAGGTGGACGAGTTTCCGGAGTTAATCCAGAATTCGACCGCAGTACCTGTATCCCGGATCCGCATCGTTCCGGAGCTACCAGTGGGTTTATCGTAGTCAACCACGGCAACCCCTAGGAAATGATCTTGAAGTAGATGTCTCCGTCGTTGCCGCCGCTAGGGTCCGCAGTACCGGAGGTAATGCCTGCTGCTGTTCGATACGCAGCCTTACCGACAGGAACCAGTGCTTTGACCTGAGCGACGTGGTCTCGTGTTCGATTGATCTCCTGTGCGCCCAATCGAACCAGACCTTCTGGTCCATCGTCAGGAACCAGCGGGAATCCAGCCGCAGTGGCCTGATCTCCAATAGCCATTTCATACCTCCTCTACTACGGTAGATCGACCCAATGCAAGTCAGGATCGACGTTGGCCCAGACCTCTTCATCATCCCAAGCCGACCAGGAACCAGGCGTGACGAAGGAGTGGATGCTAAGCGTCGGGTAGGAACGTACTCCTTCTCTATCCGACACAAATATCTGCTCCGTTACTCGCATTACGCTGATGGCGCCTGTTCGGTTCTGCAACTCGACGAGATCGCCGAGGAAGTAGTCACGGTCGTACACGTAGCGACTATTCTGGTCGAGCTCCCCGTCAAAGGCAGAGAAACGACGATTCTTCGCCAGTTCCTCAATGCCTCGTTGGATCATCCGTTGGGACGCCAACTCAGGGATCTCGTCGGTGATGTCGTCAGCACGAACCACCATTACTCGTCGTTCGAAGCCTTCTACGGAAGGATCAACCTCCGCAGCATAGACGACCTCATGACCAACCGGCGAGAAGACATACGCCACATTCTTGTACATGGCGATAGACGTCAACTCGGTTGTGTTTTCCAGGTTCTCGAGACCCTCACTGAAGATAACCGCGGGTAGCACACTTTGAGTCGATGTACGATCGCTGCCGGCGTACACGTCCCAGTACAACTCCGCTCGATCCATGTTTCGGACCAATCGGAAGCCCAGGTCGTAGACCTCACAAATATCCCTGATTGCCTTATAAACGGTCACCGGGTCAATCTCGTAGATGACTTCATCCGTGGGCTCTGGGATGGTGTCTTCAGGAAATATGAGTCCTTCTACGACCATGGGGATGATGTCGCCAGGATCGAGAATGCCCTCAATGCAGATGTCGTGGAAGATCTTACGTGCGATCTGTCCGGGCGTTCCCACGAGAGTCCACTTTGCGTTGGTCTCGAGAGCCCCAAGAACACCAAAGGCGATTCGATCTTCGAGAATCTTTTCGAGCGAGCGGCCCTTTAGCTTGAGGACCAAACGTCCTTCTTCGTCAGTGGTATCCTCGACCGTCTCCACCATCATGACACGCTTCGAGCCAGGGATTGCAAGATTCGTTTTCGGCTTGAAACGGTTAATGTTTTGCAAGGTAGATTGCACGACGAGCTCAAAGTCACCATGAGGCCAGAAGCGTTCAGCCCAGACTAGCGACTCGTAGTCATCTACTATCTGCTCACGACGATAGAGACGATCGAGAATATATACGTCCACTACAAACCTCCGTACCGCGGCGTATACGTGAGCTCGAACGGCATCGAAGTTCCTTCACAATACACCCGCAAGTAGTTCTCTCCCGGCAACAACTGAATCCAGTCGGATTGAGGAAGAACCGCTCGAAGAAGGAAACTCTCAACGCTGTCCCTTGTGAGGGTCACGTACTTGTCCCCCGGAACAGTAGAGATTTCGACTACGTCGGTGTCGAATAGCAACGCTGAGAAATCGAACGAACGCAACGTTCCATCCGGCGGTCGATGGTAGATAGTGAATTCACCAATCGACCGGTCAACGTGGAGAGTAAGCACAATGCCTGTCTCCACGGTTCCTTCGTAGTCGATCAACATTTCGGTTTCATCATCGGTTGTGGCACCCGCGAGCTCTACCGACTGTTCGTCAATAAAGTCCGGATCGTAACAGATGATGGAAATGGCAACCTCAGGCTCCTTGGAGAAGAGGGGGGTCTCGCAAGACTCCACCCTCCCCCAAATATCCACCTCAAGCCCATCCGAGTCATAGAATTGAAGATTGACCTCAGTCTTGGGCATGAAAAAGCCATACAGACGACTGCGAAGATCTCGCACCGTATCGAAGGTGAAGTTAGGCTTCAGCTCGATCGTCAGCTTTATGTTTCGAGTTTCGCGTTTGCCCGACTGAAATCGTGCTCCATCGAGCGAAGCAAAGCTCGACGAAGCGAGAGTTGCTTTGACCGGATCCAAACCTTCGATGTCACTTACGACGAAGCCACTCGATACATCATCCAGCTGAAAGGCGAGAAGAGCGCCTAGCCGGTTCCTAGCTTCAACCTTGGTAAGCATTACGGCGTCACAACTCCCTTCGCCTTAGACAGCTGGTTCTTGGTCTGACGGTAAATCTCAGCCTCAGATAGAGCCTTCGGCGAATTGTTGTACTGGTTGAACTGGATCGGCGGCATGCGTGGATCCCGATCGTCTGGTGCATCGGGCGTGGAAGTCTGGCGGTTACTCTCGTATCCTTGCGACGCAGCCTGAGCGTTGTAGTATCCCGCCCCCACCTTGATGGCGTCCGTAGCCATCATTCCACTGATCCGTGCAGATTCTTTCTTGACCTCAGTCAAGTCAAGCACGGGCGTGATGGTGGGTTGTAGGTCCATGTCGGTAGACAACAGATCTGGAATCTTTGCCAAACTCTTACTGAGACCACCCAGAGCGTTCTCGCCCACACCTTCGGCGGAATGCATTGCCAGATGTGCGTAACGATCCAGACCCAGAGCAAGACCCTCGTCCGAGAATTTACCAAGAGCAAAGAATTCTTTGGAAGGGGAGTCAATGCCTAGGAAATTCTTAGCCGCGTTGAGCGCGGACTTAGCAACCTCTCGGGCCTTACTTGTCACTCTGCCGATACCACCGGCCATACCCCGAACCATGCCCTCGATGATGGCACTACCAAGATTTGCACCAGCTTCGCCAACCTGCTTCGAATTCTTTCGAATCGCGTCAGCCGTTCCGTTGATGAAGCTGATAATCATCTTTACGCCAGCATCGATTACCTTGGGTTGGTTCTTTCCAATGGCTTCGATGAACTTTACGACTACGTCGGTAGCCTTCTCGACAATTCGTCCGATGTTTCGCTCAATACCCTTGAGGATCGCTACGATCAGATCCGCACCCTTGTCGGACAGCTTGGGTGCGTATTTGACCAGAATATCGAGCATCTTCAGCAACATCTTGGCGAGCGTTTCCTGGATCTTAGGCGTGAGCCGTTCGATCGAGTTGATGACCGCCAATAGCAGCGTTGTGATTGCTGCTGTGAATTCAGGTCCGGCTGTTGCTATCACCGCAGCGAAGGCTTTGATTCCTTCGCCAAGCTTGGCCATCACTAGCGGTATGAGACCGACCAGTGCAGCGACCATGCCTACCAAGACGAGAGTTGCAGCTCCGCCTGCACCTGCTAGGGCAGTCAAGCCGGCTGCAAACAGGAATACACCTGCGCCCGCGGCTAGAATACCTACACCCAGCAGAGTAATAGCGAAACCCAACGCGAGAAGAGTAGGAACCAGGGGTGTGAGCACCAAACCTGCCGCACCGAGGACCAAGAAGACCCCGGCAAGCATGAGCAGACCCTTGCCTATCTCTTCCCACGACATATTGCCGAACATCTTGAGAACCGGTGCCAACAGAAGCAGAGCACCAGTTACGACCACCAATGCTGCGGCCCCTGGAAGAGCCGCGATCATCGCTGTGAGAGCGATGGTAATGATGGTCAATGCACCAGCCAGCAGGGTTAGACTCTTGCCGATTTCACCCCAGCTGAATGAGCCCATCTCCTTCAGAGCGTCAGCCATCATCCCAAGGGATGCAGCCACGATGAAGATGCCCGCGGCCGAGAATATAGCTGACGGCGGAATGATGGTTAGTGCTGCTGCGATGAGCGTGAGAGCACCGGCCATAGCCGTGATGCCCTTGGCAATCTCACCCCAGTCGAATCCGCCCATCTGCTCCAGAGCGTCTGCGATCATGCCCAGCGAAGCCGCCGCGATCAGTACACCAGTGGCCGAGAATATAGCCGTTGGTGGGATGAGCAGCAGTGCAGCCGAGATCAGCGTGAGACCACCAGCCATGGACGTAAGCCCACGAGCTATCTCACCCCAGGACAAATCGCCCAGATCCTCCATTGCACTAGCGAGTATTTTGATGCCTACCGCTAGCAGAATCAGACCTGCTCCTGAGAGAACGCCACCCTTGTTCACCTCAGCAAACTTAGTGTAGAGGGCCAGAGCACCCAGAAGGATGCTTACCCCCGTGAGCCCCTTAGCCATCTCTTCCCAGCTGTGGCCAGAAAGGTCGCTAACGGCACTTGCCAGGACCTTGATAGCCCCCGCAAGTACAACCGTGGCCGCCGCAGAGGTGATCATTCGAGGACCGGTCGGCATGAAGTTCATCGCCGTCGTCAACGCGCCGATCAGAACCGTCGTTCCGGTTAGACCGCGGGCGAGCTCGTTCCAGTCCAGTGCTGCGAGATCTTCGACAGCCTCCGCGAGAACGTTGACTGCAGCAGCGAGAAGGATCATTGACGCAGCCACGAAAGGCATCTTTGCGAAACCGGTGAAGCTGGAGATCTTCTCGAAGATGAGCAACGCCGTCAACAGCTGCGTGAACATGACGGTCATCGCGGCGCCAGCTCGGGTGAGACCCTCTGCGTCGATCTTCGACAGAACGTTCATGGATACGGCCAGGATACCGACCGCAGCTGCAATCTGTAGAAGTGTCGCTGCCCGCAGAGTGTTCTGCATAGCGCCGAGAGTATCGGTCAGCTGATCGAACGAATCGGCAATATTGTCGAAGAAGCCCATGACTCCTCCGCCGCCGATCAGACTTCTCAGCTGGAGCAAGAGAGCCGATAGAGCACCGACGCCGATTCCGGCCAACAGGTCGTTGAAGTTGAGACCCTGAAGACCGCCCGAAATCATCTCGCCGAAATCGCCGAAGAATTCTGAGAACTTCTCAGCGATCGGCTGGAATGCCGCTTGCACATTGTCGATGACCGAGAGAACCTTTGCCCATACCTTGGCGATGAATTCGCCAAGCTTGCCGAGGGGCTCGAGCTTTCTCGCAAAGTTCTCAACGTCCTGTGCTGCATCATTCCCGTCGAAGTCGTCAAACATCGATCCGAGGAATGACGCGAACTGCTTGATCAGCCTGATCGGAACTTCGACGACATCGCCGACTTTGTCGAAGAACTTGACGATCAGATCGCCTTCTTTGATTGCCTGGCGAAGAGCAACCAGGAAATCCCCGACGCTGGCGGTAGTCTTGAGGAAGCCACCAGATCCCTCAGTAGCACTACCGAACAGTCGGAAGAAGAGCTTGATGCCCTCCTTGACGATGTCCCAACCGATACCCAATACGGCGAAGACTCCAGCGAACGTCCGTTTCAGGTTGTTCGCCGTTTCGGCGCCAATCATTAGGCGTTCGGTGAAGTCCTTGAGAATCACCGTTAGGTGTAGAAGATCCTGACCAGTGGTCGCCGGGAATATCTGGCGGAAAGCATCCCTGATCGGGCGTACGACCGCAATCAATGCGTTGAACGCATTGGCAATCGCCTTAATCAGAAGCGTTCGTCCACCGAGCTCTTTCCAGTCCCCCAGCACCTTGTTTCTGGCGTCCGCGGATGCGGAAACGAATCCACCCAGAACCTCATTCACGTTGGTGAACATGGTTCGAGCTTCGTCGAAGTCGCCAAATATAAGCTGCCAGGTCTTAGCCCACCCGGAGGTGGCGCCTTCCTGCAACGTATTGATCAGCTGAGAGAAGGTCTTGACCTTCGTGGCCGCATCCGTAGCCACCTTACCCATCTTCAGGATGCCAGCGATCTGTTCCTTGTTGTAGCCCATAGTCTTGAGCTGGGCCGCGGTCAGATCGCCAGTGAACTTGCTCAGCGTCTCCGTCAGGATCTCGCCGGTGAGCCAACCCTCCTGCAGGCTGAGTCGGAAACTACCGGCATCCTTAACCATCTTGTCGACGGCTACGCCGTGAACCCGTGCGGTCTCCATGAGCGAGTCTTGGAAGACCTTGCCGCCCATACCCGCGTTGACGACCGAGTTCCAGTCTTCCAGGCTGACCTTACCCGCAGATATGGCCTGGGAAAGCTGGTACATGGCCGACGAAGCCTGTTGTGCATTTGAGCCGGATACCGCGGCGAGGTTCGCGATACCCTTAATCGCCTCCGTGGCGACATTGAGCGTGACACCGGCAGCCGTGAAGGTACCGATGTTCCTGGCCATCTCGGAGAAGTTATAGATGGTCTGGTCCGAGTAGTGGTTCAGTTCGTCCAGAGCCTTGTTAACTTGTCCGAGACCTTTGGCGCCTTCCAGACCAGTATTGGCCATAATGGTCTGGATAGAATTCAGGTTGGTCTCGTATTCCTTGAGACCGGTCTTCACCGGATCGATGGTGAAGGACTTCAGCAGTTGGGCGCCAGTGGTGATCGCATGATGCGCAATAGTTGACAGCGCGGTAATACCGACAACCGACATTGTCTTGAACCGGTCGGCAATGCTTTGGACGTTCTTTTCGACACCCGCCGTAGAGGTGGCTACATGCTTTCCCGCTGCGCTCAGATCTTGAAGACCCTTGGTGGCGCCCTGAAGTTGCAGACTCTTGTTGAGCTGCTGAAGAGAGGCGAGAGTAGCTGCGACCCCCCGCTCGAACTGAGCATTGTCGAACTTCATTTCGACAACTTTGGTGTCGATGCTAGTGCTCATGCGGAGGTCACCGCCTTCCATACTTTATCGGCGATCCGATCAAAGACCGGACGCATCGCAGGATTGATGTAATCTCGGCCTTGAACGTAGCCACCGGTGCCAGTTCCATAGCCGTACTGTAACATGATAGCTACAGGGAAGCCATTCTCTACGTCGGAGTTTGTCCAAATAATTCGGTATTTTCCTCCGGAGGCAGAAACTTCATAATTCCATGAGCCTTGAGCTATTCCGGACTCGACTGGGGTTGCTCCGGCAAGAGCATTTACCCCTTCCTGTCCATAAGCTCGTAAGAGTCCAAGAATGTTCATCTTGGACATCTTCCGTAGGGCCGCCTCCGTTTTTTTGAGGGAGCCTCTTGAGACGAAGGAAATCACGCAGGCTCCTTTTAACGGGGTCTAAGCGGCTTCGTACGTTCCACTCATTCGAACCGTGCCGGTACTCGCCCATGTGACCGGAGACCCAGACTGCCACAGGGTGTTGCCGCTGGAGTTGTAGACGACAATGCCCGAATCAGCGGTCTGATACGAACCCAGACCAACCACACGACTCGCGCCTTGGACCCCCAGGAAGGAGAAGGGAATTCCTTCCATGTTTGCGTGCGGAGCCACAGGCAGACCGAATACCCACGCGCCGGTACCGTACGTCGTGGTGGTACCGAACGTGAAGAGCGCCTTGAAGTGGACCGTCTTCCCGAACTGCTTGTACCAACCCACGCGAGTGCCGTTGCCGATCGCCGGCGGTGTGGCCGAGGTCCACGATGGAGTGTAGGTCGTCCACGTATCCGTGGAATCGTGGGAGAACAACCCCTTCTTCCATGACGACCAACCAGGAATATCCGTGTGACTGGTGCGGTGCCACATGTCCTGCGCGAGAGTCTGCGCATAGAGAATCTGTCGCACACGGTTTGCACCGTAGCGATGGGTCACGACCATGCCGAATCCGCTATTGATGGACCAGCCACTGCCCGCACCCAGGTTCATCATCGAAATACCGATGGGGTAGGTCGTATCGGCGTCGGCTTCAGCTTTGGCGTTCGTGCCCAGATCTTGCACTCGTGTGCCGACTTCGAGTGCGTCAACTCGAGTGTCCAGGGCGTCAATATCCACCGTAGTGGCGAGACGACGCCAAGCGCCCCAACCGCTCCAATTTCCGTTTCGGATCCAGAGCTCAGGCTCGACCGTCTCGTCAGCGTGATGCATCCAGATCTGAGCGATATCGTCGCCGGCGTCGGGTTTGACGGTCCGGATGGTTCCCCATTTGGTGAGGAATTCCGTCCATCCGCCGGCGGCCGCATCGGTGGAGGTCAGGTACAGAAGCGAAACACCCATCGGGTACTCGACAGGCAGAGTCGCCTTGACAAACTCGGCAGGATCGAGATACTTGACGATGTCCTGGTCGGGAACAGTACCGATGGCGTTACCCGCATCGATTTGCGTCCCACCGTGCGTGGTGAGGATCAGGTGTCCAGACCCATCGATCGCACCATCGACAATCGAGGCGGCTTCAATCGCAAGCATTCTGGCGGCGGTTAATCCGGTTACGCTAGCCATCAGGCCTCCTTATCTATGGCGAGCTGATCGTGTAGGTTTCAGCGTCGATGTAGACCGCCGATGGCCACGTGATCTCGAATGTGGTGGCATCAAGCATGACGATGTTCTCGTCCGGACCGGTCACGGTGAACGATCCATCGCCGTTATCCGTTACAACGAAGCCGCTGTACGCCTGGAAGAGGTTGAACAGCTCTTCTTGAGTCGGCAGATGTGGAGTTTCGGTGTCTGAACCGTACAGAACGTCTTCGAGATCGGCCAGAACAAGTGGATCCACTCGTCGAGAGTCAATTACGAAATGGGCGGTGTGTTGATAGCCCGGTATCGCGATCGGACGAGTGGATATGTTCCAACTGAAGTTCGCCGGCTCTATCGAATCGGCGATTGTGCTGTTGACTCGATTGGTAGGCGACGCCAAGGCGTTGTAGATCAGGTGAATCTTATACGCATGGTCCACACCATCTACGTCATTGCCGACCTTGGTACGATACGATAGGCCGAACGACCTTCTAGGACGCTGAGTAAGGAATAGACCATTGAAGACCTCTTCCGAACCATCACATTCTTCGAATTCGTCGGGGTAGGTGAACGCTTCGATGGTTGCCGCGAATTCTTCCGCCGACGAGACGCTTAGGTACTTGACTCCGTCGATGTAATACGGCTTTTCATCACCACCAATAGGGTTCTCTGAGACGGAGGTTAGACCATTCCAGGGAACGCCAGGCTTATCGGCTACGTACAACACACCGCGATCGACGCCGGTTTGGTAATACCGCTCACCAACCGATCCCCAAGCAATTCGTGTCACAGCATCCCTCCTCTCAGCCTCTAGTACCGAGTTGCGCCCTACGTTGCTCGTTGAGAGCTCGATTTCTTTGGATCAATTCCCGCTTACTCATCTTCTTCGCCGGGGTGTTCTTCTTGTTACAGACACGAATCAAGGTGAGTAAGCGATTTAAGTGCCAGTGTTGACACTCGAATGGAACGTTGAGAGCGATCATCCAGTAATAGATGATCTCTGCCGTGATGATCTCCCGATTCGGTGCCTGATTGGGTGGATCAGTGAACCAGGTAGCAGTCATCTTGGCGTCGATGTACTTACTAATCAGCTTGATCTCGTCATTAGAGAGCTTGGCGAAAACTTCCGGAGGAACATCGGGAGTGAGCACCATCGCCCTGATGTACTCGATTGTCTCTTCCGTAGTTTTCTCTTGAGAACCAAGGAATGGTTTCTCAAATTTTGACTCCCATTTTGACAGAGAGACCAGAGAGTGCTCAAGTTGCAACTCGAAAGCTTCTGCCGTGGTAAATTCCTGTGTTAGTTCGTTGTATCCCTCGGCCAGCTTGATGGTCAGCGTGAGCACTCTCTGATCCTCCTTTCTGATCTTGTGCTAGATCAGACCGTGTACAGCCAGTCGTCGTCCGTGACGGCCGGGAAGCGGTAGCCGGGTGCCGGCTCCGCGGTGACGATCGTGTTCTCGGTGATGACGACCGGACCCGCGGCGACGACCTCGCCGTTGATCTTGTAGACGACGCCCGTGACGGTCGGGATGGTGATGGTGTCCGTACCCGAGTCGAACGACGGCTCGGTCGGGACGGCGGTGGTGATGGTACCTTCGAACAGGGCGATGACGTCCTCGGGCAGGGGCAGCTCCGGATCGGTGCCGGCCGTGCCGTACAGCATGTCTTCGAGGGCAGCCAGAGCCGTCTCGTCGACCTGCGTCGAGTCGATCTCAAGGCTGGACGCCGGCTTGAGGCCCGCTCCAGCGTTGACCGGCGTGGTGGTGACCTCCCAGCTGAAGGTGATCGCCTCGGGCGAGTCGTTGATCGTGGTGTACGCCTTCTCCGACGGTGCCGCCTGGCAGCCGTAAATCAGGTGGAGCTTGTACCCCGCGTCCGAGTCTAGATCCGTGCCGATTCGGGTCCGGTAGCTCAGACCAAACGGCTTGCGGGACTGCTGACCGACGTTGATGCCCGGCTGAGGGGTCGCGGAGCCGTCGTGCTCGGCGAACTCCGGCGGATAGGTGAACGCCTCGATCGTGGCGGTGAACTCCTCGGCCGACACCAGGTTCAGGTACTTGATGTTGTCGGCGTACTGCGGGTTGGACTCGGCGCCCGACGGCGATTCGGTGACCGACACGAGGCCGTTCCACGCGTAGCCGACGTCGTAGTTACCGCTGGAGTTGGGCTTGTACAGGACGCCGTGATCGACACCGGTCTCGTACCGACGCTGACCCGTCTGGTCCCAGGTGAGTGCTGTCATGATTCTCCTCAGAAGTACAGATCGTACACGTCGTGGTGCAAATTAGCTGCCGTGAAGTGACGATTGAACGTACACATTGGCAGTTTTGCGACCTTGTCAGGGATCTCGCTATCGGGATTCCTGTCAATGATGGTCACCTGGTACCGTTTCGTGAACCGGTATGGATTGTTGTCAGCGAACGCTGTACTCGCGAAGTCTCGTGAATACACGATGCACGGGTACATCATTTGCACACTGGCTGGAGGCTGGAAATATACGTGTTCACTGCCCAGGAGAGCCTCAAGGACCGCCTGGAGCTGCAGCCGTGGGGCCGTTGTAAACACCTCCCAGCCTCAGAAGCAGGCGGGGCCTCTGCACCTCAACGTCTGAGACTTTCCACAGAGACCCTGCCCACCTGACGTAGCGAATGGCAAAGAAATGTTCGTTGGCATACGGATCCGCGACGATACTGATAGAGTTTTGCACGGTCAATTCGTCATTGACGCTCTGACCTTCTTGGAGTTTACGGGTATTGCGAAGAATGTCACCAGTGTACAAACGTTCGGTGATAACGTCTTCCCAAACCCCAGCTGCTATCTCTACCGACTCGCCATAACCGACCACGCCATGGAACCTTGCCATCGCGCGAACTGCCTAGATCAGGCAGCCGGACGCGTGAAGGACCACTGGTCCTCGGCGTTCGTGCCGAAGTAGTAGCCCGACGCCGGCTCCGCCCGAACCTTCAGCGTGGCACCCTCCGCCAGAGCAGACTGGGCACCCGCGGTCAGGGTGGCGTTGGTGACGTCGTTCTTGTAGACCACGCCGGTCTGCGACGGGATGGTGACGACACCGGTCGACTCGACAAAGGTCGGCTCGTTCGGGTCGACCAGGACATTCGCCGAATCGGTCTTCTTGAGGATCAGCGCCGACTTGATTTTCGTCAGCGCGCCGGAGAGACGCGTCTCGATCAGGTACTTGTACTGGTTGTAGTCGATGTCGAAGTCTTCGAAGTTCGTGATCTGACCGCCGCGGTTGGTGCCGATGTTGTAGTCCGCGAGGTTGACGATGATGCCGATCAGGTCCTCGTACTCGGAGTCCTCCATCGGTTCGACGGTGACGATCTCGCGCACTCGCAGGGCCGTGGCCAGGTCGGCCACGCTGCTGAACAGACGGCGGTTCGAGTTGCTCTCGTCACGGAGCAGCAGCATCTCCGACAGGTGCAGCTCGGTGGTGTAGAACGTCGGCGTACCGGTACCCTTGTACCACCGG
>WUUC01084432.1_pt1 | contig 15005 bp, 11 predicted proteins | sample 6278441 | NCBI WGS metagenome assembly WUUC01 (sample SAMN13675441, study PRJNA597444) | soil metagenome | isolation source: soil | place: USA: Washington | collected 2017-10
CGCAGGCGTGACTGAAGCGGTTGGCCTCCGACTCCAGCCCGTTCATCAGGATGATGCGCACGCGCGTGAATGCATCGTCGTCGAGTTTACTGGTGGGCGCTTGCACCATGTCGCGCCATGTGAACTGTTGTTTTTCGAGCGGGACGCCCCGCTCTTTAAAGATGTCTAAACCCATTGCTCGCTCCTTCCGTCAAGCTCTCCGCCAGAGCCGCGCATCGCCGCGCGAACGCGGGTGCAGCACGACACAGGCTGGCGGCTAACCGTCACCTTCATTTATTAAATAACGCGAAGTGGAATGGTCAGACTATACGTCTCGCGCCCGCGAGCGTCTGTACGTTTGTGAACAGCCGCCCGACATCGGCATCTGAACAGAGGCCGACAGACTGAGCGTGGGCGCGGTGCGCGGCGTTTATGATGGTCTGCGCCAACTCAGAACGGTAGTGTTGCAAAAAATATTTTGATTACCCCTTCCACAGCAGAGCGGTGAAGATGAGCGTCAAAAGTATAGCCCCGTAAAGCGCGGCCTTCCGTAGTAACTGCTCGTTGTGATTCATGCGAACTCTAACGTCCCTCTCCTGGCACGATCTTCGAAGTCTGAACAGTCTTAAACATTCAAACTTAAAATTATGCTTCGCGCTTAATGTGCCTGCGACGCGGTACCGAGGACGCTTGCGATAGCTCGCGGCAATGCCGAGGCATTGGGCTTCTCGACGTAGCCCTGCGCGCCCGCACTGAACGCCCCCTGCCTGTCGGATTCGAAGGCGGCGCGTAATCTGTCAACTCTTTCTCGTAGGCGGCGATGCGCTTCATGCCGAGTTCGTTCCAGTAATCGAGCGCCGCGCCCCACGCCTCGACTTCACGAAGCCCGGTTCGCCCGCCTCGTACTTATGCGGGATCGACTTCGGGACGAACTCCTCGAAGCTGACGCGTCTAGATAGGCAAGCGGCTTGCCGTGCACTTCACGTTTCAGAACGGGAAAGTCTTCGCGGATACGCGTTACGTCAAATGGCTCCATGTCTGATCACCTCTGTCCAACCGCTTCGAGAGCGAGCGGCTTCCGCTCGGTGAGAGAGAAGCGCGCGCCGCTGGGCAGGATGTGAATTAGGACATTATGAAGTTCCAGCCCCTCATTCTTCCGTAACTCATGCAGGTTTGTGTGAGTGATGCCTCCGGCGTCTATGATCGTGACCGCCCCACTGCCGATGACTTCAAACTCATTCCCGGCGACGACTATCGCCGTGTCCTCGTCTATGCCAATTCCCATGTCCTGCGGGTAGTGCGCCGTGGCCGTGATGAGCCTGCCGTGCCGCCCGCGCTGCGAGAAGTGCGTGTCGATGAGCGTCCCCATGATGAAGTCCATGCCGGGGCCGATCTCCACCGAGCCGAAGCGCGGGTTGGTCTCCGACTCGCCGCCGAGCATCATCGAGTTCGACATCATGGCCGCGCCCGCGCTCGTCCCGCCGAGCATCAGTCCCTTGCCGAACCGCGTCTTGATGATCCGGTCCATCTCGGTGCCGCCGAGGAGAGCGGTGATGTGCAGTTGATCGCCGCCGGTGAAGAAGAGGCCGGTCGCTTCCTCAATCGCATTCATCGCCTTGTGCGATTCTGTGTCCTCGCGCTGCGACACGTCTACGACCTTCACCTCTGCGGCTCCGAGTCGTTTGAAAACCTTCTTATAGTCCGCGCCCACCTCTTCCGGATGATCCGTCGCGACCGTCATCACGACGATGCGCGCTTTATCTCCTTTCGCGAGCCGGACAAACTCTCTGAGGATGACGCAATCTTCTTCCCTGTCTTCCCCGCCGCCGATGACGACGAGCTTTCCGCGCGCTTCGCTCAACTCCATGATTTTCCTCCTCACTTTCGCCCTGTTAAGCCTATCGCCTATTGAACTCCCACCGGCTCGCTAACCACGGCTTCCGTTTGTCGCTTCGCTTCAATCGCGCCGACCGGGAGCGCGCCGTATTCTTCGAGCGCTTCAAGGACGGGTTCGAGCTTGTCGTAGAAGATGACGACGATCTGCCCCTCCTGCATCTCCTGAAGTTCGGTGCGCAGAGCTTCGACCTCGTCCAGTACGATGCGGCATTCGGTTCCCGGCCACTCATCGTTTACGGCTTCGCACAGGAGCTTTGCCACCTCGCCCGCCTCGCGCCCACGCAGGTCTTTGTCTTCCTTGATGATGATGCGGTGGAACCCGCGCGCGGCGATGCGGCCCGCCTGCTCCACGACCGAGTCGTCGCGGTCGCCCGGCACGCCGATGATGCCCGTCACGCGCCGGTCTTCCCACTTCGCGGCCATCCGGCAGACGGCGTCGAAGGCGTCAGGGTTGTGCCCGTAATCCACCATCACATAGCCGCCGCCTACCCGGTACAGGTTGGCGCGACCGGGATTCTCCGCATCGCTGCGGAAGCGTGCGATAGACGCGCCTACTGCTTCTCTCGATAAACCAAACGCACGGGCAGCGGCCACGGCTGCCATCGCGTTGGCGATCTGAAAATCGGCGGTGCCGTCCATTGTCGCCGGGATCGCGTTGGCGCAGATGGTCGCGTGCTCGCTGCCGCCTTCAAGTTCTATGATTCTGCCGTCTCTGTAGAAGTAGCCCGTGCCGCCCGCGTTGCAGTGTTTGAGCAGGACGGGGTTGTCGTGCCGGAGCGAAAAGTAGACATACTTTTTCGGCACGCGGCTGACCGCATCGCGCTCCGACAGACGCGCGAGCCGTTGGTCGTCGGCGTTGAGGATGAGCGTGCCGCCTTCGCGCACGCGTTCGGCGACGAGCGACTTGATCCAGAGAATGTCTTCGACGGATTCGATGCCGTCCTGCCCGATGTGGTCTGCGCCGACGTTGGTGATCACAGAGATGTCCGACCAGTCGTAGCCGAGTCCACGCCGCACGATGCCGCCCCGCGCGGTCTCCAGCACGGCGACCTCGACCGCCTTGTCCTGCAAAATGGTCGACGCCGAAACCGGCCCCGTCATGTCTCCTTGGACGATGCGCACGCCGTTCAGATAAATTCCGTCGGTCGTCGTCGTACCCGTCGCCAGTCCCGCTTCGATGAGGATATGACTGATCATGCGCGTGACGGTCGTTTTGCCGTTCGTGCCCGTGATGGAGATGATGGGGATGCGCCCGTTGGAATTGGCGGGGAAGAGCATCTCGACGATGTCACGTCCCACCTCGCGCGGCTCGCCTTCGCCGGGGTATTGGTGCATGCGCAAGCCGGGCGCGGCGTTGATCTCGATGACGCCCCCGCCTTTGCCGACTGGCGCGGCGATGTCATCGACGACGAGGTCAACGCCGCAGACATCCATCCCCATGATGCGCGCGGCGCGCTCGCAAAGGCTCCTCACGCTCGGATGAACTTCGCCCGTCACGTCCTTCGCGGTCCCGCCGGTCGAGAGGTTCATCCCGGCGCAGAGCATGACGCGCTCGCCCGCCTGCGGGACCGCTTCCATGCTCCATCCTTCTTTGCGCATGAAAGTCGTCAGGATCGGATCATCCTTCTTGATTTTGGTGAGCGGTTTTTCGTGCCCCTCGCCGCGCAGCGGATTCTGGTTTTCGATCTCGATCAATTCCTTGACCGTGTGCGTGCCGTCGCCTGTGACGTGACAGGGGATGCGCTCGCTGGCCGCGACCATTCGGTAGCCGACGACGAGCACGCGGTAGTTTCGTCCCTCGAACATCTCTTCGACCAGCACGTCGGGCGAGAACTCGCGTGCGATGCGAAAGGCGTTTACGACCTCGTCCGGCGTCGAGAGATGGAGCGAGACGCCCTTGCCCTGCCGCCCGTCCAGAGGCTTGACGACGACCGTGCCGCCGATTGTGTTGAGAGCCGCGACGGCCGCTCCCTCCGTACTCACCACTTCGCCTTCGGGGACGGGGATGGAAGCCTTCGCCAGACGCGCTTTCGTGTAGTCCTTGTCGCCCGCGATCTCGACGCCGATGGCGCTCGTGCCGTCCGTCATCGCGGCCTGTATGAGCCGTAGATTTTTGCCGTAGCCGAGTTGGACGAGGCTCGCTTCGTTTTCACGCATCCAGGGGATACCGCGCCGCTCGGCGGCCTCGACGATGGCGCGCGTCGAAGGCCCCAGTTCCGTCTCCGCTATGATCTGCTTCGCCTCTCCGATTCTTTCTTCGAGGGGGAACTCTTCGCCCGCGATCAATGCTTCGACGAACTCTACGGCAGTCTCCAACAGGTAGCGCGTGGCCTGCTCGGCGCAGAACTCGATGACGACGTTGTAGATGCCCGGCTCCCCGGCGTAGCGAGTCTTTCCGTGAGTAGCTTTGCAGCCCGCGAGCGAGGCCAGTTCGAGCGTGACGTGCTCGACCGTGTGGCCGAAGTAAGTGCCTTCGTGCAGCCGCTCGACGAATCCGCCCGCGCGGCCTTTGCTGCAATGATGGTCGTGGAGTTGGGGCAGACGTTCGAGCAGCCGCTCGATGAAGCCGGGGATTTCGTAACTCTCTTTTTCGTTCAGCTCGCCAAGGTCGAGTCTCATGACGAGCACGGGCTGGTGGCTATAGACGTTCGGGCCGGAGAGCGTGCGGATAGTCTCGATTGTCATTCGCCCCGGAGAACGATTCGGCTTGGAAGCGGTTGTCGCAGTCGCCTCTTCTGCCGGTCTGTCCTGTTCCTCCTCGATTGGGACACGCTTCGACAGGTCGAACCGTTGACCCGCCGCCAGCACGTGAACCCTCACGCCGTGAAGGGACAGACTCTCGTTCTGCTCGATGTCGGGCAGCGTCGTGTATGTCATCCCGCCGCCGTCGGCCACCGTGACCGAGTTTTCACCGATCACTTCAAACTGTAGATCGGTGACGACCAACGCGGTATTCTCGTCAACGCCCAACCCTAAGTCCTGCGGGTAGTGTGCAACGGCGGTGAGCAGACGACCGAGCCGGCCGCGCTGTGAGAAATGCGTATCGATGATGGTGTTGGGCACGAAGTCCATGCCGGGAGCGATGTCTATCGCGCCGAAGCGGGGATTGCGGTTCGACTCGCCCCGGATGATCATGGTGTTGGACATCATCGCCGCCCCCGCGCTCGTCCCGCCGAGGACGAACCCCTCCCTGTGCCTGCGGTAGAGCACTTCCTGCATCGGCGTGCCGCCAAGCAAACTCGTCACGTGAAGTTGGTCGCCGCCGGTGAAGAAGACGGCGGTAGCGCGCTCGATTGCGTTGAGGGAGTTCTGGTTGAAGGCGTCTTTTCGGCGTGAGACATCGACGACGCGAATGTCTGTCACGCCCAACCCTTGAAACGCTTCCCGGTAATCGTCGCCCGATTCCTGCGGCTGATCGGTCGCCACCGTCATCACGACGATGCGCGCCGCCGCCCCTCCGGCCTCGCGCACGAACTCTTTGAGGATTGTGCGGTCGCCTGCTCTGTCCACCTTTCCGCCGATGACGAACAACTTTCCACGAATTTCGCTGATCTGCATCTCGTCACCACCACTGTTTAATCGAGTACATAACCAGATTATCCGCCCGCCGGTGAAGACACCGCGTAGTGCGCGTCGGCATCGTCAATACGACTGCCGCCATCCCCGTTACCTAAGCGGCGTGATACCGTCAAAGCTAAAGCCCCGAGCGCCGCCCCGGCGATGAGGTTGCCCGCAGAAGGGTGACGCTCCCACCAGGTCCAGATGCTCTTGGGCATCGTTTGATAAGTGAAGTCGCCGCTCACGCGGTCATCACCCTCAACCGGATGAAAAAGATTATCCGGCGCGTGCTCCGACTTCCGCTCATTCGTGCGCTGCCATGCGAAACCGGCGTGCCGGAGCATCTTGTCCATCAAATGCGGCGCGAGTTGTTCGCCCGTCTTGATCATCCAACCCGACCCGCCACAGATCATCTCGCGCACGGGATTCTCCGCCGCGTGGAGAATCGCTTTCGTGACGATGTTCGGCGTGTAGATCGGCGGCAACCCCATCGGCTTGTAACCGATCTTGGTGCGCGCCTTGCTGAAGAGCGGCGTGTTGATTGAAGCGGGCATGATGTTCGTGACGCTGATCGGCACTCGGTCGTGCTGCAACTCGACGCGCAGGGCTTCGGTGAAAGCCTTGATGCCGTGCTTTGACGCCGCGTAGGCGCTGTGCAGAGGCATGGCGCGCAGAGCCTCGACCGAAGAGATGTGGATAAGCGCGCCACGCCCTTCGCGCCGCAGGTGCGGCAACGCAGCCCAAGCCCCGTAAGCCTGCCCGTTGAGGTTTACGTCAATGACGCGCCGCCACTCTTCCGGCGTCGTGCGTTCGAACGGCGCGTAGAGGGCGACCGCCGCCGCGTGCACCCATGTGTCGAGCGTGCCGTACCGCTCGACGGCCACGTCGGCCACGCGCTTGACCTGTGCGAAGTCCGTTGCGTCGGCAGGCATGGCTAATGCCTCGCCCCCTTGTTGCCGTATCTCTCTGACCAGAGAGTCGAGCCCCCTTTCACCTCGCGCCGAGACCACGACCTTCGCGCCGCGTTCGGCAAATCTGAGCGCGGCCTGACGCCCGATGCCACTCGACGCGCCGAACACGACCACCACTTGCCGTCCTACGGGTTTGAGTTTCATCCGCGACCTCCCGCCTCTTTACGCGCAGAACCCTTCAGATGAAACCGGTGGCCGCACGACTTGCAAGTGTGCGTGTTGTGCTTGCCTGCGTCTAAGACGAGCCATGTCTGTTCACAACTCGGGCAGATCGTCTTCGTATGCCGCCCTGACTCTAAGAGACGCCTGAAATCCCTGCCCGTCATTCGTTCGGTCGTGTGCGTTTCCATCGCTAAAACTTTCCTCCATGCCAGTTCGGTGCGGCGTCCATCCTTGTAAGCCTTAACTCGCGGGCGTGCTTCCGTGGTCGAGATCGTAAAAGCCGGACGCACTTACCCGCGCGTATTTCAAGACACCGCGCGGCGCTGGTCGTCACCGTCCGACCAGCGTCTTCATTAAAGTTTATAAGCAGGGGAAATTGACTATACGTAGGCGGCGCGATAAACGTCTGTACGTTTACGAACGGGAAGCACGCGGGGTATAAGCGGCATGTTTGGCTCAACGGTTGTGACTCTGTGTGCATCTAAATAACGACACGGTAAAACCGGGTTATAGGTAGGAGGGGGAGTAGATCACCCATACGGGTCCGGCGAGGTCGCCAGCACGGTCGTCCCGATGAAAGGGCGCGACCCGGCGCGCCGGGGTAAGGATCGAGACCTTTTGCGGCATTTTGTAGATGGCCGCAGGGGTCTCTATTTTTTCGAGCAGGGGAGATTGACGATGTTTAATTGGAGCATGATCAAAACCACATTATTACTTGGCGCTTTAACCGGCCTGCTCGTAGTGGCGGGCGGCCTCATCGGTGGCGGCTACGGCGCGGCGTTCGGATTCGTCATCGCGCTGGCAATGAACTTCGGCAGCTACTGGTTCTCCGACCGGATCGCTCTGAAGATGGCGGGGGCACGCGAAGTCTCTTATCAGGAGGCGCCCGAGTTGCACGACATGGTGGCGCGGCTCGCGCAAGTTGCGGGGCTGCCGAAGCCGCGCGTGGCAATCGTCGAGTCGGACGCGCCGAACGCCTTCGCCACGGGCAGGAATCCGCAGCACGGACTTGTGGCCGTGACGACGGGCATCCTGCACCTGCTCGACCGAAGAGAACTGGTCGCCGTCATCTCGCACGAACTCGGGCACATACGCAACCGTGACGTGCTGGTGAGCACCGTGGCCGCGACGTTCGCCGGGGCGATCACGATGATCGCACAGATTGGACAGTTCGCCGTGCTCTTTGGCGGGGCGGGCGACGATGAGGATGACAGCGGCGGGAACATACTCGGCGCGCTGCTGATGATCTTCCTCGCGCCTCTGGCGGCGACGATCATCCAACTCGCCATCTCGCGCTCGCGCGAGTTCGGGGCGGATCGGACGGGCGCGGAGACGGGCGGCGACCCGGCGGCGCTAGCTTCGGCGCTGGAGAAGCTGGAAGCGTATGCTAAGCGCATCCCGCTTCAGGTCAACCCCGCCGTCTCGCACCTGTTCATTGTGAAGCCGCTGACGGGATTCTCTGTGCAGGGACTCTTCAGCACGCACCCGCCCACCGCCGAGCGCGTGGCTAGACTGCGCATGATCGCCGGTCAGCGAGTTAACCAGACGTAACGGCAGTGATGCTCTTACAACGCGCGCCGTTGCGGGCGATGCCTCCGGTAGGGATGGCCGCGTCCCGACGTTCGCGCTGAGGCTGAGAGGGCGCGAGTATAATCAGGGACAGAGAAGCAGGGGCGACTCATACAGACTCGACCCTGCTTCTTTAAGGCACGATGCTCCCTCCGATTTCCGGGACGATCTTTTCCATGCAACGTTCGGCCAGTGCGGTAATTGAGAGCGCCCGGCGGGCGGCGGGACGAGTAAGGCGGCGCGACCCGTAAACTCTGCAAGTATGATGCTTATGTGCCGGCGAGGGCGTCAACCTCAGATTCGTAATTTGCATCCAAAGAATATAAATAAACGAATCTAGGGGGTTAGCTATGAAGTTTAGTAAAGCAAAAAATCTGGTCATGGGGTTGTTCCTCATGTCCATCTTCGTACTCGGTGTCGGCTCGACGCCAGCCGAGGCGCAAACACGCAGGGTCGTCCGCAGGCCAGCCCGGGTCATCGTCTATCGGCCATACTACAACCCGCTCTGGTACCGGAGCTACGACCCGTTCTGGGACTCTTACTACTACCCGCGCACGGTGGTGACAGACCCGGTCGCTTACCAGCGTGAGTTGGGCTATCGTGAGGGCAAGGACGAGGGCGAGGAGGACGCCGAGAAGGGCAGGGCATCGAACCCGAAGGGGCACGAGGATTACCTCAAGTCCGACAGCATCAACTTCCGGGAAGCGTTCGTGCAGGGTACGACGAAGGCTACCGGGAGGAGTTGGCTGAGACCACGAGAGAGATGAGGGAGAAGGGGCAGAGCAAAGGCCGCGAGGACGCACGCAAGGATCGTCCCGCCGACCCGACGGCCCACAAGGACTACCTCAAAGCCACCAGCCGGGCTTACCGCGAAGCGTTCGTCCAAGGGTACTACGAACTCTACCGGAGCCAGAGAGGCGAAAGTGCTGGCCGTTAAGGTGAAGAGTAATTAAGCGGTAACGGAACGGGCGGGCGCGAACGGCGTCTCCGCCCGTTTCCCATTTCGCCAGACCCTAGCGAAGACGCATCCTGTCGAGCGCCTGGGTGTTGGCCGGAGGAGTTCGGCTGGCGCAGACACACGATAACGCGACGAGTCCGGCGACCGGCATCCAGAACTTCGACAGATATTTGAACCTCATGCCCCCTCCTCCATGTACTTGACGGCTGCGACGTGCTGCTGGCGCTGCCTCGCCAACAAGAGAACCGGCACGCCGGTCAGTAGCACCAGGACCCCGGCCAGTGCCCCGGCCCCCGTGTAGGCGAGGCTCGACTGCAACATGTAGAAGCAGGCCGCGCAGAAGAGGAGCGGGGTGAGCGGGTACAGCGGCACGCGGAACGGGCGCTCGACCTCCGGCTCCCTGATGCGCAGAATTATGAGCGAGAGGCCAGCGAGGAAAAAGAATAGCCAGAAGACGGGTGCACTGTATTCCACCATCGTCGCGAAACCCTCACGCGCCTGACTGCCGGCGAAGACCAGCACGAGCGCGATGGTGGGCGTGTTGGCGCTCTCGTGCCAGCGCCCGAGGAAGTCGAAGAGCCTGAAATCGCGCCCCAACGCGTAGTTGGTGCGCGCGCCGGTGATGATCGTGGCGTTGGCCGAGGTCAGCGCGGAGACGGCGACGAGGAGGCTGACGAACCGCGCCCCGCCCTCGCCCGCCGCGCGGCGCATCAGGTCAGCCGCAGCCGCCTCCGAACCTGCCAGCCCCTCCAGTCCCAGCCCGCGCAGGTAAGCCCAGTTGACCAGCATGTACAGTCCCGTGATGACGCCGATACTCAGCAGCAGCGCCCGCGCGACGTTCCTGCGAGACCCCTTCACCTCCGCCGAGACGTAGACGGCCTCGTTCCAGCCGCCGTAAGTCAGCAGGACGAAGACGAGCGCCAGCCCGAGTGCCGCGCCCGGTGCCTGTCCCCCCGCCGGTTGCGCGGCGGCGGCTGGGGCGTTCGGAGCGACCGTGAGGGCGAGACCGGCGATGATGACCAGCAGCAGGCTGAGGACTTCGACAGATGTCAGCCAGTTCTGCGTGCGCGATCCCTGCCGGACGCCCGCCACGTTCAGGCCAGTCAGCCCTACGACAATTAGAACGGCGTAGATGGAGGCCGAATGCTCGCCGAGGCTGAACAGTTGTGAGGCGTAGTCGCCGAAGACGAACGCCAGCAGCGCGACCGAGCCGGTCTGGACGACCGTGATCCGCGACCATGCGTAGAGGAAAGCGAGCGGCTTGCCGTAGGCGCGGGTCAGGTAGTGGTAATCCCCGCCCGGGTGCGGGTAGGCCGTCGCAAGTTCCGCGTAACACAGCGCGCCGATTAAAGTCACCGCCCCGCCCACCAGCCAGATCAGCAGCACGGCGCTTTCGCTGCCGGCGTTGGCGGCCACCAGCGACGGCGTACGGAAGATGCCCGCGCCGACAACGATGCCGATGGTGATCGCCACCGCGTCCTTGAGCGAGAGCGTGGGCACGGGCCTGCCTCCGCTGCCAGCCTTCACACTAATTCTGCCAATCATTCACCCCCCCGGCACGAAAGCGAGACGACAACGCCACATCGAACAGGCCGAAGCGGGTTGCAGCCATCCTGTGTCTGCTTAAATTGCTTACGCTGCCCACGCCCGGACAAGGCTATGGCACGTTCCCGGTCGTGGCCGCCGAACCGGTCTTCGCCGGGACTGTCCAGAGGAAGAGCCGCTGCCCGCCCGGCTCGACGGTGACGGTCTTCTCCGGCTGCCAGTCGCCCATGTCGAAGGCGTGCGAGACGATGCGCGTGCCCGGCTTCAACTCGCGCAGCAGCTTGGGGCGCAGCTTGAGGTTCACGTCGGGCAGCAGGTAGAGCGTGACGACAGTTGCCTCCTTGAAGTCTGTCTCGAAGAGGTTCTGTACGGCGAACCGGACGCGGTCGGTGACGCCGGCGACTTTGGCGTTCTCGTTGCTCTCTGTGATGCGCTGCGGGTCTATGTCCACGCCGACCCCGCGCCTGGCGCCGTAGTTCTTGACGGCGGTGATGACCAGCCGTCCGTCGCCGCATCCGAGATCGTAGACCACGTCGCCCTTCGACACGTTCGCCAGCTTGAGCATCTCGTCCACGACCGTCTGCGGCGTAGGCACATAAGGAACGTCCTTCTTGACCTCCCTCTCCTGAGCGAAGGCGCATGCCACCGTGAGCGCCGCGCACACCACGACGCCCACGAGGTGCAACCGATTGAATGTTGCTATCCGCTTCATCATTCCCCCCTTCATAAACGACTAAAGTTGGCAGTGCGCGCCATAACCGTAGTGATAATTGAGACCGGGGATCGACGGACGACAAGGTCTGGCGTGTGATCTTATCCCCACTGGACTATCGCATCCTCAATCATCACTTGGAACGCAGGTGGCGCGGTAAAATACTCGCCCGGCCCTTCGCCGGAAGACTGAAAGCCACTTCCTTCGACGTTCGTTTCGTTTCACGTCTATTTTCTGAATACCTTCATTTCGGGAAGGGGAACTTATAATCTGCTTAACCACCGGGCGTATGTCCGTTAGGGTACGCAATCTCGCCGGCTTCTCCGAAACTCTTGCCTGTTCCTCCCAGACTTTACAGAGTCACGCTTTCGATTGAACGCTTGAGAAGCGGTCTTCCAAAGCGATCTTTTGTGCTCGCTTTAGTACAGACAAAATCAGGACCGGTGCCTCAGACTGTTGCGGTAAAAAGTCTCAGCATAACTTAATCAAACGTAGGCACGTTGATTTTTGCCCGCCGTTTTGAGTCGGTCTCTTTGAACCGCAGCGGGCTTCTCAAACTGTCGTAAGGGGAAGGGCACATAAACGAGCCGGGGGGAACGAAATATTCTGATGAGCGGAGCACTAATAGATGAACTCGCCGGGACGGAACAGAAGGTTGGCGCGGATAGACGGGCTGAAACCGAGATCAGGCAACTTGAGATCGAGTGGGGCACTGCCTACTTGCAGCGTGATATGGCCGCACTCGACCGCATCATGGCGGTCAATTACATCTTCACCAACCCTTTAGGTGAGGTGAGCAACAAGGCGCAGAATCTGACCGCCATTAAATCCAACCACGTTCGCTTTGAGAGCACGGAGAGCGACGACGTACAGGTTTACATACACGGAGACACGGCGGTCGTCACCGCCCGCTCCAGGTTCAAAGGATCGTACAAGGGTTGGGGCATCGGCGGTCGGTATCAATATACGGATGTTTTTGTGAAGCAGAACGGGCATTGGCGAGCGGTGGCATCGCAGGTGACGCTCGTCGGGCGAGGTTTACTGCGTCTGAGACTTGGGCGCTTTATCAGCGACTGCGGGTGGAAGTTCTTTGTGCCCAGCCGTAAACAGGCGGCGCTTCGGTCATGAATGCACAGGTCAACAAACCAAAGGGCTTGCATTGGCGGTTTCAGCGACTTATATGCGGCGAGGTTATTGGCCGGAATACCTGTGGATGTGACGCTGATCGATCAGAAGAACCACATCCCGGCAAACTGTTCCCCCGCTTGATCGGTCAGATGGTTTACAGAGCAAGGGGAGCAGATGCCACGCGCGACGTTTTCAGCAACAGTCATTCTCACGTTTGCCCTGTCGGTCTCTTCGATCGACTAATGTCCGCGCTCTCCTCGTCTGCCCCTGTTTATAATCAGACGGTGTTTGATGAACAGAATCTCGGTGAAGAATATGAAGAACCAATTGCACACGATTGCCTCGGCGTTCATGAATATTTCGCTGGCAGTTGTTTCTATCGGGCACGTCTCGCCCGTCGCCGCTAGCACCGTCAGTCACGCCGCACAACAGGCGCAGCATCTCGTGGGCGAAGTGACGGCTCTGGATCAGGCTTCCGGGCAGATCACTGTTAAGACTGACGCAGGCTCGTCCGTCACGGTAGCGGCAGACGAGCAGACGACCTATCGCCGTCTGCCGCCCGGCCAGACAAGCCTCGATAAAGCCGAAGCCATTACTCGTTCCGACATCAAGGTCGGGGATCGCGTCCTCGTGCCTAATGGCGCGGCGGGCGGCCAGACGGCAGCGCGACAGGTCATCGTGATGGCGCGTGAGGCGATAGCCGCCCGCCGCCAGCAGGAACGCGAAGACTGGCGGGCGCGTGGTGTGAACGGGCGCGTCGTCGCCGTTGACCCGTCGAAGAAGGAACTCTCCATTGAAGCCCGTTCGCGTCAGGATGTAGAAACGATCACGGTCGTCGCGTCGGGCGACGTGAAATTCCGTCGCTATGCGCCCGGTTCGCTGCGCCCCGCCGACGCCGTCCCGGGCGCTTTCACAGACATCCGTGTGGGCGATCAATTGCGCGCTCTGGGCAACCGAACCGGCTCGCGCCTCGCAGCCGAGGAGATTATTTCCGGCACCGTGGCAAGGCTGACCGGCACGGTCGAGGCTGTGGACGCGACACGCGGCGAAATTACGATCAAAGACAATGCGACGGGTCAGCCAGTCGTCGTGGCCTTCAACGCGAACACGACTCTCCGGCGCATCCCGGCAGAGTATGCGGAGACTCTCAGGGAGAGAAGAGAACAGCGTAGAGAACAGCGGCGTGAAGGAGGCGAAGCCTCAACCGGGGGACGACAAGACGGCGAGCGGCGCGGGCGTCGGCAAAACCAGTCCCGGCAGGAAGGCCGGAATCAGGACGGACAGCGTCAGGACGGGCAGCGGGCGGGCGGTGGAGGCGTGCGGCAAATGCTTGAGAACCTTCCGCCGATCACTCTCTCGGAGCTGAAAAAGGGTGATGCCGTCGTGGTCACGGGCACAGCCGGAACGGACGGCGCGCGCGTGACGGCGGCAAGTCTCATCACGGGTGATGCCGAGATCATCCAGCGGATGCGACGCTTCCAGCGAGGCTCAGAGCAGACGGACGGGATGAGTCCGGGTCTGCCGGGCGGAGTTATCGGCGGCGGCACGGGTGATAGAGACACACCCTGACCCGGAGGCGAAAATATACGATTTAGAGCACCTAACAAAACTAACCACTAAGGCACAAAGACACTAAGAAAACTTGCTGAATTAACTTTGTGTCTTCGTGACTTGGTGGTTAAGTTGGTCGCTCTTAGTTAAACATCACTTACTGCGTCATCTTTTCAAACCCCCCTTATAAAGGAGACGCACTTAACCGAACTACGAAACCAAGGGGATAATGCGAATGGTCAACACAGGGAAGGGGCGGACGGCCACCCTGATACTGGCAGCGCTGCTTTTTTGTTCTAACTTTGCTTTCGCACAGAGTTCCACGGGGACTCTGCGCGGGCAGATACAGGACGTACTGGGGGGCTTGGTTGTCGGCGTGACGGTGACAGCGACGGATGCCGCGGGCGTCGCGCGCACGGCGACGACTGGCGACGAGGGGCAGTATGTCTTCGCCGCACTTCCGCCCGGTCGCTACAGGGTGAGGGTGGAGGCGCCCGGCTTCGACGTTTACGAAAATACGGAAGTCGAAGTGACGGCGGGAACTACCAACGCGCTCGACATCATTCTGAACGTCGCCATCGAAGCCGAAGAGGTGACCGTTACGTCCGAAGCGCCCATCAGCACCGATCCTGAATCAGAAGCCGGCGCGGTCGTCATCAGGGGAGCGCAACTGGATGCGCTGCCTGATGACCCGGACTCTCTGGCAGATGCCCTTCAGGCGTTGGCTGGTCCTTCAGCCGGCCCCGAGGGGGAAGGGGAGATTTACATAGACGGGTTTAGCGGCGGGCGGCTCCCGCCGAAAGAGTCCATCCGCGAGATTCGCATCAACCGGAATCCCTTCTCGGCGGAATATGAACGTCTCGGATACGGGCGGATCGAAATCTTCACCAAACCGGGCACGGACACATTTCGCGGCCAGACGTTCTTCAATTTCAGCGACGAGAGCCTGAACGCGCGCAACCCTTTCGCGCTCACA
>WUUC01026224.1_pt1 | contig 15002 bp, 18 predicted proteins | sample 6278441 | NCBI WGS metagenome assembly WUUC01 (sample SAMN13675441, study PRJNA597444) | soil metagenome | isolation source: soil | place: USA: Washington | collected 2017-10
CGGCGGTGGTCACCCACTCCCGCATGAGCTGGAGCATGGGGTCGACGTTGACGCCCTGGTGGGTCAGCCAGGCGGTCGCGCCGATCAGGGCCAGCAGGACCACCCCGACGACGAGCAGGCCGGCGACGACCACGGCGGGGGTCACCCACCGGTCAGATCCGCGCGTGTAGGGGTCAACGTCGGTCACGGGGGACACCTCGGAGAATGTGGGCCCCGCGTCCCGGCGGCGGTGCGAGTGAGTGAGTGAGGGGCCGCCGGGACGTCGGGGGAGGGTGTAGGTGGGTTATCGGCGGGCGGCGCGGGTGATGTGACCGACGACGCGGGCCTGGGCGGCGGAGCGGGCGCGGAACAGCCCCGCCCGGTGATAGGCGGCGGCCAGCTTGGGACCGATGTTGAGCCCGTCGGCGGACGGGATGCCGGACCGCTGACCGAACTCCCGATTCCAGCGGGTGGTGACCGGCCCCCACCACCCATCGGGGGCCAGGTCGCCCAGCGCGTGCCGGTAGGCGGGGTAGTTGGCGGCGAGCCATTGCTGCCACGCCTGCACCCGGGGCCCGTTGTCGCCCTGCTGGCCGCGCAACCCGGGCCCGGCGCCAGTCAGGTCCGGGCCGGTCCACCCGGCCGGCGCCGGCCGGGTGGCGGGCGCGGCGACGTCGGCGAAGATCCCCCAGGTGGCGCGGGAGTCGAACTGCGCCGGGTTGAGGGACACGGACACATGGCCGTGTGAGACGTGGGGGTTACCCAGGTAGGCGCGCCACCCCGACCAATCGGGGGCGGTAATCCGCCCATTGAGGATCGCGTACCCGCCGTGGAGCACCTGGGGCAGCCGGCCGGCGGCGGCGGCGGCACGCAGCCGCTCGAAGGCGACGTGAAGGGCCAGCGCCGGGTCGTTGGTCACGTCGCCGGCCCGGACGATCCCGCGCCCCTGGTGGACCAGCCACGGATTGTGGTCGGAGTCGTCGCCCAGCTTGGCGTGCCGGGCGTCACCGATCCGCCCGTCGGACCGCTTGGAGCGGCCCGGCGCGGCGGTGTCGGCCTCGAAAAACAGCACGTCGACCGCGCCGGCGGTCCGCACCGGCGTCGCTCCGTACAGCTGGGAGAGATCGGCGTCGGACAGCGGTTCGGCGGCGCGTTCGTGGGCGCGTTGGGCCATCTCGAACAGCCGGGGCGCGACCGGCTCCGGGGGCGGGGCGGGATCGCCGGCGAGGTGGGCGGGGTAGCTGGCGGGGACGTCGTCGGCCATGTCAGCCCACCCGCTTGATCGACAGCCAGGAGTGCTCCCCGGCGGCGTTGTCCACGGCGGTCGCCCACCCGCCGGAGTTCACATGCGCCTGCAGGGTGACCACGGCGCCGGCGGCCAGGGTCAGCTGGCGCGCGCCCAGGCCGAGCGTCTGCGTCGCGCTGGAGGACGGGCGGCGGTCGCCCTGCCCGGCGGGAACGACCGCGCCGCCGACGACGACCCGAACCTTGCAGTCCAGCCCGGTCGCCATACCCAGGAAGGCAACGCCGCCGTCCACCTCGTAGTCGCCACCCTGCCCGGCGGGCACGGTGTACCCGGCGGCGCCGGGGGCGTGCCCGGCGTGGGTGTCGATGGTCTCGGCCTGCAGGGTGATCGTCTGCCAGCCGGTCAGCAGGCCGGTCTGGGCCGTCGACTGGTGCAGGAACGCGCGGGGGCGCGGCGCCTCCAGGGCGACCACCCGCCCGGTGAGGGCGATCAGGTCCTGGGCCTCCGGCGGGGCGATCCCGCCGAGCGCCAGCGCGGCCTCCAGGGTCTCGGCGACGTCCTGGGACACGGCGGCGAGGTCGACCAGCGGCGCCTCGTCGTCGGTCCAGGCGATGCCGTAGATCGGGGTCGTGTAGAGGGTCATCCGTGGTTGCCTCCGTAGGGCTGGGCGTTGGCGGGGGTGAACCCGGCGCCGACGTCGAGGAACCCGGCGTCGGCGATCGTCACGGACCGGTCGACGTCGCGGAGCCGAACCGCCGGGGTGCCGGCGGCGGCGATGGTCAGCGGCCCCCACATGCCGGGGGAGGGGTCGACCACGGTCGGCGCCGGGGTCAGCTGGACCGACCACTCCCCGCCGGCGTAGACGACGGTCGCGCCGAGCACCCCCACCAGGGGGGAGGCGCCCAGGCGGGGCAGCCACGAGCGGCCCAGGAACAGGGCCGGGGTCAGCTCGCGGCCCGACAGGAGGGCGGTGACGTGGGCGGCGTCGTGGAACGGCTCGCGGCGGGTGGTGAACCCCAGCGGCCCCAGCCGCCGGGTCCGCGCCTCCCGGGACACCAGATCGGCGTAGAACCCGGCCAGGTTCGCCGCTGCGGACCCGGCGGCCAGGACGGTGTCCACGGTCAGGGTGCGGCGCCCGATCGTCGCCTCATTGGGGGTGTCGACGGTGGCCGCCGTCGCGGTGCGGGTCTCGTAGGCGGCGTTCTCGTCAAGGTAGTTCACCTCCACGCGGGTGATCCGGCTGTCGAGGGTCTGGCCGAGGGCGCCGGCGTACTCGGTGAGCTGCGCGTCGAGGTGCAGCCCGGTCAGCCCGGCGGCCACGTAGCGCCCGCCGTGGTCGGGGGAGGCGACCAGCTGCGCGGACATGGTGAACCCACGCGAGGTGCTCAGCACATGGCGGCGGCGGGAGGCGAACCGCAGCCCCTGGGCCGCCGGGTCGTACACCATCGGCAGCGGCCCGCACGAGGCGTAGAGCTGACGGAGCAGCGCCAGGACGTCCTGCCCGCCGGCCTCCTGCTGGGCGGCAGTGAGCGCGTTGAGCGGCAGGCCGCCGTAGGAGGACGACAACCCCAGGTCGGTGTACTCCGGCAGCTGGGCGGGGGACCCGGATCCGGTCGAGGCGGTCTGGGCGGGCAGCAGCGCGGGGAAGTTCGGCTGACCCGGCACGCTCGGGAGCAGCGCCAGAATCCGGGTCAACCGGGCCTGCATCGTCTCGGCGGGGAACACCGTCCCCTCCGGCGCCTTGTGATTGGCCAGGTCCACCTCCACCGACGAGGCGGCCAGGGCGACGAGGAACCCTCCGGAGCGGCGCGGGGTCGCCTGGGCGTCGGTGATCCGCCCCCGGAAGCTGGTCCCGGTGGAGCCGTCCGAGCAGCTCCAGCCGACCACGATCGGCTGCCCGATCAGATCCTCCCGGCGGGCGAACGTCGCCCCCGCGCTCTTGTCGAGGACGGTCAGGTTGACCACGGCGGGGGTCGGGGTCGCCAGCACACCGGCGCGGCCCCAGGTCAGCTGCAGCTCGTCCACGGCGACCAGCGACGGGTCGCCGGCCAGCGTGCCGGCGACCGACTGCCCGGCGGCGGTCAGGGTGGGGGTCGCGGTGACGCTCACGCTATCCGCACCCCACCGAACGCCGGCAGGGCGCCGGTGCGGCGGGCCCGCTCGTCCAGGGCGCGGGCGATCGCGTCGGCCAGCTGCACCGACGACCCCACGAACCCGTCGACTTTCACAGTGACGTAAGTAGGCGCGGCCTGGAAACCCTGGCCGCCGGCAGGGAGCCCCCCACTACCGACGACCAGGGGGCTGGAGGCGCCGAACAGGCCACCCGGCGCGGCACCGAACACCCGGGCCCCGCCGACCGGGGCGCCGGCGGACCGCGTCCGGGCCCGGCCGTCGCCCGCCGACGAGGCCCCGAACAGGAAGTCCATAACCTGAGAGCCCTTCTCCAGAATCCACGCGACGGAGTCGATCACGGCGCCGATCACGTCGCCGAGCACCTCGAACCCGCGCTTGAGCGCACCCCCCACGAACGGCGCCAGCTTGTCCCGGAGAAACTCGAAAAACGGTTTCAGGTTCTCGTAAATGGCAGAGAACTTATCCTTGTTCCGGTCGAGCGCGTCGCTCACTTTTCCCCAGGCGGACTGGACCCCGTCGAGCGCCGGAGAAAGAACGGTCTTAAAAATGGGAATCACGTAATCTTGCACAAACTGCCAGACCGTCTGAAATGCGGGGACCACATGCTGCGTAATAATGTTCCCGACGGTCTCCATAATCGGAATCAGCTTCGGCGCGAACTCGTCGTACAAGCCTTGCAGGGTGGGCAGCAGCTCGTCCTTGATGAACGCGCCGACCTGGGCGAAGATCGTCGCCAGCGGCCCACCCTTCTCGGTGAGCTTCTCAATGGCCGGGACCACCTTGTCCTGAACGAATGTGGCCGCGTCCACGAACACGGGCAGCAGCTTCTCGCCCAGGGCTGCTTTTCCGTTCTCCCACATCGCGGACAGCTGCCCCATTTTCGAGGCAGCGGTGTCCGATTCGGCGGCGGCGGCGCCCATCGTCTGCGCCGACTGCTCGTTCACCAGGGCGAGGACGGCCTGCGTCTTCGCCGCCTGCGCCGCCGAACCCTCCAGCCCGTCCAGGCCCATCGCGGCCAGCTTCGCGTCGATCGCGGACTGGTTGAGTGAGACGCCGTACCGCTCAATGGGGTCCATTTCGCCCTTGAGGGCGGAGGACAGGGCGGACACGGCGTCGGCGGTGGTGCCGCCGAACACGGCGGCCATGTCGGCGCCCTTGCCGATCAGCTCCTGAGTCTTTGCGGTCACGTCGCCGATGTTCATGCCGGCGTTTTTAAGCTGCGAGCCCAGGACGGTCGCCAGCTCCTGATAGGAATTTTTCGACAGCCCCAGTGCCCGGTCGGCGCCGGCGGCGGCCTGCTCAATGTCGATCGCCCAGTCACCGAACACGGCGGTAACGCCGCCGGTGGACTGCTCCAGCGCGGCGGCGGCGTCGAACCCGGCCTTACCCAACACGGCCAGGGCGCCCAGGGCGGCGCCGGCGCCGGCGGCGAGCTTGCCCAGCGCGCCGCCGGCCCGCCCCGACGCGCCGTCCACATCGTCGAGCGCCCGGACACCGTCCCGAGAGTCGCCGGTGATCTTCAGCGCCAGCACGGCCCCGCGCGACATTAGGTCGACCTCTCGTCCAGCAGTTCCATAGCGGTAGCGACGGTCTGGGGGTCCTCGGACTCCCAGACCGAGAAGGGGATTCCGGTCGCCAGGGTCAGTTCGACGTAGCGGCGGGCGACGGAGTCGCCCGGGTAGGGTCCGCCGGCGCCTCCCGGACCTGATCCCAGTCGATCAGGTCGGCCTCCCACTCCTCGAACTTCCCGGCGGCGGGGTGCCCGGCGCGCTTGGCCGCCGACCAGGTGAGGAACGTCATCGCGAACGACTGCGCCTCGGTCGCGGCGGGCCAGCCACGCGGACCCCGGGTCTTCTCCCAGCGGATCCGGTCGCGGTTGTCGACGCGCACCTCGAAGGGTTCCCGCCCGTCCAGCTGGACGAGGAACACGGTCCCCGCCTGCCGGCGCGCGGGCGCCTCCACCTCCTCGGCGGCGGCGGTGACGGCGGCGAACGCCTTGGAGGGGACGTCGGGGCCTTCGGGGTCGTTGCCTGGGTGACTCATGGTCCTGGGGCTCCTTCTACTGCGTCGATGATCTTCTCCAGCGCGGACAGGTACATCCCAGCCCACTGGTCCTGCGTTCTCTGCGCGGCCTCGTGGATCCACCGGTTGGGGCGGATCCCCCGCGCCGGGTGCCCCCAGTAGACGGGGCCGGCGTGCCGCACGGCGGCCCGCCCCACCCGGACGACGGCCCCGGACTGCGGGCCGGTACCCCGGGCGGAGGCGGCCAGCGTGCCCGACGGGCCACGGTTGGACCCCCGGGCGCTGCGGGGAGCCTGGGGGGCGCCGGCCCGGACCACGAAATCGGCCACGCGCTTGTGTTCGGCCTTGAGGTCGTCCAGGGACACCCCAGCCGCCTTGAGGGTGCGGCGCAGCGTGCGCAGCCCCTCCACTTCGACAGCTGGGCGGCGGGCCACCTCAGCTCAAGTCGTCGGTGAACTCAGCGTCGGTGCAGGTCCACTTGAGCTCGTTGTCGTTCTTCTTCCCGACGTCGCCGCCGACGTCCAGGGGGCTGACCGTCAGGTCGCCTGTGATCGACACCCCGCCGGCGTAGGGGGTGAATGAGAAGGGGTGGGTGTTGCCCTTCTCCGTCCAGCTCCAGCGGATGAACGACCCATCCACCAGATCGTCCTGATAGAGCGTCGCCTCCAGGGTCGGGGTGTAAGTGGTGTCCCCGGACTCGGTGTCGCCGGAGAGCACCTGCACGTTGTCCTCGGAGTTGACGGCCCAGGTCACCTTCACCGATTTGCATCGCTTCGACACGTCATGGACGGAGCCCGCCGAGCCGATCGACAGGACGCCGGGGCCCAGCTTCCGGGGGGTCGGGACGGGGGTGGGGGTGGTCACGGTGCGAACTCCTGAAGGTCTAGGTCGACTGCCAGCCGGTAGGCGGGCAGGGGCGCGGCGCGGCCGGGCAGCAGCACCGCCGCATTGAGGTCCACGACGTCCTCGCCGTCGTCGTCGGACAGGGTCAGGCCGGGCATGTCCAGCACCCCGGACAGGGCGTCGTCCAGCTTGCCGACCACGTCGCCGTCGCTGTCGTCGTCGGTGGGGACGGCGATCAGGTGGAGCCAGACGACGAGGGTCCCGCCCCCGCCCAGGGTCAGGTCCCGGATGGTGCGCCGCTCCACCCAGGCGGCGGCGGGCGGGTCGACCAGCTCGGGGTCGTAGTGGGAGCCGGTCAGGCCGATCCCCTTGAGGTCGGCGACCAGACGGTCCAGGGCGGCGCGGACGTCCACCGGTCAGCCCACCACCGGCACGGCGTAGGGGCCCAGCTGCAGCAGCATCGCCACATCGGGGTCGTGCCGGTTGACGTACACCGGCCCCTCAGCGGTGAACTGCGACAGCACCCCCTCCACCGACTTGCGCCGGCGGTAGAGCCGTGCCGCGAGCATGGTCGCGCCCAGGGCATGATCCTCGGCCCAGGACCCATCGGCGCCGGCGCTATGGATCCGGCGGACGAACCGGTTGACGGCGGCCACCGTCGGCGCCAGCTTCTCCAGGGTCGCGGCGTCGCCGTGCTCGCGTTCGAGCCACTGCGCGACAGACGCCGCCGACGTCGGCTGCGCGGGCGCCTCGGCCGGCGGCGTCGTCACGTCAGGACGCCGGGGTCAGTGGAAGGGAGATGATCCCGCCGGGCCGGTCGTGGGAGATCCCGGTGTAGCCGAACAGCCCCTCATCGACGCCGCCGTGGGCCACGTTCTTTGCCGATACCCGGATCGGCACCGCGCCCAGCTCCCGGTAGGTGGCCGCGTTGCGGACACCGGCGGTGAGCCGCCCGGCGGCGAACTTGGGGGAGTGCATGAACTTGTCGGGGTCGATCTTGAGCAGCTTGAGGAACGCCGGCAGATCGAGGTTCGTGATTTCCAGCAGTTCGAGGAAGTCGACGGTGTTGAGGCCGATGTAGTCCGGGCCCTTCCGAACCCGGGGCGTCGCCTCAAGGATCACGGTCGCCAGCCCGGTCGCCCGCAGCGCGTCGCGGGCGGTGATCCCCAGGGCGGTGAACCCGGCCGGAAGGGCGTAGGTCCAGACCGTCGCCTCCTCGTCGTCGGTGAGGGTGGGGTAGTCCTCCGGGGTCTCCACCGGGATCGCGTATTCGGCGATCGCCGTCGCCACGCGGGCGTCGGACTCCTCCCGGTAGGACTCCACGCCGGCGGCCCAGAACTCCTCCCAGAACTCGGGGGAATCGAAATCCACGAACTTCTGGTCGATGTCCCACGCGCCGGCCAGCCGGCGGGCCTTGCCCTTCACCCGCACCGTGGAGACCGCGTTCGAGGGCACCTCGGCCTTGTCGCCGGAGTAGTCCTGCACCCGGGGCCGGTTGATCCACTGCCAGCCGTTGAACTCCCAGTCGGTCAGCTGCTTCTGCCGCATGAGACCGACGAACTGGCGCACGTACTCGCCGCCCTCCCAGAGCTTCTCCCCCAGCTGGGAGCGGTTCTGGAAAATGGGCAAATTGCTGTTCGTGATGTTCTGGAGGGCGGCGTGCAGCTGCCCGGAGTTGTCGCCGGCGTGCGCGGAGGCGAACAGCCGGGCGGCGTGCGCGACCGGGTTCTCCTCGGGGTGCGGCGCGGGGCCGGCGGACGGCGCGAGCCCGGGGGAGGGCTCGGCGGCGGGGGCGCCCTGCAGCGCCGTGGTCGGGAGCCCCGCCGGCGCGGTAGCCGCCTGCAGCTGCCCGGCCAGGGCCGGCGCCAGGGCGGCGGCCAGGGCGGCGTAGTCGATCGCCGGAGCCTCCGGGGCGGGGGCGGGGGCGGGGGCGGTCGGTGCGGACAACGGTTCTCCTGGGGTGTCGTGGAGCGACGCGGCGACGGTTGTCATCCGCGAGGAGTGGAACGCCTGGAACGGCACGGCGGCGGCGGCGTAGAGCCGGCACCGGATCACGGTCTCCGGGTCGTCGGGGTCGAGCTGGACGTCGTCCACCTCCACCGACAGCCCGCCCCGGATCGGGGCGGTGGGGTCGGCCTCGGCCAGCAGCCGGTCGCCGACGGGCACCGCCGACACCCGGAACTCGGCGTCGAGGTGCTCGGGGGTGTCGGTCAGCTTTACGGCGGCGCCGGCGGGCTCGCCGTCCCCGTTGGGCTGGGGCTTGCGGTCGGGGCCGGTGTGCCCCCGGACGAGCAGCACCCGTGCCGGGTTGTCGGCGGGCAGCTCGATCGAGCCGGGCGCGAACCGCTTACGGCCCCGGGAGGTGGCGCCGTACTCGCCGTAGGTGACCAGCCGGCCGGCGATCGTCCGCCGGGGAGTGTCGGCGGCGTGGATGACGGCGCCGGGCGCCTCGAAAGTCAGGGACGTCACTGCGGGGACTCTCCGGGGGTCGTCGGGGCACCCCGCCGGCGCGGCAGGGGGCCGGGGGCGGGTTCGGTGGTCTGGTCGGTCGGCTGCCCGGGGGCGGTGCCCTTGAGCCACTGTTCGAGGTCAAAGGCCACCCGGTTCCCGTGCGGGGTCACGTCGTCCTGGGTGAACCGCCCGGACACGGCGGCCATGAACGCGCCCAGGCCGTAGTCGATCGCCCGCCGGTCGTTGTCGCGGGAGGTTGAATACTGCAGCGTCCCCTCCCCCACGGCGGCGTCGATCAGGTCGGCGGGGATGCCGGCATGCCGGGCCACCCCAATGTCGGCGCGGTTACGCCCCTCCACGTAGAGGTGATCCCCGAACGCGCCCAGCTCCTCGGCCTCCAGGCCGGTGGACAGGAACGCCACTCCCCCGCCGTCGGGGTTGTTCCGCGCCTCCCGCCAGTTCGCCAGCGTCGACTCCACCGTCACCTCGGTCGCGTCGTCGCTGCGCCGCTTGAGCGGGGCCCCGGCGGTCTGCTTGATCGCCAGATAGGCCGAGGGGTGGCGGGCGGCGCGGGAGGCGGCCCGGTTGAGGTCGGCGGCGTGCCGGATCGCGTCGATACCGTCGGTGAGCAGCGGGGAACCGGTGCCCGGGATCAGGACCACCTCGCCCTGGTGGGCCGGCTGCATGGACACCCCGCCGCGCCCGTCGGGCTTGGGGATCAGCACACGATTGGTGTTCTGCTCGAACTCCCACCCGCCGATCGGGATGCGCTCCATCGCCAGCGGGAACCGCCCGGCGGCGTCGTTGCTGGTGCGGCGCCACAGTGACCAGTCGTAGAACAGCAGGTCGTCGATCGTCCACAGCATCCGGTGGAAAGCCGCGGTGGTGCCGTTCGTGGGATTCAGCCAGCCGGCGGACTCGGCGCGGGGCAGGGGCTTCTCGTCGTCGCCCCGGTACTGGCGCAGCTCGATCCGGGCGATCGTCGTGCAGATGATCCCCCGTGACCGGTTGACGGCGTCCACCCGCATCGCGTCCGCGCGAGAAATCGTGGCCGGGGCGGCCTCGCCGAAAATGTCGGCCCAGACCACGGTCTCCAGATGCGAGGGCGTCGCCAGCCAGGGGGAGCGGATCCCCGCCGTGGGTCCGTAGAGCGCCGACGCGCTGTACAGGTCGAGCCCTGGGCGCAGAGCGGAGAGGAGACCCACGAGTCGGCACCCTGCCATGACAGCGGGGCGCGACACGCGCACCTAACGTAAACACTGCACATTCTGGACGGATTGCACGATTCTGGGCGGGTCCACACGAAGTGAACGAACGGAGCCCCCACCGTGCGAACCCTGATCCGCCGCGTCGCCTCCTCCCCCGCCCCCGGCCTCGCCGGCTGGCGCGCCGAACTGCTCGTCGGCGCCGTCATGGTCGGCGCCTACGGCGCCCACCTGGCCGGCGTCGGCTAGCCTCCCCGGCGGGGAACGACGAAGCCCCCCACCCCGGCAAGGGTGGGGGGCTTCGTTGTGTCCGGGGAGCGCCAACACCCTGAACACCGTGGGCAGGAGACCCACGGGGCAGCCTACGGGGCGGGCCAGTGATCGGCGCAGAGTGCGGCGGTCTCCGCTATGTCGACCACCGACGCGGGCACCTCCACCACCGTGCCGTCGGGGCAGCCGATCAGCGGCGCGTCCACCGACGCCGGCGGCGCCAGCGGGAACTCCTTCGGGCGCGGCCCGGCCGCCGGTGGGGCAGGGTGGGGCGTAGTGGGGGACTCACCCACCGTCGCGGCGCGCGGGACGTCGACATGGGCGATCGCGGCGCGGTGGTCGCCCATGTCGGCGGCCCGCTCGTCCTCGATCGACGCATGGGGGGGCACCGGCGGCGGCACGTCGGCAGGGGTGTCCGCCCAGGAGGCGAACAGCACGAACAGCGCGGAGAGCAGGGCGGCGATCACAGCTCGACACCCTGGGCGACGTAGGTCCCGAACTGGCCGCGCCGCGCCGGGCGCCGGTAGGTGACCCGCCCGGCGGCGGCCAGCCGGTGCAGCACGGCGGACGCCTGCCCGTGGTGCCAGCGGGTCGCGCGGCGCAGCTGCTCCACGGTCAGCCCGGCGGCGCCAGCGGCGGCCACCAGCTCCAGGGTCCGGGCCACCTTGGACACCGGCGCGGAGGGCGCGGCGGGACGGAGCCGGGCGAGGTCGCCGTGGATGGTGCCGACGGCGGCCCCGGTCGCGGCGGCCAGGTCCCGCACCGACGGAGCGCCGGCCGCGAGCAGCGCGGCCACCCGGGCCCGGCGGGGCTCGGCCCGCAGCTTGAGGTGACGTAACTCGGGAAGCTCGGTCGCGCAGTAGGTCGCCCAGTCCGGGTGTCCCAGCGCCTCCCAGTCCCGGTCGGCGAACGACTGCGCCAGCAGGTCGTCGGCCACGGCCAGGGCGTCGCGGATCGCACCGACGCGGCGCCGGGCACGGACGGCGGCCAACTGGTCCAGCGCGGCGGCGGTCACGCCGACGCCTCGGGGAACGCAACCAGGCGGATCGAGCCGTCCGAACGACGCGCGACGGCATCGCGGAACACCCGCCCACCGATGATCCGATAGTGGGTCGTCCAACTGACGACAGAGTAGGTCATGCGTTCAGTATCGGCTAAAACGTTCAGTACCTGTAGTCAAAATGTTCAGAATGTCGATGTTTCCCGTGGAACGGTCACCCGAACACGACGAACGGCGCTTCCTCGGGGGCGGGGTTGCGGAGCACGGCCCAGGCGGCGAGGGTCGCGGCCTCCAGCGTGGAGACGTCGCCGGTGGAGCGGGTGCGGGACCAGATCCACCCGCCGTCGGAGATGACGCGGCGGCCGGCCACGTCGGCGGCGGTGTCGAGGGCCTCGTGGGTGCGGAGGCGGATCCGGGGGCCGGCGGGGTGGGTGATCCGGTCGTAGAGGTCCTGGCAGGCGGCGGGGTAGCCGCTGGCGCCCAGGGGCAGCAGTTCCACGCCGGCCAGCTCCAGCTGGTCGGCGATCGGGGCGGCGGGGCCGCGCCGGTCGATCGCCACACCCTGCCCGGCGTCGCGGAGCTGCTGGCCGCGTTCGATCGCCCACGAGCGCCCGGGGCGGTGTTCGAGCACCTCCACCCAGGGCAGCCCGGCGGGGTCGAGGACGGCGGCCACGATCGCCGACATGGACCCATCGGCGGAGGAGGCGATCCCGTAGGCGGGGCGCCCCGGGGGCAGCTCGTCGGCGGTCGCCGCGTCGGTCCAGGCGTCCAGCGGGATCACCCGTTCGGCGTTGCCGGTGGCGACGTTGCCGTAGGCGCGGGCGAACTCCCCGGGCAGCATGATCCCCTGGGCGGCCTCCAGCGCCTCCCGTTCGATGGTGTGACCGATCGCGGGGTGGTGCCGGGCGACCACGTCGAGGTCGGTGGGGTCCTCCCCGTCGGGGACGCCCCAGTCGAAGAGGGCGGCGCGGGGGATCGCGCCGGCGCGGATCGCGTCGATCAGGCCGTGAAACCACGTCGAGCCCCGGTCGCCCCGGGTCGACCACACCCAGGTCTGCGCGCCGGGCCGGGTGGCCTGGGTGGGTTGGATCGCCTGGAACAGGTCGGCGCCCTGGGCGTCATCGAACACCCAGCCCTCATCGACGTTGTTCAGGTCGGACTGCTCACCGTGGAGGGCGTCGCGGGTCGGGGGGTGCGGGCGCAGGTTGGAGCCGTTGACGAACACCAGGGACTCGGCGCCGTTGGACGAGCGGGGCCGCCCGTCGACCAGATCCCGCAGCGGGGAGGCCATGACGTCGTCGGCCAGCTCCCGCCACTTCTTGCGGGCGTCCTGCCCGGTCTGCGCGGTGTGCCAGACCTTACGGCGCGGCGCGGCCAGGCACCGCTGGACCGACTGGGCCAGGTCGAGGGTCGTCTTCCCGGATTGGCGCGGCACCGACACGACGACCAGGGAGTAGACGCAGAGCCCCCGGTGGTCCACCTCTCCCCCGACGTCGGCCACGTACTGCTGCCAGGGCATGTTGCGGCGGGCCAGGGCGCCGGCGACGCGGGCGACCGCCGGGCCCAGGGTCCGCCGGTCGGGGTTACGCGGCGTCGCCCACCGGGGCGGAACCCACAGCCCGGCGCTACTCGGGGGTGCCGAAAGCGTCACGAACCCAGGATGGGGCCTCGGTCTGACCTTCCGGCGCAACCGGCAGGGGGACGGCGCCGTCGGGTTTGAGCTCGACCGGCATCCGCAGCGCGTGGAGGGTCTTGAGCAGCGCCGGCTGGGCCTGGGCGGCGAGGTAGCCGCCCTGCAGCCCGCCGATGCGGTCGGCGGCGTCCAGGGCGCGGGCCAGGATCATGGCGGAGTCGGCCAGCGGCCCGTCGATGTGCCGGGACAGCCGCCCCTCCTCGAACGCCTTGGACAGCGCCCACCGCAGAGAGGTCTCCTGCACCCCGGGACGCCCGGCGCGGGCCGGGCGTAGCTCCTCGTCAGCGAACAGCGCCGCCTGCTCGTCGCTCACGCCGGCGCCTGGGGTCCGTCGGTGGGGATCGCGGCCTCCCCGCGCCCCCGGAGCAGCTGCGCGAGGTCGCGGTGGTGGACGTAGCCCAGGCCGCCGTCCCCGTAGTCGTCGCCCCAGGAGTTGTGCCACACAAAGAACGGCCCGTCCTGCCCCTGCGGTCCGCGCCGGCGGATCCCGACCACGGCCAGCGCGTGCCCCAGCCCCTCGTCGTCGCCGGCGAGCTGCACCAGGCCGCCGGGCCCGGTCTCGTACATGCCCGGCAGCCAGGGCACCCCGACGACGACGGCCCGCCCGGTCAGGATCGCCTGCGCTATGTCGCGGGTGCCGAAGCTCCAGAGGTAGCCGCCGAACAGCCCCAACTGGACGGCGGCCTTGCAGCCGCCCAGCACCGACGAGCCGCCGAGCCCCTCCCCCGGGTGCTCGTCCAGCCGCTCGGCGAGGTGGAACAGCTCTAGCGCGTCCTGTTCGTCCCGGGGGTGCTCGTCGGGGTGGGTGGTGTTCCACGCAGCCGTGAGCGCCATCCCGACGCAGCTGCCCTCGGTGCCCTGATCGAGCGTCGGCCACCCGGACGGCAGGAGGACGTCCTGCACCGGCGCCGAGCCGCGCAGCCGCTCACGGATGCCGTAGCGGCGGGACTCCTCATCGTGCCGGGGGCGCCAGTCCAGGGTGCGGCGGTGTTCAGAACTGAACACCTCGGCCAGCGCCGGCGGGGCGTCCTCGGCGATCGTGTGGGTGAGGTGTGGCGCCGACGCCGCCGGGGGCAGGGGCGGCGCCGGCAGCTCGTCGAGCCGTCCATCGTCGGCGAGAGATTGCACGGTGTCAGCCCAGCTAAGCATCCGCCGGTACTGCTCCGGGTCCGCGACGTGGTCTTCGTCGCCGCCCAGGGCGGCGGCGAACTCGTCGGCGGTCAGCGGGGGGTCGACGGTGCCCAGCTGGACGGCGGCGGCGATCCGTTCGTCGGGGCCGCGCTGCAGCTGGGCACCGCGCATCGCGTCGGCGGCCATTTCCAGGCGGACGGCGGCGGCCAGCGGGTCGGTCTGCGCGCCTTGTCGACGGAGCCGGGGATCGCGGGGGTGGCTCACGCTGTGAGGTCCTCTCGGAACAGGTCGTCCTGCATGGGGCGGCGCCGGTTGGCGCCCCCAGGGTGCCGCAAGTCGAGGACGACGCCGGGCAGGCCGGAGGCGAGCAGCGCGTCGGCGTCGCCGTCGCCGAACGCGACGAGGGCGGATGCTTGGGGCGAGATCATGTCGTCGTCCTCGCCGTCCCGGCGGAGGAACTTGATCCGGTGCCGGTAGAAGTGGATCGCGCACGCCTCGCGGAACACCACCTCCTGCCAGAGCTTGGTGCCGACGGCGACCGGGAGGAGAGCGGTGCCGGCGCCGTGCAGGGCGAGGCGCTCGACCCAGCGGCGCATCGTCGGCCCGTAGGGGGGGTTGAGCCAGACCCGGCCGAACCACGGGTCGGTGAGGCCGTTGTCGCCGGCCTCCTGCAGATAGCTGCGTTCGGCCAGGGGGTGCCCGGGGGCGCCGCAGGGGTCGAGGTCAAACCGTCCGAGCGCTTCGACCACGGCGGGCGGGGTCAGCCAGCGGTCGTTGCGCAGGTCCGGGGGCAGGGCGAGGTCGATCACGGTGCGGCCGGCGGTGCGGGCCAGCTGATCACCCACCGTGGGGCCGTTCGCCGTCGGCGATCGCCTGGCGGATGCCGGGCACGGTGAACACCGACGCTCGGGCGGCGGCGGTCGCGGCGATCAGGAGGGCGACGGCGAACCCGTCGATCAGGGAATCGGCCCAGAGTGTCCCGACGTCCACGGCCAGGGCGACGACGGCGACGGCGATCGCCGGCCAGAG
>WUUC01211509.1_pt1 | contig 15002 bp, 13 predicted proteins | sample 6278441 | NCBI WGS metagenome assembly WUUC01 (sample SAMN13675441, study PRJNA597444) | soil metagenome | isolation source: soil | place: USA: Washington | collected 2017-10
CCACCGCGTTCGCCGACCTGGGTTTCGACGTCGACGTCGGCCCGTTGTTCTCCACGCCGGCCGAGGTCGCGCGCCAGGCCGTCGACGCCGACGTGCACGTCGTCGGGGTCAGCTCGCTCGCCGCCGGCCACCTGACGCTGGTGCCGGAGCTGCGCGCGGAGCTGGCCGCGCTCGGCCGGGAGGACATCACGATCGTGGTGGGCGGCGTCATCCCGCCCGCCGACCACCGGGCGTTGAAGGAGGCCGGGGCGGCCGCGGTGTTCGGTCCCGGGACCGTGATCGCGGAGGCGGCGGTCGACCTGCTCGGCGTACTCAACGCACAAACCGGTCAATTCCCTCCTGAGATTCGTGATCAGTAGCGGTCAGAGAGCTCCTGGAATCAGCTGCACGGATCCTGGTGGCGCCGGCACACGGTTCCGTCACCCCAGCACTGCACTGGCATGAGCAGAGGATTCCTGCATCTCCGCAGGCCAAGGCGTGATCCGAGTGCTGGTAGAGAGCTCGCTGAGGGGTCGACGTCCCGGCAAGACAGCCTTGAGTGGCCAAAGTTGCGTGTGTTTCGGTGCGTTGTTCTAGCCGGAGTCTGGCCTTACCTCGGTCTCCGGCTCGGGGTTGGGAGGAGTCCACCGCCGCCGTTCGCCGCAGGCATCGGACGTGGCGCGTTGAGGAGCCGGGCTCGTGCGATGCCGGGCAGGCAGCCGCTCCACCGCGGGGGCGTCCGCCACTGCCCGCCCAGCTGAACCGCGAGGGTTGCTGTACACGTCTCGGTGGCCTCACCGCGCTCGTTCACGAGTACGACGTCGTCGGCTTCCGGGTGCCGCGCGAGCCGCGACGTCTACGGCTCGCGCAGGCTGATCGCATATGACCACTGATCCAGTTCGGGCTTACTCGTCTAGGACGCCTCGTCGGTCCGGCGGAGCATGCGCTGACGCCACTGCTCGGTGCTCTCCACGTCGTTGAAGGTGAAGACGTGGAACCCGCCGATGCTGGACTCACCGGCCAGGCTGGGGCGGAGGCTGCGAACCAGGGAGGTGGGGTTGTACCCGCCGGGCACGAAGAACCGCCAGAACAGGCTGCTCTGCTTGCGCAGGAAGCGGGCGCTGTCGCCGACCCCGATGCTGGCGGTGATCCGGAGCAGCTTCTGCCTGCTCACGGCACCTGGAATCCCGACGATGACGGGGAGCGAGACGCCGCGTTCGACGAGGGCACGCGACCACGCGCGGAGCGTGCCCGGGTCGAAGCAGATCTGCGTCGTGAGGTGGTCGGCCAGCGCCGCCTTCTCCACGAGCGCCGGGGTGAGCCGGTTCTCCGGTATCAGGGCGTGCCCCTCCGGGTAGCCACCGATACCGATGTCGGTGAACTCGTGGCCACTGTCCCTGATCGAGCGCAGCAGGGTGAGCGCGTCCGAGAAGGTTCCGGTCGGCTCCCCGTCACCACCTACGACGAAGAGGCGATCGACGCCGTTCTCGGTCAGTCGGGTGAGGATGTCGCCGAGCTGGACGGGATCGGCGATCATGCGCGCCGACAGGTGTGGGGCCACCGTGTAACCGTCCGCCGCGAGGTTCACCGCGAGGTCGATGGTGGCGTCGATGCCCTTCTGCGGTGATGCGGTCACCGTCAGGCGAATGGATCGCGGTACGTGCTGGAGGACCGCGTCCCGGGTGCGGGCGAACGGCATCACTTCGTAGCCGATGGTGTGCAGGGCCTCGCGCAGGGCGTTTCGGGTGTCGGAGGTTCCGGTCGAGGTCATGTCGGGTGTTGTCCTTGGTGCGCGGAGGCGTCGAGCGCCGCCGTCCTCGCCGCGGTTACGGTGTTGGTGAGCAGCATGGCGATGGTCAGCGGGCCGACGCCGCCGGGGACGGGCGTGATCCATCCGGCGGTCTCGATCGCGTCGTGGAAAGCGACGTCACCGACGAGTCCGGCGTCGGTGCGGTGGATGCCCACGTCGATCACCGCCGCGCCGGGCTTGACATGGCTGCCGGTGATGATCCCCGGCACCCCTGCTGCGGCGACGAGGATGTCGGCCTGCGCGGTGACCTCGGCGAGGTTCCTGGTCCGGGAGTGCGCGATCGTCACGGTCGCATCCCGCTGCAGCAGCAGCTGCGCCATCGGCCGACCGACCAGGACCGAGCGGCCGACGACGACCGCACGCGCACCGGCGAGCTCCACCCCGGCGGCATCGAGGAGCTCGATGACGCCCGAGGGCGTGCACGGCCGCAGCCCCGGCTGCCCGCCGGCCAGGAGACCCTGGCTCAGGGTGGTGAGGCCGTCGACGTCCTTGGCCGGTGGGATGCGCTCGATGAGGCGGGCCGGGTCCAGGTGCGGGGGCAGCGGCAGCTGCAGCAGGATCCCCGAGACACGGTCATCGGCCGCGAGGCCGTCGAGGACCGCGGCGACCTCGGCCTCGGACGAGTCCGCGGCGAGGTGGTGGTGGACGTCCTCGAGCCCCGTGGCGGCCGCGGACCTGCGCTTGTTGCCGACGTAGACCGCGCTCGCCGGGTCGTCGCCGACGAGGACGGTGGCCAGACCGGGGCGGTGGCCGTGACGGCGGAAGAACTCCTCGGCGCCGGCGGCTGCCCGAGCGCGCACGCCGCGTGCCACCTCGCGGCCGTCGATCACGATGGCGGTCACGGCGTGAACACGACCGTCTGGTTGCCGTCCCGCAGGACGCGGTCCTCGCAGTGCCAGCGCACCGCGCGCGACAGCACCAGTCGCTCGATGTCGGCGCCCTTCTGCACCAGGTCCTGCACGGTGTCGTTGTGGGAGACACGGACGACGTCCTGCTCGATGATCGGGCCCTCGTCCAGGTCCTCGGTCACGTAGTGGGCCGTCGCGCCGATGAGTTTCACGCCGCGGTTCTTGGCCTTCTGGTAGGGCCCTGCTCCGATGAAGGCGGGCAGGAAGGAGTGGTGGATGTTGATGACGGGCACGCCGACCTGCTGCAGGAAGTCGTCGGAGATGATCTGCATGTAGCGGGCGAGGACGACGAGGTCGACCTTTCCGCTCAGCAGCCGCAGATGTTCCTGCTCGGCCTCGCGCTTGTCCCCCGTGACCGGTACGTGGAAGTAGGGGATGCCGAACTCGCGTACCTCCTGCGCGAGGCCGGCGTGGTTGGAGACGACCATCTCGACGTCCATCGGCAGCTCGTTGCGGCGATGCCGCCACAGGAGGTCCAGCAGGCAGTGGTCGGTCTGCGAGGCGAAGATCGCCACGCGTTTGCGCTGTGTCGCCTCGTTCAGCGTCCAGGAGAGCCCGAGTTCGTGGGCAAGCCTCGCGTCCAGGTCGGCCTCCAGCGCCGTGCGCGCCGCCTGGAGATCGGGCAGCCCGAAGACCGTCCGCTGGTAGAACTGCCCGCCGACGGCGTCGGACGAGTACTGCTTCAGCGACACGATGTTCGCGCCGTGCTCGGCCAGGATCGCCGAGACGGCTGCGACGATCCCCGGCCGGTCGGCTCCCTGGATGATGAGTCGCGCGACCCCCACCGACGGGTCGAAGCCGGCCGCGGACGAGCCGCCCGCGGTCAACGCAGCCGCGCTGGCCGTGCTCCTCGGCCGTGCGGCGCTCGTGGTGCTCACTGGTGTCCTCCTTGGACGGTCGCGGTGCCCTGTGGCACGACCCGGGTCGCTCAGTGAGCAGTCAGGGGCTGCGTGTTCACGTGCGCGCGCAGCGTGGTCTGGACGTGGCGCTCGACGTTGCGCTTCGGCGTTCCGCCGTTCTCCTCGCCCCAGACGACCGTCACCTCGGTTCCGTCCGTCGCGATGTCCTCGTCGAGGAAGCCGACCGACATCCAGGAACCGATGTTCACCGTGTAGCCGCACAGAGTGGAGACACCGACGCGCCGGTCCCCGACGAGCACGCTGTCCAGCTGCACCCGGGCGTAGCGGCCGAGGGGGGTGTCGAGGAACTTGGCCCGCTGGCCACCGCCGAACAGGCTGGACGCGTAGATGCGCTTGACGTCCTCGTCGTTCCAGCGTAGCCAGACCTTCTTGCGGCGCGGCTGCTGCGCGGCCTTCTCCAGGGCCTCGCGCCCGATGAAGTCGTGGTCGAAGCGCACGAGGTGGCCGTAGCCGAAGTCGAACGGCGACACGTAGTAGTCCTCGGCGTCGTCCGACGCGAAGCTCCCGCCGATGCTGAGCTTGCCCTCGTAGCCGTTGGCCGGGAGCCACTCGCGGTAGGCCTTGAGCTCGGGTGCGGTGTAGATCGCCGGCGTGGGCTGCGCGGCGTACCCGGACTCGATCCCGCCCGTGTAGTAGGCCAGCGCGCCGCCGCGGACGAGGCCGAACTCCTCGCCGGCCTCCAGCAGCGCGTCCCAGCAGGCCCGGTAGTCCTCGATCGGGCCCCAGATCTCCATGCCCATCGACTCCGAGCCCGGCACCCCCGCCATGGTGTGCGACAGCGCCCGCACCGGCCGCCCGGCCAGCGTGAACTCGGTCATGCCGAAGAACTTCACCTGCTCGAGCGGGCCGCCGTGCGCCTTCTCGAGGATCGCCCGGGCCGTCGGGCCCTCGATCTCGAAGCGGAACAGCTTCCGTCGGCCACCCTCGGGCTGGTCGGCGGTGCGCTCGTCGCGGACCACCTCCACGTCGTAGCCCTGGGTCTGGGCCCGGTAGGTGAGCCAGTTCGCGGTGGCGGTCGGACCGACCACGCTCACGTGCTCCTCGTCGAGGCCGAACAGCACCGCGGTACCGATCATCTTGCCCTCTGCGGTGCAGGCGACGAGGTGCTTCGCCTTGTTCGGGCCCCAGGTCTTGAAGCTGTTGGTGGCGGTCTCGGTCAGGAGCTTGTCGACGTCGGGCCCCGTGAAGTAGACGTCGGTCATGTGGTGGGACTGGTCGAACAGCACCGCCGTCTTCGTCCAGGCGGCCTGCTCGTCCTGCCAGTTGGTGTACTGGTCGGGGTAGTCGAACCGGAAGCGGTTGGCGGGGGCGTTGCGCAGCATCCGGACCGCGCCCCCGGTGCGCTGGAGCTTGTCCTCGAGGCTCTCGGGCATGGGGATTCCTTTCACGATGAGGTCGCCTCGCACTGCGAGGACGCCAGTTGGTGGAAGCGCGAGCCGTGGAAGACGAGCGGCTGGGTGGCCGGGTGCGCCGCGAGTGCGGTGACCCGGAGGACGACGATGGTGTGGTCCCCCGCTTCCGTCTCGTCGTGGATCGTGCACTCGAGCTGCGCCGCAGCTCCGACGAGGTGGACCGCGCCGTTGACGTCCTGCTGGATCTCCAGCCCGGCGAAGCGGTCGCCGGTCCGCGAGGCGAGCTGGCGTCCGGCCGTCTCATGGCTCCCGGCGAGCACGCTGACGCCGATCGTGGGGGCGCGTCGGAGCTCGGGCCACGTCGTCGACGATCGGGCGACGCAGATGGAGACGAGTGGCGGCGCCAGGGAAACGGAGGTGAAGGAACTGACCGCCATCCCGACGGGTGCTCCGTCGACCTGGGCACAGACGGCGGCCACGCCGGTGGGGAAGCAGCCGAACGCCCGTCGCAGCGCCGCCGGGTCGGTGTGCGGTTCCAGCGCCGGTGGCTCAGGCATCACGACGACTCCCGTCGATCGGGCGCGGAGAACCACTCGAGGTGCTCTGCGACGAGGCGGTCGACCAGGTCGGGCCGGTCGAGGCCCGGGAGATCGGCGGGTACGGAGAACCCCGACGAGGCCAGGAGGAGCCGCAGGAAGCGATAGCTGGGCCGGGATCCCCCCGTGTCCGGCGGCGGCAAGGCCATCCCCGCGTGCACCGGGCTGAGGGAGTCCTGGAAGTAGACCATGTCCATGGACCGGATTCGCCAGGCGCCGTCGACGTCCACGACACGCCAGCACAGTCTGCCTCGGCTCACGACATCGACCTCGACACCGGCGACCGCTCCGCGGATGTGGACCGCGCACGGGGCGTCGGCGAGTGCCCGTGGCCCGTTGACGACGACGGACACCGCGCCGATCTCGTGAAACGAGGGGGTGCCTCCCCGCGCCGCCCGGGCTCGGGCGCCCGCGACGAAGTCGGTACCCGAACCGTCGAACCAGGACACGCGTACCCGCGCCTCCGAGGCGAAGGCCGAAGCCATGGTGTCCCAGTCGGCCAGGTCCTTCGCGGTCCGCTCGGCGAGCAGGAGGTGGCGTATCGCCTCCGCGGTGGGCAGGAGTGGCTCTTGGTCGGGGATCTGCTCCCTGCCGAGCAGGAAGCCGGCTGCGATGGCGGCGCTCGTCATGGCCGTGAGGAGCCGCGCTCGGCGACGGGGGTCAGCCCGCTCGGCGGTACCGGTCCGCGTCGTGCGCCGCGCGTGGGGCACACCACGGCCCCGGTGCTGCTCACGCCCACCGTGAGCCGGTCCAACCCGCTGATCTCCAGATCGATGCGGTCGCCGTGGTGGACCTCGCCGACGCCCTCCGGTGTGCCCGTGGTGACGATGTCCCCCGGCAGCAGGGTCATCACAGAGGAGACGTAGGCGATCAGGCGCGGCACGCTCCAGATCAGGTCGCGCAGGTCGGCGCGTTGCCGGAGGGTGTCGTTGACCCACAGCCGCAGCTGCAGCTCCTCGATCGGCGCGAGCTCGTCGGGTGTCACGACGGTCGGACCGACGGGGGTGAAGGTGTCGAAGGACTTGCGCACGGAGCGGTCTTCCCCGCCACGCATGGTCATGTCCAGCAGGCTCGTGTAGCCGAAGACCGCGTCGAGTGCCTCGTCCTCGGAGACGTCGCGCGTGGGCCGCCTGATCACGGCGGCGAACTCGCCCTCCTGGTCGAAACGGCGGTCGGTGTAGGGGAGCCGGACGACGCCGTCGTGGCCGATGACCGAGCTCGGCGCCTTGAGGAAGACACCGAGCGAGTCGATGTGGCTCGACTCGTTCATCTCGGCCTGGTGCGCGCGGTAGTTGACGGGCGCCGCGACGATCTTGCTCGGGTCGGGGACCGCCGGCAGTGCCGTGCCGGCCTCGACCCGCGGCGCCTCGGCGAGCAGCGACGTGACATCGGCTCCGGCGGTGATGAGCCTGCGCATCGGGCTGCCGTCACCGGCGGGCAGGAGGTCCGTGAGGTCACGGACAGCACGCAGTGATCCGGCTTCCACGGCGCCGACGCGTGGTCGGCCTGCGGCGTCGAGGAAGGAGAGGTAACGCAAGGTTCGCTCCAGGGAGTTCGATGCTCGGCCGCGTCAGTGAGCGGGCTGGGCCGGGGGGGTGGAGGTGGGGGACACGACACCTGCCAGCGCGGGAGCCGCGGTGCCCGCAGGCGCAGGGGAGTAGAGCCAGTCCAGCTCGTCGTAGTCGTCCGAGGCCCGCTGTGCGAACAGCCGATCGCGCAGGGCACGGACCATCGGGACATCCGTGTGCCAGAGTTCGCCCCACGGACGGGCACTGGTTTGGCAGCGTGCCGTTCGGGGCAGGCGGGCCTGCTCGAACTCCTGGTAGGCCCTCGCGACGTCGAGCACGCCACCGACGGTGTGCCGGTGGAAGCGGTGCCCCAGCTCGACCGCGTCCTCCAATGCCTGGCAGGCACCTTGACCGAGGTACTGCAGCATCGGGTGGGCCGCGTCGCCGGTGAGGACGAGCGGACCGTTGATCCACGTCGGCGCTGGTGCGCGGTCGTACATCGCCCAGCTGCGGGCACGACCGACCTTGGCCACCGCGTTGCGCACCGGCTGTGCGGCGTTCGCGAAGGCGGCGTCGAGCTCGTCCGGCCCGCCCCACTCACCGGGCTCGGTGTGGCCGGCCGCGAAGCGCGGGCTGTGGAAGACAGCGACCTGGTTGTACAGCTCCCCACGCCGGACCGGGTACTGCATGAGATGAATGCCGGGGCCGATCCACAGGACCACGTCGTTGGGCGCGATGGCGTGGTTGGCCTGGTGGCTGGGAACGGTACCCCGGTAGGCCGCGTACCCGCTGCAGACCGGGACGTCCTCGACGACCTGGCGCCGCAGGGTGGAGTGCAGGCCATCAGCCCCGATCAACGCCGGGGTCTCGTAGATGGTGCCATCGGCACAGGTCGCCACCGCGGAGTCGGGATGCAGGACGACATCGGTGACGTTGCGGCGGGTCTCGAGCGTGATCAGGGGGTGCTGCTGACAATGTTCGACCAACATCCCGAGCAGGTCGTGGCGATGGAGCACCAGGTACGGGTATCCGTAGCGCTCGTTGAACGCAGAGCCGAGGTCCAAGGTGGTCAGCGGATCGCCGGTGAGGGCGTCCATCATCACCGCCTGTGCCGGCTGCACCGCCAGGGACAGGATGTCGTCCAGCACGCCGAGGGCGTCGAGAGCGCGACTGGCGTTGGGCCCGAATTGCAGACCCGCGCCGATCTCGGCGAACTCGGCTGCACGCTCGACGAGGTGGACCCGCTGACCGTTGCGGGCCAGCGAAAGCGCGGTGGCCAAGCCACCGATTCCGCCGCCGACCACCAGTGCCGGGACGTGGACGTGCGCGCTCATCGGTCCGCTTCGCCCAGGTTCTGGGTTCGCATCAGACCGAGCGCGTCGAGCACGGGTGCATCGCTCGTGCTGAACAGGTCCACCTCGCCGGCGGCGTGCACGGACCAGGGCGTCCAGGAGGGAACAGCGAGGATGTCGCCGGGGGAGACGCTGAAGCGGTCGTTCCCGATGTGGACCTCGCCGGTGCCGTGCAGCACGCACAGCACTCGTCCTCCGGTCTGGCGGACGCTGTCGGTCGACGCCCCGGCGAGGACCCGTGCGATCTCGCAGCGCATCGTGGGCATGACGTCACCACCCCGGACGGGGTCGGTGTAGCGCAGCGTCGCGCTGCGTGCGCCCGTGGTCTCGAGCAACGCGCCGAGGGCACGGTCCGTATCCGCCCACCGGTAGGCGAGCAGGGGGGAGCGGTGCCGCGGCAGGGACGGACCCTCTGCGGGGACCAGACCCGGTCCGCCTCCGAACCGGCCTTCGGACGCCGAGCGCGCGGCGGTCCGGGTGTCGGCGTCCTCGGAAGGGCCTTCCTCGAAGAAGACGGCATCGAGCGCGGCGACGACCGGCAGGTCGAGGACGTCCATCCAGATCATCGGCTCGGCACCCGGGTTGTGGTGCTCGTGGAAGGTCCAACTCGGCGTCAGGACGAGGTCGCCGGTCCCCATGTGCAGCGGATCACCGTCGACCAGGGTCCACACGCCCTGTCCCTCGACGATGAACCGGAGAGCGGCCGGGGTGTGGCGATGGGCGGGGGCCACCTCGTGGCCACGCAGGTACTGGACAGCTGCCCACAGCGTCGAGACCGCGAAGGGGGCGCCCTCGAGGCCGGGATTGCAGCACGCGAGGACGCGGCGGTCGCCGCCGCGGTCCACCGGAACGAGGTCGCCCGCGCGGCTGCCCAGCTCGCGAAGCTCCTTGCCCGACCAGCGGAAGGGCACGCCCTTGACGCGAGGCTCCGCGGTGAGCAGCCCGGACAGCTCCCACAACGGCTGAAGGGACCGCTCGGCGAGACGTTCGTAGAGGTGGTCCAGGTCGGGGTCGGCCGCGCTGAAACGCGTCGTCGCCATCTCCACTCCGATCTGGCGAAAAGCCGTATGTATACGTACTAACTGGGCTGAAGCTACGTCCTGAGGTGCGTCAGGTCAAGTCCAGGAAGTGCGTAGACAGTGCTCCACTGAGTTGACCAGCCCAGATGCTCCGCATACAATCTAAGTCGCTCCGGATGGGGGCGTGACCAAGGAGAGTCGAGTGGCCAACAGATCCAGCGCGGCACGCGAGGTCGTCGCCGCCCACCGCGCCCTGGCGGCGGCGGGCCAGTCAGATCTGGTCTGGGGGCACGCCGCAGTCCGCGACTCGGCAGGTCGAGGCCTCTGGACCAAGGCCTCGGGCTGGGGGATGGAGGAGATCGGTCCCGAGCGGGTGGTGCTCCTCTCCGACACCGGCGAGATCCTCGCCGGTGAGGGTCCGCGCCATATCGAGTTCCACATCCACGCTGCGCTCATGCGGGCTCGCCCCGACATCGGCGCCACCGTGCACACCCACGCCGAGGGTGCTGTCGCCTTCGCTGCTCTTGACGTCCCGCTCCGCCCGCTGTCGCACGACGCGGTGCCCTTCCTAGCGCCGGATGTCGTGCGTTTCACCGGCACCAGCGACCTCATCGCCTCGCGGGGGCTCGGTGATGCGCTCGCGGAGGCCGTCGGCGCCGCCAATGGCTGCCTCATACCCGGCCACGGCATGGTCACGGTCGGCCCGGACGTTCAGACCGCGGTGATGCACGCGGCTCTGCTGGAACGCGCGTGCCGGGTCCAGCTGACGGCGAGCGCCAATGGGGGCCCGGCGGTCTGGTCGTCCGATTCCGACGTCGCGACCAAGCGCCGTGACCTCTGGAGCGCGAAGCAACTCACGGCAGGCTACGAATACCTGCTACGCAGGGCAGATGCCCTCTACGGGAAGGCGGTGACCCCGACCGTGATCAACGACGGCTGCTGACCGGTGCCGCCGTGACGCGGTCGCCATCCCGGAGTGGCGGGCGAGTGGCGTCCGTCACTCGAGGGCGGCCGCGAAGGCCAGCGCCCGCAGTCCGTCGAGGAAGATCTCCCGCTGCTGCGGGGACTGCAGCGGCGCCAGCAATCGGTCCTGCACCCGGCACACCGCCGGGGTCAGGTCGACGAGCTCACGCCGAACGGTGTCGGTCAGGCGGAGCAATCGACGACGGGCGTCCGATGTGTCGCGTGTGCGGGCGAGCCAATCACGTTTGACCAGCCTCTGGACGATGTCGGCCATGCTCGACTTGTCCACGGAGGCGAGTTCGGCGCCCGCGCTCTGGTCGATCCCCTCGGGATGGCCCCACAGGGCACTGAGCACCGCGTACTGCGGAGCGGTCATCGCGCGGCCGACCTCCTCGCTCCACACGATGGTGTGGACTTGTTGAGTCCGGCGGATGAGGTGTCCGGGAGTGCTGCCGAGGACGAGGACCTGCTCGCCGGCCTGCCCCGGAAGCGGTGGCTGACCGGTGTAGGCGACCAGGCGCAGGGCCTCCACGAAGGGTTCGACGATCTCGCCGGGCACCGGATCCAGCAGACGTTCCTGGACCAGTCCCGCACGCCGTGTGACCTCCCCGAGGGCGGTCCGGGCGAGAGGGGTCAGACTGAGCGACTTGCGGCGGCCGTCGACGGGGTCCTTGGCGAACCGCAGCCAGCCCTGTTCCTTGAGTCGCGCGACGATGTCCGCGGTGCTGGATTTGTCCAGCGAGGCTCGCTCGCCGACCGCGCGCTGGTCCAACCCGCGGCTGCTGCCGATCGCGCTGATCACCGCGTACTGCGGGCCCGTCAGGTCGCCGTTGAACTCCCTGCTCCACAGGAACGTGTGACGCTGCTGGGCGCGTCGGATCAGGTGGCCCGTGGCCTCATGCAGCGCGAGTATCTGAGCCGACTCGCCGTCCCGTTCGTGCTCCACCATCGGCTCTGACACCTGTCGAGGCCCTCCACTGTCCCTGCGCACGCGACGCCGAGAGGTGATCGTCCGCGCACGAAGGATACTACAGCGAGTCGTTCGATCCTGTACGTATTAACTGATCAGCCACTGCGTTGTAGGATGCCATAGGTCGAAAAGATGCCTGTCAACTGCTGGAACGGCCCGTTGACAGAAGGGTCGGGTGGTCGTAGCGTCTCGAATTGCTCCGTACACGTTGTACCGTGCGCGGCTGGGGATGGTCGGACATGGACCATCTGTGAGAACGAGAACACGAGCCTGTGCGCCGTCGAGGAGGACGCGTGAGCGTAGGAACCACCACCGGGGCGAGCCGCGCCGATCAGTCCGCCGTGCGGCACCCGGTCTTCAACGAACGCAAGCTTCACCTCGGGACCTTCTCGTCCAACCTCAGCGGGGGCTGCGCGATCTCCACGATCGACGGCGTCCTGGAAGCGAGGTGGGACCAGACCCTGGCCCTGGCCACCATGGGCGACCAGATGGACTTCGAGGCGCTCGTCCCGGTCGGCCGCTGGCGAGGCTTCGGTGGCGAGACCAACTTCAACGGCGCCGGCTTCGAGTGCTTCACCTGGGCCGCCGGCATGGGCAGCGCCACCGAGAAGGCCGGGCTCTTCGTCACCTCGCACGTGCCGACGATCCACCCCGTGCTCGCGGCCAAGCAGGCCGCCACCATCGACCACATCTCCGCGGGCAGGCTCGCGCTGAACATCGTCACCGGCTGGCACGCGCCGGAGATCGAGATGTTCGGCGTCGAGCAGCTCGCGCACGACGAGCGCTACGCCGTCGCGCAGGAGTGGGTCGACATCATCCGGCGGTTGTGGACCTCCGAGGAGCCGTTCAGCGTCGACGGCAAGTACTTCCGGGTCACCGACGCCTCCATCGCGCCGAAGCCGCTGCAAGGTCCGCATCCGGTGCTGATGAACGCCGGCGGCTCCGGGGCCGGGCGGCACTTCGGGGCCCGGAACTGCGACGTCGTCTTCGTCAGCTCCGATCTCGCCCAGCAGTCACCCGGGGCGATGCGCGCGAAGGTCGACGAGTTCAAGCGGCTCGCCCGCGAGGAGTACGGCCGGGAGATCAAGGTGTGGACCAACGCCTACGTCGTCCAGGAGGACACCGAGGCGGAGGCCACGCAGTTCCTCGACCACTACGTCAACCAACGCGGCGATTGGGCGGCGGCGGAGAACCTCGTGTCCAGCATGGGCCTGAACTCACAGTCCTTCGCCCCCGAGACGATGCAGGCCATGAAGTTCCACTTCATCGCCGGATGGGCCGGCTACCCCATCGTCGGAACCAAGGAGCAGGTGGCCGACACCTTGATCGCGCTCAGCGACGAGGGCGGGCTGGACGGCGTGCTGCTGTCCTGGCCTCGCTACGTCCAGGACATGAAGCGCTTCCAGGAGGAGACTTACCCGCTGCTGGTCCAGGCCGGGGTGCGTTGATGAGCGCCGACACCACCGTGCGGACGGAGGCGCTCGCTGCCAACGAGCGCCGCGCCGCCGAGCTGCTGGCACGCGAGTGGCGGCTGCTGATCGGCGGTGAGCTGGTCGGTTCGGAGACCGGGCGCACCTTCAGCGTGGCCAGTCCGTATTCCGGCGACGTCCTCGCCGAGGTGCCCGACGGCAGCAAGGCGGACGCCGAGCGTGCCGTGGCGGCTGCGTCCGCCGCGTTCCCGGCGTGGGCAGCACTGCCGGCGACCGGCCGCGCGGACCTGGTCCGGGCCCTCGCCGACGCGGTCGAGGCGCGCGGGCACGACCTCGCGATCCTCGACACCGTCGACGGCGGCGCCCCCATCGCCATCATGTCGGCGGACGTGCAGCTCGCCGTCGACTCGCTGCGCTACTTCGCGGGCCTCGCCCTGGAGAGCAAGGGCTACACCGTCCCCGCCAGCACCAACCTGCACTTCACCGAGCTCCAGCCCTACGGCGTCGTCGCGAAGATCATCCCGTTCAACCACCCGATCATGTTCGCGGCGAGCAAGATCGCCGCACCGCTCGTCGCGGGCAACACGGTCGTCCTCAAGCCGGCGGAGGCCACGCCGCTCTCGGCGCTGCTGCTCGGCGAGATCTGCCGCGAGGTGCTGCCGCCCGGGGTGGTCAACGTCGTCGTGGGGGACGGAATCGAGGTCCCGGACACGCTCGTGCGCCACCCCGATGTCCACCGCATCGGGTTCACCGGCAGCGAGGGGGCGGGACGGGCGATCCAGCGCGCCGCGGCGGAGTCGGCGGTCAAGACGGTCACCCTGGAGCTGGGCGGCAAGAACGCGCTCATCGCCTTCCCGGACGCGGACCTCGACGAGGTCGCCCGGGCGGCCGTGCAGGGGATGAACTTCACCTGGTCGGGACAGTCCTGCGGCTCGACGTCGCGGCTGCTGGTGCACGAGGACATCGCTGATGCCGTGGTCGAGCGGGTCGCTCGCCTGCTCCAGGACCGGACGTACCGCTCCCCGCTGGATCCGGCGGCGATCCAGGGCACGATCGTCAACCGCGCCCAGTACGACCGCGTGCTGGGCTACATCGACACCGCTCGGGCAGAAGGGGCTCGCGTCGTCGTCGGGGGCGGACGCCCGGAGGGCGTCGAGCAAGGGTTGTTCATCGCGCCGACCGTGCTCGACGGCGTTCAGCCGGATCACCGCGTGGCGAACGAGGAGATCTTCGGACCCGTCATCTCGGTGCTGCGGTGGCGCGAGGAGGACGAGGCCGTCGCGCTGGCGAACAGTGTGCGCTACGGACTGACCGGCAGCGTCTTCACCAACGACATCCGACGTGCCCATCGGGTCGCGCGCGCCTTGCAGACCGGCTTCGTCTGGATCAACGCAGCCGGGCCGCACTACCTCGGGGTGCCGTACGGCGGCTGGAAGAACTCGGGCACCGGCAAGGAAGAGGGGCTCGAGGAGCTGCTGAGCTACTCGCAGGTCAAGTCCGTGAACGTCAATCTGGCCACTCCCTGAGCGGCCTGGGTGGACACGACGATGAGTCGTGCAGCCGGACCTGCGGTGCACAAAGGCGTCGGTCCACCTGCGCAGTTGCCCGCGACGCACGCGGTGCAGCGGGCGGTGGCCGTGTTGGCCGCTGGCGGGATGGTGATCGTGACCGACGACGCCGACCGTGAGGACGAGGGCGACCTCATCCTGCCGGCGGCGACGGCCACGCCCGAGCAGCTCGCGTTCGTGGTGCGGCACACCACCGGGATCGTCTGCGCCCCGATGCCGGCCGCGCGGGCGGACGCCCTGGGCCTGCCGCAGATGGTCACCGACAACAGCGACGCCCACGGCACCGCGTTCACCGTGACCGTCGACCACCGCGACGCGGGTACCGGCGTCTCCGCCGTCGACCGCGCCCGGACCCTGCGCGCGTTGGCCGACGGCGCGACCAGCCCCGACGAGCTCCGCCGCCCCGGGCACGTCTTCCCGCTGCGGGCCCGCGAGGGCGGCGTCCTCGTCCGGGCCGGGCACACCGAGGCCGCCGTGGACCTGTTGTGCCTCGCTGGGCAGGAGCCGGTCGGCGTGATCGGCGAGATCGTCGACGAGGACGGCTCCATGGCTCGGGGCGAGCGGCTGCGCGCCTTCGCCGCCGAGCACGACCTGCCGGTCCTCGCGATCGCCGACCTGGTCCGGCAC
>WUUC01158697.1_pt1 | contig 15000 bp, 17 predicted proteins | sample 6278441 | NCBI WGS metagenome assembly WUUC01 (sample SAMN13675441, study PRJNA597444) | soil metagenome | isolation source: soil | place: USA: Washington | collected 2017-10
ATGTAGCGGGCCCGCTCGCGCGGGGCGGCCAGGTCGCCGATCACGGCCATCGCCGTCACGATCAGGCCGCCGGCGCCGAGGCCCTGCAGGGCCCGGAACACGATCAGCTCGAGCATCGAGCCGGCGACGCCGGAAAGCGCCGAGCCGGCCAGGAACAGGACGATCGCGCCGACCAGGACGCGCTTGCGCCCGATCACGTCGCCGAGCTTGCCGTACAGCGGAGTGGAGACGGTCTCGGCCACGAGGTACGCGGTCACGACCCAGGCCAGATCGGTGAGGCCGTGCAGCTCACCGGCAACGGTCGGCAGCGCCGTGGCCACGATCGTCTGGTCGAGCGCGGCCAGCAGCACGCCGAGCGCAAGCGCGCTCAGGATCGCGAGCGGCGGGCGGGCGGGCTGGTCCGGCGTGGTGGAGGGGGTGGCGGTCAGCTCGGCTTTCTCGGTGGTGGTGGCGGTCATCCCGGCTCCTTCGGTCGATCGGTCCCCCGGATATATAGATATCAAAACAATAGATACCAAGTCAATAGGAGACGAAACATTTTCTCGGGGGGCGTGGGCCGCGTGTGACCCGAGCGATCCGGGAGCGCTCGCGCGGACGGGCGAGCCGAGCCATCGGCGAGCGCATGCCGAGCGATCCACGAGTGGCCGCCGTGAGTGGCGAGCCTGGCGCGGGCCGGGGTGGAACCGGTCCGGCTCGCCCGTTGTAGTACGGGCACGGTGGAGGACCGGCCACCTCATGAGGATGAGCTCGTTGCGAGGGCCAAGCGCGGCGAGCTCGACGCCTATGAGGAGATCGTGCGGCGGCATCAGAGCATCGCGTTCCGGACGGCCTGGGTGATCACGGGGTCTGCCGCCGATGCCGAGGAGGCGGCGCAGGACGCGTTCCTCAAGGCGCACCGCGCGCTCCACCGGTTCCGCGAGGGCTCGCCGCTGCGGCCCTGGCTCTTGACGATCGTCGCGAACGAGGCGCGCAACCGGGTCAAGGCGGCCGGTCGCCGCGAGCGGCTCGCGCTGCGCGTAGCCGAGGAGCGCCGTCCGGGCGGCGCGGTCCCGTCACCCGAGGCGGCGCTCCTCGACTCCGAGCGGCGCACCGAGCTGCTCGTGGCGCTGGCCGGGCTGACCGCGGCCGACCGCGAGGCGATCGCCTGCCGCTACTTCCTCGAGCTGACCGAGGAGGAGACCGCGGCGGCGCTCGGCTGCGCCCGCGGAACGGTCAAGTCACGGCTGTCGCGGGCACTGGGCCGGCTGCGCGAGCGGATGGAGATCGTCGATGCCTGACTTCGAGCGCACGCTTCCGGGCCGGCTGCACGAGCGGATGGAGGTCGTCGATGCCTGAGCTCGAGCGCACCCTCGCCGAGCTGGGGCGCGAGCTCGCCTGGCCCGCGACGCCCGACCTGGCGGGCGCCGTGCGCGCCCGGCTCGAGCGCGCCCCCGCCCGCCGCCGGCGTGCCCCGCGCCTCTTTACGCCGGCCGGCCTGCGCCGCTCGCTCGCGCTCGCGCTCGTCGCCCTGATGCTCCTTGCAGGCACCGTCTTCGCCGCTGCGCCTGGGGTGCGCGACGCCGTGCTCGAGTTCCTCGGCCTGCAGGGCGCCACCGTCGAACGCCGCGAGCAACTCCCCACGCCGCCGCCGCTGCGCGCGCTCGACCTCGGCGTGCCCACGACCCTCGAGGGCGCCCGCGAGCGGCTCGGGTTCGAGCCGCTCCTGCCGGCCGACCCGGGCGAGCCGGACTCCATCCATCTGCGGGCGGCCACGCCCGGCGGCGAGCTGGTGCTGGCCTATGCGCCGCGTCCCGGGCTGCCGCAGGCCCGCACCACCCGGCTCGGGCTGCTGGTGAGCGAGTTCCGCGGCGACCTGGCCCCCGAGTACCTCGGCAAGGTGGCCGGCCCGGATACGGGGATCGAGCGGCTGCGCATCGACGGCCGCCGCGCGCTGTGGATCGAGGGCGCACCGCACTTCTTCTTCTACCGCGGCCCGAACGGCGAGTTCGTCGAGGAGGAGCTGCGCCTGGCCGAGAACGTGCTGCTGCTGGAGCGCGACAGCCTGCTCGTCCGGCTGGAGGGCGCCCTGAACCGCGAACGGGCGGTCGAGATCGCGCGCTCGCTGCGGTAGGACCTCGGGCCGGAGCGTCTCCCGAAGGCGGATAGCCTTGTGGTCGTGACGCGGATCGACGAGCCTGGCGTTCCCGTCATCGTCGGTGAGCACGAGCGGGAGGCGCTCACTCGATACTTCGAGGCCCAGCCGGACGTGGTCGCGGGTTATCTCTTCGGCTCGCAGGCACGCGGGCAGGGGGGCCCGCTCTCGGACGTGGATGTGGCCGTGTGGCTGGACCCTTCCTCGACCCGTCGCGAGCGTTGGAGGCGTCAGGAGCACCTCACCGTCGGCTGCTGGCAGATCCTCCACACGGGCGGGGGTGCACCTGATCGTGCTCAATGACGCGCCGCCGCTGCTGGCGCACCGCGTCATGCGGGAGCGGCAGCTCCTCGTCGACCGCGATCCGCGGTTGCGGGTACGGCTCGAAGCCGAAGCGATGTTGCGCTACCTCGACACGATCTGGCTGCGCGAGGAGATCGGCCGCGGCCTCGCCCGCCGTATCGAGCAGGGGACCTATGGTCGACCGCGCGATCGTTGAGCAGCGCCTCGCCCGGCTCGACGAGGAGCTCGAGGTGCTCGTGCGGGCGCGCGAGACGGGGCGAGAGCGCTTCCTCGCCGAACGTTCGCTGCAGCGGGAGGTCGAAAGGGCCCTCCAGGTATCGATCCAGGCATGCATCGACGTGGCTGTCCACCTGGTCGCGGCCGGGGGTCTCGGTCCGCCAGAGGACTACGCCGACCCCTTCGAGCGCTTGGCGACGGGAGCGCAGCTCGATCGGAGCCTCGCAGACCGGATGAAGGCCGCCGTCGCTCAGCGCAACCTGCTCGTGCATCTCTATCTCTCGATCGACCACGAGCGGATCTGGGAGAAGCTCGACGAAGCACCAGACCTGAGCGAGTTCGCCCGATGGGCGTTCGGACGGGTGACCTGACTAGGGCGAGGAGTTCCGCCACCCGAGCCTGCGGGGACGGCGACGGTGAGCCTTCCGCACCGATCCGACCTGACCCGGGTATTCGGTTCCCTGAACAAGCGTGATCCGAGCCGCGACAACCATCGTCGCTCTAGCCGCCCTGGCGGCCCTGCCCCCGGCTGCGGTCACCGGGGAGGGAGAGCCGGAGCTGCTCGGTCGGGCGATCCTGCCGGCTGACGCCTACCAACCGGGGCCCCCGTCGGGCGCCTTCATCACCCCCGACAACGGCGTGACCCCGCCGTTCCCGAGCCAGCCGCTCCCCGGCTTCTCCGCGATCCTCGACGCCGGGCACGGCAGATTCTGGGGTATGCCCGACAACGGCTTCGGCTCGAAGGGCAACTCCGGGGATTTCCTGCTGCGCTTGTATCTCGTCCTACCCGACTTCAAGACCGGTCGGGGCGGGAGCGGCGAGGTCGAGGTGCTCCGCTTCATCCAGCTCCATGACCCGGACGGGAGGGTCCCGTTCGACCTCTATCGACCGGACCGGCTGCTCACCGGCGCGGACTTCGACATCGAGTCGGTTCGGCGCGCACGGGACGGCAGCCTCTGGTTCGGCGATGAGTTTGGGCCCTTCCTGCTCCACACCGATGCCGATGGGAGGGTGCTCGAGGCGCCGATACCCCTCGCCGGCGTGCAGTCGCCGCAGAACCCCTTCCTGGGGGATCCCGACGCCTGGACCATCCGTGCCAGCCGCGGCTTCGAGGGGACGGCCATCAGCGTCGACCGCAAGCGGCTCTACCCGGTGATCGAAGGTTCGCTCCGCAACGACCCTGACCCACGGCGGCGGATCGTCAACGAGTTCAGCCTGCGCCGGGGCGAGTACACCGGGCGCACGTGGCAGTACCGCGTCGACGCCGAGTTCCCCGACGCCGTGATCGGCGAGTTCACCGCCCTCGACGAGCACCGCTTCGTGCTGATCGAGCGCGACGACGCCCAGGGGATCGAGGCGAGGCAGAAGAAGGTCTACCTGGTCGATCTCCGCCGCATCGACGCCGCCGGCTTCCTCCGCAAGCGGCTCGTCCTGGACCTGCTGCAGATCCGCGACCCGCATGCGTACCTCGGGCATCACCACCACCCGGCCTCCGTCCGCGCTGCCGAACACCGGGTGCAGCGCGCCCGCGGCGTCGAAGGCCTCCGCCACCTCGCCGGGCACCTCGCCGCCGTCGAGCATCACGACGTCGCCGCGCAGCTCGCGCCCGCACTCGCTCAGCCGCTCGAGCGCGCCGGGCGGCAGCTCGGCCGCCCGCAGATCCACCGCCAGCTCGTCCGCCGCGCGCAGCGGCACCCGCGAGCCGTCGACGTCGTAGTAGTAGGCGTCCCGGTCCGGCACGCTATCCCCGGCGAGCCGCTCGAATCGCGGCGTAGGCGTTGAGCCGGCCATGCCCCTGCCCCGGCCAGCACGGACCTCCTGGGCGGCGGCGCGGAGTCTACGGCCCGCCCAACACCCGCCGCAGCGGGATCGCGTACCAGAGCACCGCGAAGGCGAGCCCGGCGCCCACCGCTGCGGCGACAGTGGTGGCGCTTCCGTAGAGCACGTCGGTGATGAACAGCACCGCGCCGGTCATGGCGATGGCGAGCAGTCCCAGGCCCAGCACCACGATGGTGTTACCGGTGCGCACGATGCGCTCCTTGTCCTGCCGCCGGAACTCGATCCGGTGGTGAACGGTGGGTGCGATCAGGCAGACCGTCGAGGCGGTCGTGAAGAGCAGCGTGACGAAGTAGATCGTCTGCTGGAAGTCCGTCACCTGCGCGAAGCGCTGGTTGAAGGGCACCACGAGCAGGAAGGCGAACAGCACCTGCACGCCCGGGAGCGCCACGCGGAGCTCGCCGAGCATCTCCTGCAGGTTGCGATCGAGCCGCTCCGCGTCGCTCTCGTCGCGACCGGTCTCTGGGTGTCTCGCCGTCTCAGCCGCCACGGAGGCCAAACCTACCCGCCGGCGGCGGCCGTACTCCGGGTCTAGGAGGAGCGCGAGCCGGCGGTGCGCCGCTGGGTCCGCCGTCGGGAGCTCGCCGTGCGGCGCTCCGCCGCCGGGATCTCCTCGCGCGCCATGCCCTTCGTCAGCGTCGAGATCTGGCCGGCGAGGAACTTCGCCATCCGCTCCTCCTCGCGCCGGATATCGCGGGCCAGCTTGGCGGTGTCGCGGTCGCCGACCGTGTCCGCGAGCGCCTCGATCGCGCTGTAGGTGGCGATCTCCTCGTGCTCGTCCGCGTACTCGGTCTTGGCGTTCTTCAGCATCTTCTCGGTCTCGCCGGTGCCCCGGATCGCGTGCAATGACCCCTTCGCCACGGAGACCGCCTTCGACGCGGCGGCGGTGACTGCCGACGCGGCGTCACCGACGGGCCCGGGCGCGGGCACCACCTCGGCCTTGCCGCCCAGCTGCTTGACGCGGCGCTGGACCTCGCGCGCGTGCGCCTTGGTCTCGCGCAGGTGCTGCTGGAGGCGCTTCTTGTAGGGCGCCCGGGTGGTCATCGAGATGTGCGCCTGCAGCGCCGTCTCGAGCTCCTTCTCCTTGCCGTACGCCTCGTTGAGGTACTGGATCAGCTTCAGGTCGCGGGCCGTGTGCTCCGCCATGTGCTGCCCCCTTCGGATGCCGGTCGATTCAGGCACCTACCCGGTGGGGGGCGGGGGAAACGCGGCCGGGATCGGGTATCTCTTGGTCGTGGCCGCGTGGGACGACAACGACTGGACCGGCGAGCCGCCCGAGGGACGGCATGCGGCCTCCCGGGCCGACCCCGGCTTCTGGCGCCGGCAGCGCGCTCCGCTCAGCATCACCGCCACGGGGATCGGCATCGCGCTGATCATCCTGTTCCTGGCCTGGCTCTTCTAGCCGCTCACTAGTCTCGGCGGGCATGGAGCTGCGCGCGGTGGGGACCACCGGGGTCAAGGTCAGCCCGCTCTGCCTCGGGGCGATGATGTTCGGCGCCTGGGGCGAGCGTGACCACGACGAGTCGGTGCGGATCATCCACCGCGCGCTCGACGCGGGCATCAACTTCGTGGACACCGCCGACGTCTACTCGCGCGGCGAGTCCGAGGAGATCGTCGGCCAGGCGCTCGCGGGTGGGCGCCGCGACCATGTCATCCTCGCCACCAAGGTCCACGGCCGGATGGGCGACGATCCGAACCAGTTCGGGAACACGCGCGGCTGGATCGTGCGCGAGGTGGAGGACAGCCTGCGCCGCCTGAAGACCGACTGGATCGACCTCTACCAGATTCACCGTCCCGAGCCGGACACGGACATCGACGAGACGCTGGGCGCGCTGACCGACCTCGTCCGCGCCGGCAAGGTGCGCTACATCGGCTCTTCGACCTTCCCGGCCAGTCAGATCGTCGAGGCGCAGTGGACGGCCGAGCGGCGCGGCCGCGAGCGGTTCGTCTGCGAGCAGCCGCCCTACTCGCTGCTCGTGCGCGGCGTGGAGGCGGACGTGCTGCCCACCTGCCTGCGCCACGGCATGGGCGTGATCCCGTGGAGCCCGCTGGCGGGCGGCTGGCTGTCGGGCCGCTGGCGTAAGGAGGCCGCCGACCTCACCTCACGCCGCTCGCAGATGCTGCCGGAGCGCTACGACCTGTCGATCCCCGAGAACCAGCGCAAGCTCGACGCCGCCGACGCCCTCGCCCGGCTCGCCGACGAGGCGGGCATCAGCCTGATCCACCTCGCACTTGCCTTCGTGATCCGTCACCCGGCGGTGACCGCGGCGATCATCGGGCCGCGCACGATGGAGCACCTCGAGTCCCAGCTGGGCGCCGCCGACGTCGAGCTGGCCGACGAGGTACTCGACCGCATCGACGAAATCGTGCCGCCCGGGGTGAACGTCAACCCGGCCGACGCCGGCTACGCGAACCCGGCGCTGACACCGGCCGCGCTGCGGCCGTAGGCCGGGAGCGCCGCGGCGCCCCCGGCCCGGACGCGCCTCAGTCGTCGTCGTTGTTGTCCCCGCCGTGCTCGCCGCCGCCGCCAGAGCGCTCGACCTCGATCGCGACCCAGCGGCTGTCCGAGCGGCGCACGGTCGCCTCGACGCGGCGCATCCCTGCGCGCAGCCCGCTGAGGCCGGCGATGCGCTCGAACCGCGTGCGCGACGTGACCTTGATGGTGGCGGTTCCGCGCTCGGCGTCCCGCAGCCGGAAGCGCCCGGCGTCGCGGTCGACGGACAGCACGGTGCCCTCGAACTGGCGCAGCGCGGCCGCACCGGACGCCTGCGGAGCGGCGGCGCCGGCGCTGCCGATCGCAAGTCCCGACAGCGCAACGGCCAGAGCGGTGATCAGTGCTGTGAGCTTCATTGTGTGCCTCCTTCGATTGCCTCGATGGAGGATTGCCCGACCGCCCCCAGCGGAGCCCCAGGGCGGGATCAAGCTTTCGTAAAGGCGCGGGGCGCCGCGGCTCCCCCGGGGCGCCCCCGCCCGCCGAGTGTCGATTTATTGACCGTCAGCGCAAGCAATTCGACACTCGAAGAGGTCTAGGGTGCGGCGCCCCTGGGTAACGCGAGAGCTGGTATAGACCAGTCTCGGCGGCTCAGCTCATGGGAGGGAAGCACATGCGGATCCTGCGGACGAGTTCACTCCGCGCCTGGACAGCGGCGATCGCCTGCGTGCTCGCGGCGATGGCCGCGCTCGCGCCGGTCGCCCAGGCGGGCGGCCGGGAGCGGCTCGAACGCAAGGTTGACCGGATGACGCTCGAGGAGAAGGTCGGCCAGATGTTCATGACCTACGCCTACGGCCAGAGCGCCGACCAGGCCGATCCGCGCAATCGGGAGACCTACGGCGTCGACAGCTTCCGGCAGCTGATCGAGCGCTACCACCTCGGCGGGATCATCTACTTCGCCTGGTCCGACAACGTCCGCGACCCGGAGCAGATCGCCGGGCTCTCGAACGGGATCCAGCGCGTGGCCACCCGCTCGGGCCCGCGCGTTCCGGCGCTGATCTCGACCGACCAGGAGCAGGGCGTCGTCGTCCGCGTAACGGAGCCGGCCACCCAGTTCCCCGGCAACATGGCGCTCGGCGCGGCGCGCGACCCGGCGCTGGCCGGCACGGCGGCGGCCATCACCGGCGAGGAGCTGCGCGCGATCGGGATCAACGAGAACTTCGCCCCGGTCGCCGACGTCAACGTCAATCCCGAGAACCCGGTGATCGGCGTGCGCTCGTTCTCGTCGAACCCAGACCTCGTGTCGGCGCTGACCGAGGCGCAGGTGCGCGGTTATCGGGGCTCGGGGATTGCCTCGACCGCCAAGCACTTCCCGGGCCACGGCGACACTGGCGTCGACTCCCACACCGGCCTGCCGGTGATCGACCACACCCGCGAGGAGCTCGAGCGCATCGACCTGCCGCCGTTCGCGGCGGCCATCGACGCGGGCGTGCAGTCGATCATGACCGCGCACATCGTGGTGCCCGCGCTGGACGCCTCGGAGCGGCCCGCGACCCTGTCCAGGCCGATCCTCACCGGCCTGCTGCGCCAGCGGATGGGCTTCGAGGGCGTCATCGTCACCGACGCGCTGACGATGGAGGGCGTGCGGCAGATGTTCGGCGACGAGCGCGTGCCGATCGAGGCGATCAAGGCGGGTGCTGATCTCCTGCTGATGCCGCCGGACCTCGACCTGGCCTACCGGTCCGTGCTCCAGGCGGCGCGCTCGGGCGAGATCAGGGAGCGGCGGCTCGACCGCTCCGTGCTCCGCATCCTGCGGATGAAGAAGCGGCTCGGCCTGTTCCAGCGGCCGTTCGTGGACGAGCGCAAGGTGGACAGCGTGGTCGGCACCGACGAGCACCTTGCCGCGGCGGACGCGATCACCGAGCGCACCGTGACGCTGGTCGAGAACGATGACCGCACCCTGCCGCTGCGCGCCGGCACGCCCAGTCGCGTGCTGGTCACGGGCTGGGGCGCGACGACGACGGTCACGCTCGGCTCGCAGATCGCGCGGCGCGGCCTCACCACCGAGGTCCGCGAGACCGGCGCGACGCCGTCGGACGAGGCGATCGCCGGGGCGCGGACCGCCGCCGAGGGGAGCGACCTGGTCGTCGTGGTGGCCAACCGGGCCTGGAGCTCGCCGGCTCAGCAGCGGCTCGTCTCGGAGCTGACCGCCACGGGCAAGCCGGTGGTCGTGGTGGCGGTGCGCGACCCCTACGACGTCGCCCACCTCCCGACCGCCGACACCTACGTGGCGACCTACGGCTACGGCGCCGTGTCGCTGAGGGCGCTGGCCAAGGTCCTGTTCGGTGAGGTGACCCCGAGCGCCCGCCTGCCGGTGGACGTGACGGCTCCGGGCGACCCGAGCACGATCGTGTATCCGTTCGGATTCGGCATCGGGTACTGATGGGCCGCTGCCGCGAAACCGCGCCGGGCTCCGCTGGCCGCGGCCGCGAAACCGCGCCGGGCTCCGCCGGCGCACTCGTTGCCCGCCCGGTCGGCGCGCTTCTGGGGCTGGCGGTCGCCGCGGTCCTAGCGCTCGCCCTCGCCGCGTCCGCGGCGCTCGCGGTCGCGCTGGCAGCTTCCGCGCCGGGCGCCGATCAGGCGCGCGCGACCGGGGGCGCGCGCCCGGTTCCGCAAGGCGAGCACGATCCGCCGCTTCCGCTCGGCCCGCACGACCTCGCCGAGCAGCGCTCTACAAGGGACGTGGTGCCCGGTGTGCGCTACACGCGGATCGTGCGCGGCGAGCCCTCGCCGGAGGACGCCTACACGGTCGACGTGGGCTTCCGCGCCACCCGCGTCGAGGCGGAGCAGCTGGCGGAGCGGTTGCGAGCCGACGGCCACGACCCCCAGGTGCTGAGGATCTCCGAGCGGGCGCCCGACGACCCGGCGCGCGGGCCGCTCGGCTACCTCGTGCGGGTCGGCTCCTTCGCCTCCGAGGCCGAGGCGGTGGCGCTGCGCGACCGGCTGGCGGCCGAGGGGTACACGGGCCTGAGGGTGGTCTTCACGGGCGAGGACGGCGGGCCGACCAGCGGTCCGTGGGTCGTGCACGTGCTGAGGATCGAGCCGGACCGGCTGCGCGGCGCGCTCGACGCCGAGCTCTCCACGGGCATAGTGCCCGGGCGCGAGCTGCTCACCGAGACGACCCGCCGGACCGGGGCGGTGGCGGCGCTCAACGGCGGCTACTTCGTGATCGGTCCCGCCGACGGCACGCCGGGCGACCTGGCGGGCGTGTCGGTGCTCGACGGTGAGCTGGTCAGCGAGTCGGTCGGCTCGCGGACCGCCCTCGTGCTGTCCGGCCGGCGTGCGCGTGTGGAGGCGGTCTCGACGGGCGCGGGCGTCCGAGCGGGGGATGGCGCCGCGCGCGAGCTGGACGGCCTGAACCGAAAGCCCGGCCTGATCCGCGGCTGCGGCGGCACCGGCGGCGACCTTCCGACCGAGCTGCCCAAGCACGACTTCACCTGCACCGACGCCGGGGAGCTGGTGCTGTTCACGCCGCTCTTCGGGGAGCTGACCGAGCCCGGCGCGGGCGCCGAGGCGGTGCTCGACGCGCAGGGCAGAGTGGTCGAGCTGCGCGCCGACCGCGGCGGGTCGATTCCGCCGGGCGGCTCTGTGCTGGCAGGCACGGGCGACGGCGCGGACTGGCTCCGCAGCCACGCCCAGCCGGGCGCCAGGATTGAGGTCCGCACCGCGGTCCGCTCCGCCGGCCGCCCGCTGCGCGGGGAGGCGAGCGACGTGGTGAACGGCGGCCCCCGCCTGCTGCGCGACGGCCGGCCCGCGATCAACGCCTTCGCCGAGGGCTTCCACTGGCCGGAGAACCCGGAGTTCTTCTATCGCTTCGGCGTGCGCCGCAACCCGCGCACGCTCGCGGGCGTGACGAGCGGCGGTGACGTCCTCCTGGTCGCGGTCGACGGCCGGCGGCCGGGCCTCAGCGTCGGGTTGAGCTTCACCGAGAGTGCCGCGGTGATGCGCGCGCTGGACGCCCGCGAGGCGCTCAACCTGGACGGTGGCGGCTCCACCGGGATGACGATCGGTTCCGAGCTCGTCACCCGGCCCTCGGACGCCACCGGCGAGCGGCCGATCGCCGACGCGATCCTGATCGAGCCCTGAGCCGCTGCGCGGGTCACTCCGTGGCGGGTCGTAGAGTGGCGCCATGCGACCTCGTCGGATTCTCGCGGCGCTCCCGATGGCGATTCTCATGATCCCGGCTGCCTCCGTTGCAGCCGGGCCGCCCTCCGCGGCCACCGAGAACGAGAGCTCCGCGGCTGCGCCAGAGCGCTCCACGGCCACGCCGCACGAGCGCTCCACGGCCACGCCGCACGAGCGCTCCACGGCCGCGCCGCACGAGCGCTCCACGGCGGCGCCTTGCCGCGTCGTCGAGCCCACCCGCAATCTGCGCCGAACGCTCCGTCGTGTCCATGTCCGCACCCTGCGGCGGCAGATCGAGCACCCGATACGGATTCGCGGCCCGCTCGGGCGCGTCTACTACGGACGCTGCGGCGCGACCCGGTATGCGCTGGCCACGTTCAGCCACAAGATTGGGGGACTCGACCTGGGCACGCAGGACCAACCGAAGCGCTTCCGGCGGCTGCGTGGCGGCCGCTGGCGGGACCGCGGCGACACGGGCGGACTGGTCTGCACCGGGGTCGCTCCGCGACAGCTCATCCAACTTTGGGGCTTCGACTGCACGAGGGTGTCGGGCCCGGCCGCCGCCCGCTAGCACCGCGCGCTGGTGGAGCTGCAGCCTGGCGCGCCGCATCGTGCGCAACAACTCTACGCGGAGTGTGCTGCATCCCTCACAAAGTCCGAGCGCCCGATGAGAGGGTGGTCGCGTGCCGGAATGGACCGCAACAGCCCGGGCGAACGCAACGCCCGGCCAGGTGCTCGAGGTGCTGACGCACCCCGAGGCAATTCGCCGCTGGTCGCCCGTCGACTTCGACCTGGAGGACGTGAACAGCCGGCGTCTCGCCGCAGGCACCCGCGGTCGGGTGACAGGGCGCGTGGCGGGAGTCCCCGTGCGGTTCGATGTCGAGGTGCACGCCGCCGACTCGGCCAGGCTCGAGCTGTCGGCCGACGGTCCCGTCGGCCTCGATGTGCGCTACGAGCTGGTGGTCGACGACGCCGGCGCGGAGCTGAACGCCTGGGTCTCGCTGCGCCGGGGCGGTGGCCTCACCGGGCGGCTGGTGGCGAACGCCACCGCGGCGCTCCTGTCAGCGGGCGCGCTGGAGAGCGCCGCCGGTCGGATCGCCCGGGTGGCGGAGTCGCACCACAGCGTCGCGGCCGAGTCGCACGCTCTCGCCGCGGCCGCGTAGCCGCTACCCGCAGCCAGGGTTCTTCGCGCCGGGCCGAGCCGTCGAGACTCCAGTCACGGTGGGCGCTTGCGCCGGAGCTCGACCCAGCGGTCGGCCGACGCCGGCGCGATGCAGTACAGGAGTCCCCCAGGCCAGATCTCTTGCCCTTCTTGATGCCGTAGTCGTAGAAGCGGTCGGTTCTCGCCAGATGCGCCGCGCGCGTGCGGTAGGCGGACACTGTCGCCCATCCCCGCAGCACCATGCGACCGTCGTGGAGCAAGATGGGCTGTAGGGCTCGCGTGAGTCCCGCCAAGTGGCCGGGTAGAGGCTGACCCGCAGCTCCCTGCGCGACTTGTGGGTGCCGTAGAACTCAATGCTCCGCCTAGAAGACGAGCCACTCGACGCGGTCTGCCCACACCCAAGCGAAGACCGCGGGCAGGAGCAGAGTGAGGCTCACCCAGGCGGCGGTCAGCTGGGCGTCGAGGCGGCGGCGCAGCTCACGGTCGGTCTGCGGGGGTCGGCGCCACCAGGCGAGCGCGCCGAGCAGCCACAAGATGGCCGCGCTGGGGAACAGCACGACCGACGCCAGCATCGCCGCGAACGCCGGCGGGCTGAACAGGCCATGCCAGACGAGGCTCATGGCGACGAACGCCGCCACCGCGACGAGCGCCGCCAGCGTCAGTCGGCCGGGCGCGCCGACCCCCTCCCGGACTTGCCGGCGCGCCGCTGCCGCACACGCGACCAGCACGGCGAGCCAGCCGGCCGCGACGACGTGCGCCACGATGACATACCCCTCCACACCGCAGCTCGAACAGCGGCCTTCACCGAACGGCAGCCGGTCGATGAGGCCGAACCAGACCGCCAGCGCCACGAGCGGGAGGCCCCACGCGAGGTGCAGGACGAGCAGCAAGCGAGCGGATGGTTGTGGGCAGGTCATAGGCCGACGGCGGTACCCGCACGGGACCGGGCCGTCACACGCGGATGCGAGACGCCGGGCTCGCGCTGCCCGACAGCACCGTTTTCTCGGTTGGGAGCTGGCCTCCGGCACATACCGCTTGCACCGCATCGGCTGAGGCCCGGAAACCCTTAGCGCCGCCGCCCGCCCCGGTTGCGGGCCGAATGCACACATGCGTGCGTAAGCCTTGGCTGCCCCGGCTCGGTTGGGTGCCGACCGGCCGCCCCCGCGGGTAATCACCTCTCGAGGTCGGCTCTGTGCGCAACGCCCCACTCAGCCCCGACCGGGTTTGGTTTCCTGACTAAACCATTTACCGAATGCCGAAAGGACTCGCATGAGCCAGGCCGTCACGCCCGTCGCCGTGCACAGGGCGACCGCGCGCCATACCTCCGAAGTCGTGGGCGCTCTCAGCGGAGCGTTCTTCGACGACCCGATCCTCCGCTGGGCCCTGCCCGACGCCGACCGGCGGCGCCGCGCCCTCCCGCCGATCTTCTCCCTCTTCACCGAGTACATCCAGCGCCACGACGAGACGTACGTCGCGGCGGGCGGCGGCGCGGCCGCTCTCTGGGTGCCGCCTGGACGCCACGTCGTCGACGAGGATCAGGCTGAGGAGTTCGGCGCGCGGCTGGAGTCCGCGGCCGGCATCGACGCGCCTCGCCTCTTCGAGGTCAGCGAGCTGCTCGACGAGCATCACCCCGCCGGCTCCTTCTACTTCCTGAACCTGCTGGCCGTCGTGCCCGACCGGCAGGGCGAAGGGCTCGGCTCGGCGCTGCTGGCGCACATGCTCGAGCGATGCGACCGCGAGGGAGTGCCGGCGTACCTGGACGCCACGAGCGAGCACAACAGGCGGCTGTACGAGCGACACGGATTCGAGGCCGGCACCGAGTACGGCCCGGCGGCAGGTCCGCCGCTCTATCCGATGTGGCGCGAGCCGCGCGCCTAAAGGACGGGCATCTCTAAGGCAGGGATATTATGATGGCACCATCAAGACGCAACGCACGCAGATAAGTCTTCCGCCGGAGGACCACCGCCGGGCGCGTGCGCGCGCGTCCGAGCTGGGTATCTCCCTGGCCGAGTACATCCGGCGACTCGTAGCTCGCGACCTTCACGTCGCGCGGGAGCCCGCTCCTGTCTCCGCGCTATTCGATCTCGGCAGCTCAGGCGACGTAGCGGACGTCTCTAGGCGCAAGGACGCGTGGGTGGGAGAGGCCCTCGCTGCGGACGATCGTCGCGGCGATCGTTGACGCTCTTCGTCGACACCTCCGCCTTCTACGCCGTTGCCGATACGTCCGACCGGTCGCACGAGCGCGCGAAGCGGGTCCTGGGCGCCGGGGAGCCGCTCGTGACGAGCGACCACGTGCTGGCCGAGTCGTGGCTGCTGATCCGCCACCGGCTCGGCCGTCCGGCGGCGCTTGCGTTCTGGGAGGCGATCCGCTCGGGCTCGAGCTCGGTTGAGCACGTCGGGCCGGCCGATCTCGAGGTGGCCTGGACGATCGCCACCGAGTTCGAGGACCAAGACTTCTCGCTCGTCGACATGACGAGCTTCGCGGTGATGCAGCGCATCGGAGTGCTGCGCGCCGCCAGTCTGGACGACGACTTCGCGATCTTCCGCTTCGGCCGCCGGCGCGAGCGCTCCTTCGAGCTGGTCCGTTAGGAGTTCGAGCGCCCGCCAGAGGCGGGCACGCCAATCAAGGGCTCGGCTCCCCTCTTACTGCCCACTACCCGCAGCCCGTGTTGTTGCCGCAGCTCGAGCACGTGTAGCACGAGCCGGTCCGCTGCATCATTCCGCCGCACTGGGCGC
>WUUC01073648.1_pt1 | contig 14996 bp, 18 predicted proteins | sample 6278441 | NCBI WGS metagenome assembly WUUC01 (sample SAMN13675441, study PRJNA597444) | soil metagenome | isolation source: soil | place: USA: Washington | collected 2017-10
CTGTGGCTGCGCTCCGCGCGAGCGCTGGCGGCCGAGTAGCCGTGCAGCGATTACTCCCTTTCGATGGCACCCTGGAGCCTGCCCCCGGCACCCTGGAGCGTCCGGCGGGCACCGTGGAGCATCCACGGACCATCGACGTACCACCGGGCAGCGTGGACCTTTCACCCACGCGAGTCCTCTTCGTCCGCCATCCGCGCGCACGCCGCTATGTGATTCACGTGCGCCCGGATGGCGCCGTTCGCATCACAATTCCACGACGAGGTTCGAAGCGCGAGGCAGAGGCGTTGCTGACGAAGCAGGGCGCCTGGATTCGCAAGCACCTCGAGAAGGTCGCCGCCCGGCGAACGGCGCCGCGGCCGCAGCGGCCGCCGGAGGTCGTCCGGGAGCTGCGAGCTCGTGCGGCTCGCGAGCTTCCCGCACGTCTGGCAGCACTCGCCGAACGCCACGGCGTTGTCGTGGCGCGCGTCAGCATTCGCAATCAGCGCTGGCGATGGGGCTCCTGCTCGCGCGCGGGCCGCATCTGTCTCAACTGGCGGTTGGTCACGATGCCGCAGTGGGTGAGCGATTACGTCATGATCCACGAGCTCATGCACCTGAAGCGCATGGATCACTCGCCGAAGTTCTGGAAGCTGGTGGCCGCCGCGTGTCCCGATTACCAGGAGGCACGCGCGTGGCTGCGCGAGCACGGAATTCAGTGACGGCCGGTCGCGAGGTGGCGACCTCAGCGGGATCCGATCAATTTCCTCCGCGCCTGAACACGCGCTTCATGTCGATCCCGAACTGCGGATCGTTTCGGGTGCCGCTGATCTTGAGCGGAATCAGCGTCTGGCCGTTCCGTCGGAATAGTGGATCGACGGCTTTGAGCGCCAGCGACTTCCAGCCGGTCATGGTTTCGGAGACCTTCGCGTCCATGTACAGGTGCCCTGCGAACGCGAGCGTTTCCTGCCGCAGGGCGTACTGGCCGGCGAGCTCCACGGCGGCGCCCGGCACATCGAAGGTGACGGGGCGCAGTTTCAGCACGCCGTCGAGGAGGTCGAAACGCCCGCTGAAATCCGATGCGACCCTGGCCGGCTCTCCCTCTTTGCTGTCGCCGCTCGCGCGCTCGCTGAGCTCGTTGATCTTTGCCTGGACTCCGGGATCGGTGAATCGTCCCTGATCGATGGTGAAGGCGCCGTCGAGCTTCAGCTTTTCGACCACGTCGCGCTTGCCGGGTGGAATTTCGAGCTTCGTTTCGAGCTTCAGCGCTCCCGTCATCGGCGGCGTCGCCGTCTTGACGGCAAATCTCATCGCGTCTTCGATGCGTCCTTTGGCCATCGAGACGTCCAGCGTCACAAGGCGGCCCTTCACTCCTTCCACGTCATAAACGCCGCCCCGCGCCACGAGCGAGGTGTTCAGGAAGGACGCGTCGATGCGTTCCAGCGTCGTGTTGCCGTTGGTCCCGTCCACGATCGCGTGGTACTTCGTCCTGAGCGGGACCTCGTGATTGGCGACTGTGATCTTGAAATCCGGCGTGTTCGTTTCGCCGCGCACGTCGATCCTGTCGAGCGAACCGCCGTACGTGCCTTTCGACGAGAGGATGCCCATGATGCCTTCGAAGACGCTGAGGTCCGCGTTTTCGAACGTGAACGACCCGTCCAGCGGTGTGTTGCCGGGGTCGTCGACGTGCCACGGCCCGAAGGAACCGGAGGCGTCGATCTGCCCCGGCGGTACCGCATTGGTGAGCAGCGTCCGGAACGGCATCTTCTGGCTGACGCCGACCGACTCCACGCGCAGCTCGTGCATGTACCACACTTTGGGGGTTTTCTTGGGATCCGCGCGCAGAATCGTGAGCTGCGCCTCGTCGGCAATTACCTCGTCAATCACCACGTCGGCGCCGCTGACGTTCTCGGGTCCGGGTCGATCGGCGGTGTTGTCCTTCGCGTCGTCGTCCTCTTCGTCGTCGTCGTCGTCGGGCGGGATCTGGATATGGAGGCCTTCGATCTCGACCCGCGCCACGTGCTGCCGCCAGAGCCCGAGGAGATCGGCGTTTACCGTGAAAGCATCTGCCGAGATGAGCGGCGGAACGTCGCGCCGGCCCTCATGGCGGACGACCAGTCCTTTGCCTTCGACATGGATCCTCGGGAAAATCCTGAGATGCAGCGCCGCGAGCTCCACCTCCGAGTCCAATCGCTCCGACAGGGTCGCGATGACTTTTTCGCGCAGCCGATCGCCGGAGTAGGGAATGCGCGTAGCAATCGTGACGAGCGCGGCGATGGTGAGTCCGCCGACGGCTGAGGTGATGATGACGATGCGCCGTCTGCGTGAAGTCAACGATGCCTCAACAGCATGACTCATGCCGATATTGACCGGCCATATCGTGCCTCTTCCGTATCTCGCTCAGCGACCGCCGCAGCGCTCGATGGTGAGCGCCATGCGTTTTCGACAGTCGAAGACCCGATTGAATACGTCCGATGCGATTGTTGTTCGAAGACGCGCGGACATGGCGTCCGGATCGGTGACCATCCGCCGAGCGCCCATGGCTGCCACAGACCTCCGACTCGCGTTGGCGCGGATAGTGAATCGCCCTCGCACGTATTCAGTTACCCGACAACAACCATCCAGGAGGGATCAATGGCAGTTGCAGCGATGAACCGGCAGGATCACACCGAAGGGCAGGTCGCAAGAGCGATCGAAGAGCAGACGGCGAAGCTTCCGTCCGACATGTTCCTGTGGGCGGCGATGGGATCGATCGCCGGGTCACTGACGGCTCATGCGACCGGACATCGTCACACCGGCCTGTTGATTGGCCAGTGGGTACCCACGTTCCTAATTCTTGGTCTCTACAATAAACTGGTGAAGCAGCGCGGCTCTGATTACATGGACGCCAGAGCACACGCCTAGGGCTCCGACATCTTCGATCTCCGATCTGTGCTGAAGGCATTCAGATCGGAGATCGTCGATTTTCAGCCGTAGACCCTAGCTCCCCGCTCCTTCCGAGCCCGCCGCAGTCAAAGTGAAGTAGTCGGCGACTGCTGTGATCATTGAGGCCATGTTCGGCGAAGCCGGCATCACGTGGGGCGTCACCCCCAGTTGGCGCAGCGCCGATGCGCAGACAGGGCCAACGGCAGCGACAATCACGTGCCGGTTCAACGCCGCGGCGAGCTCGTGCGACAGATGCATTTCCCGGGCGACGTCGAAGAGGTGCCGGCACTGCACCTGGCTGGTGAAAAGCATGACATCGAGACGCCGCTCGAGGGTGTCTCGAACGAGCGCCGCCAGCGGCTGCGGATCGTCGGGCAAGGCCCACTCGTACGGGCATGCTTCGTCCACCCGCGCACCTCGGGCCCGCAGCGCCGTCCCGATCGCGACGTTGCGCTCGCCGTAATGCACCAGCAGCACGCGTACGTCTCTCATCGCGACAGGCTCGAGCGCTGCGAGAAGCTCCCGGGTCGTGTGCGGCTTTCCCGTCACGACCGAAACCTGCACGCCGTAGCGCCTCAGCGCCGCGAGCGGCTTCGGGCCTCTCGCGGCGACTGTCATCTGTGCGAGAATCGCCACCGCGCGCGGCAGCTCACCGCGCCGTTCCGCTTCGGCCAGCAGCGCGGCGGCGCCGACACCGGTCAGGAAGATGGCGACGCCGTACTCGCCGGCCGCGAGCGACGAGATGTGCTCGCTAATTTCCTCGAGCCGCGGTACTTCGCGGACCGCAGGGGCACTCACCGGCACGCCGCCCAGCCGCCGAATCATCGTAGCCAGTTCGTCGCCCATGCGGCTTTCGAGCAGCGCAACGGCGCGACCTTCAAGAGGCTGCATGTTCGGACAGGTACGCCTTGTCGGCGCTTTCGTTCAGTGGCAACTTTGGATTGGCCTGCACGGCGCTGCTCCTATCGCCGACGAGCAGCATGATGACGTGAGGCGACTGCCTGCATCGAGGTTGCGAGGATGGAGCAAACGATGTGCCCGGGCACTCGCGTGTGAAAAGCGACACGTTCGTCGTACCCTCACCGGCACAATCGGGTCGGCCGGGAGCCGCGCAGTGTTTTCCGCGCGGAACGGGCGCACCGCCGGCGGACAAGGCTGTCGATGCCTGGCGCGAGCTCTACAAACGTGTCGGGCGATCGCGGGTCGTCGGAGTCAGGCGGCACGGCACGCCGGGTGCGGGCAGTCGCACCGCAACTCGGTCTTGTCGCCCATGTGCTTGCAGTGATCGCTGCAATATTTCCCGAACTCGCCGCCCTTCGGGACCATGCAGTTGCAGCTTGGATGCGCGCATTTGCTGGTATCGGCCATCGCACCCTCCTGCCGGCGACTCTACGCCTCCGCGATCGACGGAACAAGCGAATCCGAATCTCAGCCGCGCGATTTTCCCGCCGGACCGCGCGGGGCTCCGGCTCCACGGGGACCCTTCGTGCGTTTGGACCCGATTGTCTTCTTTTTCGGCTTCCCGCCCGGAATCGACTTCGCGAGCTGTTTGCGGGAGCCGACGCCGGCCTGCGATGCCGATCGGCGCCTCTCTTTTGCCACGGCGGTGTCCTCAGTCGGCGGAACGATCGCGGCGCCGTACGTCGTTGGCGGCTTCGCGCTCGGCACGATCGAACGCGTCTTCCTGCCGGATGTCGCGGTCGCCGGGACTCATTGGAATGCCGACGTTCGTCGGTTGCGCGCCGGGACCCCCTCGCGCCGCTTCGTCGTAGCCCTCGTTCTGCTCGGGCCTGTGCTGTTCGTTCTCGATCGTTTTCTGGCGTTCCTGTCCAGTTCCCGCAGGCACGTCGGCCATAGATGCACCTCTCCACCAGCGATTCCAAGAACACGACTTACAAGAACAGGACCGTCGCGCGGGGACGTCCGCCCGGCTGCAGCAGGGCTGCGGCCCCAACACATCCGTATAGAATGACGTTCCTGATGATCGCGGCTTTGACGAACGGCTTTCCGGTGTGGGTGCTCGCCGCCAGTCTGGCCGCGCTGTGGCGCCCATCGCTTTTCACCTGGTTCAGCGGACCGCTCATCACGATCGGCCTGGCGGTCATCATGCTCGGCATGGGACTTACGCTCAGTCTCGACGACGCGCGCCGCGTCGCCGATCGGAGGCTGTCGCTTGGACTTGGCGTCGTGCTGCAGTACACAGTGATGCCTTCGCTGGGTTGGGGCCTCTCGATCGTCTACGGGTTGCCGACGCCATTTGCCGTCGGACTGATTCTTGTCGCGTGCTGCCCGGGCGGCACCGCGTCCAATGTCATTTCCTATCTGGCCAGAGTGGACGTCGCGCTCTCCGTGGCGATGACGGCGGCCTCGACGATCCTCGCGGTGATCGTGACGCCGCTCCTCACGGCGCTGCTCGCCGGCAGCCGGATCGAAGTTCCGATGGGCGGGCTCCTGCTCAGCACAGCGCAGGTGGTCGTCCTGCCTCTGGTATTGGCCGCGGCCCTCAACCGCTGGACGCCGCGTGCAACACGTCTTTTGGTTCCGGTGTCGCCGCTGCTGGCCGTTCTGATGATTACGCTGATCGTCGCGTCAATCATCGGCGCGGGACGCGAGGCGATTCTGCAGGCGGGTCCGCGGCTGCTGCTGGCGATCGCGTCGCTTCACGCCGGCGGCTTTCTCGTTGGGTACGTGTTCAGCCGCGTGATGCGCGCAGACGTGCGCACGGCGCGCACGATCTCGATCGAAGTCGGCATGCAGAACTCCGGGCTGGGCGTGGTCCTGGCGCGCAGCAACTTCGCCGATCCGCTCGTCGCGATCCCGAGCGCGATCTCGAGCCTGTTTCATTCGTTGATTGCGAGCCTCCTGGCGGCCGTCTGGCGCGCTCGGCCGACGCCGGCGGTTCGCTCATCCTCCGGGGCCCACCGGCGCGTGCGCGTCAAACATGGCGCACGACTTTAGCGCCCCCGTGTGGCAGGATTCAGTCATGGGTCGCATCATTGCTCTTGCATCCGTCTGCCTCCTTGCTTCGTATATTCCTGCATCGGCGCAGCCCGCGCGCGTCTCGGCCTCGACCGGACCAGTCGCGTCGATTGTCCACCGCCTGTCGGCGGTGAACGTCTATCTCATCGAATCAGCCGAGAAGATGCCGGAATCCGACTACGCCTTCCGCCCGACGCCGGACGTGCGGAGCTTCGCGGAGCTCATCGGCCACGTCGCCGGCGCGAGCTATTTCTTCTGCTCGCAGGCGAAAGGAGGGCCGCGGCCGGCAACGCCGAACTTCGAGAAGATGACGGCGAAGTCCGAGCTCGTCAAAGGCCTCAAAGACGCGCTCGCCTATTGCGACAGCGTGCTGACGTCGGCGACCGAGCCGTGGCTGATGGAAACGATCAAGTGGGGCTCGCCGACCAATATGGGCGAGGGTCCGCGGCTGGGCGCGCTGATGTTCAACATCGCGCACAACAACGAGCATTACGGGAATATCGTCACCTACCTGCGCCTGAAGGGGCACGTGCCGCCGTCCACCGAGCGCGCGCAGGCCGCCCCTCGTTAGTGGGATCCTCCACGAATAATTACTACCAACAGAACGTACACCGCAGAGGCCGCAGAACACGCAGAGAGTCCTTTAAAGTCTCTCTGCGCGCTCGGCGCGCTCTGCGGTTAACGTTCGCGGCCTGCCAGTCCTGATTCAGCCAATACAAGGGAACTAGCCTGCCATTCTGGCGGGTTGCTAGGTGTCCGCAACCAACTCGTACGATGAGGTGATCTCGATTGCCGGCCGCAGCGTGCGGTAGACGGGGCAGCGCGACGCGTACATGCCGTGGACCCGCTCGACGGTCTCGCGGGCCGTCTCCGGCGCGTTCAGCCGCATCGTCACGTGGATCCGGCGGATCACGAGCACGTTCTCGTCCGTTTCGACTTCGCCTACCGCATCGGCGGAAAGCCTGCCGCCGCTCGCGTCAATCTGGCGCGCTTCCAGCGCACCTCCGAAAGTCCCCACCATTCAACCGGCAGCGGCGGCCACGACGTAGTCGAGCGTGGCCGCATGCGGATCGCCAATCGCGGCCGGATCGAGCTTGTAGTGTTGCGCGATCGCGCCGTGAACGCTGAAGGTGACCGGCGCGGCCTCACCGGGCAGCCACGCGTTCCGCACAGGTCCTTTCAGCCGTTCGATGCGCACTCGCGACGTGTAAACGACGCCTGACATCTGAGGCCTCCCCGACAAGGATATTCGTTTTGAAGCCCTCCGCTCGTGCGATGATGCAGCCTTCATCCGGAAGGATGATGCGCGAGGAGGCCGCGATGGGAACGCGGACCGGACTGCTGGTTTCCGCATCGTCTGGCGGCAGTACCTGTGCAAGGTGGCGCCGCAACTCTGGCCGACGACCACCTGATACCGTATATGGGCCGATCGGGACTGACACGCGCCACGAACGATAACGCAGAGCGCGCAGGGAAATACTTTACAAGGACTCTCTTCGTGTTCTGCGGCGTCTGCGGTGTACGTCGTATCGCCAGTACTATTTGTCGAGGATATCCACCAGGCGACCTGGCATTAGTGCACGACTCCGCGGTAACGTTCCGCGCAGCTTAGACAGAGGCCGTCCGCATTCAGCGATTCCGGCGGGGTCGGCGTCTCACAGTAGGGGCACGTCCGGTATCGTCCGAGCCGCATCTCGCGCGCACCTTTGATCAGCTGCGTGACCACGTTGAACAGCGGCGTTTCGGGCAGGCGCTTCCACTTGACGATGCCGACCCGCCGCGGGCGGGCCGTGAAACTATGCCGTCCGTCCCACGTGCCCGCGTACTCCGAGACGACGACGCTCGACGGCGTGAGGTGGACGACGACCTCGGCGGGGTCGCCCGCAGTAAACACGATTCCGCCGTCGTCACCCTCCTCCTGCTGGACCGGCGGCGGCAGGTTGGAGTCGAGGAACGCGATCAACTGTTCGAACCGTTCGGGCGGATCCATGGTTCGGATCATTATCGCTGGAGGTGCCCTGTTCGCCGATTCTTGATGGACACCGATCTCGACGGAACGCCCGGCTACACTGGCTTCTTCCGTTCGTCATGAATCTGCTGGATCGTTATCGCGGATGCCTCCTCGGCCTGGCGGCAGGCGACGCTCTGGGCACGGCCATCGAGTTCAAGCCGCACGGAAGCTTTCGCCCGCTTGCCGGGATCACCGGCGGCGGGCCGTTCGGCCTCGAAGCGGGAGAGTGGACCGACGACACGTCCATGGCTCTGTGCCTCGCAGAGAGCCTGCTCGCGTCTGGCGGCATGGATCCTGGCGATCAGATGCGCCGCTACATCCGCTGGCGCGACCAGGGACATCTCAGCTCCAACGGCCGCTGTTTCAGCATCGGGAATACGGTGCGCGCCGCGCTTGCCAGGTACGAGCAGACAGGCGAACCGTTCGCCGGATCCGACGATCCAAGAACCGCTGGCAACGGCTCGCTGATGCGGAACGCTCCAGTACCCCTCTTTTACGCCACGCGGCCGGACGTCGCACGACAGGCGGCGGCCGACGCGTCGCGCACCACTCACGCCGCGATCGAAGCGATCGAAGCCTGCCGGCTGCTCACGTGCGCAACGGCAGCGGCGCTCGACGGGCTGTCAAAGGCTCAGCTGCTCGGCACCTGTCGCACGGAGTACATCCATTGCGAATCCCCCCGCATCGCGGAAGTCGCGTCGGGATCGTACGCGAGGCGGCAGCCGCCTCAGATTCGGGGTTCCGGTCATGTCGTCGACAGCCTCGAGGCGGCGCTGTGGGCCTTTCATCGTTCCGAATCGTTCGAAGAGGGTGCGTTGCTCGCGGTCAATCTCGGAGACGACGCGGATACGACCGGCGCCGTGTACGGCCAGCTGGCCGGCGCCTATTACAAGGCGGACGGCATCCCGCCCGAATGGCTCGACGTGCTCGCGCGGAGAGACCTGATCGAGGCGTTCGCCGTGGGCCTCTTTTCGGCGGCGTACTCGCCGTCCGGTGTGGACATCGAGCACCTGTCCGCGAATGCCGCAATGGTCGTCGCCTCCAGCCGAACGCTTTTCAGGTGTGGCACGCCGGACGGCGAGCTCCAGCTTCGTCTCGGTGAACGGCACGAGGGGCTTGATGCGCTCCTCGACGCCGAACGCGCCAGCGAGTGGGCGTACGTCGCCGCATCGAATGTGCCGTCTCAGGCGTTGTCTACGGACGCCGATCGGACACCCCAGACGCGGCTGGACACCGATGTCCGGCAACTGGGGTTGAAGGCTTACCAGACATGCGGCGTCCCGGGCGGCGCTGACTCGAGCGCGTACGACAGCCTTTTGATTCTTGGCCTGGACGAATCGGCCGCCGCTCAACTCGGTCGCAGCCATGGCCAGCCAGTGGTGGTCGTCGGCCGCCGCGGGGAGCCGGCGCGCCTGCGATGGTGTACTCGCTGACACGTCATGCGCGCGAGATTTTCGGCAGGCGACGCTGTTCAAACGCCCCTTGGCAAAGGCGTCGTGCGAGAGGTTCGCAACAACCGCTACCTCGTGGACGTGAAGGGCCGTTCGCTGCTGGTCAAGGACGCCGACCTCCGCGGCGTCGAGGACAGCCCGCGCAAAGGTCGCCCGAAGCGAACGGATGATCGCGGGAAATCGGCGGCAGGCGAGCCCGCCAGCACGCGAAGCCTCTCCCGCGAGGTCGATCTGCACGGCTTTACCGTCGACGAAGCGATTGCCCGCGCCATCGAGGCGTTGAACGACGCGCTGCTCGCCGATGTGTCCGAACTGCGGTTCATTCACGGCCGAAGCGGCGGCCGGATTCGCGAGGCGCTGCACAGGCGCTTTCGGCACATGTCTCCCGTACGCTCGATCCGCCTGGACCCGCGGAACGACGGCGTTACGGTCGTGGCGCTCTAATGCAGTCGTTCCCCTGCGTCCTTCGCGCTTCTTGGGCGGCACGCGGATCTGAACACCGCTGTCGTCGTGCTGATTCACCGAGTCGCCGCGACCAATGACCTCACATCTCATCGAAACCGCGCCAGCACCGACTGCGGCACGTTGCAAGAGATCGTCCTCGCCTTGCCGACGATGTCTATCGTGATGTCGCCGGTGGCCGCAAAAGCCGGATAATCGAAGGTGAACCGCGAATCGGCCGGATCGACCGACTGCGTCGCCGGCTTGAGCGCCTTCCCGCCACGTCTGACGACCAGCGCGGCGATCGGATTCTTCGAGCCCCGCACGGGCGTGACGCCGACCGTCACTCGCGTCCGCTGCGCCTCCTGGTAGTTTGGCGTCGGCGCCGCGCTCCCGGTCCGGACGAGCCGCCACGCCTCGTACGCCACCGCCTTGTAAGGCGTATACATCGCCAAAGTGAAGTCCTCGTTCTTGCACAGGCCGGTATCCCAGAACACGCACGGCGGGTTCTGACCACCCTGTTTGCCGCACTCGATCGCGTGGTAATAGCTCTCGGGGCTGATCGGCAGAATGCCTTTGTTCCAGACGGACTTGGCATCTGCCGGCACCTGCGCCGTGATCTGGCCGAGCGCGGCGCGCGGCTGGAGAATCGCGACGAGCAGCGCGAGCGCCAGTGCTGGAACCACGGAACGACGGCGACCGTTGGACGCGATGAACATCGATGCGGAGTATACGTCGGGTGAGTAGGCAGGAAGGGCAGGAGGGGGCGGGAAGGGCAGGAGCGGCAGGAAGGGCTGGAAGGGCAGATGTGAACACCGCTCTCTAAGTCGAAGAGTTCGGCTCCCGCAGCTTGCGTACGCCTGACACGGCTCCGCCGCTCCAGCGGTATTCGAAGTGCCCCCCGACACGCAGGCCAGCCACGAGGCGCGGGCGGAAGCAGGCGAGGCACAGTCCCTCGGGGTCGCGCACGCTGCGATAGATGATGCCGTTGGAGCCGTCCTCCAGCAGCTCGCGCGCGAATCGTTGCGAGGCGACGTACGAATCGGGGTGATACAGCGGCGTGTACTCGCGGCGATCCGACCGGATGTCGTGGAACGTGCCGGAAAACGTCGCGACGTACTCCCGCATCTCGAGTCTCGCGTCGGTGACGCCCACTTCCGCCAGCTCGCGCCCGCGATGGTAGGTGGATTCGGCGAGCGCAGTTTCGAGCGTAAACGCGGCATACCACGCGCCGCGCTCCTCGTCGTTGAACCGGCCTCCGCCGGGCCGCGGATGGCAGAATGCTGCCATCACGACCGACGCGTTCGGTGTGCCGACCACCCACTCGTCGCGCGCGATGCGAAGGAGGATGCCGAGCTCGGTGGTAATGCGGTCGTTGGTCCAGGACTCGAGCTCGAACACCGCTTCGAGGTCCTCCGGTTCGGCAATCCGGTCGAGAATGCCTTCGGACGGGTAGCGCGTCGCAACCATCCGGTGGCCGGCGCGCTCCCGGAGCCGTGTTTCAGGAGGGCGCGCGCTCATCCGCGGCGAGCATCGAGCAGGCGACGCACCTGGTACAGCCCGTCCATGCCTCCCTCGATCATGAGCGACAGGGCGGGGCGTCCCCCGAAAAGCGGGTTCGCATTCGGGAGCTTCACCCACTGGTCGGCGAGAGGCGCGTCGGGGTAGAGCACGTGCAGCGCCTTATAGATGCCGAAGACGATCGACAGTCGCGACAGCGTGTCGAACGACAGCGTGCCGACCGCGCCAGAGCGGTAGTTGTAGAAGGTCGACGCAGCCGGCCAGCCGAGGAGGCCCCGCTGCTCCTCTGGCGACAGCCGCCACGCCTCCGCGACGTTGAAGAAACTGCGGATGGCGGGAGCCGACAGCCGCCGCCGCACGGCCGGGGAGTGACGGCTTTCGTCGGTCCGCCGGGCCGGGGCCTGGGGGCCGACCCGGGATCGAGGTCGTGAATCCATATATGGACACATTAGTCCATATCTGGATCAAGCGCAAGCCGCGGCGCCGGCTACCGTTCCGCCTCGAACGAGGCGAGGAGCTGATCGAATTTCTGAAGGTTCGCCGCGATCGTTTTCGCAGGGCCGGTGAATTTGACGAAGATGTTCCCCCCCGGTCCCTGCACCACCGCGCCGAGCAGCCGGTAACCGGGAACCGCGCGACCGCTGGGCGCCATCGGTCCGCCCATGCCTGTGTACGCGCCGGACGAGTCGACGCGCACCATCGTGAGGCCCCGCACCTGGCTTTTGTCGATCTTCGCGACCGCCGGCTTCCCGTCGGCGCCCTGAATCTGGCTGCGCCACCGATCGATGTTGTCCTGCACGCTGCCGCCCTGTCCCGCGCCGAAAAAGAAGATGCCGCATTCGGCGGGATCCTTGTCGCCGGGCGCGGGCGCCACGATGTACGTGGCGGCGCGCATCGGGCGGGCGGGCTGAGCGCTCCACCCCGCCGGCATGGTCCAGCGGAGGCCGGCGGCCGATTCGGCGAGCAGGAGCATCGGGAAGAGGCACACTCCCAGCGCGAAGGCAGGTGTTCGCATCCCGCGAGTATATCGCCGGTGACGGACGGACCGGGAACGTCACGGAGCGACCGGTTTGCCGCGCTATGGACGGCGCGAGTACGATCGAAGCTTCCCGTCGGCTGAGCGGCTTCGGTGCCCCCGACCTCTTCCTTCACGGAGACCCCAATGACGCAGACGAACACAACCACGCCGCCCCAGCAGGACGCGGCGCAGCTCGTTTTTCAGCTCGCGACCGGCTACATCGTCTCCGCCGCACTTCAGACGGCGGTAAAGCTCGGCATCCCGGATCGCCTCGCTGACGGTCCGCGATCAATCTCCGATCTCGCAAACGAGACTGGGACCAACGAGGACGCGCTGTACCGCATGCTGCGGGCGCTCGCAACGGTGGGTCTGTTCCGCGAGGCGGGGCCGCGACGGTTCGCGCTGACACCCGCCGCCGAATTGCTCCGAAGCGGGGTGCCCGGCCTGCGGGACATGGCGCTGTGGATTTCCAGCCCGTTCCACTTCCGCGTGTATTCGAACGCGCTGCACTCGGTTCGCACCGGCCAGCCCGCGGCTGAGAAGACGATCGGTATGCCCGTATTCGACTACCTCGCGAAGGATCAGGAGCTCTCCGGCATCTTCAACAACGCGATGACCGAGTTCAGCGCGATGGTGATTCCGGCGGTGCTCGAAGTCTACGATTTCAGCGGCATCGACGTGCTGGTGGACGTCGCCGGCGGACACGGCGCGGTCCTGACGGCAGTGCTGCAGCGTTATCCGGGGATGCGCGGCATCCTCATGGACGTCGAGCACGTGATTGCGGGCGCCGGCTCGCGAATCGCGGCGCTGAATCTCGAGGAACGCTGTCAGGCGGCCGCGGGCGACTTCTTCCGGAAGGTGCCCGAGGGCGGCGACGCCTACATCATGAAGCACATCATCCACGACTGGGACGACGAGCGCGCGTCAACGATCCTGACGAACATCCGCAAGGCGCTCAGCGGGAAGCCCCAGGGGAAGGTGATTCTGCTCGAAGCGGTGATTCAGCCGGGCGACACGCCGGATCTCGGCAAGTTGATGGATCTCGAGATGCTGATGATGCCGGGCGGCCGCGAGCGCACCGCGGAGGAGTTTCGCGCGCTGTTCGCGAGGGCGGGCTTCGAGATGACCCGCATCGTGCCGACGAAATCGCCGCTGAGCGTCATCGAAGCGCGGCCCTCCGCCTGATCGTGTCCGCCGCTGAGGGCGGAGCGGTGGATACGTGCCGTCGACGATGGTATCGTCGTCTCCCGGAACTCGTTCAGGAGCACGACATGAGGCATGCAGCTCGCATCGTGATCTTTCCGCGCGCCAACGGCCGATGGCGGCCGGCGCCCCGAAGGAGGGACGATGCAGCGACCGACGCTCGATAAGCGCGTGGAACTGGCGGCGATCCGAGCCGGCGATGAAGAAACCCGGCGTCAGATGCGCGTGCTGCACGAGGACGTGATCGGAAGGATCGCGCTGCTCGGGGAACAGATCAACGGTGGAGGCTTGCGGCGACGTGCGCAGAAGCGTCCACCGAACCGGCGCACACGTTAGCGGGGCGCACCCTCGACCAGCTGCGCGCCGGAACGCGAACCCGGTGGAGATCGCACCACAGACCGCCAGAACCAGAATGCCAGCGCGGCGAACGCGGCGACCGCGATCCACTCGGCGGCGGCGCCGGCCCAGGCGAAGCCGATTCCTTCGGGAGCGCGGCCCAGATAGAACGCGATCCCCGCAATGGCGACGCCAACCAGTCCTTCACCACCGACGAGGCCCGACCCGAGCAGGATCCCCTGCTCGCGTCTCGCCGCGCGCTCGCCGTCGCTGCGGCCGGTCCGCTCCGCCGCCAGCCGCACCATCCCGCCGATGAAAATGGGCACCATGGTCGCCACCGGCAGGTACACGCCCACCGCGAAGGCGAGCACCGGCAGCCGCAACACCGCCGCGACGAGAGCGATCCCGACCCCGATGCCGACGAGCGTCCATGGAAGCATCCGGTCGAGCACGCCTTCGATGACGAGGCGCATGAGCGTCGCCTGAGGCGCCGGCAGTTCCGTGGTGCCGAAGCCGTACGCTCGATCGAGCAGCAGCACAGTGAGGCACACGAACGCCGCCGACGTGAGGACGCCGATCAGCTCACCGATCTGCTGGAGGTCTGGAGTGGCGCCGAGCAGGTACCCGGTCTTGAGATCCTGCGACATGTCGCCCGCGATTGACGCGGCGATCGCGACGACAGTGCCCACCGTGAGCGCGCCCATCTTGCCGGCGTCGTCGGTCCAGCCGAGCGCGAGAAAGATCGCGGACGTGCCGAGGAGGGCGGCAATCGTCATGCCGCTCGTCGGATTCGACGTCACGCCCACCAGGCCGACGATCCGCGAGGAGACCGTCACGAAGAAGAACGCAAACACGCCGACACACACGGCCGCGACCACCCTGTGCAGAAATTCCTCGAGCGCTCCGAACGCCTGCGGCACGACCGCGAGCAGGACGACGACGAGCACGGCCCCGATGAGCGCGCCTCCGAACGGAAGGTCGCGCGAGGTGCGTTCGACGGGTTTGCGGTCCCCGGCGCGGCGCCGCAGCTGCTTCGCCCCAATCCGGAAACTCTCCGCCATCGTCGGAATGCTGCGGATGAGCGTCATGATGCCGGCTGCGGCGACGGCTCCCGCGCCAATGTAGCGGACGTAGC
>WUUC01149922.1_pt1 | contig 14994 bp, 20 predicted proteins | sample 6278441 | NCBI WGS metagenome assembly WUUC01 (sample SAMN13675441, study PRJNA597444) | soil metagenome | isolation source: soil | place: USA: Washington | collected 2017-10
CTGCGAGGAACGAAACCGCCACTCCGTGCTGACCTGTGTGGACAGTGGCCATGCCGGGTCGTTCCCGTGGCACTTCGCCCGCACGGTCGCGAGCTCACTGCCCCCAGGCCGGTGGTCCACAGGGACGGTACGGCGTGGCTAGTGTCCCGGCAGGGGGGGTCACTTCGGGCAGACGCAGCCGCGGTCGTGGCGGCCCGCGGTGGTGGCGGCGCAGAAGCGGGCCGCGATCTGGTCGTGTTCGGCCCATGGATGGCCGCATGCCGAGCAGGCGACGATCGGTTGCCCGAGGGATGGCGGTCCGGCGGCGGCCGGGTACGTGTCATTCATGACCATGTCGCTTCCGTTCGTCCTCTGTGTACTCATTGGCATTCGGTGGCACGACGCGGTCGACATGAAACGGTTATTGCCTCGGTGGCGAGCCAGATGTCCATAGTGGACCGGCCGGCGATGGTGCTGGCTCGAGCGCCAACACACGGAGTACCGTCGACATACCGACGGTACCACGACACCCGACCCGTCCTGTTCGTCGATCGTCAACCCGTTACCCGGCGGACGATCGACGAACGGTGAGTCTACGAGCCGTTCGGGCGCTTGCCGTGGTTCGCGCCCTTCTTGCGGCGAGTAGCCCTCTTGCTGGTGCGCTTGGACATCGGGTGCTCCGTTCGGTTTCGCGTCGCCGGGTGATGACGAGCCGTCGGCCACGCTCTACCCGACGACGGTACTCCGCCGGTCCAGCCCCCACGACACCGCGACCTCACGCGTGCGTGAGCAGCCACCACGCCACGAGCACGCCGCCCGAGTTGGTGGCGAGATGCACCAGCATCGGCGCGAGGAGGCCGCGGCCGGTGTGGCGCCACCAGTGCAGGAGGACCCCGGCCACGGCGGCGGCGAGCATCGTGAGCACGGACACGACCACGATCGGCACGCCACCGAACGCGGCGCCGACGGTGGCGTTCTGCACCAACGCCAACGACGGGAACGCGTGCCACAGCCCGAACAGCGCGGCCGCGACGAGCACCGGACGCCACCGCCACCGGTCGCCGGCGCCCAGCAGCGCCGGCAACACCCCCCGGAACGCGATCTCCTCCAGGAGCACCGTGCCCAGCGGGATGCGGATCAGGGTCACCCACAACAGCGTGCCGACACCGAGCGTGTCCAGCCGGCCGTCGCCGAACAGGCCACGCAGTTCGGGCACCGCCACGGCGACGCCGAACACCAGCCCGATCGCCCCCAGGCCGACCAGCCCGAAGACCACGGGCCTGCCCAGGTTCCGGAGGTCGAGCCCGATCGACCGTGCCCGCAGCCCCGACCACCGGGCCACCCCGAGCAGCGCGGCCGCGACGACCAGACCGCACAGCGGATACGCCCAACCCGGCAACACCAGGTTGACCAGCACAGTGGCCGTGACCAGCAGCAAGAGAACCGCGACCATTGCCGGCACTCGTCGGTTCGTCGTGCGGGAAACGGATGAGGGCACCGCCGCCAAGGCGGTTGACGAAGTCATGATGCCCTCCAGTGTGCCTCAAGTTCCGGCGGGCATCCGTCTTGATCTTCCGCTACGGCACGGAAACAGCCGCGGGACCCTCATCGCATGGGCACGCCGACGCGGTCCCGCGGCAGGTTCGCCATGCATGGCACGAACGCCAGTGGCAGACCGCGGGAGGGCTCGGCGAGCATGGTCCCCGAGCTACCCGCGGGAAAGGTCGTGAAGAGCCCCTTCATGACCGTGGTGTCGTCCTTTCGAGCACCTGCCGCGAGTCGAGTTGCGCGAGGATCGTCTGGTGGATGGCCTGGAACGGGTCGTGCCGGGCGTACTCGTCGGCCAGGGCGGCGGCGCGGACGCGGTAGGACTCGTCGGTGAGCACGGTCCGCACCGCGGTGGCCAGGTGGGCGCGTTCCGGTCGCTGGGTGGCGAGGTTGATCGCGGCGCCGGTCCACGCCGCCCGTGCGTTGACCTCCATCTTGTCCTCGGTGAGCCCGGCCAGGACCAGGGGGACGCCGAGGCTCAGCGCCTGTTGGACACCGCCGAAACCACCGTTGCTGACCAGGACGTCGGCGTGCGGCAGGAGCTTGCCGAACGGGACGAACCCGGTGACGCGGGCGTTGGCCGGCACCCGGTCGAGCGTGGCGTCGCGGCCCAGTGTCACGATGACGAGGACGTCCATGTCGGCGAGCGCGTCGAGCGTGGGCTGCACGAGCTCGGTGAGGTCGTGGTTGGCCACCGTTCCCTGCGACACGACGACCACCCTTCGCGCCTCGACGACGTCCTGCCACCAGTCGGGAAACCGCCAGTCGGTGCCGCCGTCGACAGGCAGGGCGCCGATGTAGCGGACCGAGTCCGGCAGGTCGGTGCGCGGGTAGTCCATGCTCTCGATGGACAGCTGGAGGAACTGGTCGGGAATGTGGGCCATGCCGTCCAGCACGAACGGCGGTTCCTTCGTCGCACCAGCGGTGACGAGCACCTCCCGCAGGTACTCCTGTGCCGGGGCGAGGAGCTCGCGCATGATGTCGTTCGCGACCCGGTTGCGTGCCTTGCCTTCCGGGGAGCTGTCCGGCGGCGCGCCCATCCCGAACGGGGCCGTGTCCTCACTGCTCAGTCCCAAGGGGACGACACCGATGCCGATGACCGCGGCCGGGTGGATGCCCGGAGCGCCGAGCCGCATCGGCCAGACACCCATGAACGACAGCTCGTGCAACAGCACCACCGGCTCACTGTCCATTTCGGACAGCAGATCCTGCAGGGTCCGGTGCTGGTCGGGAATCGGTCTGATGAACCCGCTCCGCAGCCCGAAGTCGAGCCGTTCCGGTCCCGGCGGAATCGCGAGTATCTCGGGGAAGTTCTTCTCCTCGTCGTCCGCGTCGAAGTCGGCCAACCCCCGCAACGGGACGAACCTGGCGCCGACCGCTTCGACCGCGGCCCGGAAATGTGATCCCGTGGTCATGGTGACCCGGTGGCCGCGTCGAACGAGGTCGGCCGCGATCGCCCGCATAGGCGTGAAATGCCCGGTCGCGGGCGATGCCGCGATGATTATCTGTGCCATGTCGTGAACCTACTGAGTGACTGTCACCGGAAATGGGACTCTGCGACGCTCTGCCCGAAGTTACTGTCGTTCTTGCACACATCCCTTCATCTGGGGGTGGAGCAGCAGGAACTGCCCACGCACCAACAGGTTGTCGGCGACCAGGGTGTTGCTGCCGGTGCCGCCCAGCCCGGTGCCGCGCCAGGTGCGCTCGACGGTCAGGTCCGCGATCGGGACCAGCGCTCCGCCGGCACCGACGACCTGGCCGTCCCGGACCACCGGCACCAGGTCGTCACTTTCACCTCGTCGCCAGCGGTGCGTCGAGTCGGCTGTGCACCGACGCGATGACCCCGGCCAGTTCGGCCGGCCGGGACAGGAACGGCGAGTGCGACGTGTCGAGCTCCCGCACGGTGGTCGGTCGGGTCGACACGGCGTCGATCTCCGCGACGAAACGACGTTGCAGGGCGACCGGAAACGCCTTGTCCTGCAAGCAGACCACGTAGGTGTGCGGGACCGTCCCGTACCGCTCGGCGGTCACGGTGAGCGTCTCCCCGGCGATGCCGGCCGGTCCGTCCGGGTTGAGCAGCGCCAGCGCGGCGGCCGCGGTGACGTCGTCGACGTCGCCGTAGAACACCTCCTGGATGGCAGGGTGCCGTTCGTGGTCGCCGACGTCCATGCGGAACGCCCCGATCACGGCGGGATCGGCGGAGAGGAGGCCGATCACCGCCGCCCCGGCGTTCTCGGGCGTGGTGAAGTAGTAGGCGGTCGGCTCGCCGCTGACCGGGGCGAACGCCGACACGTAGACGAGCTCGCTGACGAGCTCGGGAGCCTGCTCCGCGACGGCGGTGGCCACGACCCCACCCATGCTGTGCGCCACGAGCACACACGGCCGCCCGTTGCCGATCCGGCGCAGCTGGCCGACGAGCGTCGCCGCCGCGGAGGAGGCGGTGACGGCCGGCCCCGGCGACGGCTCGGTGGCGAAGGCGTTCTGGTCGAACGGCCGACCCCAATGGGCCAGCGGCGAGCGGTTCTTCAGCCCGTGCCCGTCCATGTCCACCGCCACCGAGGGCACTCCGAGGCCGGCCAGGTGTTCGGTGACGAGGCTCCAGCACCAGCTGCCGTGCCAGGAACCGTGAACGAGGACGACCGGGGGACCGAGTTCCATGCTGACCTCATGCTCCAGGAAATGAGAAGGGAGTTCCGGTCCGAACGCTACGGCCGGGCGGCGCGCTCAACCACGGACAGTCGATACGGGGATATCGTCGTGGCGCAGGAGCTCGACGAGTCTGGTCAGCCGCTGCTGGGTCGCCGTGCCGGGCATCGCCTCGAGGGTCACCAGCCGCTGACGCGACCGTGGGCTCGTCACCACGCCACAGTCGAAGTGGAGGCGGCCGACGCGGTGGTCCGGCACGGTCATGGTCGCGCAGTGCGGCGCGCGGACCAGATGTTCGTCCCACAGCCGGGAGAACTCCGGGCTCACCGCCCGGATGTCGGCGACGAGTGCGCGCGCGGCGGCGTCGTGGTTGCGCTGGGCGATGCTCGTGCGCAGGTTCGCGACGAAGGCGCGACCGATGTCGTCGTGCTCGTCCGGTGGTCCCATGAGGAACCGCCAGCGCAGTGAGGTGAACCAGCGCCAGATCTGGTTGCTCTCCCAACCGGGCAGGCCGATGAGGCGGCCGAACAGAGCCACGTGCAACTCGTTCTGCGCCACCGTGGTGGCGAGGTCGTCGGTGATGAACGCCGGTGAGGTCGGGGAGAGCGCCCCCATGACGAACAACAGGTCGGGATCGACGAAGTCATCCGGTTTCGGCACTGTGGGCGCGGCGTGGCCCGCCAGCCGGTACAGGTAGTCGCGCTCGTCCTGGTTCAGCCGCAACGCACGGGTCAGGCCGGCCAGGATCGCGGTGGACGGCTGCGGGCCGCGACCCTGCTCCAGCCGCTCGTAGTAGTTCGTCGACATGTTCGCCAGCCGCGCCACCTCGTCCCGGCGCAACCCCGGTGTCCGGCGCCGATCACCGGCCCGCAGACCGGCCATCGCCGGCGTCAACGCCTCACGCCGCCGCCGCAGGAAGTCGGCGAGCTCGTGCCGCAGGGTCGACTGGCTGTCCTTCGTCGTCCTGCCGGTCATGCCGGTACACGTTGTCGTTCGACGAGGAGGGCCAGCCGCTCCTGGGTGGACGTGCCGGGGACCGCGTGCAGCGTGTGCAGACGCTGGCGTGACTGCGTGCCCTTCGTCAGCGCGTAGTCGAAGTCGAGGCGGCCGACGCGATGGTCCAGCACGCTCACGGTCGAGCGGTACGGCGCGGAGACCTGGTGTTCGTCCCACAACCGGGAGAACTCCACGCTCGCCGCGCGGAGGTCGGTGACGAGTGCCACCGCGGCCGCGTCGTAGTCGCGCCGGGCGACGATGACACGCAGGTACGCGACGTAGGCGCGACCGATGGCCTCCTGCTGGACCGGTGAGTCCAGCACGGGCTGTCGCCACCGGCGTGAGGCGAACCAGCACCAGAACGTGTTGCTCTCCCAGCCGGGCAGATCGGTGACGCGGCCGAACAGCATGACGTGCAACTCGTTCTGCGCCACGATGGTGGCGAGGTCGTCCGCGACGAACGCCGGTGAGGTCGCGGCGACCGCCCGCATGACCGACAGCAGCCTGGGGTCGACGAAACCGGCCGGTTTCGACTCCGCGGGCGCGGCGTGTCCCGCCAACCGGTAGAGGTAGTCACGCTCGTCCTGGTTCAACCGCAACGCACGGGTCAGGCCGGCGAGAATGGCCGTGGACGGTTGCGGGCCACGACCCTGCTCCAACCGTTCGTAGTAGTTCGTCGACATGTTCGCCAGGCGCGCCACCTCGTCCCGGCGAAGTCCCGGTGTTCGGCGCTGTCGACCGGCCCGCAGCCCGACCACCTCGGGTGACAAAGCCGCGCGCCGCCTGCGGAGGAAGTCGGCGAGCTCGTGCCGACTGGTCGGCTGGTCGTGCTTCGGCACGGAATTCATCGTCCCACGGCATGGAGGAAATATCCGCTGCCGTGCCCGATCGGGTATTTTCCCCGGGGTTTCCGGGCAAATCACGGGTTCCATAGCACAGCGTGTCATGGGAGGGACCCGTGTTGCCGCTGACTATCAGTCAGTGGCTGAGGGCGCTGGCGGCTGTGACGCTGACCTTGCTCGTCCTGATCCGGGGGGAACCGATGAACGACGGCACTGTCACCGAGCTGTTCGCCCAGCGTGTGCTGAGCGCGCCCGATGCGACCGCGCTGCGTTTCCTCGGTGAGGAGACGACCTACCGGCAGTTGGACCTGCGGGCGGAACACCTGGCGCACCGGCTGCGTGCCGTCGGCGTCGGCCCGGAAACCGTGGTGGGGGTGTGCGTCGAGCGTTCGTTCGAGATGATCGTCGCGCTGGTCGGCGTGTTAAGGCGGGCGCGGCGTATCTGCCGCTGCACCCGGACGAGCCCGCCGTACGACTGCGGTTCATGCTCGACCAGGCGGACGCCCGCGTCGTGCTCACCCACGAACCCGTTCTCCTGCCCGACCTCGGCGTGACGGTGCTCGACGTGGACGGCCTCACCACGACCCACACCGTCACCCCTCAGGTCGGGGACACCGTCCCGATCGGCACGCCGGTCGCCGGTACCCGCGTGCACGTCCTGGACGAGAACCTGCGGCCGGTGCCCGTCGGCGAGTGGGGCGAGCTGTACACCGGTGGCGCCGGACTCGCCTGCGGCTACCTGAACCGGCCGGGGCCGACGGCGGAGCGGTTCCTCCCCGACCCGTTCGTGCCGGGCGAGCGGCTGTACCGCGTCGGGGACGTGGTGCGCCGCAACGGAAACGGCGAGCTGAGCCGGGCGCTCCGCCACCGGTTGCCACAGCACATGATTCCCGCCGTGGTCATGGTGGTCACCGAGCTGCCGTTGACCCGGGCCGGCAAGCTCGACCGCGCGGCCCTGCCCGCGCCGGAGTCCGATGTGGACGACACGTACGCAGCGCCGAGGACACCGGTGGAGGCGACGCTGGCCGGCGTCTTCGCCGACGCTCCGGCGGTCGAGCGGGTCGGCATCCACGACGACTTCTTCGACATCGGCGGCAACTCGCTCATCGCCGCGGACGTCCTCGCGCGGCTGCGTGGCGAGATGGCGGTCGAGCTGCCGGCGGCCCGCTTGTTCTTCGAGAACCCCACGGTGGCGGGGCTCGCCGAACACGCGCATCCCATCGACGACAGGACGAGCCATGCGACTGACCCACCCGACTGAGGACGACCAGGTCGACCTGGACAAGGTCGACCTGGTCGATCCCGTCCTGCACGCACACGGCGACCCGCACGCCGCCTGGTTGGCCATGCGCACCCACGAACCGGTGCGCTGGCAACAAGTACGGCCCGGTCTGGGGTTCTGGTCGGTGACGACCTTCGACGACGTCGCGATGGTGCTGCGGGACCACACGGCGTTCACCTCCGAGCACGGCACGCTGCTGGACCTGTTGGGCAGGAAGGATCCCGCCGGCGGGCGGCAGCTTCCCGCGACCGATCCGCCACGACACACGAGAATGCGGTCACCGATCCAGCGGGCGCTCAACGGCCGCGTGGTGGAACAGCACCGCGGCGTGATCCGTGAGGAGATCCACTACCTCTTCGCCGGTGTCGTCGACGGTGAGCCGTTCGACTTCGCCGAGCTCACCGGAAAGCTGCCGATGGCGGTGATCGGGACCCTCATGGGCCTCGACCGCGCCGATTGGCCCCACCTGACGTTCCTCACCACACAGGCCGTCGCGCCGGACGACCCCGAGTACATCCGGCCGGAGGGCGGGCAGGCCACGCTGCACCGTGCGCACCGGGAGCTGTTCGCCTGCTTGCAGGAAGCCATCACGAGACGTCAGGGCAACGGCGCGAACGACCTGATCGACATGATGTGCCGGATCGGCATCGCGGAGGGGGAACCGTTACGTGCCGGCGACATCGTCGCGAACTGCTACAGCCTGCTGCTCGGCGCGAACGTCACGACACCGCAGGTGCCGAACGCGGCCGTGGTCGAGCTGATCGCACGCGACACGTACGCCGACTGGGCCGGCCACCCGGAACTGCTGCGCGGCGGCATCGACGAGGCACTGCGCTGGAGCTCACCGACCACCCACTTCATCCGCTACGCGACGCAGGACCTCCAGCTCGGCAAGGTCACGGTCCGCGCCGGCGACGCGGTCGCCGCGTGGATCGGCTCGGCGAACCGGGACGCGAGCGTGTTCCCGGACCCGTACACGTTCGACGTGCGCCGCAACGCCCAGCGCCACCTGGCCTTCGGCGTCGGCCCGCACTTCTGCCTCGGCCACGCCCTGGTCCGGATCACACTCGAGGAGTTCTTCGGCGAGCTCTTCGCCCAGTTCGAACACTTCGAACCGGCGGGTGAACCCGAGCACCTGCACTCGAACTTCATCGCAGGGGTCAAACACCTACCACTGGTCGCGACGCGCCGCGGCTGACCACCGATGCGTTCGCATTATCGGGACACGGACCGGGACACGCTCGCGGAGCTGTGGCACGGCTGGCGTGACGCCGGTCTGCGGATGCCTGCCGACCTGTGGCGGGCGCGGTCCGGGCTGGGCGACTGGACGGTCCGGGAGCTGTACGCCCATGTCAGCCGGGGTGTGTCGACACTGGGCGACCTGCTCGCGCAGGCTCCGGTCCCGGGCGAGGCCGACCTGCCCGACGCGGCCGCCTACTTCGCCGCGCTGCGGGGCACGGCCGGCGCGGCCCAGGTCGCGAGGACGGCCAGGGCGTGGGCCGCCGGGCGAACGGACGAGGTCCTCATCGAGGCGTTCCGGGCGGACGCGGTGCTCGCCGCGCTTCCCACGGTGGGGGATGCCGTCGTGCACAGCATCGCCGGCACGATCAGGGTGGGCGACTTCGCCGTCACGCGGATCCTCGAGGCCACGGTCCACCTGCTCGACCTCGGTGCGGTGGTGCCGCATGCAGGCAGGCCCGGCCCCGACGCGTTGCGCCGCACCGTCGACGTGCTGGCCGATCTCGCCCCGCCGACCGACTTCGTCCTCGCCGCCACCGGGCGCGCCGCACCCGCGGTGTTTCCGCTGATGACCTGACTGTGAAAGGGAACCGATGTCCGTTCAACCCCAGTTCGCGCCGATCTCCGAGCGGGCGCGTTGGCATCTCGGCGGGTTGCTGACGATCAGGGCCGCCGCCGGCGACACGAACGGCGCGATCGCCGTGGTGGAGGAACGAGCCGTGCGAGGGTATGCCACACCGCAGCATGTCCACGGGCGGGAGGACGAGACCCTGTTCGTCATCGACGGCACCGTCGAGTACACAGTGGATGGTCGGGTCGGGACGGTCGGCGCCGGCGAGGCGGCGTTCCTGCCGAAAGGGCTGGCCCACCGGTTCGAAGTGACCTCCGAGGAGGCGCACTTCCTGGTGATCATCACGCCGGGTGGGTTCGAGGAGTTCTTCGCCGAGGTCAGCCCGCCGGCGGCGGCCGCGCGGGTGCCCGACGCGCACGACCACGCGCACACCGACCCCGCACGGATGGTGCGGACCGCCGCCGCGCGGGGCACGACGGTGTTCCGCGACCACGACACCGCGGTGCTGTCCGCCGCGTGGACGGTGGTCAGCTCGACCGACCGGGCGGAGGTCCGGCACGCCTACCGTTCGCTGGGTGCCGCGCTGGTCGAACCGGCGCCGCTCGTCGCGTGCGCCGGCGAGGTGACCGACATGCTGGTCGACACGGTGACCGAGCGGCTCGCCGCCGACCCGGTGCACGCACGCGCGTTGGTACTGCTGGGAATCCTGGTCGAACGGTACGGCGCCGACGCCGCTCGCTGGGACATCGCGGTGCCACGCCTCCTGCGGGTGGTCGGTCCGGCGCTCGACGACGCCGCGGTCCTCGCCATGGCCTACCTGCTCGCGCACTTCCCCGACCACGACACGGCCGTGCTCGACACCATGCGGGCGACCGGGCTGCCGGACGCGGACCGGCAACGGCTGGCACGCTGCCTCACCCGGCCCGGCCTCACGACGCCCGACGCACGCGACCGGATCGGCCGGGTCTGGCCGTCGCCCGCGGTGTGGCAGCTCGACGCCATCGAACGGCAGCTCGACCGAGCCTGGCGCGCCGACCTCCGGCTCGACGCCGAGACGGCGACGGCGCTGTGGGAGTCCGAAACCGTTGCACTGCTGGCGTACATGGGCGCCAGGGCAGACCACGCCGTCGAACGGAACGAACATGCTTGACCTGCTGCACGAGCGGTACCACGACGTCTTCGCCTGCCCGGCGTGCCGGTGCCCCCTCACCGCCGGCCGGCTCGCGTGCCCCGACTGCGGCCGGACCTTCGGCTCCGCCGCGGGCTACCCGGACTTCGCGCCGGAGACCCGGATGAAACCCGGGCTCGGCCCGTTCTACCTCCAGGACCCCCTGCACGTCACCCGGTACGAGGTCGAGACCCGCGTGGCGTTCCTCAACCTGATGGGCGCCAACTGGGACGACGACCTGACCCCGGCCGGCGAGGACGACTACCTGCGCACCCAGCTCTCCCCGGTGGACGGCCCGGTCCTCGACCTCGCCTGCGGCGCCGGCCGGTGGACCAGAACCGTCATGGCCCACGTCGGTGAGTCGCGAGTGATCGGCCTCGACCTCAGCGTGGCCATGATCGAGCTGGTCCGGGTCGAGCTGCCCAGCCTCTGCGTCGTCCGCGGCACCGCGACACAGCTCCCGTTCGCGACCGGCTCACTGGGTGCGGTCAACTGCTCGAACGCCCTGCAGCTGTTCCCCGACCCGCGGGCGGTGCTCCAGGAGATCGGCCGATGTCTGCGCCCGGGCGGGACGTTGACGGCCTTCACCTTCCGGCAGGCCGAACGCCCCACCTACCGCCACTTCCAGCGACGGCACGAGCAGACGTTCAACGTGCGTGCCTTCCGCGTGGACGAGCTGGTGTCCTGGTCGCTCAGCGCCGGTCTCGACCTCGTCGACCTCCGCTCCCCCGCCGGCACACTGCTGTTCACCGCACGGCGATCTGCTTAACGCCGGGGCCGCGCGCGTCGATAAACCCCCCGGAAAGGGGTATGCCATGCGCAGAAGACCGATAGTTTTCGGTGCCTTGTCCTTGATACTGGCCAGCCAGTTGCTTTCCCCGGCGGCAGCGGCGGAGGTTCTCGACGACCCCGCGCCGCCCCCGGCCGACAAGGTCTTCATCGACACCGTGGCCCTCAACGGGACCGGCTGCCGGCCGGGGACGGTTGCCGTGGAGGTCTCCCCGGACAACGCGGCATTCTCCTTGACCTACACCCAGTACCGGGCGCAGGTCGGTGTCGGTGCGGCGCCGACCGACTTCCGGAAGAACTGCCAGCTCAACCTCGCTGTGCACGTTCCGGCCGACTACACCTATGCGATCTCACGCGCCGACTACAGTGGACTCGCCGGTCTGGCCGCCGGTGCGACCGGTATGCAGCGGGCCAACTACTACTACAGCGGGCAGGGTCCGACGACCTACCACACGCATCCGCTCGCGGGGCCGCTCGAGGACAGCTGGGCGGCCACGCACGAGGTCGGGGTCAGTGACATGGTCTTCCACCCGTGTGGGGTGGTGCGCAACCTCAACGTCAATACCGAAGTGCGGGTGAGCGCCGGCACGTCGGATCCCGCGACGACCACCAGCTTCCTCGCGATGAACGCCAGCACCGTCTACCACTTCCACTGGCGGCGGTGCCCGACGTCAGGCTAGGTCCTCAGTGGACGTTTTGCCGGACGATGTACCGCCTTGACTCTGCTCGCCGATGAACGACATCAGCTGCTTGACGATCTTGAGGATGCCGACGGCGCCGTCGATGAGCTTCATCAGGTTCTCACCGCTGGACAGCAGTGCGGCCATCTTGCCGGCGATCCGCCCGGCGTAGTCGACGGCGATCTGCACGCACTGCGGGATCGCGGCGGCGATGCTCTGCCCGAAGGTCACCGGCGCCGCGGCGATCGCCTCGCTCATGATCGGCACGATCTTGCCGACCGCCTCGGTGATCAGCTGGGTGACGTCGGCGGTGGCCTTGGCGACGACCTCGCCCGCGCCGATCAACGCCTTGGCCGAGGTGAGCGAGGTCTCCGCGATCGAGAGCACGCCGTCGGCCAGCTCCATGCCCTTCTTCAGGTAGCCCGAGGCGGACTCGCCGGACCACTCGCTGGTCCGGGTACCGGCCGAGGACCGGTACTCGTCGGCCACGGCCGTCGCGTCCCGTGCCGCGCCGTCGAACTCACCCGCACCCGACGAGACCGAGGACGGGTCACCACGCAGCTGGTTGAGCGGCTCGTCGAGGAACGAGACCATCGGCGTGAGGAAGCCCATCCCCGAACTGTCCAGAGTAGACAGTGGGCTGCCGGTCGAGCCGAGCCCGTCGACGGACACGGCCGGGCCGCCGGCGAGGTCCGCCGACAGCCATTCCTTGCCGTCCACGGCGCCCCTGGCGACCCGCAGCTGGGCGAGCAGCGCGTTGATCTCCGTCACGTCCGGTGCGGGCTCGGCGGTCCGGTCCTGGGACAGGGTCGTGGTCATCGGAGCCCCTCCTCGATGCCGGTCAGCGTCGTGGCGTTGCCACCGTCGGTGCGCTCGTAGTCGTCGGCCGCCTGCCGGACACCACCCGCCACCGTGTCCACTGTGGACGCGGCGTGGCCGAAGGCGTTCAGCGTCTCGGTCATGGCGCCACCCAGCCCGGTGGCGAGGAACTGGGCGAACGAGCCGAGCGACTGCTCGGCCAGTGAGCCCGGCAGTCCCGTGCCGATCGCGGAGAGCCGGTCGGCGTAGCCGGTCAGCGCGGTGGCGTGCGCCCGCAGCTGGTCGGGGTCGACGTCGTAACCAGGTTGGGTGGTCATCGGACGACCCCCGCCGGCAGGTGCTGGGTGATCTGCGCCAGCGCCTCGCCTTCGCCGAGATAGCTCGCCATCACCTCGGTCATCCGCGCGCTGGCGAGTCGCTGAGCCTCACGCGAGGTCGCCACGATGAGCTCGGAGAGCGCGTCGGCCTCGAGCCTGCGGGCCGCCGGCGTCAGCCTGACCTGTTCGAGCCCGCCTCCGGCGTTCACGGTCACGGTGACCTCTCCGCGCGGCGACGTCGCGCTCGCCCCGACCTCGCGCAGGCTCGCACTCGCCGCGCGGGCACGGTAGGAGACGCGTTCGAGGCGGTCCTGGTAGTCCGCCAGCCACTGTGCTGGATCCATGGTGTTCCCCTTCTCTTTCCCTGTGTTCCCCTGGACTACGCGCGGGCGAGCGCCGCCGCCTCACGCGTGAGGCGGACGAGCTCGCTGCCCCGCAACGGGTTGACGCTCACCCAGCCGCGGTCGTCACGACTCACCCGCACCCTTCCTGCCGGACTGTCCAACCAGGACAGTTCGAGTGGCCGCACACCGGACCCGCGGACGACCCCGAGCTGGCCCCGGCCGGTCAGCGCCGGTAGCAGGTCGACGAGCTGGTCGACCACGGTCTCGTCGCCGCCGTACTCGCGGACCAGCTCGCGCACGCACCGCCGCGTCGCCGGTGTGTCGGCCGTGTTGCTGAGCAGCCGCAGCGTGTCGCCGACGACACCGGGCGGCAGCGTGATCGGCATGGCCACGGCCGCCGGCACCGTGGGGACCATCGCGGTGAACTCGTCGGCCAGCGCGGCGGCCGGGACCCGCCTGACCAGGACCGTGCCGTCCTGCTCGCCGCAGAGCCGCTGGCGGCACACCAGTGCCCGGTTCCCGTTGACCATGGCCACCACGCCGGTCACCGTCCGGGCGCCGAACACCACCAGGTCGATGGTGCTCCGGTGTTCGCGCAACGCGGTGACCAGCTCGGCCGCCACGCCCGTCGGGCCGTGCTCGGTGGCCAGGCCGCGGTCGCACAGTGCGTGGCCCGCCTCGGCGAGCAGCGCGTCCCGCTCGCCCATGAGCCGGCCGAACGACGGCACCCGGAGCGGGAACGGGAACGGCACGCCGGCGTGGGTGGCGATCAGGTCCAGCTCGACGAGCGCGAACCCGACCTCGTGCCCGGTCACGGCCGTCACCGCCGCTCGCCCGCCGCGCGCACCGACGACTCGGCGTCCGACTCCCGGTCGGCGTAGGAGTCCCTGGCGTCGGACAGCGTCCGGTGGAACGACTCGACCTCCCGCTGCGTCGCCTCCACCTCGCCGGCCAGACCGGACCGGCCGGCGGCCTCACGCAGCCGCATCGCCAGGTGCACGGCAGGCGGCGCCGTGCCGAGCATCGGCAACCGCTCGGCCAGCCGACTCGCGGTCGCGACCAGGTCGCCGGTCAGGTCACCAAGCCTGGTCAACGTCGCGATGCGCTGCTCGAGCAGCTCCGGCTCGACGCGGTATCCCTCGCTCATGACGCCCCCTCGCAGGCTCGGTACCGCCACCCACGGCTGCCCCGTGACATCGATTCGCTCCCGAGCTCGTTCACGGCTGCACCCCTGTCAGGCCGATGACCGTCGGGCTGGTCGGTGTCTCCACGGTGAACAGGCCGTGGTCCAACGTCGGCATCCGGTTCTCGTGGCGCTCGTCGTCGGCGGCCGCGCCGCGCTGGCCGCCGACAGGTGGCGCCATCCCGCCCGTGCCGGCTCCGCGGGTCGCTGCGGCCTCGGCGAGGTGTGCGGCCTGCATGCCGATCCCGCCGGGCATCCCGGGCAGCCCGCCGACCCGGGCGCCCGGTCCGAGTGGCGTGCCCGGGGTCGCACCGGGACCGCCGAGGACCGCACCCGTGCCGGCGCCCGCACGGAACCCCGTGCCCGTGCTGGAGCCGACGAGACGCTGCCACGGCACCCCGGCCGGACCGGCGGCGGCCGGGGCCGTCGCACCGGCGGCACCACCACCCGGCAGTGGGGCCGCGGCGGGCACTGTGCCGCGTGCGTCGCCGATCAGTTGGCTGCTGCCCGTCAGGCTGGACTCGTAGGTCTGCATCGCACGGACCGCCTGCGCCTTCTGCTGGTCCTGCGTGGCGCTGCCGACGTAGAAGC
>WUUC01033231.1_pt1 | contig 14992 bp, 15 predicted proteins | sample 6278441 | NCBI WGS metagenome assembly WUUC01 (sample SAMN13675441, study PRJNA597444) | soil metagenome | isolation source: soil | place: USA: Washington | collected 2017-10
TCTGGCCGCTGGCCATCGCCTCCATGGGCGAGTCCTGGCACAACTCCCACCACGCCGACCCCACCTGCGCGCGCCACGGAGTCCGAAAAGGACAGATCGACATCTCTGCCCGTCTGATCTGGGCCTTCGAGAAGCTCGGCTGGGCCACCCAGGTCCGCTGGCCCAAACCCGAACGCCTCGCGCGCAAGCTCAAGACATCCACGGCGTAACAAATCCACACTGTCCAGAAAGGACTTTCCACCATCGTCACAACCACATTGCCCGGTGACCACGAGGTCACCGCTGGGGGACTGTTCAGCCATCCAGTCGCACAGCCGCCGGCTGGTCCGTCGATCACGCACCGGATGTCATACGAGAACCTGTTCCGTGAGCCAGCCGACGCTCAGCGCCGGCGGGGCCACCAGCCGGCGATCTCCGAACCTGGCTCGACCGCGCCGTCACGCTCACCCTTCAACTGAACTCACCGGACCGTCAACGTCTCAGGTCACTCGGGCCCATGCGCCGACCAGTGTCGGGGGCTTGAAGATCGCGTTGTGGTCTGCGCAGTCCTGCGCGATACGCTCCTCGAGCGTGTCGATGTCGACCTCGTCCGGCGTGGCCACGCCAGTCTTTTCCAGGACGGGCAACAGGGTGCGGATGATCCCGGCCGCCATCCGGGGCCCGTCGCGGTCGCCGGCCTCGCAGTATCCCTGCAAGCCGAGCACCGTTGCCCCGTCGAACCCCGCACGCCGCATCACCGGTGCCAGGCCGGCACCGAGGCTCGCGTCGAGGCCGGATCGCCGGAACGACTCGGCGATCCAGAAGACGACCCGCGTGCTCAATTCGGTCGGCGGCAGCGTTCCGGCGGCGGTCATCTCGTACTCCATCACCGCGACGACACCGCCCTTGCGCACCAGACCGGCGAACCGGCGCAGGATGTCGTCCGGGTCGGGCAGGTAGAGCAGGACGAGCCGGCCAACCACCGCGTCGAACTCTCCGGTGATCGGGATCGTGTGCAGGTCGTCGTGGAGGAACGAGACGTTGGTGAGGCCGCGCTGCTCGGTGCGGTGCGCGGCAAAGGCCAGCGCCTTCACCGACTGGTCGATCCCGACAACCGAGCCGGTCGGCCCGACCAACTCGGCGACCTGGAAGGCGACGTCCCCCGCGCCGGTGCCCAGATCGAGCACGCGCATGCCCGGCGAGATGCCCGCGAGCTCGAGGACGGTCCTGGTCGCGGGTGCGAGCATCCGGGCCTGGTGTTCCAGCCGGGCTAGCTCGGCCGGATCATGGCCGAGCAGGTATGTGGTGTCCGTGGTCATGTCCGCAAGCATCGTGCCTGATCAGCAGCGGCACTTGGCGGGATGATGGCGATGCTGTGGAGACTTTGTGGAGACATCGAACCGAAACGTCTGTCCTACCGCGAACGACAACTAACAAAGCCCTCGCGCAGGGCATCACCGCCGAATCACGGAGTGGGCACGTGTATCGGTTCGAGGACTGTCAGGTCGACCCGCGCCAGTTCCAGCTCCGGCGCGGTGGTGACGTGGTGCACGTCGAACCGCAGGTCTTCACCCTCCTCACGCACCTGATCCAGCACCGTGACCGAGTGGTCGCCAAGACCGAGCTGTTGGACGCGGTGTGGGGTGGCCGGTACGTCAGCGACTCGGCACTCACCAGCAGGGTGAAGATGCTCCGCCGGGCCGTTGGCGACGACGGGAACCGGCAGCGGATCATCGCCACCGTGCACGGGATCGGCTACCGCTTCGTGGCCGACGTGGCCGAGCTCGACGACGCGGTCGACGGACCGGGCATCGCCCGGCCAGCGCAGCAGATCCGGTACTGCGTCTCGCCGGACGGCGTGCGCGTGGCATACGCGACCTCCGGCACCGGGCCACCACTGGTCAAAGCGGCGAACTGGCTCACCCACCTCGACCTGGAATGGTCCAGCCCGATCTGGGCGCACTGGCTCGACGGGCTGGCCCAGCACCACCGGCTGATCCGCTACGACGAGCGCGGGTGCGGCCTGTCCGACTGGGAGGTCACGGACTTCAGCTTCGACGCGTGGGTCAACGACCTCGAGCTCGTGGTGGACGCCGCCGGCCTCGACCGGTTCCCGTTGCTCGGCGTGTCGCAGGGCGGGGCGGTCGCCATCGCCTACGCGGTGCGGCATCCGGAACGGGTCTCGCGGCTGGTGCTCGCCAGCGCCTACTGCCGCGGCAGGCTCGCCAGGGCCAGGACCGCCGACGAGCGGGAGGAGGCCGCGCTGGACCTACAGCTCGGTCGCATCGGCTGGCGCCATGACGACCCCACCTTCCGCCAGGTGTTCGCCAGCCAGTTCCTGCCCGACGGAAGCCGCGGGCTCTGGGACGCGTTCAACGACCTCCAGCGCGCCACGACCTCGACCGAGAACGTGGTGCGCTTCCTCGATGCCTTCGCCCACATCGACGTCTCCGCGCAGGCGTCGCGGGTCCGGTGCCCGACGCTCATCCTGCATTCCCGCGACGACCTACGCGTGCCCCGGACACAGGCTCAGGAACTCGCCGCACTCATTCCCGACAGCGAGCTGCGTTTCCTGGCCAGTCGCAATCACATCCTCACCGCCGACGAACCCGCGTGGCCGCTCTTTCTCGCCGAGATCCACCGCTTCCTGCGATAGGGGGATTACCCTATTCAGATCCATCCTTGGCCGCGTGCGATTCGCACCGCTTCGTGGCGGTTCGCCGCGCCGGTTTTGCCGACCGCGGAAGACAGGTAATTCCGGACCGTTCCCGGAGACAGTGCGGCGCGGCGTGCGATCTCCTCGACGGGTGCGCCTTCGGCGGCGAGCTCGAGCACGTCGGCCTCGCGCGGTGTCAACGGGCTGTCGCCGGTGCTGATCGCCTCGGCAGCGAGCTGGGGGTCGACGTAGCGGCCTCCACTGTGGACGGTCCGCACGACGGTCGCGAGTACGTCCGCGGATACCGTCTTCGGCAGGAAACCGCGGACTCCCGCGGTGAGTGCTCGTTTGAGGTGACCGGGACGGCCGTGGCTGGTGACGATCATCGTGCGGCAGCCGGGCAGCTCGTCGGTGAGCGTCTTCGCGACGGAAACCCCGTCCATGCCGGGCATCTGGAGGTCGATCACGGCCACATCGGGCTTCAGCGCCCGCGCCATCGACAGCGCCTGCTCACCGGTCGCGGCCTGGGCGACGACCTCCAGGTCGTCCTCCAGCGCCAGCAGCGCGGCCAGGGCGCCGCGGATCAGGTGCTCGTCGTCGGCGAGCAGGATCCGGATCACGGGGTCTCCTGGAGCGGCAGCGAGACGGTGAGGCGGAACCGGTCCGGCCGTTCCCGCTGAGTCGCGACGCTACCGCCGAGCCCGGTGATGCGTTCGGTGAGACCGACCAGCCCGCTGCCCGAGCCCTCGGTGTGGTTCGTGACGCCGTCGTTGTCCATGGTGAGCGTCACCGCGTGCTCGGCTGGTCGCAAGGCGATCGTGCACGTGCGGGCGTCGCTGTGCCGCAGGACGTTGGTCATGCCCTCGCGCACCGCCCAGCCGAGCGCGCTCTGCACCGGCCGCGGCAACCCGTTGCCGTCGCCGACGACCCGGCAGTCGATGCCGGCGGAGGTGAGCAGTGACCGCGCACCGGCCAGTTCGACGTCGAGGTCCGCCTCGCGGTACCCGCTGACGACGGCCCGCAGCTCGGTGAGCGAGTCCTGCGCGATCCGCCGCACCTCCAGCATCTCGTCGACGGCCTCCGCGCGTCCCCGTTTCGCGAGCTGCGCGGCCAGTTCGGCCTTGAGCGCCACGACGGACAGGTTGCGGCCCACGACGTCGTGCAGGTCGCGGGAGAACCGCAGCCGTTCCTCGGCGACCGCGAACTTGCCCTCCAGCTGGCGGGCCCGATCGAGCTCCCAGAACATCCCGAGCATCCAGAGCGAGACGCGGTAGGCGGCGGCAAGGAAGGCGAGCAACACGGAGAAGCCGATCGCCGAGGTGGGCTCGTGCGCCACCGCGGCCGTGACGACGGAGGCCAGTGCCCACAACACGATCGTCACCCTGGGCCGCACGGCCGTCGCCATGGCGATCACGTACATGGCGACCGCGGACCACCAGATGGCGTCCGCCGGTCCATCCTGGTCCCCCGGTGACGGATCGGGGTAGACGAGGCGGGCCGCCGACACCGCGGCCACGGTCATGAGCGTGGTGATCACGATCAGCCGCGTCGGTCGCGGTCGCCTGCCGAGGTAGTGGTTGATGGCCGTGTGGATGAGCAGTACACAGGCCAGCGCGAATGCCGCGCCGAGCAGTCCCACCACCCAGGCCGCGAGCGCTCCCACTTCCGCTGCGATGCCCAGTGCGGGCAGTAGCGGGATGACCGCGTAGTTCGCGTAACACGAGACCCGCATGGACAGGTCGAACCGGGCAGCGCTGCTGCGCACGCGCCACCACCTCGGCATCGTCACCTCCGCTATCGCCGCGGCTCCCAGCGGAACCAGCGGCGCACGGCCACCGCACCGAGCACCGTCCATACCGCGAGCACGGCCACCGGCGCTGCCGCCGAGCCCAGCACCCCGGCGAAGTCCCGCGGTGCCGCCTCGCCGGTGGTGCCCACCCAGCCTAGGCGCAGAAGATCCAGCACCGGTGTCAGCGGAAGCAGCCTCAGCGCGTTGGCCACGACGTCGGGCAACGTCGTGAGAGGCACCATCAGCCCCGACCCGATGATGCAGGCCATCAGCACCGGCAGCGAGGTGACCTGAGCCATCTCGACCGTCCGGGTGTACGCGGCGGACACCGCCGCGAGCAGCGCGAACAGTGCTACTCCGCCGACGATGCCCAGCAGCAGCACCGGCGCGTTCACCGGTATCGGCAGGTCGAGCAGCACCGCGCCGGCGCCGATGAACAGCACGATCTGCGTCAGCGCGATGACGATCGCCGAGCTCGCCGTACCGGCGAGGATCTCGGTGTCGCTCAGCTCGCCGACGCGCAGCCGCTTGAGCACCAGCTCCTCGCGCCGGGCGACGAACGTGGTCACCAGGTTGTAGTAGACCGGTGCCAGCATGACGAAGCCCAGCAGGCTGGTGATGAGGAAAGCGTTGTGGGACAACGCGTCGCCGTCGAACTTGATGCTCGTGATCGGCAGAATGATCGCGATGGGCAGCACCAGCGCGTTGAACAGCGCGGTCCGGTTGCGCCAGAACAGCACCAGCTCGGCTTGGCCGATGGAACGGATCATCATCATCCGGCCACCGCCTCTGTCGCCACCGCGAGGAACGCCTCTTCCAGTGACGCCTCGCGGGCGTCGAGCCCGCGCAGCTCGACGTTCTGCTGCTCTGCCCAGTTCAGAAGCGCCGTCAGGGTTTCCTGGAGCGTTCCGGTGTGGACAGTGGTCCGTGCACCTTTGCGCTGGACCGACTCCGTTCCGGGCAACGGCGGCGGCTCGCGGTCCGCGCTGAACGTGACCCGCGCCGGATGCGCGGCGATCACCTCGGCGACCGACCCGGTCGTGACGATCCGGCCGCGGTGCATGATCGCGAGCCGGTCGGCCAGCTCCTGCGCTTCCTCCAGGTAGTGCGTGGTCAGCAGCACCGTGACACCGTCGAGCAGCAGTCCGCGGATCAGCTCCCACGTGTTGTGCCTGCTCTCCGGGTCGAGCCCGGTCGTCGGTTCGTCGAGGAACAGCACGTCCGGCCCGCCCAGCAACGCGAGCGCCAGGTCGAGCCTGCGCCGTTCACCGCCCGAGAGTTGCTTCACCCGCACCGCCGCGCGGTGGTCGAGCCCGACGAGCTCGAGCACTTCTTCGTGCGGACGTGGCCTGCTGAGCGTGCCCGCCCACATGCGTGTGGTCTCGGCGGCCGTGAGGTCCTGCGGGAAGCCGCCCTCCTGCAGCATCACGCCCACCCGCGACCGCACCTTCGTGCGCTCGGTGAACGGATCGTGCCCCAGTACCCGCACCGACCCCGCGCTCGGTGCGGACAACCCCTCGATCAGCTCCATCGTCGACGTCTTGCCGGCACCGTTCGTGCCCAGCAGCGCGAACATCTCGCCCCGCTCCACGCGGAACGACACATCCCGCACCGCTTCGAATCCCCCCGCGTAGCGGCGGCTCAACCCGCTCACCTCGACCGCCGCGGCCGTATTGCTCATGGTTCTGAGTCTTCGCGGCGCCTGGATCTGGCGGCAGTGCCGTCGCACATCGGTTTCCGTGTGGCACACACGGTCTTCCGGTGACAAATGTCAGATGTTCGTTGCTCGCATTATTGGTGGAGTTGGGCGTCCGGTGGGATGGTGATCGTGATCTCGGTGCCGAGCTGTGCTCCGGCGTCGAGGGCCAGGTCGTCGCCGCTCCAAAACCGGCCGGGGTCGTACCAATGCGGGTGCTTTCCGGCGGGCAGCAGGCCCATCGCCTCGTAGCTGATCGCCACCACTTCGGCGCAGTAGGCGGTTTCCAGACCGCCCGACGGGGAAGCGCTGGTGTGCTTGATCCCGGGGATCCGGCCGCGCAGCCAGCGGGCTGCCAGCCGCGCGGTGGACGGGAAGGGGGTGCCGTCCAGCCGGGCGATGGTGCGCAGCAGCGCGTCTTCCATCTCCCTGCTCACCTGGTGGTTGAGCTGGCGCAGCCAGGCCTTCTGGCCGTATCTGTTCGCCCACACCAGCACGGCGTCGCGCAGGTCGTGCAGTTGCACGCCGCGCTGGTGGGTGCCGGTCCACAGGTCCGTGAGCGAGCGGCCCAACTCGGCGTGCCACATCAGCGGCGGCAGGTCCTCGATCACCACCGACATGCCGACGTGGTTGATCGGGCTGTTGGTGCTCACCTGAATCGCCCGGTCGGCCGCGCTGCGCCCGCGGAACAGCCAAATGTCGCCGGTGCGGGTCAGGTGGACGGCCTCGTCGAGGCTGAGTTGGGTGACCGCCATCGCAGTAGGGTAGGCCGATGCGGTGGTGGAAGGTGCTCGGACTCGCGGCCTTCGTCGGGGTCGCGGCTAGCGGCGCGGTGATCGCCAGGGCGGAGCGCCGCCGCCGCGCCTACACCCCAGAGGAGATCAAACAACGCCTGCACGCCAGGGTCGCCGAAGCCGGTCAGCTTTGATATCCAGCTGTCAATGAATTGTCCATAAATGGTTACTCCCGTAGATAGCGCCGATCGCCTGGCCCGCCGAGAATGCCTTTGATTTGTTGCGCATCGGTGCATTCGTTGGTAATCCGTCAACACCAGGTTTGATGATCTCGTCCTGTGGCAACCAGCCTTCAGAGGATGCTTTTGGGTGATCACGCCAGGGGCAACGCACGTGGTGCCATAAGTGGTTGTGCGTCCATTTATTCGGAAAGGCACGGTAATGTTGACACCGGTCTGGGAGATCGAACCCGGTACCGAAAGGCCGCTGCTCGTACACGTGAACGCGACGGCGACCGGCGGGGGAGTCTCCGAGCTGCTGCGCGGACTCGCGCGTCATCAACGCGCGGCCTGGGCCGTGATCGCCGGAACCGCTGACTTCTACGCGGTGACCAAGTACTTGCATCACCTGCTGCATGGACGGGCCGACCCCGCCCTGCTCGACGATCTGGCGCTGCTGCGGACCTACCGAGCCACGCTCGCGCCGCAGGCCGAGTGGTTCGCGCGGCGCTTGACACCGGGTGATGTTGTCGTCCTGCACGACCCGCAGACGCTCGGTCTGGCGCCGGGTATCAAGGCCGCCGGCGCGCGGGTGGTGTGGCACTGCCACATCGGCGCGGTCGTCGCGCCCGAACGCGGCCCCGGCGCGGTGTGGCGGGCGTTCGATGTCGAGCTCGCCGCCCTGGACGCCGTGGTCACCACGCTGCCCGAGTTCGCTCCGCCGAACGTGCGCGACCTGTTCGTGGTCCCGCCCGCGATCGACCCGGCGGCGCCGAAGAATCGGGAGCTCACGCCCGACGAAGTCGCCACGGTGCTGGCCGAGATCGGCCTCACCACCGACCGCGTCTCGTCCGGCGTGACCATCACGCAGCAAAAGCCGTTGCCGCACACCGCACGCGTTGTGCTCCAGGTGTCGCGGTGGGACCGGCTCAAGGACATGCCCGGCGTGGTGCGCTGCGTCGTCGGCCTCCCGGACGACGTGCACCTCGTGCTCGCGGGGACCGACCCCACGGAGATCCCCGACGACCCGGAAGGGCTCGCCGTCCTCGCGGAGGTGGGCGACGTGCTCACCGGACTGTCCGAAGTGGACAGAGCGCGGGTGCACCTGGTGAACATCTCGCTGAAACAACCGGATTACAACGCGCTCGTGGTGAACGCGTTGCAGCGCAGGGCCGACGTGGTCCTGCAGAAGAGTCTTCAGGAGGGCTTCGGGCTCACCGTGGCCGAGGCGATGGTCAAGGGCCGCGCGGTGATCGCGTCCGAGGTCGGCGGTTTGCGCCTCCAGATCATGGACGGTCACAACGGCCTGCTCGTCGACCCCGTTGACCTCGACGCCGTACGCGCCGCGCTCGCCAGACTGCTCGACGATCCCGTGCTGCGCCAGGAACTCGGCGAGCGCGCCCGAACCAGTGCGCTGGAGCGGTACACGATGCGACGACTCGTCGAGGACTACCGGAAGGTGCTCGGGTGACCTGAGGGGAAATGCTGTGGTGATAACGGTTCTGGACATCGGTGGCACACATGTGCGCTGGGCGCCGTGGTCACCGGAGCAGGGGCTCGGTGAGGTCCGGCGGGTGCCGTCACCGAGTTTCTCCCGCTGCGCCCATGCGTCCGTCGACGAGTTACAGGCCATGCTGGTGCGGGCGATAGCCGACGCGGTGCCACCCGGTGGCGTCGCGGGCGTGTCGTTCGGTGCGGCACTCGACCACCGGACCGGCACGGTCTACGCGTCCGCCCCGCTGTGGGGAGCGCACGCCCGGCCGTTCAACCTGCTCACGGCGCTCCGTGCGGCCCGGCCGGACGTGCGCTGGCATGTCGTCAACGACGTCACCGCCGCGCTGCTCCACCTGGCGAGCACCCCTTGCGCCCGGGACCTGCGCAAGATCCTGCTCGCGACGATCAGCACCGGCATCGCCTGCCGCACGATCGACCAGCGCACCGGAGAGATCCCCGTCGACTGCTGCGGGCTGCAGGGCGAGATCGGCCATCTGCCGGCGACCGTGACGATCGACGGCGTGCCGGTGGAACTGTGCTGCGACTGCGGACAGCCATGGCACGTGGCCGCGTTCTCCTCGGGGCCCGGTATCCGGCGGCTCGGCGAGGTCCTCCGGCAACGACGCGGCGGCTACTGGGAATCCTCGGCCCTCGGCCTCCGCATGGCGCGTGGCGAGGCGTTCGAGCCGGCGCTGGCGGCGGCGCTGGACTCCGGCGACGCGCTGGCCGCCGAGCTGCTCGACGCCGCGACGAAGCCGGTCGCCGACGTCATGCGCACCGCGCTGTGCCTCGACCCGGAGATCGACCTCGTCGCATTCACCGGCGGCGTCGTAGTGGGCCTCGGCGAGCACTACCGCGCCGCGCTGCTCGCCCACCTGATCCGTGAGGGTCTGTATCTCACCAGCGAGCGCGAGCCCGGCTGGGTGCGGGACCGGGTGGTCGTGTCCGAGGCGAACGGGCTCGTCGGGGCCGGGTTCGCCGCGCTGGCCGGGGAGGCGGCATGAATCGCAGACACCGTGCGATCACTCGCGCGGACGGTACGCTGTCCGTCGCGCTGCGTCCGACCATCGCGCCAGGGCCGGGTGAGCTGAGTGTCGCGACCGTGTACGCGGGACTGTGCGGTACGGACATCCAGATCCTGCGCGGGCTGCGCGACGACCCGGCGCCGGTGATCGGACATGAGGGTGTCGCGAGGGTGGTGGCCGTCGGTGCTGGCGTGCCGGAGGAGTTGACGCCGGGCACGCTCGTCGCGGTCAACCCGACACATCCCACCGATCCTCGTGTCCTGCTGGGACACAACGTGGACGGTTTGCTGCAGGAGCGCACACTGCTGCCCACGACGGCGGTGACCGGCGGCATGGTGCTCCCGCTGCCGGAGACCACCGACGTCACGTTGGCGCCGCTGTTGGAGCCACTGGCCGTGGTCCGCTACGCACTCGGCGAGCTGAGCGCGTTCACCCCGGCGACTTTGCTCGTCGTCGGCGACGGGACGGTCGGGCACCTCGCCGTGCGGGCCGCCCGGCGCTGGCTCGGCGAGGATGTGCGAGCGGCGCTGGTGCACCACACGGAGCAGGGCCGGGCGTTCAGCGAGGCGAGCTCGTGCCCCGCCGACCTGATGCTGGACGGGCTGTCCGGGGTAGTACTGGACGGGCCGGTCGCCGCGTTGCTGGCCACGCCGCGCGACGCGACGGTGGCGGCACTGGAGTCGGCGCTCGCGGCCGGGGCGGAGGTTGTCGACATCGTCGGAGGACTGCCGTCCGGTGCCGCGACGCCACTGCTGCCCGATGTCGACCTGACCGCCGTGCGCGCGGCGAACCGCGGCGGACTGCCCGATCCGGCACGGATCGCGACGGCCGGACGGGTCCGGCTGTTCGGCCACCGCGGGGTTGCGAACGGGCACCTGCTGGAGTCCGCGGCCGAGCTGGCCCGCGACGCTGGCCGCTACCGCGACCTGATGACCCATGAGACCGACCTTGACGGCGCGGCGCGCGTGATGCGGGCACTGGCCTGCTCGGGCGAGCGCACCGTCGACGGCCGACGGCTGATCAAGCTCTCGGTCCGGATTACGAAGGACAACTGATGGCATTGCTGACCGGACGGCGCATGATCGTGGTGGGCGGCTCGACCGGGATCGGGCGCGGCATCGCCGACGCCTGGGCGGCCGTGGGCGCGGAGGTGGTGGTATGCAGCCGCAATCAGCCCGCCGATGCCGCGCACCTGGGGTGGGAACGGATCGACCTCACCGAGCCCGATAACGCTCGTAAACGGCTGGCCGAACTGGGCGCCGGCCAGGTGGACGCCGCGTGCTTCTCCTCCGTCTACTACGGAGAAAGGCGTGCCAGCTTCAGCGATGTGTCCGAAGTGGAATGGCGTCGTCAGCTGGCCGTCAACCTGACCGGGCTCTGGCTCACCCTGCAGGCCCTGCTGCCGTCGCTGCGAGAGGCTGGACCAGGGCTCTTCGTCGGCGTCTCCTCGGAGGTCGCGTTCAATGCCGGGCCGGGCAGGTCGGGCTACGCCGCGTCGAAGGCAGCGGCGAAGGCGCTGTTGGACTCGGTGGCGCAGGAGGAAGACGGCGTCCGTGTGGTGCAGGTGCTGCCCGCCGGCATGGTGGACAGTCCGGGCATCCGCAGGCGCAGGCCGGAAGGCTTCGACTACAGCTCCTACATGAAACCGTCCTGCTTTGGCCGGGTGGCGGCCGAGCTGGCGGCGACCGCGGGGGAGAGCCATCACGGCGGCAGCCTCGTGGTCGACGGCAACGGCGACTGGTGGTCGGCCGACGACGAGTTGCCTGTTTCGCAGAGCCGGGTGCCGACATGAGCTGCCTCGTCGGTCTCACCGAGTGGCGGCTGCCGGTGTCCGGAATCGAGGCCGTGCGGCTGGCTGCTTCCGTTGGAGCGGAAGGTGTGCAGCTCGACTTCGGTGGTCAGGGGCGCGGCGAGCTGATCGACGCGCCTGGCCGGACCGACGCGCTGCTGGCCGAGGCGCAGGCCTGCGGTGTGCGGTTGCTTGCCTTGGCGGGCAACCACTTCAACGACGTCGGCCTGACTTCCGAGCCTGGGATCGTGCGGCCGTTGCTGGAGCGGTTGCTGGACGCGGCGGTGGCGCTGGGCATGCCGCTGGCGTTCGTGCCGAGCTTTCGGCGCAGCGCGATCGACGGGCCGGTCGCGTTCGCCCGTACCGCCGAGGTGCTGCGCTGGGCCGCGGCCGAGGCAGCCGCGCGCGATCTGTTGCTGGCCAACGAGAACGTGCTCACCGGTGAGCAGGCCCGTGCGCTCGCCGATGAGGTCGGCTCGCCCTCCTTCCGGCTGCTGCTAGACGCGTTCAACCCGGTCGCGGCCGGTCTGCGCGCTGACGCGTTGGTCACGTCACTGGGTGAGCTGCTGGCCGATCAGGTTCATCTCAAAGACGGACCACCTGATGCCGGCGCGTCCCCGTTGCTCGGCGCGGGCGATGGCCGGCTCGAGGACACCGTGGATGCGCTGCGTGAGCACCGGGTGCCGGTGCACGCGTTCGTGCTGGAGAACGACTACCGCGACGGAGATCCCGCGCGGCTGGCCGCTGACCTCGCCTGGGCCCGACGGCGTGCGCGGCAGTTCACTCCGACAGAGGCAGAACGATGACAGAGACCCCATTGCTCACCACCGTCGCCGCGGCGGCGTTGCTGTTCGACATGGACGGCACGCTCGTCGACTCGACGGCGGTCGTTGAGCGCACCTGGCGCTCGTTTGCCAGCAGGCACCGCCTGGACGCCGAACGGATCCTCGCGGTCTCGCATGGACGCTGTACCGAGGAGACCGTCGCCGAGTTCGCGCCGGTCGGTGTCGACATCGACGCCGAGGCCCAGCGCCTGATCGCGCAGGAAGTCGCTGACACCGAAGGGATCGTCGCGGTTCCCGGTGCGACCGAGTTGCTTGCCTCGCTGCCGGAGCGCAGCTGGGCTCTGGTGACCTCGGCCGGGCGCGAGCTCGCCAAGGCCAGGATGGGCGCGACCGGACTGCCCGTGCCGTCCGTCGTGATCAGCGCGGACGAGGTGACGACCGGCAAGCCGAGCCCGGAGGGTTACCGGGCCGCCGCGGACCGGCTCGGGGTCGTGCCGGAGCAGACCATCGTCTTCGAGGACGCCGAAGCGGGCGTGCTCGCCGCGCGGACATCCGGCGCCCGCACCGTGGTGGTCGGCGCGTGTGCCGCACCCACCACCGAAGGACTCGATCGCGTCGTGGATCTGCGCGGCGTCCGGGTCGACTACGCAGCCAATCGGCTGCTGGTGTCGTACTGAACATTTGATCGGGGGATTGGGAAATGACTGAGAAAGACGGACTGCGCGTCGATCGGACAACGTCGTGGCGCGTTCGCACGCAGAAGGAGATCAGTTACGAGGTGCGGCTCCAGGACAACCTGTTTCGGGCCGACCGCAGCGACCTGCTGGACATCGGCTCGGACTGCCATGGCAAGCTGCGCCGGTTCGTTGTGATCGACAGCAACGTCCATCGGCTGCACGGCGAAACTATCCGCGCCTACTTCGAACATCACGACGTGGACTACGCGATGGTGGTGTTCAAGGCGGACGAGACGGTCAAGGACCTTGGCCATGTCACGAGGATCGTCGAGGAGCTCGACAGCTTCGGCATCGCGCGGCGGCAGGAGCCGGTGATTGTCATCGGCGGTGGTGTGCTGATGGACATCGTCGGCCTGGTCGCGAGCCTCTACCGGCGCGGCACGCCATTCCTGCGGGTGCCGACCACGCTCATCGGGCTCGTGGACGCCGGTGTCGGCGCCAAAACCGGTGTGAACTTCAACGGTCACAAGAACAGGCTGGGCACGTACGCGCCCGCCGCCCTCACCCTGCTGGACCGCTCGTTCTTGTCCACTGTGCAGCGCAGACACATCGGCAACGGGCTCGCGGAAATCCTGAAGATCGGCTTGATCAAGGACTTCGCGCTGTTCAAGCAGCTGGAGGAGCACGGCCCACTGCTGTTGGACGAGAAGTTCCAGGGTCGCACGCCGACCGGCGACGAGGCCGCGGTCGCGGTGCTGCACGCCGCCACCCACGGCATGCTGGAGGAACTGCAGCCTAACCTGTGGGAGGCCGACCTGGAGCGTTGTGTCGACTACGGGCACACCTTCAGCCCCACGGTGGAGATGCGTGCGCTGCCCGCATTGCTGCACGGTGAGGCGGTCTGCGTGGACATGGCGCTGACCACCGTCATGGCCTACCGTCGCGGGCTGCTCAGCGAGGACGAGCGGGATCGCGTCCTGGCGGTCATGTCCGCGCTGGAGCTGCCGAGCTGGCATCCCCTGCTCGACCCGGTGGTCCTGGTGAACGCGCTGGAGGACTGCGTGCGGCACCGCGACGGGGAGCAGCGGCTGCCGCTACCCGTCGGGATAGGGGACGTCACCTTCGTCAACGACGTCACCGAGAAGGAGCTCAAGGCTGCTATCGCCATGCAGAGCGCAATGGGTGACGGACGCGCCTTCGCCGCGTAATCGAGTCCAAAGTGGATGGAGAGGCGATGTCAGAGGAACTGCGGGCCGACGTCGTCGTGGTCGGCGGCGGCGCTGCCGGTTGCGTGCTGGCCGCCCGGCTCAGCGAGGACGACCGTTGCTCGGTGCTGTTGCTCGAGGCCGGGCCGGACTACGGGCCTTATCAGGAGAACCGGTGGCCGGCCGACCTGCTGGACTGCCGATCTCCCGCGCGCAGCCACGACTGGGACCCCGATGGGCCGCCGTACTGCTCGCGGGCCCGCGTGATCGGCGGTTCGTCGGTGAGCAACGCGTGCTGGACCACGGTCGGCGCTCCGGCTGACTACAACGCCTGGGCCGCATATTCCGGCGGTGTTTGGGATTACGCCACGCTCGCTCCGTACCTGGCCGATGCCATGCGCGAGCTGCGGGTGCGCGGCGTTCCGGAGCCTGACCGCGGTGCCTGGCACCGGGCGGTGCTGGCCGGGGCGACGCAACTCGGGCTGCCGTCGCTGGCCGACGTCAACGGCGACGACGCCAGGGAGGGCGCCGGGTGGGTGCCGCTCAACGCGGTGGGCCACACCCGCTGGAACGCCGCGTTCGCCTATCTCGACCCGGTCCGTGGCCGGCCGAACCTGCGGGTGGTGGCCGACGCGCTGGCCGTGCGACTGCCGCTGCGGGGTGAGCGTGCCGCCGGGGTGGAGATCGTGCGGGCCGGGCGGGCCGAAACGGTCGCGGCGGGCACGGTGGTGCTCGCCACGGGCACCTACGGCAATCCGCCACTGCTGATGCGCAGCGGAATCGGTCCAGAGCCGGTGCTGCGCGAGCTGGGCGCGCCAGTGGTGCTACGGCTGGCCGGGGTGGGGGAAAACCTGATCGACCACTCCAAGGTCCACTTCGCGCTGGCCCCGACCGGGGCACTCGTCATGCCGGATCACGACGTGTATGTGCCCCAGTCCGTGCTCA
>WUUC01019811.1_pt1 | contig 14986 bp, 15 predicted proteins | sample 6278441 | NCBI WGS metagenome assembly WUUC01 (sample SAMN13675441, study PRJNA597444) | soil metagenome | isolation source: soil | place: USA: Washington | collected 2017-10
TCGCCAACGTCGAGGGCGGCAACAAGGAACTCGAACGGCTGCGCAAGGAGAACGCCGAGCATCCCATCGAGGTCACCGGCAAGAAGCTGCGTGACCTGATGAGCTGGGTCGACCGCCCGATCACCGAAACGGCCTAACCGTTTGGCCGAAACTGTATTCCGGCAGAGAATGAACGCGAGTGAAGGCCTGCTGGAACACAGTTTCGGCGACTCAGGGCGCCAGCCGTCGTCTTCTAGCGTGCACTGCTCGCTGCGTTGGCGGCCGTGATCGAATTCGGCAGTTTCGACGCCGCTGCGGGCGGTTACACATGACGCCGTCGGCGGTCAGGCAGCGGATCAAGGTGCTGGAGCAGCGGGTGGGTTAAGTACTGGTGGTACGCGAAAAGCCCCGCAGGGCAACGTCAACTGGGACCCCGTTGCTGCGATTGGCCGCGCAGACGGCCATGTTGGAGTCTGAGGTGCTTGCCGAGAGCGGGGTGGCTCGGTGGATACGGAGCCCGAATCGCGGTCGCGGTCAACGCCGATTCAATGTCGACCTGGTTTTCCGAGGTTTTCAAGCAGTTGCCCGATGTGTTGTTCGACAACGGATCGAAGACCACTACCACCCTGCGCGACTATTGCGGCGAAGCGCGGTCATGGAGCGGTCACCACCGAGCGCACAGCAGTGCCCGGCCGCCGGGCACAGTCACTTGGCGTGATGCGCCATGTGCCGGTTGCCAGTCGGGCCTATGTCGAGCGATACCTGATCGAGGCCTCACAACGGAAGCCGCCGCAACGGCCCGATCGCTTGCGTGGAACCGTGACGATGCCGTCCAGGACATGTTGTTGCGCAAAGCTTTCCGCCGAGCTTTCTCAAGACCCGTCCATTATGTGCCAACCGCGGAGGGGTTCGCCGCCGCGGTGCGCGCGGGACTCGGTTGGGCATGTATCCCGAGCAGCAGTTGGCCGCTCCCGCGCTGGCCGATGGCTCCTTCAGCCGGATCTCTGATGCGCACCTCGATGTGCAGCTGTATTGGCGGTGCTGGAAGTTGGACAGCCCTATGGTCAAAATTCTCGCCCAGGCGGTGCGGTCAACCGCCGCAAGTTTGCGTCGGCACCGAAAATGGCCAAGCCTGCATCGGTTTGCCGAAACAATTCGAAGACGATCTCGACACCGCCATCGGCCAGACTGCGGCCGCCGCCTCGTCGCGTCCGATGCGTGGCGCCGGCTGCAACTTCGTGCCGGACGTCACCCCCCGGCTAGCGCCTCACTGACCGTCCACGGCAGGGGCCGCGGCGGCATCTCGAAATCGACCACCCAGGAGTCCGGGTGCTTGGCTTGCGGAGCCGCCGCGAACGACAGATGAGTGTGCAGGATCTTCCACTTGCCGTCGATCTTCTGCACGACGTCGGTCTGGCGCGTCTTCCAGAAGAAGTGTTTTCCGTCGTCCAACAAGCGTGACCGGATGGGACATCTGCTGGACCTCAAGGAGATCACCGCATGACCGAAGAAGTGTCCCACGAACATCTGTCCAAGATCGCCGATGTGCAGCAATACAACGACCGCGCAATCACAGAGTTCAGACGGAATGGCGGCATTGTCGGTGGTGACCTCGCTGGTCAAACCGCGTTGCTACTCACCACGATTGGTGCCCGAACCGGACAAGCACGTACGCTTCTGCGACACTCAAGCGGGTTCACCTCGAACTCGGCGGCAAGGCCCCGGTGATTGTGTTCGATGACGCCGACCTGGCTGCCGCGGCGAGCGCGCTGCGCGCCGCCGGGTATTGGAACTCCGGGCAGGAATGCGGTGCCGGTTGCCGGGTGCTGGTCCACGAATCGGTTGCCGGGGAGTTCACCGATCACCTTGTCGCCGAGGTCGGCTCGCTGATCGTGGGCGAACCCGGCGCCGGTGACGACGTCGAAATCGGACCGCTCATGTCCAAGGCGCATTTCGACCGCGTCTGCGGCTTCCTCGACCGCGCCCGCGCCGAGGGTGTCCGCGCGGTGCTCGGCGGATCGGCGGTGCCCGGACCCGGATACTTCGTCGCACCGACGGTACTCACCGACGTGCCCGCCGGCGCCGAGTGTGCCCGAGAGGAGATCTTCGGTCCCGTCGTCACCATCGAAACCTTCACCGACGAGACCGAAGCCATCGAGCGCGCCAACGCTGTCCCTTACGGCCTGGCCGCATCGATGTGGACCGAGAATGCCCGGCGCGGCCACGACGTCCCGGCGAGACTTGACTTCGGCACCGTATGGGTCAACGCCCACCTGGTGCTGGCCAGCGAAGTGCCGTGGGGCGGGTTCAAGGGTTCCGGATATGGACGCGACCTATCCATCTACGCCCTCGATGACTACTCCCGCACCAAGCACGTCATGCACAACCACACCCGTTGACCACCTGCCTGCCGGCTCTCATCGGATGTGCTTCGACGGAAGCGTTTCTGACAGGACCGGCTCGCGAGGGCTGCGGTCACTAGCTCTGATCCCCGCCATGATGATTTCTTTCAACAGTGTTGAGTGAGGTGACTTTCCTGAATGGGGACTGTCAAGAACAATGAACGTAAGTTCAAGCTCGGCATGCACTCGTACACCCTCCATCTGAACGGATGTGGTGAAAGTTGGGGATTTGAACAGGATTTCGCCTTCGAGAAAACGATCGATCTGCAAGAGATGATGGATCTCGCGGTGGAGTGGGGATTGGATGTCCTGCACATAACGTTGGTCGACCTCGACAACGATGTCAGCGCCGAGCGTCTTGCTGAGGTCAAAGAGGCCGCCCGTAGCTATGGTCTCGAGCTCGAGTTGAATGTCTCGATCGATGCGCCGTGTGATCCGCGCGTGAATGGTTCAGTCGAGCAGGCGTTGAACATCGGTCACGCTATCGGTGCGCAGCTGGTGAAGTTCAGCTTGGATATCAAGCGCCCCAGGCCGATTTACGGCTCCTGCATGCATCCCGACGTGGTTGTCCAGCTCACGGATCGCCTCCACGAGTTTGAGAAGCACATTCCGCTCATCGAGAAGTACGGTATGAAAATCGCTCTCGAGAACCATTGCGATATGTTCGCCGACGAGGTCATCTGGCTCGTCGAGCGGTTGCATCACCCGCTGATCGGCGCCTGTCTCGATACCATGAACTCACTCGTGCTGATGGAGGGCATCGAGGAATGTGTGAAGAAGATGGCCCCCTACGCTTACTGCTGCCACTTCTGCGACATCAAGATCGTGGTTGACGCGGACGGTACCCATTCGATTGGTACGGCGATCGGGCAGGGCGATATCGACTGCGTGAAGATCATGCAAGAGTTGAGCGCCAACGCACCCGAGGCCCTGGACACGATCGTCTTCGAGATCGAGATGCCGTTGAACGGCGGCTCCATTGAGGAGGGGCGCGAACTCGAACTGCAGGCCGCAAAGGAGAGCATCGACTACATGCGGAACGTGCTCAATCTCGGCCTGAAGCAATAGGCCGGCCCTGCCAGCTCACGAACGAGTGAACGCGCTGCCCCTGATGTACGGCCTGATGGCGGCGCTTGTTGATCGGACCAAAGGCGTTGTACCACAGCGACGATCCGATGCCGTTGAGCCATCGACAGATCGTCGAATGTGGACTGGTCGAATGCACCGACGCCGCAAATCCGCGGGCGTTTTGCTCAGCGAACGTAATCCGCGCCGGTGATGTCGATAGTTGACCCAGTAGCGTGGCGGGCTCGTCCCGACGCAAGGAAGGCGATCGTTTCCGCCACATCCTCGGGTGGGGTGATCTCGCCTAGCGGCAACCCGGCGACCGCCTCCGCAGTGAGGGCATCGTCGGCGAGTTCGGTGGCGACCCATCCCGGTGCAACGGCATACGCGAGGATCCCGTCGCCGGCGTAACCGCGAGCCAGGCCACGGGTGAGCGCCAGGATCGCGCCTTTGGCGGCGCCGTATGCCAAATGCTCAGCGTCATCACCGCGGTGCGATGACCGACTGGCGACATTGACGACTGCGCCGCCCCCGTGCTGGCGGAAGTGCAGGACGGCCAGCCGAATCAAATCCGCAGGAGCGGTCAGGTTCAGCGCCAGATTGCGCCCCCACCCCTGACTCCACCCCGCCTCGTCGTCGATCGGCGAGGGAATCCAGGCGCCGGCGTTGTTAACCAGCACATCGATACGGCCGACAGCGTCGAGAGACGCCTCCCAAACACGCTGTGTTTCAGAAGGATTCGTGAGGTCACCCTGCACGAGGTGCACTCGCTCGCCGCCCAGCCGCTCAGCAAGCACCTTAGCCGCCTCGGTGTTGGAGCCGTAGTGGACGATAACAGTGCCGCCGTCGCGGTGCACGGCACGGGCGGTAGCCGCACCGATCCCGCGGGATGCCCCGGTGACCAGGACACTCTTCTCACGCAACGGCCCGTGGGTGAACGAGGGCTGCAGTGGCGTCATGAGACCGCTTGTGCTCCGGTGATTTCCACCGCGGCACCGCAGATGAAAGGCGCCTCGTCGGATGCAAGGAACGCCACCAGCGCCGCCACCTCCTCAGGGCGTCCAATTCGGCCGAACGGCACCTTCTTATCGAGATCGGCGACCGTCATGCCCTTACGTGCCAGCCCGGATTCCAGCATGGGCGTGTGGATCTCGCCCGGGCACACCGCGTTGACGCGAATGTTGTGTGGCGCGTAATCACGCGCCAGATTCTGGGTGAAGGCGACCACGGCCGCTTTGGAGACGTTGTAGGCGACATGGGCGGGTGCGGGATATAGCCCCCATTGCGACGCGGTATTAACGATCGCACCACCTCCGGCGCCGATCATGTGTGGCAGCACCGCACGGCACAGGTGAAACATGGCGTCGAGATTGACCGCAAACGTCGTCGACCAATCATCCTCGGTGATGGACAACAGATCCCCGCGACGGTTGATTCCAGCGTTGTTGACCAGAACGTCGATCCGGGAGTGTTGGGTGGCAACTCTCTCAGCAGTGGTTCGACACGCGTCGGCGTCGGTGACGTCGAAGATAATCGGTTGCGCCCGCAGACCCGCACCTGTCAGCGAGTCGGCAACCTCGTTGGCAGCGGCCTCGTCGGCGTCACAGACGATGACTTGGGCATCCTCGGCGGCGAACCTCCGACTGATCGCGGCGCCGATCCCGCCGCCGGCGCCGGTGACGACGACAACGGAATCGGTAAACCTGCGAACAGGCACTTCTAACGCGGCCGGAGCGGTATCGCCGACGAATTCCATCACCAAGAGCTCTCCATCGGTGTAGGGGGGCGCGTAGCGCGGTCAGAAACGCACAGCCTCGACGAACTTCCTGAGCTGCTCGTTGTCGGACTGGGTGAATGCGATTTCCGGAGTGGCATTCACGGCGATCTCGCCGTCCTGGAAAAACACCACCCGGTCAGCGGCTTTCGACGCGAACGACATGTCGTGGGTGACCAGCGCGATCGCGATGCCCTCCTCGGCCTTCAGGCGGCGCAGCACCTCGAGCACCTCGGCGGCCACCGGTGGATCAAGCGCGGACGTGATCTCGTCACACAGCAGCAACCGGGGCTTCATCATCAAGGCGCGCGCAATGGCGACACGTTGGCGCTCGCCACCGGAGAGCTGCGTACACCTACTGACGATGTGTTGTTTCATGCCGACCTCCTGCAGGGCGACCTCAGCGCGGGCGCGGGCCTCGTCCTTATTGAGTCCGAGCCGTTTACGTGGAGCCAGCGTGAGGTTGTCCAAAACATTCATGTGCGGCCACAGCGTGTAGGTCTGGAACACCATTCCGACGTGAAAGCTCTTGTCGGCCCACGCTTCTGTGCGCTGCTGGCTCTCGAACACCCGGGCGCCGTCGAAGTCGATCGTGCCCTCGTCGGGATCGGTGAGCCCGGCAAGCGCGCGCAACATCGTGCTCTTACCGGAGCCTGACTTGCCGATGATTACCGTGATGTCGCCGGCATGCATGTCGAAGTCGACGTTCTTCAAGATCTGCCGGCCGTGGAAGCTCTTCTGCAGACCACGGGCGGAGACCAGGACATCGCCTACGGCGCGAACCGGTGCGGAGATTTCGCTTGTGCTAGTCATTGGGCCACCTTGGTTGTGGGTCGAATGAGCCTGGGGCAGTAGCCGATCCGCTTTCATGCTGGGACCATCCGGCGTCCTGGCATCATTCGACTGAGCAGGCTCGGGCTTGGTGGTGCCCCGGTGGCGGCGCTCTGTTGCATGCGGCGTTCGAGGCTACTGGTGATCAGCGAGGCCGGGAAAGCAATGGCGAAGTACATCAATGCGGCCAGCGTGAAGACCTCCAAAGCGCGATAAGACTCGCTGGAGATGGTGTTGGCGACGAACATGAGATCCGAGACGGCGATGGTCGACACCAACGCGGTGTCTTTGAAGATCGAGATGTTGAGCGACAGAATGACCGGCAGCTGTTGGCGCAGCGCTTGAGGCACGATGATGTAGCGCAACTGCTGTAACCGGGTTAGCCGCAGCATTTGGCCGGCCTCGATCTGCTCGACCGGTACGGCCTGAAATCCGCTTCGGTAGGCCTCGGCCATGAACGCAGTAAGGTTGGCCGACAGCGCGATGACGGCCGAGGTGAAGCCGCTCAGCGTCAGACCTGTCAACGTGGGCAGGGCGTAAAAAATCCAGAACAACTGCACCAGCATGGGCGTGCACCGGAAAGTCTCGATGTAGGCCTGCGCCGCCCAGCGCACCAATTCGATGGTCGACATGCGGGCCACGGCAACCGGCACTGCGAGCACCATGCTGATCACGATGGTGATGGCGGTCAGTTCCATCGTGGTGACAAGGCCGCGCAGCAACAATGGCAGCGCGTTGGCCATCAGACCCCAGTCGATGTTGTATCCGTTCATCGTCAGCCGCCTCAGTTCCTAGCCGCGTTTGAGTTCTTCTCCAGATCGCCCAGATTGTCGATCTCGAGATAGTTGACCGCTTCGTAGGCGCGGGTGAGCTCACCGCTCTGCCGCGCGCGTTGGATCGCGATGTTGACGGCCTGCAGCGACCGCGCGTCGGCGCTGGCCGGGACGCCGTAGTTCGCCGAGGCCTCATAGATGGGTGGGTCGGGGATCACGATCTTCACGGTCGGATCGGCCTGGGCTTGCGACTCCGCCGTGGGCAGGTCGGCGAACTCGGCGATCACCCGTCCGGCTTTCATCGCAGCCAGTGCGTTGGAGTAATTGTCGAAGCCCATGGTGGGAATCTTCGAATCCGTCAACGCCTTTTCCGGCGCGGTACCCTGCGGGGTGCCCACCGGCCCTCCGTCGGCTCTGATCTGATCGGATGTGTTGAACGGTGAGTCGGCCTTCACGACAAAGACGGCTTGGTATTCGTAGACCGCATCGGTGAACTGGATAGACAGCGCGCGTTCAACAGTGGCGTCGAGGTTGGCGGCGAAGTCGTAGCGGTCGGCCTGGAGCCCGGCGACGATGTTCTTCCACTCGGCGGGAACGGCCGTCAATTTGACGTCCATCTCCTCGGCCAGCGCCTGCAACGGAACCAGATTCGGGCCGCCCAGCGTCCCGTTTGCTTCCTGCACGGTCATGGGGGGCGCGATGGCCACGCCGACGCGGAGCTCGCCGCGGTCTTTGATCGACTCGAGGAACGCACCGTTATCGGCACCGCCTCCTCCGCCGCCCGACCCGCCCCGGAGGCCGGCGCCGAAGTATCCCCCGCCAGCGGCGACCACGAATAGTCCCACTACTGCCAGAAACTTCTTGGTGCTGTTCTGCATCGAATGCTCTCTTCACGCGGGGGAAATGGCGTCCGACGGGCGGACGTCCCGACTGTTATGGACAGTGGAAGCGGCGGGGAGGCCCCAGGGCTTCCAGTGGTGAAGATTGTCATACAATATGACGCAGATCGCAATGTTTTCCTCCAAATTGGCTTGACTTTTCTCCGGCGGGCCCGTGTTGTTGCGCGCTGTTGTCCGTTGCCCCAGGTCGTGCGGAGATTGTCATCGCCGCCGCCCGTCGTGTACTGGGCCGCCGGTCTGAGCCGGTGGCCGATCAGATATCCGACCGCCACTGCTCGGGGCGAAGTCTGTGATGCAACGCGAACAACCGGCGCGTCGACCCCAGTAGTCGCCGCGCCGGCTGCCGTTCGGAACTCAGGCGATCGCTGCCGCGGCTCGCTCTTCTTGTTCTTCTTCCTCCATCCGGATCTGTTGCCGGACAAGGTTGATCGCCCTTGGCTCGCCCGCTGACCCGGCCCGAATCAGCATGGTGCTCGAACGCGCTGCCCAGGCACTTGTCATCCACCGCATGGCAGAACGGGGGCGCTCCGACATGGAGCACCAGGCCCAGGCCGGTCTCGTCGACGATGTGCTCCAGCTCCGCATCCGCACCGAGGACGAGGTAGCCGCCAGAGCCTTCGCCCTCGGGCTCGCTGCGGCCACGCGCTACGTGCCCGCAACATTCCGTGCCCGTGAATGGCTGACCGACGGCGATCCCGTTGCGGTGCAACGCCGCAACACCTGGCTACTCGACCTGGTCGCCCGCGCGGTCAAGGCCCAGGGGCGCACGGGATTGTTCTCAGTGCGCGGCGCCGGGGAGGTCGGCATGGTCCTTTCCCTCAACCCGGCCCGCTCTAGCAGGGCGGAATCCGAGCAGGCAGCACTTGATGCGCTCGCTGATGCGATGCACCGGGATGGATTGCGCGCCGGCGGGGCCCCCGAACTCGTCCTGGGTGTCGCCGAGGCGTCGAAGGGACTGCTCGATGCCATCCAGCGCATCGGCGAATCGGCTCACATCGCCGAGGTGGCTGCGGGCATGCCCGCCAGCGACCGAATTGTGTTCAGGGTCCCCGACATCCGGCTGCGCGGTTTATTGACCCTCCTGGGAGGTGACCCGCGGGTGCAGAGATTCGCAGAGTCAGAGCTTCGCGCCCTGATCCTGCACGACATCGGGTCTGGCGATAACTGCATGGAGATCCTGCGGGGCTACCTGGAGGTGGCGCACCACAAGTCGGCACTGGCCGAGCGATTCCACCTGAGCCGGCCGGCGCTCTACGCCAAACTCGCCCGCATCGAGCGCATCCTCGGTGTGGAGCTATCCGATGGTGAGTCCGCGACCTCCCTGCATGTCGCCATGATGGTCCTGGACCGCCGAGGGGGTAAATTGTCAGGCAATGTGCGTTAGGTGCGCACTTCGTGGACCGCTAGCGGAAGGTCTCCTCGTGACTGTTGACTCTGCCGACCAGGACGCCGTGGGCGTGCCGACCTTGATGCCGGCCGCCAGCGTGTCCCGACGCGACGCCGTCATCCGCCAGATCAAGCGCGGCATCGTGCTCGGCACACTGAAACCGGGGGAGAAGCTCACCGAGTCGTACCTGAGCTCGGCGCTCGGCGTCAGCCGTCCGACCGTCCGGGAGGCGCTCAACCAGGTCGCGCAGGAAGGACTGCTGATTCAGGAGCCTTACCGGGGGCTGCGTGTCGCCGACCTGGACACCACAACGGTTCTCCACATGGCCGACGTTCGCGTTGCGCTGGACATGCAGGCCGCCGAAGCGATCCTCGCAGACCAGACCGGTCGACGGATGAAGAAGCTGATCGCGGCCTGGGCGGCCTACGAGCGGGACGCGTTTGCCGACGACGAGCTGGTGCTGCACGAATCGCACCTGGCTTTCCATCGCGGTATCTGGGCGGCCTCGGAGAACTCCTTTCTGATGCGGCTGTGGCCGGTGACCGAGGCGCATATCACCATCGCGCTCGCCTACGACCAGGCCACCCGGCACGATCCCCAACGCGCGTACGACGTCCACCTCATGCTGATCGACGCCATCAAAACCGGTGATCTGGAACGGATTCGGGAGGCGTTCGTGGCGCACACGGTCGACAGCGCCCGTGAGCTCGTCGCGATCATGACCGGTGAAGCGGCAGAGGAGCACGCCGACTGAACGTGTGGCCGCTGTTGACCACCCAGCCCTCCACATGGCGTAGATTGTCAGACAAAATGCGCTTGCATTCAGGTTTCGATGCGAGAGTGAGGATCTGACGGTGCTTCCTCGGCAAACCATCAACGCGGTCGATGTCCACGCGGCCGGGGAACCTGGCCGGGTCCTGATCGCCAGCCACCTGCACGTCAAGGGCGCCACTATGGCCGACCGTTTGCAGTACTGCCGGGAGAACCTCGAAGGTCTGAGGCTGTTGCTCCTGCACGAACCCCGCGGGTATCCCGGGTTGTGCGCCGTGCTGGTACTGCCGCCCGTGCACCCGGACAGCGATTTCGGCATCGTCGTCCTCGAGCAGGGCGGTTTTCGGCCGATGTCGGGCAGTAATTTGATCTGTGCGGTGACCGCGGTCCTGGAGACGCAGGCCGTTCCCGCCACCGAACCCGTAACCCACCTGCGGGTCGACACCGCTGTAGGCGTCGTCGAGGTCCGTGCCGACATCGAGGGAGGAAGGGTCGTTCGGGTCACCTTCGACAATGTCCCGGCCTTCGCCGTGGTCATCGACCGTCCGCTCGAACTGCCGGAGTACGGCACCGTGCCGGTGGACGTCGTCTTCGGCGGCCAGTACTTTGTCCAGGCTCGCGCTGCCGACCTGGGCATCGACCTGGTTCCGGAGTCGGCTCGTCAACTCACGCGTGCCGGGGCGGTGCTCCGCACCGTCGCGCAGCAGACCTTCCCGGTGCAGCATCCTCTCAATCCGGATATCAACCACGTTGCGCTGACGATGATCCACGGCCCGTCGCCGACGCCGGGAGTATCGGGCCGCAACACGGTCGTGTTGCCGAGCGGCACGGTTGACCTCGACGATCCGTCGACCTGGACCGGCACCCTGGATCGTTCGCCGTGTGGCACCGGGACGTGCGGACGCATGGCGGCTTTGCATGTGCGCGGTGACTTGGCGCTGGGTCAGCAGTTCGTCCACGAGAGTCTGCTGGGTACGACGTTTACGGGCACACTGCGCGGCGTCACCCGCGTCGGGGACCGCCCCGCGGTGCTGCCGTCGGTCAGCGGGCGCGGCTGGATCACCGGATTCCACCAGTTCGTGCTCGACGGCGACGATCCGTTCCCGCGGGGGTACACGATTGGCGACCTGTGGGGGCCGCAGACCGACCAGAGCCCTGCCGCACACGTCCGGTGAGCCGAATCACGTTGTATCGCTGAGCTTTTGCAGCAAGGAATTCGGCTGCCGGCAACACGGCTTTCCCCGGCTGCCTCTAAGGACACGCCACACCATTGACACGGTCTCGGTGAGGGCATACCGTGTGCATACGCAGATTGTCTGACAAACTGCACTTGGTCTTCGCGAGGGAGGTAGACCGCAATGCGTGTTGTGGTCGTCGGAGGTGGGGTCGTCGCCCTGGCCAGCGCGTACCGGTTGGCCAAAGCCGGCTGCGACGTCGTTGTGGTCGAGGCCCGCACCGTTGGCTCGGCGGCCTCACACGGGAATGCCGCCAAAATCGCTCGGGCCGAGTGCGGCCCCGTGCCCGCACCCGGAGTGCTGCTGCAGGGCCTGCGCTGGATGCTCAAGCCGGACAGCCCGTTGTATGTAAAGCCTTCTGTCGCGCCGGATTTCCTGAAGTTCATGCTCAAGATGGCGCTGCACTGCAACGAGCGCGATTTCCGTGCCGGGCTCGAGACGCACCTGCGAATGGCCGCCGACGCCAACGACCTTCTCGACGACTACACCCGCGACGGAATCGAATTCGAGATGCATCAGGCCGGGGTGCTGCTGGCGTTCGAATCCCGTGAGCGCTACGAGGAGTACTGCGCCTCGTTGCCCGTGTTCGAGAGCTTCGGGATGCAGCCGACCCACCTGAACCGCGATGGTGTCCAAGAGACCGAGCCGGCGCTCTCCGCACGAATCAGGCACGGCATCTTCTTCGCCGAGGATCGCCAGGTCGAACCGGACTCGTTGACTCGCGGATTGGTCAAGCGCTGCGAGGAACTCGGGGTCCAGATCCGCGAGAACACCCGGGTGAAGCGGTTCTTGACCGCTGACGGCACTTTCTACTCTGTCGTCACCGACTCGGGCGAAGCCATCAGCGGCGACACGTTGCTGCTGGCCGCCGGCGTGTGGAGCGGTCCGCTGTCCAAGGAACTCGGTGCGCCGATGCCGATCCGGCCCGGCAAGGGATACAGCGTCGACTACAGCCCCGCGCCGATCCAGCTCAAGACCTCCGTGACGCTGGAAGACGCGCGTGTCGCCGTCACCCCCCTCAACGGGATGCTGCGGCTGGCCGGAACCATGGAATTCGGCGGCTTCGAGGAGAGCGTCAACAAGACGCGGGTTGCGGCCATCCAGCGCGCCGCTGCCGAGAACTTCGACGGTTGGGACAACCCGCCTGGTGCCGCGGCGCCGTGGGCGGGCCTGCGACCGATGACGCCGGACGGCCTGCCGATCGTGGGCAAGCTCGGCGGTTTCGACAACGCGTTCATCGCTTCCGGGCACGGCATGCTCGGCCTGACGCTGGCTCCCGGGACAGCCGAACTCATTACGGCCGGAATCCTCGGACAGAGAACCCCTGACATCGCGCAAACCGTTTCCCCGCAGAGATTTTCGACGCGGCGCATGGCACGTGCACGCCGCTGACCCCCATCAGGCCCCAACCGGCCACACCGACAAGGAGATCTATGAGCACCCAGCAGTTCACTGGCATCCTCGCCGCCGTTGTCACTCCGTTCACCGCCGATGTGTCGGCGGTCGACGAAGCCGGCATCAAGCGCCAGGCCGAACACATTATCGACGGCGGCATCCACGGCCTCGTGCCTGGCGGTAGCACCGGTGAGTTCACCACGCTGACCACCGCGGAGCGCAAGCGGTCCGCTGAGCTCTACATCGAGGCCGCCGACGGCCGCGTGCCGGTCGTTGTCGGCACTGGTGCGCTGAGCACGGCCGAGACGGTCGAGCTCAGTAAGCACGCGAGCGACGCCGGTGCCGCCGCGTTGATGGTGGTGCCTCCGTTCTACGACGCGCCGTCCTGGGACGAGCTGCTCGCCCACTTCGGTGCTGTCTCCGACGCCATCGACGTGCCGATCATGTACTACAACATTCCGTCGGCGACCGGGGTGAAACTGACCCCCGAGCAGTTCGCGGAGCTGGCCCGCAAGACGCGGGTGACCTGCTTCAAGGACACCGGCGGCGACGCGGTGGCGTTCGGCGCGATCCAGCAGCATCACGCTGCGGACATCACTGCGCTCAACGGCTGGGACACCCTGACGTTCTCGGGTCTGGCATCCGGCGCCAAGGCTGGTGTGTGGGGCACCGCGAGCGTCATCCCCCGTCTGTGCGCCGACCTCTACGACGCCGTCGCCGTGCGCGGCGACCTGGCCGCCGGCCGTGAGCTGTGGACCAAGATCTACCCGATCTGCGAATTCCTCGAAGCGCACAACTACGCCTGCGGTATCAAGACCGGGGTCGAACTGGTCGGCCAGAGCGCGGGCCCGACGCGTCGTCCCGTGCTGCCGCTGGCGCGGGAGTACCGCGACGAATTCGCCCGCCTGCTGCGCGCTGCGGGCGTGACAGTCGTCGATCGCTAATCGCGTCACCACCGCCCCGGAGGAGCCATGACCGACCATCAGATGTTGCAATCCATCGCCGGGTCGCTGCGGCACGGCAGTTCGGACGACGTACTCTCCATCGTCGACCCGTCAACCGGCACCGAGCTGACGACCGGGTTGTCCGCGAACGCGTCCGATGTCGACGCCGCGGTCTCCTCGGCACGCGCGGCGTTCGCCGGTTGGTCGCGCACCACCCCAGCCGAGCGATCCGAGCTGCTGCTGCGGTGGGCCGACGAATTAAGCACTCGCAGCGAAGAATTCATCGCGCTGGAAAGCCGTAACGGCGGAAAGGCGATCAAGCTCGCGCGCGGATTCGACATCCCGGGCGTCATCGACAACGTGGCGTTCTTCGCGGCGATCGCCCGAAACCTCGAGGGCAAGGCCACCGGCGAGTACTCCGGCGACCACACCTCGTCGATCCGGCGTGAGCCGATCGGCGTGGTCGGGTCGATCGCACCGTGGAACTATCCGCTGCAGATGGCTGCGTGGAAGATCCTGCCGGCGATCGCCGCGGGCAACACGATCGTGCTCAAGCCGTCGGAGCTGACACCCCTGACGACCCTGTTGTTCGCCGAAACTGCTGTGACGGCAGGCATTCCCGCAGGGGTGATCAACGTCGTGACCGGCCCGGGCAGCACCGTCGGCCAGACTCTAGTTGAGCATCCCGATGTGAACATGGTGTCGTTCACCGGCTCGACCAGGGTGGGTCGCAGTGTGGCCGCTACGGCGGCCGGCAGCGTCAAGCGGGTGCATCTTGAGCTGGGCGGGAAGGCGCCGTTCGTCGTGTTCGACGACGCCGACGTCGAAGCGGCCGCGCGCGGTGCAGTCGCCGGCTCGCTGATCAACGCCGGGCAGGACTGCACCGCGGCCACGCGTGCCTACGTGCAGCGACCGCTGTACGACCAATTCGTCGAGCGCGTCGCCGAACTCATGAACGGCGTCCGTGTCGGCCCGACCGACGATCCATCAACCGATATGGGATCGCTGATCTCCATCGCACAGCGCGACAATGTCGCGGCGATGGTCGACCGTGCCCGCGATGCCGGGGCCAAGGTCGTATGTGGCGGCGGCGCCCCGTCGGATCAACCGGATGCGGGCGCCTACTACGAGCCGACGCTAATCGTCAACGCCGCGCAGGATTCCGAGATCGTGCAGAACGAGATCTTCGGCCCGGTGCTGGTGTGCCTGCCATTCGATACCGACGACGAAGGGCTCGCGCTGGCGAACGACACGCCGTACGGGCTGGCCGCTTCCGCCTGGTCCACCAACGTGTTTCGCGCCCAGCGCGCGAGCCGCGAGATCCAGGCCGGCTGTGTCTGGATCAACGACCACATCCCGATCATCAGCGAAATGCCCCACGGTGGGTACAAAGCCTCGGGCTTCGGCAAGGACATGTCGACCTACTCATTCGACGAGTACACCAACATCAAGCACGTGATGTCCGATATCACCTCTGCTGCGCACAAAGGCTGGCACGACCTGATCTTCACGGCCGGCTAACGCCGGCCGA
>WUUC01117893.1_pt1 | contig 14983 bp, 12 predicted proteins | sample 6278441 | NCBI WGS metagenome assembly WUUC01 (sample SAMN13675441, study PRJNA597444) | soil metagenome | isolation source: soil | place: USA: Washington | collected 2017-10
ACGCGCGAACGACAAGGGTGACTGTGTGCATGCCGCAGGCTAGCGGCGAGCGCGGCCGACGCCTACAGGGCTGGTGCTTGGATCTTTCTTGGACGATAAGCCTTTGATTGTGCTCGGCTTAGCGCAGTGTGTAGACGCTGACAGGACGACCGACTCGTGTCATCGCGCTTTGGAACCGCGGTTCGTTGGCCAGCGCACGAAACGCGGGCTGGACAGCTGCGAAAACGAGGGCGTCCGAATGACGGTTCGCGGCCAGTTGCAGGCGATCGAGCGCGGCGGTACGGTTGCCGTCTCGGAGCGCGTCGAGGATGGACCGCAGATACGCGTCTGGCATCGCAGGACTGGCGAGTGAGGGATTGTCAATCGCGGCAAGGCACGTCGCCGCCGGTACGAACTCCGGCATCAACGACGCTGCATGGGCGCACGCCCCGCGCGCTGATTTCATATCCCCTGCATAGAAGGCAGCCGCGCCGAAATACGTCGCCGCGCTCGGCGACCCCGGACGAAGCGTCATGGCACGGCGCGCGTGGCTCATCGCCTGATCGTGCCGGCCGAGCGCCGTCAAGTACCGCCCGTACCAGTGCTGCACACGGGGTGAGAGCGGAGCGAGTGCCTCGGCCTGTCGCAGGTGCTTTCCGGCGTCGATCCAGTTCCAGTCGAACATCAGAATCGCCGCGGCGTAGACCGCGTGCGCCTCGCCATTGCGCGCGTCGAAGTGAAGTGCCTTTGCCGCTGCCGCCTTCGCCGCCGCATACGCCGGCTGCGGCTCCTCAGCGCGATAGGCCGCGAGAATCAGCTGTGCGTCGGCGAGGCCGGCATAGGCTTCGGCAAAGTCGGGCTCGAGAGAGAGAGCTGCCCTGAAATGCCGAACTCGTTCCTGCAGGTCGCCCGGAGACGCATCCTCGAGGCCAGAGCGTCCCAGCTCGAGCTTCTTGAGAGCCTCTATATTCCTGCCCGCGCTGGCTGGTGATCGCGCGGCACCAGCCCTGGCCGCGAGCACCGCGAACAGAACGGCGACTCCTAAAACGCCAGCGATGCTGACGGCTGCGACTACCTCCCGAACGCGTGAGCGCTGCGGTCCGCGGTTCGCACCGGGCGGCCCGGAAATAGTCGGTAACGTTTCCGGCGGCGCCATCCCGGGACGGGTGGCAGCCGACGGTGTGGCTTCGATTGTGTGAACCGGTGCGACGAATCGATAGCCCCGGCGCGGCAGCGTTTCGATGAACCGCGGCGCTGTCGGCTTGTCGCCGAGCGCCGCGCGAATCTGGCTGATGCAGGCGTTCACCGCGGTGTCGAAGTTCACGAACGTGTCATCGGGCCAGAGTGCCCTTCGAATGTCCTCCCGCGTCACGAGTTCCCCCTGCCGGTCGGCCAGCAGCAGGAGCAGCTGAAAAGCCTGCGGCGTGAGGTGGAGCTTGCGCCCGGACCGCAGCGCCTCGCCGGACTGCCGATCGAGATCGAAGGCGCCGAACCGAAGAACTGGGGGCGCGGAGGGCTGCGTCATGGATGCCTGGTGAATTCTAGTGCACTAGCAGGTCACTTCCCCAGTAGTGGTCCGGCCGTCATCGAATGAACGCTACTGGACCAACGCGCACGCACTCGCGGCGGGCGCCTCAGAGGCTTTCATCGTGGTCAGGGTCGCGAGGATGCGTCCGCGCTCGTCCGCCGGCAGCTTCCGGTCGAGAATGCGCCGGCTGAACGGCTCCAGGAATCGTCCCTGCGCCGCGAGTGTCTCGCGATCGACGGCCGCGAAGGCGGCGCGGAGATCGCCGAGGCGCTGTGGTGTCGCAATTTCCAGCCGTCCCACGAATACGCGCTCGAGCGCAGCTGGCAGCGGCCGAATGGTCAGCGGCAGCGTGCGATCGACGAGCGGTTTTGGTACGACGTAGAAGAGGCGCGTCCCTTCCTCGAACCACGAGTCGCGCCACGTCTCGACCATGGCCTCGGCCTCCTGCCTGTACAGGCCTTCGGCGAGCAGAATGTCGATGAGGGCCGTGCGCACCGACGCGATGTCGCTGCCGAGCGTCAGGGATGGGATTGTGATCTGGCGACCCGGTAACCAGGTCACCCGAAAACCAATGCGCCCTCCGCGGTTTTCGAAGAGCATCAGCGCAGGAATCGAATCGAATCCGTCATTCACGAGGTCGATGCCGCGTTCCGGGTTGACGGTGGCGCGCAGCGGTAACTCGAAGCCTCCGACACCTCGATAGAACAGGAACCCTTCCCGTTGCGAGCCGACTTCCAGGGGGGCCGCGTCAGCCGTCCGGGCCGCGTAATAATGGTTTGGGCCGCTCTCGGATGGGAAATCCGGGGCCGCTCCTGGCATCACCCTGATCCCGTTCCATTCGAGCCGACTCATCGCCCACCGGGCACTATCGCGGCTCGACGTAGGGCGCGGGAAGAACTCGGTCATGGCTCCCTGCATGAAATCGACACTGACGTCCACCGTGAGCGGCCGGGGTGCATAAAAATAGATCACCGGCGTTTCCATTCTGACCGTCGTCATGAACGACGTCTTCGGCGACAGCTCCGCTCGCTCGACGAAACACGGCAGATCGACAGGCCCCGCGATCGGCCGCCAAGCCACGGCGCGGCCGTCCTCGCCGGCGACGGTCGTGAACGTGCCCCACTCGTGCACGATCAGGTCGCTCGAAACACGGGGAATCGCATCACTTGCCGCCGAGACGATGACGACGGCCAGCGCAACACCGAAGCTCTGCTTGAACATCTCAGCCTCCCCGCTCGCTATGGCGCGGCACGGCCGAAGTGTCGCACCCGCGCGCGGGCCGAGGGCAGTGACTTGCGGTAAATGTAACCGTTAATTCCGTCGAATCGGCCCCTCTGCCGCGTGCTGCGGGAGCGGGTTGGGTCCATACTGTGGCCATGGAGCCGTCGGCCGAGGAAATCCGAGACCAGCTCGAGCGAATGCTCGCCAGCCACGCGTTCGCCACAGCACCGCGGCTCCGGAGATTTCTGCGCTATGTGGTCGATCGCACCGTTGCGGGCGAAGGTGGGCAGCTCAAGGAATACACCATCGGCACCGACGTCTTCGAGCGCGACGCACAGTACGACCCGCGCATCGATTCCATTGTCCGCGTTGAAGCCGGCCGGCTACGGGCGAAGTTATACGATTACTACGCCGGCGAGGGAGCCGCCGACCGCGTGCTCGTTCGCATGTCTCGCGGCGGCTACGTACCGGTATTCGAGACCAGGGACGGGGCTGCGGCTGCGCCGGCGCCGCCGGCCGCTAGCTCGCATACAACATTCCGCTTCAGGTGGCCGGTCGCGGTTCTCCTGCTTGCATTGATCGCGGTGCTCGCGAGCGGGGTTGGACGCCCAACCCAGGAACCACCGCCGCAGCCGCGAACCGACCTCCGCGTCGCCGTCCTGCCATTCACGCACTATGCGCCGGGCGGCGCCGACGAGATGCTGGCAGCGCGGATTACCGATGGCGTCGCCACCGAGCTGGCGCGCCTCAACATTGTCGGCGTCGTGTCGCGGACGAGTGCGCGTCAATTCGAAGACGCTCGCAAGCCGCTGCGCGAAATCGCCGAGCTGCTGAGCGCCGGGGAAGTGATCGAGGGCAGCGTGCTCACCGAGGGAGACATCGTCCGTGTCCGCACCCGGATTGTGGAGGGCAGGGCGGATCTCAAAACCGCCGTTCGTGATTTCGAGGGACGGCGCGACGACCTGGATGCACTCACTCGCCGCATTGCCCAGGCACTCAGCGCGGCCTTCCACTCTCGCGCGATGCGGTAAGTTCACGGGTCGCGAAGGCGCGGCGTTCATCCCGGACGAGACGGGGCGACAGCTCGAGCCAGACGAGTCCGCGATACGCGCGGCTCAATACTTCGACTGCGACGGATCGACCCGGTCTATCCATGCGAGGATCCCCCCTGTCAAGTTGTGCACGTTGGTGAATCCGCGCTCCTGCAGCAGCGCGACGGCCTTGGCACTTCGGCCACCCATCTTGCAGTGCACGATGATCTCCCGATTCGGATCGAGCTCCGCCACGCGTGACGGCAACTGCCCCAGGGGAATCAGCGTCGATCCGGCTATCCGGCAGATCTGAAATTCATTCGGCTCACGCACGTCGAGCACATATAGATCGTCTCCACGATCCAGGCGCTTCTTGAGCTCCTCGACGCCGATCGCCGGCACCTTCGGCCCGGCGTCCGCGCGCGCCGGCGTGACGCCGCAGAACGCGTCGTAGTCGACGAGCGCGCGAATGGTGGGATGATCGCCGCAGATCGGGCAGTCCACGTCCCGCCGCAGCTTCAACTCCCGGAATTTCATGGTGAGCGCGTCATAGAGCATCAGGCGGCCCACGAGCGGCTGGCCGGCCTTCAAAATCAGCTTGATCGTTTCAGTCGCCTGGATCACGCCGATCACGCCCGGCAGCACGCCAAGCACCCCGCCTTCCGCGCAGCTCGGCACGAGCCCGGGCGGCGGCGGCTCCGGATAGAGACACCGGTAGCACGGTCCCCCCGGATAGGCGAACACTGAGGCCTGGCCGTCGAACCTGAAGATGCTGCCATAGACGTTCGGCTTGCCGAGCAGAACGCACGCGTCGTTGACCAGGTACCGAGTCTGGAAGTTGTCGGTGCCGTCGAGGACGACGTCGTAGTCCCGGAGAATGTCGAGCGCGTTCTGCGAGGTCAGCGACGTGTCGTGTACGACCACCTTCACCCCGGGATTGAGCGCCGTCAGCCTGGCGGACGCCGCGTCGAGCTTGCGGCGCCCGACATCGTTCGTGTCATAGATGATCTGTCGATGCAGGTTGCTCGCATCGACGACGTCGAAATCCACGATGCCGAGCGTGCCGACGCCAGCAGCCGCAAGGTACATGGCGGCCGGCGATCCGAGGCCGCCCGCACCGATGCACAAGACGCGCGCCGCCTTGAGCCTGCGCTGCCCGTCCATGCCGACTTCCGGCATGATGAGGTGCCGGCTGTAGCGCTGCACTTCGTCTCGGGTCAGCTCGGGCGCGTCGCGATCGACCGCCGTGCTTCCGCCCGCCACTGACGGCACGAGGCTGATGGTGTCCCCCGGGGTGACAGGTGTCTGCTCTTTCTGCAGGTGCCGGATATCTTCGTCGTTCAAATACACGTTCACGAAACTCCGCAGCCGGCCATCGTCATTGTAGAGATGCCGCTTCAAATCCCCGTGCTGGGCGATGAGCCCCTGAAGCAGCTCGCCGACAGTGCGGCCCTCCACCTCGAGTGTGTCTTTGCCGCCGGTGTAGGCCCGGAGCGGCGTCGGGATCAGGATGCGGTTGGCCATGTGATGTCCTCACTCTCGAACGCGGAACGGTCCTCGCGCAGCCGCCAGCAGGTGATATGCCCTGGTTCGGCGCGCACGACCGACACGATGATGTAATCGAAATTCGGCCACGCTTGGCGCAGATCGTACGGCGACGGCTCTGCGGGCGCGTCCGGGTGCGAATGATAGAACCCGAGCAGCGTCACACCTTCCTGACGCGTGCGCATCTCTGCCTGCCGGTAATCCGACGCACTCACGACGAACCGGTGCGACGGTTCGCCCGCCGTGTTCGCGAGGGGCCAGGCATCGGTCACGACCCGTCCGGCGAGGCCGCTGGTCCCGACGAGCGCTCCGCAGCATTCGTCCGGGTAAGCGCTCGCGGCGTGCCCCCTGATTCCTGCCTCGGCCCTGGCTTCGAGCACAATCACCTGCTCACGCCTGCGCGCGCGCTGCCGCGGGTTGGATACCGGCATCGGCGAGATACGACTCGAATTCCGCGAGGGAACGGCCAATCTGGACCGGCGCCGTCAGCCGGTTGCCGAGCGTCTCGACCGCGGTCTTGTACCCATTGCCCGTGATGCAAACCACGACGGATTCGCTCGACGGGATGATCCCGCGCCGAATGAGGCTCATGGCGCCCGCGAGCGTTGCGCCGCCGGCCGGCTCGGTGAAGATCCCTTCCGTTTCTGCAAGCATGCGAATCGCGGCAACGATCTCTTCGTCGCTCGACGCCACTCCGGAACCGCCGCTCCCGGTCACCGTCCGCACGACCTGAAAGCCGTCGGCCGGATTGCCGATGGCGATGGACTTCGCGATCGTGTCGGGTTTCACCGGATCCGGATATTCCAATCCCTGTTCGAGCGCACGCACGACGGGCGCGCATCCTGCCGCCTGGGCTGCATGAATCTTCGGCAGCTCGCCATCGACGAGCCCGATTTCCTTCAGCTCGCGCAATCCGCGCGCGATTCGCGGCAGCAGCGTACCGCCGGCGACCGGCGAGACGATGTGGCGCGGAAAGCGCCATCCCAGCTGCTCGGCAATCTCGAAGCCCATGGTCTTCGCACCCTCAGCGTAGTACGTGCGCAGGTTGATGTTCGCAAAGCCCCATCCGAGCCGGTCCGCAATCTGTGTGCACAGCCGGTTCACGTCATCGTAGTTGCCGCGGACGCCGACAACGCGGGGGTTGAAGACCGCTGAGCCGAGCACCTTGCCGACTTCGAGGTCGTGTGGGATGAAGACGAAGCATTCCAGGCCGAGGCGGGCCGCGTGTGCCGACACGCTGTTTGCGAGATTACCTGTCGATGCGCACCCGAACACAGTGAACCCGAGCTCGATCGCGCGCGTGGCCGCAACCGACACCACGCGATCCTTGTACGAAAGCGTCGGGTGGTTAACTGAATCGTCCTTGATATACAGCTCGACCACCCCAAGTGCTTTCGCGAGACGCTCCGCCCTGACGAGCGGGGTAAAACCCGAGTGGAATCCGGTGCGCGGCTCGCCGGCGATGGGCAGCAGCTCCCGATAGCGCCACAGGTTGCGTGGACGCTGCTCGATCGCACTCCGCGTCATCTGCCCGCGAACGGCGGCATAGTCGTAGACCGCCTCGAGCGGACCGAGGCACTGCTGGCAGACCCACAGGGCTTCCGCCGCGTACCGCGTTCCGCAAAGATGGCACTGCAGGCCCATCAACATCGTCATGCATCTCCTTCTTCGTGGACCCTCAGCGTCCGCACCGAACACGCGACGCCGTCCTCCTCATAAATCCGTGCGAGCTCGGTGCCTACGGCCGCGAGGTTGCGGCGCGCGAACACGATCACCGACGGCCCGGCGCCGGCAAGGCAGACCCCGAGAACGTCGGGATGTTCGAACGCCAGCGCCCGCCGCAGCGTCGGCACGAGCCGCTGCCGGTACGGCTGATGGCAGCGGTCGTCGAAGGCGCCGGCCAGGTCCGCCGCCCTGCGTGACTGGACCGCCGCGAGCAGCCTCGCGAGCCGCTGCAGGTTGAACACGGCGTCCACCAGCGGAACGGCGGCCGGCAGCGCGTTCCGTGATTCCACGGTCGACAAGCCCCGCTCCGGAGTCGCGACGATGACGCGCCAGCCGCGGGGCCAGGTCCATCGGCCTACCGTGACACGGCCGTCCGCCATGACGCAACTGCTCGTCAATCCACCGTGAAATGCGGCCGCCGCATTATCTGGATGTCCTTCCATTCTGCAGGCGGCCGACATGAGATCCTCGACCGGGCGGCGCCCGTCGACGAGCTCGCGCAGGCGCAGGCCCGCGATCGTCGCCGCCGCACTGCTGCCGAGGCCCGCGCGCTGAGGAATCTCGCTTCTGACTTCCACTTCGAGCGAGGGCAGCCGCCGGGTACGCGCCGGCAGTGCGTCGAACGCGGCCTGGATGCGGTCCTCTCCGCTCGGCACGCCTTCGACAAAACGTGTGATCAAGCGTCCACGGCCGTCGTCTATTCGAGCCGTCACGCGGACCCGCAAGTAGAGCGAGACGGCCAGGCTCAAGGTGTCGAATCCCGGACCAAGGTTGCCGATAGAGGCAGGCACCACGATCTGCTGCTCGCTCGCGCGTCCCGGTCGCGGATCCTTCACGCGCTACACTCTCCGTCCTGCACATCCGGCACGAATGCCTCCTTCTCACCGGGATCGATGAAATCCTCGTCCCGCGCTTCGCCGGGCGCAAGCGATTCGAGGTCCACCAGCGCGGCAGCGGCTCTTGCACGATCGACCCGGCTGAAAAACATCGAAGCCGATTCACCCTCGCCGCGCTCGCGTTCGTACATCCGCAAGAGTCGTTCGATCGCGGCCGGGACCCGGCGCGCCGGGATCTTGGCGGTCAGCCGGGCGAACGTCGTTCCGTGCGGCCCTGCTCCACCGCCGAGCATAACGAAATATTGCGGCACCACGCGCTCCCCGAGTTTACGCACGCTGCCCTGCAGGCCAATACCGGCGATGTGATGCAGGCCACACCCGTTGGGGCAGCCGCTGACCTTGATCTTGAGGTCAGGCGCAATCGCCACAATGTCACGCGCCGCGGCGAGATGCGCCTTCACGAGCGCCGAGACACCCCGGGACTGCGTGACCGCGAGGCGGCAGGACTCGGCGCCGGGACAGCTCGTCACGTCATCGATCGATCCCGCCCCCGGGCGGCCGAGCCCGGCAGCCGCGAGACGTCCATAGAGGCCGGTCACGTCGGCCGCGCGCACCCACCGTATCATCACGTTCTGTTCGGGGGTGATGCGCACGAGCCCGTCGGCGCACGAATCGGTCACTGCGGCGAGCACGCGCAGCTGCCCGCCGGTGATGTCTCCGAGGGGCAGCGTGATGGTGGCGACCACATACCCGTCCTGCCTCTGTGCGCGCACGTTGCTCTCCATCCAGCCGGCGAGGTCGCGCTCGTCCTGTGGCACGGTCAACGGATGAATCCCAGGACCCCGCAGCGTGGAGGACACGGCAAGCGCGGCAACCGCGTCGATCGAGGGAAGTGCAGGGCGCGACCAATGCGGCTCAATCTCGCTTGGCGGATCGTCGGGGTCGAACGGCAGCCTGGGCACCCCTTCGGCACGAATGCCGTCAAGCGCATCTTCAATCGCGCCGCGAAAGCCGTCCCACCCCATTTTCTTCAGGAGGAATTTCAGTCGATTGCGCTGTCTGTGGTCGTAGTCTCCGTGCGCATGAAAGACACGCACGACCGCCTCCGCAACGGCGAAGATGTCCGACGCGGGCAGGAACTCGAACAACACCTCCCCCGAGCGGCACATGATGGCCGTGCCCCCGGCGACAGTGACGCGGAATCCGCGCTGCCCGGACCCGTCGGGCGCGAAGGCTGCACGCCAGCCGAGGTCGTTGATCGACGTTTGCGCGTGGTCGCCTGAAGCGCAGCCTTCGAATGCGATCTTGAACTTCCGCGGCAGCGAGGAGCTCAGGGGATGCCGGAGCAGGAAACGCGTGAGCGCTTCGGCGTACGGTGTCACATCGAACAGCTCGTCCGCCGCGACCCCGGCGTACGGACAGGCCACGATGTTGCGGACCGAATTGCCGCACGCTTCACGGGTGGTGAGCCCCGCGTCTGCAAGCCGGCGCATCGCGGCCTCGACTCTGTCGAGCGGCATGAAGTGGAACTGGAGGTTCTGCCGCGTGGTGATGTGGCCGAAGCCCCTCGAATACTGCTCGGCGACGTCAGCCAGCGCGTGCAACTGCGCGCCGTTGAGGAGACCCTGCGGAATCTTCACGCGCAGCATCTGGCCCGCTTCAGCCTGACGCTGACCATAGGTGCCGCGCACCAGGCGGAAGCGGCGCCACTCTTCCGCGTTGATCTCGCCGCGCTCGAAGCGGTCCAGCGTGGCAACGAACTCGTCGATGTCGGCCACGTCCGCAAACGAGAGCCGGGTGCGCCCGAACGTCCGCTGATCGTCTATGACGGCCATCATTCCCTCACTTCCCGAGTGCCTGCTGACCATTCCAGGGCTGTACGCCGATGGCGGCAGCGAGGCGGGCGACGGCGCCGATCACGATCGTCCCCGGCGCCTGTTCATCTGGTGCAGCCAGACCGCCGGCGAGCTGGTCCAGGGAGCCGTGCCACCCGTGCGCGCTGAAGGTCGAAGCGCCGAGCAGGACCGCGGCCGGCGTCGCTGCATTCCATCCGCGCTCAAGCAGCGTTCGCCTGATCGCCGCCCGGTTCCGCAATCCCATCATCACAACTACCGTCGCGCTGTGCGGCTCGAGCGACCTGAGCACCGGCTCGAACGCGGCCTCCGCGTGACCCGACACGACGACAAATGCGGACGAAACACCGCGGTGCGTGACTGGGATGCCTGCGAGCCCCGCGGCCGCCACGGCGGTGGTCACGCCCGGCACGATCTCGCATCGGATTCCCGCCGCCGCCAGTGCGAGCGCCTCCTCTCCCCCACGTCCGAACACGAACGGGTCGCCGCACTTGAGCCGCACGATCGCCCGGCCGAGCCGGGCTTCGCGAATCATCAGCCGATTGATCGCCTCCTGGCGCATGGCCGGCCGTCCCGCGCGCTTGCCGACGAAGAAGCGCCGCGCGCGCGGAGCGTGCTCGAGCATGTCGGTCGAGACCAGCGCGTCATAGAGCACGAGATCGGCAGCATTGAGGCGCCGCACCGCACGCATTGTCAGCAGTTCGGGATCGCCCGGCCCAGCCCCGACGAGCGCAACGTATCCCCTCACGGCGCTGTCTCCGGAGACGATTCCGGCCGCTCGTATAGCGCGTTCAACGCCCGAAGCAGGTGCGGCCGCCGATCGGCCATCGAAACCCCTGCGGTCCGCCAGTACGGTCGCAGCTCGCGCGCGCGAGTGGTCCAGGCCGCCAGCTGACGGTCGCTCGGAAGCGCCGCATCGAACGCTTCACGCAGGATGCCCGCAAGCGCCGGCGCCGCGCCCGCGGTCGAGATCGCAAACGTGACGCCGCCGCGGCGCACCACGCCACCGAGATACACGCTGGCGTTGTCAGGATCGTCAACGGCGTTGACAAAGATCCGGCGCCGTGCAGCCTCGGTTGCGACGTGCCGGTTCACATCCGGCGTCGCGGCGGCGACCACGAACCAGGCATCGTCCAGATCGACCGGATCGAAGGCACGCTCAAACATGGCCGCCACCCCGGCCGTCCTGATTCCCGCACAGATCTGTGGCGCGACGACGTGGAGCGCCGCGCCGGCCTGCTGTAGTGCGGCGACCTTCGACGCAGCCACCGGCCCGCCACCGACAATCAGGACCTTGCGCCCGGACAGCTTCAGGAACGCGGGAAATACATTCACGGCTACTCTCCACTCCCACAAACAAAAAAGCCCGGGAGCTCTGCACTCCCGGGCTTCGAATTCGATGATCGTTGATGAACGCTTGGTTCGGTCGTGATCACGGCGAAGGCAGGGGTGCGCCCGACGGCTTCCGACAGCCGCAACAAGGACACGCGCACCACATCGCCATCATCATGAACGTTCCGTAATAGTCCCCGGCCCTGCCTTCAGTGTCAAGCTCCCTCACACCGGCAGCGCCCGATCGAGCACACGGCGCACATCGTCGTAGTCGTTCGCGAGATCGATTGGGCGGTTGGCAGCGGCCGAGGTGATGCCTTCGAGCTGTCCCGCGTGATAGCTGGCTTTGAAGTCGGTGAACTTCAGTCCGTTCGCCGTGGACAGTACGACGACTCGGGCATCGCGCGGGATCTCTCCACGCGCCGAAAGCTTGATTACGGCGGCGAGGGCGACGCCCGTGTGCGGACAGTTGAACATGCCCGTCCTGTCCGCCCGCGCAGCGGCGTCGGACAGCTCCTGCTCCGAGGCGTGTTCAACGAGGCCATCGCATGCCTGCAGCGCGCGGATCGCCTTGCGCACCGACACCGGGTTGCCGATGCGGATCGCCGAGGCGACTGTCGGCCGTGCCGTCATCGGTTCGAACCGCCAGCCGTTCTTGAACGCACGATACAGCGGGTCGGCGGCCTCCGCCTGCGCGGCCACGAGACGCGGCACCCGCGACGTCAGGCCAAGGGTTCGCATCATGTCGAATCCCGCGGCAAGGGCGCTGACGTTGCCGAGGTTCCCCGCGGGCACCACGACGACGTCCGGAATCTCCCAGTCGAACTGCTGCGCGATCTCGATCGCGACGGTCTTCTGCCCTTCGAGGCGCAGGCTGTTCATCGAGTTCGCCAGGTAGACGCCCTCATCGCGAGCGAGCCGCTCGATGACCGCCATGCACCCATCGAAATCCGTGTCGAGCGCAAGCACGAGCGCGCCGTTTGCGAGCGGCTGCACGAGCTGCGCGGCCGTGACCTTATCGCGCGGCAGAATCACGACGGCCGGAATGCCCGCGGCGGCGGCGTAGGCAGCCAGCGACGCGGAGGTGTCTCCGGTGGACGCGCACCCGACGGCGCGAACCGCACGGCCATCCGCGATCATCTGCCGCACCGTCGAGACGAGCACCGTCATCCCGAGATCCTTGAAGGACCCGGTGTGGGAGTTACCGCACAACTTCACCCAGAGGTCGTCGATCCCGATCGATGCACCAAACCTCGCGGCAAGGAAGAGGTTCGTGCCTCCTTCGTCCATCGAAACGACGTTTTCGTCGCGAATGGACGGCGCCACCCATTCCTTTTTGCCCCAGACGCTCGACCCGTACGGCCAGGCAGTGCGCTTGTACCGGCTGTCGAACAGGCGCTGCCACTCGGCGGGACGCAGTTCGCGAAGCGCCTGCAGATCGTGAACCACCTCGAGCAGGTCACCGCACCGCGGGCACCTGTAAAGGACTTCGTCGAACGGGTAGCAGCCGTTGCATCCGGCGGCGCACTGAAGGCTGGCCGTGTAGGTCATGGAATCGCGGTGCCCGAGGGCGCGGTCGGAAGCAGCACCGGCATGGCGAAAGGCGGCACAACGTGAAAATCGAAACCGGTCATGTCGGCGAGCGCCCGTTCGACGGCCGACACCGGCGCCGCGTCCAGGCTCATGATGAAGGGACGCCGCCCTGCGGGATATCCGGGTTCCTGCAGCACCGCGTCGATGTTGACGCCGTGCCCCGCGAACGCGGAGGCGAGTGCTGCGATGATGCCGGGCCGATCCGCGACGGTGAATCGCACGTAGAAAGGCGCCGAGAATTCCGGCGACACGGTCGCGGGTCGCGCGTGCAGGGTCACCGGCGCACCGCCACGGGCGATCGCGAGCACGTCGGAAACGACGGCCACAGCCGTCGGATTCCCGCCCGCGCCGCGGCCGCCAAAGGCGATATCACCGCCGAACCTGCCCGTCACGGTTACGACGTTTTCACTGCCCTGTGCACGCGCGAGCGCCGACGCGAGCGGAACGAGCGAGGGGCCTACCGCAGCCGTCACCACGTTGTCGTCGCGTGATTCCGCCCATGCGACCTGACGGATCGTGCACCCGAGATGCCGCGCATACTGAAAGTCCACGGCCGTCACGCCGGCTATCGAGCGGCACGCGATACCGGACGCGCTCACGGTCGCGCGAAGAGCCACCATCGCGAGTATCGCGATCTTGGCGCGAGCGTCGAACCCGTCCACGTCGTCACTCGGGTCTGCCTCGGCAAAGCCCAGCGACTGGGCCTCGCGAAGGGCCTCCGCGAACGGTACGCCCGCGCTCTCCATCCTGGTGAGGATGTAGTTGCACGTGCCGTTGAGGATCCCCGATACGCGCATCAGCTGGTCGCCAGCAAGACCGCTCTCGATCCCGCGAATGACCGGTACACCGCCGGCGACCGCGGCCTCGAACCGCAGATGACATCCCATGAGAGCGGCGTGTTCGAGGAGGGCAGGACCGCTCTCGGCGATGAGCTGCTTGTTTGCCGTGACGACCGAGATGCCCGCGTTCAATGCCTGCCGAATCCAGCGCTCGGCCGGCGAGCGTCCTCCGACGAGCTCGATGAATACGTCCGGTTTTTGCGCGAGCAGATCGTCCATCGACTCGGTCCAGCAGATTCCTGGGCCGTCCCACGACGCGCGCTTCCGCGCGACATCACGATTGCAGACCGCGACGAGCTCCACCTCCGTCGCGTGCTCGCGCAGAAGCTGGACGACGGAGCGGCCGACGGTGCCGAGGCCGGCAAGCGCCACGCGGCAGGGTCGCGCGGGCGGACCGGAGACGTCCGGCGCGGCTGACAGCGGGCGTGGGCTGCTCACGCGACCACCTGTTCGGCGGGCGATTGCGGGTCTGAAAGAAAGCCGTCATGGAGGCGCCGCACCGCGCTCGCCGCATCCGTCGTGTTGACGACGAGTCCAAGAGTCGACGAACCGGCAGGCTGGGCGACCATGTGGACAGGCGTGTCGCCAAGCAGCGCGAGCGCGTCGGCGACGAGCCGCGGTTCGCGCGCGAGAGGCTCGCCCACAACGCAGATGGCCGAGAACCCGCGCGCGACGCGCACGGTCGCGTACGCGGAGATCCGGCGCCAGACCGGATCGAGATTGGCGCTGGCGTCAATGGCGACCGCAAGGCGGCCGTTGCAGAGCTCCGCCAGGACCACCGGCACCCGCGCGTCGTGGAGCTCACGAAACACCCTGCCGATCACGCCCTCGTCGAACCGTCCCTGGTGAACGCCAACTTCCGCGACGGCAATGTCGCCGCGGCAGCTGACGGCCGAGAGACCCCGGTCGGCTGGCTGGAGGGCCGGGCCGATCCGTGTACCGGATCCACCGGGGAGCATCGAGTTGAGCACGTGTACGGAGATGCCGCGCGATGCCGCAGGCTCGATCGTTCGCGGGTGCAGAACCTTCGCGCCAAACCTGGCAAGCGCGTGGGCGGATTCGTAGGACAGCGTCGGCACGACACGCGCGTGCGCAACCACGCCGGGGTCAGCGGTGAGTACGCCGTCGACGTCCGTCCAGATCTGCACGTCGTCTGCCGCGAGGCAGGCGCCGATGATGGTCGCTGAGTAGTCGGAACCACCGCGTCCAAGCGTGGTCGTCGCGCCGTCAGGGCCGGATCCGATGAACCCGCCGAGCACGACAACGCGCTGCCGCGCAAGCCACGGGCGAATCAGGCGGTCGGCGCAGGCGGCCGTGGCAGCCATGTCGGGCGTCGCTGCCTGGTGGCATCCATCCGTCTGGACGATGCTGCGGGCGTCGACCCAGCGCGAGTCGACACCGGATTCGGACAGGAGCGCGTCGACGAGGCGGCTGCTCCATAACTCGCCGACAGCCATCAACTTGTCCATGAGCGCCGGCCGCGTCCGACCCTCGGCTCGAA
>WUUC01014250.1_pt1 | contig 14978 bp, 14 predicted proteins | sample 6278441 | NCBI WGS metagenome assembly WUUC01 (sample SAMN13675441, study PRJNA597444) | soil metagenome | isolation source: soil | place: USA: Washington | collected 2017-10
GCCTTACGGAATAGCCTTTCTCCGCAAGATGTCGCGCCGCGACGAAGCCGTCACCGCCATTATTGCCTGGCCCGCATAGCACCGTGACGCGTCGCGCGTCCGGAAAGCGGCGGAAAACCTCGTCCGCGACCGCGCGCCCGGCCCCCTCCATCAGCTCAAGACTTGGCACCCCGCGATCAATCGCGAGGTGGTCGGCTCTGGCCATTTCTTCGGTGGTGAGCAGCTCCAGCATGGCTCAACGATAGAGCAAACCCGTTGGGAAAAGGAAAAGCACCGCTCGGAGGCCGTGACTAAAATCTGTGCACACTGCCCATGCTCTAGGCTATGGTCCCGCATCCGCCGCCGCCCTAAGCCGCCAGCCGCCGCCAAGCCCTTGGAATCAAGCCCTGCGGTCGATGCCTCAGGATTGGCATAAGGCATGCTTAGGGCTCGGCACGGTTGGCAAAGACGGGCGGAAGCGCGCGGCTTACGCGTATTTCCACGCCCATTGGGGAGGCCCAGAGGACGCATGAAGAAAATTGAAGCCATCATCAAGCCGTTCAAGCTGGACGAAGTCAAAGAAGCGCTGCAGGAGATCGGGCTGCAAGGCATCACCGTGACCGAGGCGAAGGGCTTTGGACGTCAGAAGGGCCACACCGAGCTTTATCGCGGCGCCGAATACGTCGTCGACTTCCTGCCCAAGGTGAAACTCGAACTTGTCCTCGGCGACCAGATGGTCGAGAAGGCAATCGATGCCATCATCGCTTCGGCGAAGACCGGCCGCATCGGCGACGGAAAAATCTTCGTCTCGAATGTGGAGGAAGCCGTGCGTATCCGTACGGGCGAAACGGGAAATGATGCCATCTAAGGCGAAGTGATCGACAGGAGCGCCGGCGAGCGTCGCCGGCAGAAAAATCGAGTTCCGAACTGCTAAGCGATCGAGCCCGCGAAGCGGTTCAAACTTACGAAGGACAGGGGAGAAAAATGGCAGACGCAAAACAAGTGGTTAAGAAAATCAAGGATGACGACATCAAGTTCGTCGACCTCCGTTTCACCGACCCACGCGGCAAGATGCAGCACGTCACGATGGATTCGAAGATCATGGACGAGGACAGCTTCGCGGACGGGATCATGTTCGACGGTTCGTCGATCGCCGGCTGGAAGGTGATCAATGAGTCCGACATGAAGCTGATGCCGGACCCGAGCAGCGCTGTTTTAGATCCGTTCTTCGCGCAAAGCACGCTGGCGATCTTCTGCGACGTGCTCGAGCCGCTGACGAACGAGCCCTATGAGCGCGATCCGCGCTCCATCGCTGGCAAGGCGCAAGCCTATCTTCAGCAGACCGGCGTCGGCGATACCGCGGTATTCGGACCGGAAGCGGAGTTCTTCGTGTTCGACGATGTACGCTTCGCTGCCGAGCCGTACAATTGCGGCTTCAAGATCGACTCGATGGAACTGCCGTCGAACATGGACACCGAATACGAGATGGGCAATCTCGGACACCGCCCCCGCACCAAGGGTGGATATTTCCCGGTGCCGCCCGTCGACTCGGCACAGGATCTCCGCTCCGAGATGCTCTCGGTGATGGCGGATATGGGCGTCGTTACCGAGAAGCACCACCACGAAGTTGGCGCGGCTCAACATGAGCTCGGCATCAAGTTCGGCCCGCTGGTGAAGACTGCGGACGCCATGCAGATCTACAAATATGTGATCCACATGGTGGCGCAGGCCTATGGCAAGACGGCGTGTTTCATGCCGAAGCCGGTCTATGGCGACAACGGCTCCGGCATGCACACCCATCAATCGATCTGGAAGGGCCCGACGCCCGTTTTCGCCGGAGACAAATATGCCGATCTTTCCGATACGGCGCTTCACTACATCGCCGGCATCCTGAAGCATGCGAAGGCGCTCAACGCCTTCACCAACCCGACCACCAATTCCTATAAGCGACTGGTGCCGGGCTATGAGGCACCTGTGCTCCTCGCCTATTCCTCGCGCAACCGCTCCGCTGGCTGCCGCATCCCGCTCGGTTCGGGCCCGAAGTCGAAGCGTGTTGAAGTGCGCTACCCGGATCCGGCGGCGAATCCCTACCTCGCCTTCGCTGCCATGCTCATGGCCGGGCTCGACGGCATCGAGAACAAGCTCAATCCGGGCGACCCGATCGACAAGAACCTCTACGATCTGCCGCCGGAGGAGCTCGAGAAGGTGCCGACCGTTTGTGGTTCGCTCCGCGAAGCCTGCGAGTCGCTCGACAAGGATCGCGCCTTCCTGAAGAAGGGCAATGTCTTCACCGATGACGCGATCGACGCCTATCTCGAGCTTAAGATGGAAGAAGTGGAGCGGTTCGAGATGATGCCGCACCCGATCGAGTTCGACATGTATTACAGCGTGTAAGCTTCAGTTTCGGGGGGAACGAAGCGAATTGGGGCGGCCAAGTCTTGGCCGCCCCATTATCATGCCCGGACTCTCGAGCCTTATTCGCGCCGTCCGGTAACCCCCTTAGGCCGGCTTTCGGTGCGTCGAAGGCGTTCCCCGCCAGGCTTCCCCCGCTTTTCCCTACATCAAGTAGTAGGCGCCCCCAATTACTCCCCCGAGTGCAATCGTGTAGATCAACTGCCGGTGCTGCCCACACCACGCGCCGATCAATGCCGGCAGGCCGAACGCCACGAAGCGGCCGAGCGAGGCGCTGGTGAGGACCGCAATCGCCGCAAGCATCCACCAGAAGACGTCCTTCGGGGCGGTGCCGCTATGCGCCGCATCCACGAGGAGAACCTTGCCGTTCTCGGCGCCGAGATTCACCGCCGCCCAGAGCGCGCCTGCAATGACCGCAAGAATGGTGCCGTAGCGCCAGAGGCTCATGCCTTCCTCCGACAATTCTCGGCAAAGTTTAGGGGCGGCGCGTAAAAAAACCGAAAAGCGAAGTGATTAAGCCGCGGTTAATGGCGTCAGGCCACTTTCCACTTGATCGAACAGCCCATCGAGGGGATCTGCTCGCGAGGGCCCTGGCCCGTCTCCGCGACCTGTTTCATCGCCTCGAACAATTCGCGGCGGAGGTCCGATGGCCCCGCCTCTTTGCGGCTCGCATCGAGGCGTCCGCGATATTGCAGCTCCAGCTTGTCGTTGAAGCCGAAGAAGTCCGGCGTGCAGGCGGCGTCGTAAGCGCGCGCGATCTTTTGACTCTCGTCATAGAGATACGGAAAGGTGAAGCCGTGACGCTCGGCGAACAGCTTCATGTTCTCGAAGGAGTCTTCGGGATACTCAACGGCGTCGTTCGCGCTGATAGCGACGCTTCGCACGCCATATTTCTCGAGTTCCTTCACGTCACGCACGATGCGGTCGACCACGGCCTTCACGTAAGGGCAGTGGTTGCAGATGAACATCACGAGAGTGCCGTTCTCGCCCTTGAGCTCGTCGAGGCTGTAGGTTTTTCCATCCGTGCCGGGGAGCATAAAGGGAACCGCTTTCCAGCCGAAATCGCAGATGGGTGTCGCTTCCGGCATGCCGTCATCCTTTCGTAAATCTGTCACCGCCCCGCTTTAGCTTCTGTCTCTCTCCGGGGTCGGACTTAGTTTGCATATGGCGAAGCGCGAAAAATTCTGCAACCGGGCCGAAGCATATGAGGCCCATGACGACATCCCCGTAAGCCCCGAAACCCAAGCCTCTATCGGCGAGGTCATCCAGAAGCGATATAGCCGGCGCGATGTGGTGTGCGGCAGCCTCGGCGTTGCAGCTGCCTTTACTCTCTTCGGTTCGTCGCTCTTGCGGAGTGCGGAACCCGCTCGCGCCGAGGGCGGGCTCGACTTCGACGAGGTTGCGGCCGGGATCGACGACAAGCATCACCTCGCCGAAGGTTTCGAGGCGGACATTCTGCTTCGCTGGGGCGATCCTCTCTTCCCGGACTCGTCGCCCTTCGATCCTCGCAAGCAGAGCGCCGCGGCTCAGCTCAGGCAGTTCGGCTACAACAACGATTACATCGCCTTCTTCCCGCTCGACGAGAGCGGTTCTCGGGGCCTGCTCTGCATCAATCACGAATACACCAACGAAGAGGTCATGTTTCCGGGCATGAAGCGGCAGGATCTCGCCTGCTTCCCGGACATGACGGCGGAGCTTGTGGACATCGAGATGGCCGCCCACGGCGTCACTGTCGTGGAGATCAGACGCGAGGATGGACAGTGGCGCGTCGTGCGCGACAGCTCCTACAACCGGCGCATTACCCCGAACAACACCCCGATGGATGTGGATGGTCCAGCCGCGGGCCACGATCGCCTGAAGACACTCGCCGATCCCACCGGCCGTCGCATCATCGGCACCCTCAATAATTGCGCGGGCGGCTCAACCCCGTGGGGCACCTACCTCACGGCGGAGGAGAACTTTCACGGCTATTTCTGGACGGACGCGCCGCTCGATTGCGGAAAGCCGCCGGCGGGTCTCGGGGGGTCGCAGCGGAGGAGCTATGACCGCTACGGCGTTCCTGGCATGTGGCAAGCCTGGGGCAAGTTCCAGGACCGGTTCAACGTGGACAAGGAACCGAACGAGCCGAACCGGTTCGGTTGGATCGTGGAGATCGATCCCTTCGATCCGAAATCCGTCCCGGTAAAGCACACCGCGCTTGGGCGTTTTCGGCATGAAGGCGCCGAGATCATCGTCAACAAGGATGGGCGGGTCGTCGTCTATTGCGGCGACGACGGGCGTTTCGAATATGTGTTTCGTTTCGTTTCGTCGGGCCGCTACGACCCTTCGAATCGCGACACGAATCGGAAACTGCTTTCAGATGGAACGCTCTCGGTCGCCCAATTCCAAGAAGACGGAACGGTTGTGTGGAAACCGCTCGTCTTCGGCGAGAGTAAATGGTTGACGCCCGATTTCGGTATCCACTCTCAGGCGGATATCGTGCTCGACGCTCGCATCGCCGCCGATCTCGTCGGCGCGACGCGCATGGACCGGCCCGAAGACGTGCAGCCGAACCCCGTCAACAACCGCGTCTATGTGATCCTCACCAACAACAAGGATCGCACTACGGACGAGGACGACGCCGCCAATCCCCGCCCGAAGAACGTCTTCGGGCACATCATTGAAATGATCCCGCCGGACGGCGACCACGCCGCCGATGAATTCCGCTGGGAGATGCTTATCAAATGCGGCGACCCATCCGTCGCCGAGGTCGGTGCGCTCTGGAACCCGGCCACGTCCAACAGCGGTTGGTTCGCCTGTCCCGACAATGCGGCTGTGGACAGCGAAGGAAGACTGTGGGTCTCGACCGACGAAGGCGACTCGTCGCCGACCGGCCGCGCCGACGGGCTTTATATCGTCGAGACCGAAGGGCCGTGTCGCCGCACGTCGAAGCTCTTCTTCCGCGGTCCGGTGGGCGGGGAAATCTGCGGCCCTTGCTTCACGCCGGACGGAGAGACCTTGTTTCTCGCCGTGCAGCATCCCGGAACCGACGCGACCGACCGCTATAAGGGCTTCGAGCGCGAATCCACCTTCGAAGACCCGGCGACGCGTTGGCCGGATTTCGATCCGAACATGCCGCCGCGGCCATCAGTCCTCGCCATCACCAAAAAGGGCGGCGGGAGGATCGCGTAGAAGTTCCGTTCCTGGGGAGCAGGCTTGAAAAAGCCGTCTCCACATGCGAGCTAGCAAGCAGTTCCGCAATTTTGTTGATTCGGTCCCTCACCGTGCCGGCGAGCGAAAGCCTGTGGCTGCCGCTGCTTGAGGGCCGCCTGGTGAGCGATGCGAAAGACTGCAGCATCTCGCGACCTTTTCGACAAGCTTGAGCAAGAGCTCGCGAAAAATCCGATCCGCGGCGCCAAAGCGCCAAAGCCCAAGAATGGCAGGCGCGGTGGTTCGGAGGATGCCTATACGGCCGCCGACATCGAGGTGCTGGAGGGGCTCGAGCCGGTTCGCCGCCGCCCGGGCATGTATATCGGCGGGACCGACGAAAAAGCGCTGCATCACCTTTTCGCCGAGGTGCTCGACAATTCCATGGATGAGGCGGTCGCCGGACACGCCAACCGTATCGAGGTGGAGTTTGGCGCGGACGGTTTTCTCAGCGTGGCGGACAACGGGCGCGGCATCCCGGTCGACCCGCATCCGAAGTTCAGAAGCAAGTCCGCGCTCGAAGTGATCATGACCACCTTGCATTCGGGCGGAAAGTTCAACTCCAAGGTCTACGACACGAGCGGCGGCCTGCACGGCGTCGGCGTGTCCGTCGTCAACGCCCTTTCGGAGACGCTCGAAGTCGAGGTGGCGCGCGGGCAGAAGCTCTACCGTCAAAGCTTTGCGCGCGGCAAACCCGAGGGCCCGTTGAAGTCACTCGGCGCCGTCAAGAACCGGCGCGGAACGACGATCCGTTTCCGGCCAGATCCGAAGATCTTCGGCAAAGATGTCTCTTTCGTGCCGGCGAGGCTGTTCCGCATGGCGCGTTCCAAAGCCTATCTCTTTGGCGGGGTCGAGATCCGCTGGGCTTGCGCTCCATCACGGCTTTCCCACGACAAGGATACGCCGGAGCGCGCGGAGTTTCACTTCCCAGGCGGCCTCAAGGACTTTCTGCTCGACCGCATCAACGGCCAGGAGACGGTCACCAAGGACCTGTTCACCGGCCGCACACAAAAGACCGAAGGCCACGGCACGGTGGAATGGGCCGTGGCCTGGGTCGCAGGGGCCGATGGCTTCCTCAGCTCCTACTGCAATACGGTCCCGACTCCGGACGGAGGCACGCATGAGGCAGGCTTCCGCACGGCGCTCGTAAAGGGACTCCGCAGCTACGGCGAGCTTGTCGGCAACAAGCGTAGCGCACAGATCACCGCCGAAGACATTCTCGCAACGGCCGGCGCCATGCTGTCGGTGTTCATTCGCGAACCCGAGTTTCAGGGCCAAACCAAGGACCGCCTCGCCACCCAGGAGGCGGCTCGCATCGTGGAGAACACGATACGGGACTCCTTCGACCATTGGCTTGCCGGGAATCCGAGCCAAGCAAGTCGCCTGCTCGACTGGGTCGTCGACCGTGCCGAGGAGCGGCTTCGCCGGAAGCGCGAAAAGGAGATCGGCCGGCAGACCGCCACGCGCCGGCTGCGCCTCCCGGGGAAGTTGGCGGATTGCACTTTGAGCGGCGCAAAGGGCACGGAGATCTTCATCGTCGAGGGCGACTCGGCGGGAGGTTCAGCCAAGCAGGCGCGCGACCGGGCGACGCAAGCGGTGCTGCCGCTCCGGGGCAAGATCCTGAATGTGGCAAGCGCGAGCACGACCAAGCTCGCCGACAATCAGCTGATCGGCGACCTGGTGCAGGCTCTCGGTTGCGGGACCAGCACGAGATACCGCGAAGAGGATCTTCGCTACGAGAAGGTCGTGATCATGACGGACGCGGATGTGGACGGCGCGCATATCGCCTCGCTCCTGATCACCTTTTTCTACCGGGAGATGCGCGACCTGATCGAGGGCGGTCACCTTTATCTGGCAGTGCCGCCTCTCTACCGTCTGAGCCAGGGGGGCAAGACGGCTTATGCGCGCGACGACGCACATAAGGAGGCGCTGCTCAAATCGGACTTCAACGGGCGGGGGAAGATCGAGGTGTCCCGGTTCAAGGGTCTCGGCGAGATGTTGCCGAGACAACTGAAAGAGACGACCATGGATCCGGCCGTGCGCACCCTCCTCCGCGTCCAGATCGTTGACGAGGACCGAAGCGCCACCACCAAGGCCGTCGATCAGCTGATGGGCAACAAGCCCGAAGCGCGTTTCCGCTTCATCCAGGAACGCGCCGCGTTCGCAAAACCCGACGAACTCGACATTTGAGCCTAGTCAGAGCCAGCGCGGCACGCGCGCTTCATATTTGCGATAGGCATCGCCGAATTTCTCTCTGAGATACGCTTCTTCCCGCTCGACCACGCCGCGTTGCAAGACAAAGAGCACGGGAACGAGCAGGAGGAGCATCCAGGCGCTGGTCAACAATAAGGCGAGTCCGAAATAGAGCAGCACGAAAGCGACATAGATCGGGTTGCGCGTGATGCGATAAGGCCCGGTTTGGACAAGTGTTGTCGACGGCTCGCCGGGAACGACGCTCGTGCCCGCGCGCTGGAACTGCAACACCGAGAAAACGCCAAGTGCCAGGCCGAGGATGGCGAAGGTGGCACCAACGGCAATAGCCCGAACGTTGCCGGCGGCGAGGCCAGGGCCAATAGGAAGCAACCATGTCAAAAGGCAGCCGAGGAGCAGCGCCCCGCCAAAAAGGAGTGGCGGCTTGATCACCACATCCGCATAGTCGCGCATGCTTCGCCTATCCCATGGAACTGCGAACGCCCGAAATCTGTCACAGGGGTGGCCAATACTCTACCGGTAACGTAACTTCCCCCTTATCCCGCCAACCCCGCAGCACCAAAACCAAGGAGCAATTTCATGCTCAAAATCCTGACGCGATCCCTTCTCGGTTTCGCCCTTAGCCTGCCAATCCTGTCGCCAGCCATGGCGGCGGAGGACGACGGTAAGCTGGTCGAGAGCGTTCCCCCTGAGATTGCTGAAATCGTCACCGGTGGGGGCTGGTCGGAAGGCAAGCAGGGGGGCTTCTACCGCGCCTTCGTGTTGATGACCGGCGAGGAGGAGAAGTTCGGCGCGAAGATCTATCTCCAATGGCTAACGGTCTCAGAGGCGAATCCCGACCCCGCCATCCTTAAGACGGTGCCGGTGACGGAACTTAACAATCGCAATCTCGAAAACGCGGCGATCGACATCGAAGGCGAGCAGACGAAGGAGAACGAGATGGCCTTCATCGTCAGCTCCTACGATTTCGAGAAGAAGAAGGATATTCTCCTGCTCGTCACCGCCACACAGCCGGGCAAATACACCGTGAAGGAAACGAAGGCTCCGGGCGCGCCGGCCGCCGGAGGTGGTGCGCCTGGCGGCCAACAATAGTGCGGCGAGACAAAATACCGCTGCGTGCGGTTGTGTTTCGGGGGCATTACCCCTTGCGCGCGGAACGTTCCGCCCTTATTTGAGGGGCAGCAAAGGGCCGTTCGCGGCCCCTTTGCTTAATGGTTGCTTGCGCAGGTTGCACGAATCGTTGCAGCAAGGAATGCGCTTAAAAGAGAAAGAGACGCGCGTGGCGCTTCGGGCCCGCGATCGATCTAACAACGAATGAGCTTTTCAGAACTTGGCTTAAGTCCAAAGGTTTTGTCCGCCGTTACGGCGGCGGGTTTCGAAACTCCCACCCCCATCCAAGCCCAAGCCATCCCCCATGCCCTTACCGGGCGCGACGTGCTCGGTATCGCGCAGACGGGAACAGGGAAGACGGCTTCCTTCGTGCTCCCGATGCTGACGCGACTCGAGCGCGGACGGGCTAGAGCGCGAATGCCGCGCTCCCTGATTCTCGAACCGACACGGGAGCTTGCGGCGCAGGTGGCCGAGCATTTCGAGACTCTCGGCAAGAATCACAATTTGACGGTCGCGCTTCTGATCGGCGGCGTGTCTTATGACGATCAGGACCGAAAGCTCGACCGGGGCGCCGATGTGGTGATCGCAACGCCGGGCCGCCTCCTCGATCACTTCACTCGCGGCAAGCTGCTCCTCAACGGCATCGAGATTCTCGTCATCGACGAAGCCGACCGAATGCTAGACATGGGTTTCATCCCTGACATCGAGCGCATCTGCAAGCTTCTCCCCTTCACACGCCAGACCCTGTTCTTCTCCGCGACGATGCCGTCGGAGATTCAGCGTCTCGTCGATAACTTCCTGCACCGGCCGGAGCGTATCGAAATCGCTCCTCAGGCGACGGCGGCGACCACTATTGTGCAGAGATTGAAGAAAGCCCCCGACGATCCCAAAGCCAAGCGCGAAGCGCTCAGAGGTCTTCTCCGCGAAGCGGAGGTCAGGAACGCGATCATTTTCTGCAACCGAAAGAAAGACGTCGGCATCCTGCACCGGTCGCTGCTTCGTCACGGCTTCAATGTCGGGGCACTGCACGGCGACATGGACCAGCGGCAGCGCATGGCGACCCTCGAAGCCTTCCGCAACGGATTGATCGACTTTCTCGCGGCAAGCGATGTCGCCGCCCGTGGGCTCGACATTCCGGATGTCAGCCACATCTTCAATTACGACGTTCCAGTCCACCCGGAGGATTATGTGCACCGCATCGGGCGCACCGGCCGCGCCGGCCGGGAAGGCTTTGCTGCGACGCTGGTGACGCCCAAGGACGTCAAAGCGATAAGGGCGATCGAGCGGATGCTTCGCCAGGACATCCCCTGGATCGATGGGCAGCCGAACCCGGCTGAGGAGACGAGACGCGGCAGCCCCGACCAGGAGAGGCGTTCGAACGGCAGGACCCGACGTGGTGGCCGCGGCAAGCGCGGCGAGCCGCGCGAGCAAGCGAAGGAAACGCGCAGCGATCGCCGGAATGAGCCGCGGGCTCAGCAGCAGGATCAGGGGAAGCGGCTCGAGGCGGTATACAATCCAGCGCCGGTTCCCGCGCCACGAGCAGTGGCCGCGAATGGCGCGGCAGTGCGCGGCATGGGCGACCACGTGCCGGCGTTTATGACGCGGTCCGTGCGCCCGGCCGAATAACCGCCGCGCGCGGCAGAGCTCCTCCAAAACAGACGGTCAGTAAAGGATTATTCGTCGCCGGCTGAAGCCGCGGCGGCCTTCAGCGCGACCGATTCCCCACAGCCGCAAGCGCTCGTCTGGTTCGGATTGTTGAAGACAAAGCCGGAACTCATGCGGTCGGTACGATAATCCATCTCCGTGCCGAGCAGGAACAGCATCGCCGAGGGGTCGATGAGGATTCGCACGCCCTTGTCCTCGACGAGTTCGTCATGCGGCGCGCGCTCCTCGGCATAGTCGAGCGTGTATTCCATGCCGGCGCAGCCGCCCTTCTTGATTCCGATACGCAAACCCGCCACCTCCTTGCCGGAGGCGGCCATCAGTGCGCGGATTCGCTCCGCGGCGGCATCGGTGAGAGTGACGGCTTTCAGTCTTGCACGCATGCTCATGCTACAAAATTGGGGCAAACGGCATCGCGGTTCAAGTGCGGCGAATTAGAACATATTCAATGCGAGCCGCGCTTCGTCGGACATGCGGCTCGGATCCCAAGGCGGATCGAAGGTGAGGTTGACCCTTACCTGACCGACCCCCGCCACCGACGAGACGGCGTTTTCGACCCATCCGGGCATATCGCCGGCGACCGGGCAGCCTGGCGCCGTCAGCGTCATGTCCACCTCGACGTTTCTGTCCTCGTTAATGTCCAGCCGGTAGATCAGCCCAAGCTCGTAGATATCGACGGGGATCTCGGGATCGAACACCGTTTTCAGCGCCGAGACGATATCGGCACGGAGCTGATCATGCTCCGGCGCGCTCGCCTCAGCGGCATTGCCGGCCGAAGGCTGAGGCGCGGCAGTTTCGGCAGCGGGTGTCGCTTCCAACGCCCGTTCCTCCGGAGTCTCATGTTCCCGAATCTTCTCGATCATTGCGGCCTCAGGCAAACATCTGATGCGTCTTGCGCAGAGCCTCAACCAGCCGGTCGACCTCTTCCACCGTATTATACATGGCGAAGGAGGCGCGCGCCGTCGCTGTTACACCATATCGTGCGAGCAGCGGCTCGGCGCAATGGGTCCCGGCGCGGATGGCGACGCCGTAGCGATCGAGCACAGCGCTCACGTCATGCGGGTGCGCCCCTTCGACATTGAAGGAGACAATCGACCCCTTTCCCTTGGCGCGCCCGTAGATGCGCAGCCAATTCAGCTCGCCGAGCCGCTCCATGGCGTAGCGCAGCACCGTTTCCTCATGTGCCGCGATCCGCTCGCGGTCGACGCTCTCCACATAATCGATGGCGGCGCCGAGCCCAATCGCCTGTACAATGGCCGGCGTGCCGGCCTCGAACCGGGCGGGCGGGGCCGCATAGGTGATGCGGTCCGTGGTGACGGTGCCGATCATCTCGCCGCCGCCCTGATAGGGCGGCATCGCCTCGAGCAGCTCCTTCTTGCCGTACAGCACCCCGATGCCGGTCGGGCCGTAGAGCTTGTGGCCGGTGAAGGCGTAGAAGTCGCAGTCGAGGTCGTGCACATCGACGGGAAGGTGCACCGCCCCTTGCGCGCCGTCGACGAGCACGGGAATGCCGCGCCGGTGGGCGATCCGCGTGATCTCCTTGATGGGAACGACGGTGCCGAGCACGTTCGACATATGCGTGATCGCCACCATCTTGGTGCGGGGGCCGATCAGCGCTTCGAACTCGTCGAGCAGAAACTCGCCGTCCTCGGAGACGGGCGCCCATTTCAGCACCGCGCCCCGGCGCTCTTTCAAAAAGTACCACGGGACGATGTTCGAGTGGTGCTCCATGATGGTGAGGAGGATTTCGTCCCCCTCGCCGATATGCTGGCCGCCATAGGAGCTCGCAACGAGATTGATCGCCTCGGTGGCGTTGCGGGTGAAGATGATTTCGGCGTCTGAACGCGCATTGATGAAGCGCCGGACCTTCTCGCGCGCTGCTTCAAAATTCGCGGTTGCGACATTGCTCAAATAATGCAGACCGCGATGGACGTTTGCGTATTCCTCGCCATAGGCGCGCGCGATCGCGTCAAGCACGGCACGCGGCTTTTGCGCCGAAGCGCCGTTGTCGAGATAGGTCAGCGGGCGGTCATAGACCTGAAGCGACAGCGCTGGAAAATCGGCGCGGATCGCGTCCACGTCATAGGCGCGGGCTTGCGTCTCTTGCGCCAGCGATGTCGGCAAAACGGTCATGGGGAACGCTCCCCTCTCAATCGACGGCCACCCCGAGCCAAGCGGCGGAGGACCTTGCAAACGCGTCGCGCAAGGCTTGGTTCTCGACCTTCTCGATCGCCTCGCCGACAAACGCCTGGATCAGGAGCGCCTTCGCTTCGGGCTCGGGAATGCCGCGAGCTTCGAGATAGAACAAAAGCTCTTCATTGATCTCCCCCGAGGTCGAGCCGTGGCCGCAGACAACATCGTCGGCGAAAATTTCGAGCTCCGGCTTCGAATCGAACTCGGCCGTCTCCGAGAGGAGCAGCGCCTGCGCCATCTGCTTGCCATCGGTCTTCTGCGCGCCGGGCGAAACGATGATCTTGCCCTGAAACACGCCGCGCGCCTCGCCATCGAGCACCGCTTTGAACAGCTCGCGGCTCGTGCCATGCGGCACCCGATGCTCGATGAGCAGCGTCGTGTCGCAATGCTGACGTCCGCGCATCAGCAAAGCGCCGGAAAGATCGAGCGTCGACCCCTCGCCGTTGAAAGCGGCATAGACCTGGTTGCGCGAAAGAGTTGCCCCAGTGGAAAACTGGAAGGCGCGATAGTTAGCGTCCCCCTTCAGGTCCACGAGCCAAGTGCCGAGGTGAAACGCCTCCTCCGCCTCGCGCTGGAACTTCACGTGGCTGAGCCTCGCCTTCTCGCCGATGCGAACCTCCGTCACGGCGTTCCGCTGCACCTCGGCTTCGCCAATAGTGGCATAGCTTTCGACAACGTCCAGCCCGGCGCCGGTGCCTACGAGAACGACGTTGCGCGTGACGACGCTGGCGGCGTCCGATCCCCCATCGAGATGGACGAGATGGATCGGCTTATCAAGGATCAGCCCATCAGGGACACGAAGGGCAACGCCGCCGCTCATCAGTGCAAGATTCAGGGCAACGATCGGATCCCGATCCTGCGGATGAATGCGCCCGAGGCTCGCTTTCAGCCATTCCGTCGGCTTCTCGAGCGCCTGGCCGAGCGACAGCAGCTCGACGCCGGCCGTTTTCAGATCAGAAATGTCGGACAAATCCGCCCGCAACTCACCTTCGACAATGAAGAGCCGATAGGCGGGAAGGCGCGCCATCTCTGTTGTCAGAGCGCGTTCGATTGTGCCCTGGTCGAGCTTTAAGCCGTTCGCGCGTGCAAGAGGATGCGGTTGGGTGAGCCGCGAGCGAAGGTCCGTGTACTTCCACGCCTCGACGCGGCGGTGCGGTAGTCCGAGTGTCGAATAGGCCTCGATCGCGTCCGTGCGGAGTCCCGCGATCCAAGGATCGGCGGCTCCGGGCAGCGCCTGCTTGGCGGCCTGAAAAAGGTCGACATAGGCCTGCTCAGCCTGCGTCTGAAATTGTTTGACGGGAAGCTCCATGCGGAAACCCTTAAGCCGCGGCTTCGCCGAACTCGGCGTAGCCCGACTCCTCGAGCTCGATGGCGAGCTCAGGACCGCCGGAACGGGCAACGCGACCGTCCGACAGAACATGCACCCGGTCCGGCACGATGTAATTCAGCAGCCGCTGGTAATGGGTGATCACGAGCATCGCGCGCCCCGGCAAACGAAGCGCGTTCACGCCTTCCGCAACGATGCGCACGGCGTCGATGTCGAGACCGGAATCGGTCTCATCGAGCACGCAAAGCGAGGGCTCCAGCAGCGCCATCTGCAAGATTTCATTGCGCTTCTTCTCGCCGCCGGAGAAGCCGACATTGAGCGGCCGCTTCAGCATCTCGGGGTCGATGCGAAGCCCCGCCGCCTTTTCCCGGACGAAACGCAAGAAATCCGGCGTCGAAAGTTCCGACTCGCCGCGCGCCTTGCGCACGGAATTCACGGCCGTCCGCAGGAAGGTCATGGTAGCGACCCCCGGGATCTCCATCGGATATTGGAAAGCGAGGAAAACGCCGGAGGCGGCGCGCTCGGCAGGCTCCATGGCGAGCAAATCCTCCCCGTTCCAGGTGATGGAACCCTCCGTCACCTCATAGTCTTCCTTGCCGGCGAGTACGTAAGCGAGCGTCGATTTGCCCGAGCCATTCGGGCCCATGATTGCGTGCACCTCGCCCTTCGGCAGCGTGAGGTCGAGCCCCTTCAGGATCTCTCGCCCTTCCACATCGACATGCAAATTCTTGATCTCAAGCATTCCGTTTCTTCTTTCGTCTGGTGACTCCACTACGCGTCATTGGACCCCGGCTTTCGCCGGGTGGCGATTACCCGACGCTGCCCTCGAGGCTGATGCCGATCAGCTTCTGCGTCTCGGCCATGAACTCCATCGGCAGCTGCTGCAGCACGTCGCGCA
>WUUC01056655.1_pt1 | contig 14973 bp, 12 predicted proteins | sample 6278441 | NCBI WGS metagenome assembly WUUC01 (sample SAMN13675441, study PRJNA597444) | soil metagenome | isolation source: soil | place: USA: Washington | collected 2017-10
CATGCCGTCCGAGACGTCGACACCGATGGCGTCGTAACCGTGTGCCGCGAAATGGGTCAACAGGTGCCCGGTACCGCAACACAGGTCCACCATCGTCTTCTCCGGCCGGGCCAGCGTCTCCTCGGCGTACCGGCGGATCGCCCCGGCGATGCCGTCGAGGTCGGGAGTGAAAAGGCGGTCGTACACAGCCGCGAAGGGCCCGGCGTAGAAGTCGTCCATCGGAATCACCTCTGCCGTGCGGGAACGGGTGCGAGAGTTCGAGGAATCATTTGACGCGGGCCAACGGCCGGCACCACATCAGACGGATGCCGCCGGCGATCAGGACGGCGGCGACGGCGACCAGGGCCGTATGCGGCGATGCGACGCCGGCCACGTACACGAACAGAACGGGACCGAACGGTGCGAGCCACGTCACCAGAGAGATGAGCGCGGTGAACACCCGGCCGCGTAGGTCGGGTTCCACCTCGAGTTGAACGTACGACGACATGGCGATGTGGGCTGCGCCGGACGGCAGTCCGATCAATGCGATCGGGAGCAGTCCGATCCAACCTCCACCGGCGGTGACGAAGGCCAGCACGGCCAGACCTTGTGCCAGGAAGTTGATCCGCAGCACCGCGCCGCGGTGCCGTTTGAGACCGGTCCGGTTCACCAGGGCCATCCCACCCAGGCGCCCGATCGCGAGAGCAGCGATCTGCGCGCCGTAGCGCGCTGCGCCCTCGCCTTGCGTGGGCCGTAGCAACGGCAGGATGAACGGGATCGCCGCGTAGGCGAAGTCCATCAGTGGGATGGTCCGGAAGCAAGGCCCAAGTACCTCGTGGCGCATGAGGAAGCGCAGTCCGTCGCTGACTCCTTGCAACCCTCCCTGCGCGTTCCCCGGATGCGATCGGGCCCGATCCGCGTGCGCCAGCGCCGGACGCGCACACAAGATCATCAATGCGGAGAACGCGAACGTCAGTGCGTCGATGCCCACGAGCACGGCGGGGGTCACGTACTGCAGGAGGATGCCGGCGATCGCGGGACCAGCGACCGCCACCGTGCTGACCGCGCCTAGAAACCAGGTGTCCATCGCGATCAGGAGATCGCGGTCCCCACCGGCCAGCTCGGGCATGATGGCCTGGAGCGCCGGCGTGAAGACCACGCCGACGAACGTGAGAAGTGCGGCGAGGGTGAGCGCGGCGGGCAGCGACGGGCGCTGCTGCAGGAGCAGCAGTCCCAATACCGCCACGATGAGGCACCGGGACAGGTCGGTATGGATCAGCAGCCGCACCCGGCGCGACCGGTCGATCATCACGCCGGCGAACACCCCGACCAGAGCGGTGGGAAGCGCGAGGGCGAGACCGAGCCACGCCAGCCCGAAGGCTCCCTGATCCGCCACGGCCAGCGTAAGCGCCACCCGGTAGAAGGCATCGCCCATGGCCGAGACGAGCAGGGCCAACCAGATCAGCGCGAACGCGCGATTGGCCAGCGGGCGGGGCACGGACCCCCGCGCGCGGCTCGTGGAGGCGTGGGCCGCTGGCAAGTCTTCGGCCGTGCCCGTGGCGCCGGCGGTCGGTGGTCCGGTCATGGGACGGACACCTCGTAGTAGGGGGAGGCACGCAATGCGCGTGCCGCGATGGTCAGGGCACCGGCGTCCACATCGCGGATCGCGGCGACCGGATCTGGGCCGGCGCCGGTGTCCCTCGCGGCGGCGTCCCGGTCCCGCAGAGCCGCGAGGTACGTCAGGTCGCAACGGCGCCGCTTCTCGTCCGCGACGGCCATCAGCTGTGCCGTCAACAGATCGTCGCTGGTCGTGCCGTCCTGCTCCAGATCGGCGTGGAGCTCCCGGTACAGGCGTAGCGACGCATCAGGTTCAGGATCGGCCTCCGACCAGACGGCGAATGTGCCGTCGAACGGGTTCATGCCGGCACCGACGGCGTACGCTCCGCGCATCTCCCGCACACGTTCATGCAGGTACCTGCGGTGCAGGTGGGCGCTGAGAACCAGCAACACCTCGGGGGCGCGCCGCACGAAAGCCGGTGTGGACCAGACTCCGCAGGTCACGGCACGCTCGTCGGAGATTCCTTCCAGTCGCACCGGCGGCGGTGTCGGCAACCACAGTGACGGCGCGGCAGGTAGGCGCCGCACCGGCAGTTGCGCCGCGGCGGCACGGGCATCCCGCGTGACCCGTTTGCCGGTCACGATCACGGTGGCGTACGCGTCCGACCAAGCGGTGACCATTCGGCGTACCGCGGGCAACAGAGACGTCGTCGCGTTGAGGGCCGTACGCAGCTCTCGCAGCGCGGAGATGCCGTATGTCAGCTCGGCTGCGGTGCCGGCCACGCCGGTGCGCCCGGCGGCGGTCCGCCACGCGAACTCGGCCGGCGCGGTCAGTAGCGCGGCCGAACGGCGACGCAGGTACGCCCGGCACGCCGTGCGGACCAGCGGCTCGTAGCGGGCATCGTCGAGGTCCTCGGCCAGCGCGGCCAGGCGGGCCCGCGTGTCCGCGGGGGTATCGCTCGGCAGGAGCATGTCCACGATTCCGGCACGATGGTGGTCCACGCGAGCCGTGACCCGCCCGCAGGCGGCGAGCCGGGACGGGGCCAAGCCCAGGCATTCACCCACGAAGTCGCGCAGGGCGACGGCCAGGTGGGCGAACGCTGGATCCACCGGAAGGCGGCTGTGTAGGTAGAGGCCGGCGGGCGCGTCCGGCACGTGGTACAGGTGGTCCGCCACGCGCAAAGCACGTGGCAGTGGCGGAAAATTCCGCTGCGACAGCGGGCGTATCGGCAGACAGGCGGCGGAGCGACCGACGGGCGGTCCGTCCCAGATCGACTGGTCGGCCTGGGCGCGCCGGGCTGACCAGGAGGGCGCCGCGAGAACATGACCACCGCTGGACACCTCCAGGACGGAGATCTCGGCCGGCGGGTGCGGCACCATGGCACCGGGCGCCAAGAGCGCGACCGGGTCCATGCCCCGCACCCGCGGCGCCGCCACCGCCAGCCCCCAACGAACCGGCTCGGGCAGCGGCGCGTAGGGCATGCTCAGCTGCGCTGCCACGGTCGCGAGCGGTGCCTTCGGCAGGCGCTCCAGGTCGTCCGTGGCGAGATCGGTCAGCTCTCGGCAAATCTGCTCGGTGCGCCGGGTCAACGATTTCCCGGCCGATTCGCCGCCTGTTGTGTCATCCATGCGCAGAGCAACCAGGAGCTCGAGCTGCCCGTTGCTCAGTTGAGGACCGATCACCAGCGCACCTGGCGGCGGCCGCAGCGCCGCGCGCAGCTGGAATGCGTGCGACCATGCATGACCCGATGCCGCCGCCGGAACGACCGTGCGGATCACGCGCCAGGCTGAAGCGGGCAAGCCCACCGGCCCGATCAGCGCCGCTGTTGGGCCCGTGGCGTCCAGATCCGGCGTACCTGGACCGCTGTCCGGTGACCGCGTCTGCGCCAGCTCGTGTGCGGCGTCGAGGTGGTGCAGCGCGATCTCGAGATTCGGTCCGCAGGAGAAGCTGTGCATCTGCGCAGCCCGGTACCACTGCTGGTGCAACCGCAGGCAGGCCTGGTATTCGAGGCCGGGAAGCGCCTGGGGCGATCCCTCGTGCCGGTACTGAGCGGCGCCGCCCGGCGTTTGGGCGCGGGCGACGAGGCGGCTGACCCACTGGCGTTCGGTCTCCCGCCTCATCCGCATCTCGTTGTAGACGATCCCGGCAAAGCCACCTTCGCCGCCGGCCCGGCCCCGCCGGTGTCGGCAGCCCTCGCGAAGAAACTCGCGTTCGGCCAGCAGCGGGCGATACACCGCGTCCAGCAACACCTTCAGGATATCGGCATGGTCATCGGCGTCGCCGACGACGAAGGTGAAGCTGGTCCGCCCCGACTCGGTGAACCCGTTGAGGAAGGGCGACATGCCGCGGAACATCGCGGTGTACAGCGCGCTGCCCATCGGATAGGCGACCGAACCCGCGCCGACGAGGTGTTCGAGCACGTGCGCGGCGCCGTGGTCATCGGTCGCCTCGGTGCGCACCGTCAAGCCGAAGCCGGACTCCGCGCGGTCCGTGTACGAGTGCAGATGGGTCGCTCCGGTCGCGTGGCGCCAGTTCCCGATGCGGCCGAGGCCGACCACATGTGTCTCGTCAACCCGTGACCACCCACCGAGTCGCGCCGGCCCGGCAACGGTCCGCGTTGCGGACGGTCCTGGCATGGTCAGCCACTCCTATCTGTGAATCGCCGCCGGTGTGTGACGGTCGCCGCCGTCAGGCCTCGGCGACGAAGAAGCTGCGAGCCTGCCCTTCGGGGTCGGGCAGGGGTCGGCTGAGATCGGCCAGACCGGCCGGCCACGCGTTGTTCCAGCCCGCACTCAGCAGTGCCGACACGACGTCGTCGGTCTTGTATGCGGTCTGCACCACGACTTCCGCGAACCGCTCCCAGCCGCCATCCGGCGCGAGGGCGAAACCTGACGTCCGCGCCACGACACGGGTGAGCGTCGGGTCGTACACCACCCGACTGACGAACATCTCTTCCTCGCCGTCGCGGAGGTTCAGGTGGTTGATCTGCTCCAATCCGTACAGGGTGTGCATGTCGAAGACGAACGCACCCTGGTCGCGTACCACGGATCTGACCTGCCGGAAACATTCGGTGAGGGCGGGCAGGTCGGGCAGGTAGTTCAACGCGTCGAAGGTCGAGGTAGCGAACGAGACCTTCTCCGGTAGATCGAAGGAGGTCGCGTCCCCCTCCAAGAAGGTGACCGCGGCAGCGATGTCGGTTCGCATTTTGCGCCGAGCCACCTCGAGCATGGCGGCTTCGCGGTCCACGCCGAAGACCCGATAGCCGCGATCGGCGAAGCCGCAGGCGAGCTGGCCGGTGCCGCAGCAGAGGTCCAGCAGGACACGGGGCAGACCGGCTTGCGCCCGTCGGTCGAGATATGCGGCCATCGGCTCTTGCACGGAGCCGGCGAAACCGGTGAAGAACTTGTCGTAGATGCGCGCAAACGTAGGGCTGGTAGGTGACACTGCATTCTCCACTCAGGTTCGGGACGACGCGGTCGCCAGGACGCCGCGACCGTCACCGGGTGGGCCGACGGGTTCTTCCGCGAGCGTGCACAACACCGAATCCACCGGAAGGTCGGGCCGCACGAGGCCAGGATCGTGAACAAGGCGCAGACCCGGTCGGCGGCGGGCCAGCGCGACCAGGATCTCGGTCAGCTCCAGCCGGGACAGCGCTGCGCCGAGGCAGTAGTGGACGCCGTGGCCCAACGAGAGATGTGCGGAGCGGGGGCGGGTGATGTCCAACTCGTGCGGCCGCGGATACACGCGGGGATCACGGTTAGTGATCATGATAACGAGGCTGACGACCCAGTCCTCGCGGAGCAGCAACCCGCGGTGTTCGAAGGCGTGGACCACCTTGCGCGCGAACATCGGCTGTGAGGGAGACAGTCGCATCGTCTCCTCCACCGCGTTCGTCGCGAGCTCTGGTCGTTGGGTCAGGAGCTGCCACACTTGCGGGTTCTGCAGCAGCAACAACACCGTCCGCGCGATCTGGACGCGGACGTTGTCGACGGCGAACAGGAGCGTCACCAGTGCGCTGTGCACCTCTTGGCGGGTCAGCCCGCGCCCCGGCGCCGCTGCCGAGACGAGCTGACCCAGAGGTCCCTCGCTGCCCTGCTCCCGCAGGATCTCCTCGACGTACTCGGCCATTCCGATCACCGCGGCGTCGACGTGGTCATGCAAGTGCGCGTAGCCGTGGTTGAACGCCAGCATCAGCGCGTCCTGCCAGTCACGAAGTCGGTCCAATTCCCGCGTCGGCAGGCCGAGAAGGGCGCACAGCGTCCCCAGTGAGAGTGGGTCGGCCACCGCGCTCACGAAGTTGAACTCTCCGGTGTCTGGAAGGGAGTCCACGAGCTCGTCGACGATCCCGCGCATGGCGTCGCGCGTCCGCTCCAGAGCGCGGGCGGAGAATAAGGGCATGAGTGCATCACGTACCCGCTTGTGCGGCGGTCCTTCCAGGCTCGCGATGGCCCCGGCGAACCAGTCGAGGAACGGTCCGGGCCCGATGCCGAACCGCTCGGCGAGGTCGGTACCCAGGCTGTGCAGGTGCGGGCTGCGAGCCACGGTGAAGGCGTCCTCCTGACGTAGTACCCAGATACCGTTCTCGGTCGACGCGTACCAATTTCGTTCCTGTGCCCTTGCCAACGCGGGAATGGGATCGGCGCGGAAGGTCTCATCTTCGACGGCGACGAACGAAGCGGCGCTGTCGTGGCTCGATGGCATCGTGTTGTCTCCTGGTCTCCAGTCCGTCAGCCGACGGTGTCGGCCGCAATCCGGTAGTCAGCCGTCCGGGTACCGCAGACCCCGCAGCGCGGATGGGCAGGTAGGGCGCGTACCGCGGCTCGCAGCTCCGCGTCCATCTCCCATACACCGTCGATCGTGGCCGGCTCGGCGGTGTCGGTGAGGAACCGGAACGCTTCCAGGGCCACCACGCCGGCCGTGATCGTGCCGACGTGACTCACCGCCCCCGGATCACCGGGCGAGATACGGCGCTGAGCAAGCAGGATCTCGGCCTGATCCGGATTGCGGTCCACCTGGTACGCCCACTCGCACATGGGGCAGGCACTGCGACCCGGTACGTACAGTGGCCCGACATGCAGGCCGGACGGGTGCAGAAGAGGAACCCCGGCTTGCACGCAGGCGTCGGCGACCCACTGCCGGACCTCCCACGGAGGGCTGTCCGCGGTCGCGATAACGAGGTCCTGTCCGGCAACCTCGGGTAGGAGGACCTCGGGTGAAGTGACCACCATCCGGCGGGTCTCGATGTGGGTGCGTGGTGCGAAGCGCAGCGCCGACTCCCGAGCGGCGTCCACCTTGGGCCGAGCGACCTGCCGCTCGTCGTAGAGGATCGACCGGTTGAGGTTCGAGTACTCGACGACATCGCCATCGATGAGCTTGAGGTTGCCGACACCACTGCACAACAGGTTGTAGATGATCCAGCTGCCGAGTCCACCGGTGCCGATGACGGTGACCTGTGCGGTGCGCAGTCGCTCCAGGGTGTCGAATCTCGACACCTCCTGCGACTCGGACTGTGACAGATAATTCAGCAGGCGGTCGAACCGGGCCACGTCGAGCGGCTCGATGCGGTGGGCCAGATCCAGCCGCTCCAGGAAGCCAGCCGCCGCTATCTCGTCGAACATCCGGCCCGCCGTCGCGCCCGCGCCGTCGCCGTGCGTGGCGCCGACCGTGAGCACGAGCTGGCTGCGGGAGGTGCCACCGCACAGCAGTTCGACGGCCTGCGCCCGTGGATCGTCGAAGGGCGCGATCTGGGCCGTGCGGCGTCCGAGCCGCAACAGCAGCCGCTCTTCCACGAGCACACGGTGGATCCGCTTGCGCAGGCGGACCGGTGTCTGATCAGTGATGGACATGGTGATCCTCCGGTGTCGGGAGAAACCCAGGGCGGCCGCGGACCCACTCGCTCAGTGCGGGGGTTCCGGCGAGGCCGCCGGATGACGCCAAGTCCCCCAGCCGTTCCACGGAGGACACGCCGTACGGGTCCACCTCGAGTGCGCGTAGATACGAGTCGGCCGCCGCTGGCTGGTCACCCAGCAGCTCGTGGCAGTGACCGACGGCCTGCCACGCCAGCGGCGTGTAGGGCGGACCGAGTCCCGCGGCCAGCCGAAAACGCGCTAGGGCTTCGGCCGTCCGGCCGGTGTCGAGCAGGAGATCCGCGAGCTCGATCTGGACCTTCGGGTCGAGCGGATCGAGCGTGACAACCCGCTCTGCGAAGCCCATCGCCCGAGCCGGGTCACCGCGCCACAGCGCCACCTTCGACCGGGTCTCCAGCACCGGGTATAGGTTCTGTAGAGCCATGACGCGTTCCGCCTGCGTGGTCGTCGGCACGGCCAGGGCGTGTGCTTCGGCGCGGTCCAACTCGTCGTCGGCGTCGGCCCCTCGTCCGTCCAGGAACGGCACGTAGCAGGCGGCTCTCCAGAAGAGGCTCGCATGGAGCTCGCGGGTCGGGTCGCGTGTCGCGGTCAAACGGTCCAGCAGTGCACTCGAGTGTTGGCGCCAGCACCATGTGTCGTCCCGGTCGCGGCTCTTGGCGGCACGGACCAACAACGTAAGGCTGGCACCGAGCCGCATGCGCTCGTTCAGGTGTTCGTTGCGTGCCACGACTGTGAGCGCCTCGCATAGCCGCGCAACGCTCGAGGGGGAGCGCGACAATCGCGCCCGCGCCTCGGCTCCCCGCAGGGCCACCGCGATTTCGGTGCGACTGCTGCCCGCCAGCTCGGGCTGGACCTGGTCGGTCAGGTCGACGACGCACTCGTAGAGCGCCAGCGCCTGTAGCACTTCAACAACGCGGAACCGGTGCTCCCAGTCGGCGTCGTGGAACCCGGCCACGCGGCGTACCAACTCGTCCCAACGTGGCGTACGCAGGCTGGCGGGTAGGTCGGCCGGGGCGCGGACCGCGTACCACGGCAGGTGTAGCTGGTCGGTCAGTTGTCGGCGGAACGTCCCGGCCTGATGGGTTCCCCATGGCAGTACGGGCTCGGCGCTGTCCACCATGGACCGGAACCGCCAGGTGATACTCTGCGCGTGTAGCGGTCCCTCTGTGGCGGGCGTCAGGTCCAGGTAGGGCCGCAGGAGCGCGGCCGCGTAGGACAGCGGTGGAGGTCCGTCCAGCTCGGGACCGGTGGCTGGCCGCATCGGCTGCATCCGGGTCCGGTAGGACACCCGCATGGTCATGCCCCCTTGTGACAACGCGCGGACGTGCCTGGAGAGGTCGGTCCGGGTCGGGGGAATGGCGTCGGCCCGGACCGGCCCGCACCTGGTCTTGCGTGTGGCGGGCCGTCGCATTTACCGCACGACCGCGGCCACTCGCGAGACACCCCTAGAGGGTGTAGTTGTACTCGGCGGCAACCAGCACGCTGTACTCTTCCAACAGCTCCTGGTCGCTCTCCGCGACGTCGAACGTGACTGCGGTCGACTCCTGCGTCTCCGTGGCCTCGTACTCGGGCGTCTCCACAGCTAACACCTCCCTCCGGTCGTCTCTCGTCCCCACAGCTTGTCAACGCCGTGTCTCACCGGCTTATCGACCCGTTATCGCCCGGCCGTGCGCGCCGTCGGGCGGTGATCGAATCACGTCGACGGGCGCACGCAACGTTGCCGGTTAATTGCCGCTGATTCGCCTCGACCCGCGACTTCCACTTCGTGCACGATGAGCCGAGGGGCCCACGAGCGGGGAGGCGTACGTGCGGATGCAGCGGGGACTCGACCCATCGACGCTTGTCGACCAGCTCACGTTCCGAAGCGCAATGAGCCTTCTGCCGACCGGGGTGACGGTGGTGACGGTAGGCCGTCGGGAGAGCCTCGAAGCAGTGACGGTGAACTCGTTGACTTCGCTTTCCCTCGAGCCGCTGTTGATCGTCGTCGGACTTCGACTGGGCGGGCGGGTCGCGACCCGGCTCGAGCGCGCCGATGCGTTCGCCGTCCACGTACTCGCAGCGGACCAGCGACACCTGGCGGTCCTGTTCGCACGGCGGGACCGGCCCTCCGGCCGGACCGCGGACCTGACCCTCCGGACGGCGGAGACGCCCCGGGGAAACGTCCTGATAGGCGGCGCACTGGTCAGCCTCGAATGCCAGCCGTTCGCCACTCACCCTGGCGGCGACCACCTCCTGGTGGTCGGCCGGGTCGTGGCGATCCACGGCGTCGGCGCCGAGTCCACCGCTCCGCTGGTCTTCCACCGCGGTGACTATGAACGCGGCTGCGGAACGCTATCCGGATCCATCGCGGGCACGAACGATGACCCGATAAGTCTCGGGTCCGTCCGCGCCGGGGAGGACGGCCGATGAAAGCGACGGCTGACGGCCGATCGGCGGGGGAGCTGACGCCCGAGGCCGCGGCTCACGGCGCACCCCTGGCCCGCCTGGTCCGCCAGGTCCGCATGCAGCGGCGGTTGACGCAAGAAGAACTGGCCGACGCGTCCGGGCTGAGCGTGAGGTCGATTCGCAACCTGGAAAGCGGAGCGGTGAAGACACCGCGACGGGCCACCCGGCGCAGAATCGCCGAGGCGCTCGGTCTCAACGAGCGCCAGCGGCGCGCGCTCGATTCCGTGGCCGGGGATCACGCGCTTGCTCGGGCGTCGTCCGGTTCGGCGCGGCCGGCGGACCTGCGGATGACGCCGACCCGGCCTCACTCCGACGCCGCGGTCACCGTTCTCGTCGACGGAGTGGCCGCTGCCGAGCGCCTCTTCTCCGCGCAGCCGGGCACTCTCGTCGCCGTGCTCATGCCCGCGTCGTATGTGCAACGGCTCATCACGGAGACCTCCAACGGATGATCAGGCTGCGGCTCCCGGCGAAGCCGGGGCCGCCGGGCGCCGGTCGGCCGCGGGGTCGTTCTCGCGTGCGGCTCGGTCCATCCGGGCGACGCCGAGGCGGAGAAGCGGAGGCGTCATCATCGAGGTCAGGACGGCGACGAGCGCGACGATGGCGTAGGCGGCCGGGCCGAGGATGCCGAGTTGGTGTCCGACGGACGCGACGACGATGCCGATCACGCCGCGAGTGTTCATGCCGGCGCCGATGACGAACGCGTCCCATGGTGGATTCCGGCTCATCCGCGCGCCGAGGTACACGCTGCCCAGCTTGCTGAGGACGGCGACCACGAAGATGACGACCGCGGCGCCCAGCACGGCAGGCCGGATGAGCGCGGCGAGGTCGATGCGAAGCCCGGCGGTCGCTAGGAAGATCGGGGCCAAGACGCTGTTGACGACGACGCGTAGCGGCGCGAGCGCCGAGTCGTCGAGTCCACCCGACCAGCGCAGGACGATGCCCACCAGAAACGCACCGAACACACCTTCCAGCCGCATCGCCTGGGAGAGGGTGGCCGCCGCAAGGACCATCGTGACGACTGCCGGTACCTGTCCTTGGGGCATGCGGTTGCCCGACGCCCGCAGGAGGAAGCCGGCCAGCGGTCGGGCGCCGACCACGATCAAGACCACCGCGATGACGAAGCCGACGGAGATCATCACCTCTTGCGGTCGAACGCCCGTGGTGACCAGCGCCGAGATGACCGAGAGCAGCAGCCAACCCAATACGTCGTCGGCCATGCCGGCCATCATGATGATCTGGCCCGCCGGCCGGTGCAGCAAGCGCATGTCCGATAGGATCTTTCCGATCACCGGGATCGCGGTCACGCCCATCGCGACTCCGAGGAACAAAGCAAAGGTGAGCCGATCGGCGGCGGGGCCGTACAGTGCCGCAGAACACATTAGCCCGACCCCTATCCCGGCTGCGAGCGGAACGACGAGGCCGAAAGCGCTCACGAAGGCCGCGTCGCGGCCTCGTGCGCGAATCATCGCCGGTTGGACCTCCATGCCGGTGAGAGCGACCAGCAACAGCACGCCAACCTGTCCGACGGCGTCCAGGAGATGGAACTGATCGGCCGCAGGCGGGAAGAGCCACCGTTGGACGGCGGGTAGGGCGGCGCCCAGCACGGAAGGGCCCAGTAGTACGCCGGCCAGCAGCTCGCCTACGACGGCGGGCATGGCGCATCGTTGTGCGAGTCGCCCGGCCAGGACGGCCGAGAGCAGTAAGCAGCAGAGTTGAGCCAGCAAGAGCAACAGGGAGTGCGGTGGGAGCGGTGGCGGCGACGACACGGTCAGCTCATCGCAACATGAAGGCTGAGCCGGCGTGCCTCCAGCTCACGTCTTGCCCAGCGGGCGAGCCGTTCTCCGTCGGTGCTGCGGGCCTCGGCGAGCCGGATCAGCGGCGACATCGTCGACGGGTCCTCGGCCGCGCTGCGGAAGTAGGCCTCGGCCGCCTGATCCGGTCGACCCGCGCGAGTGTGGCACTCACCGGCCTTGAACCAGGCGGCGGAGGCGTACGGCGGGCCGAGTGACGCCGCCGCCGCGTACGCCACCACTGCGTCCTCGATCCGACCGCATTTCGCGAGCACGTCACCGTGCAGGATGCGGACCTTCGCGTCCCACGGATCGTGTGCTGCCAGCCGGCCGGCGCGCTCGAGCGCGAGGTCCAGGTCGCCGAGCCACAGCGCCTCCTTGGTCCGGGTCTCCAACAGCGGGTGGTGGTTCTCCCGGGTGGCCACGCTCTGGCTCTCGTCGCCGGCGACCGCCGCGTCGGCAGCGGCTTGCGCACGATCCAGCTCCATGACCGTGCGGGACCGATCGCATTCCAGGAAGCTCACAAACGAGACCGCGCGCCAGTAGATGCTGGCATCCAGGGCCGCGACGAATGTGTCACCGGTGCTCGTCCGCTGGTGGAGGCCGGACGCGAGATCTGCCCAGTGTCGGGCCTGGGAGAGGTCTCGGTCGCCGACCCGGCAGTGGTCCACGGCGAGCGAACACGCTGCGGACAAGCGGAGCCGGGTCGTCGGCGCCGCGGCGGCTACACGCGCCAAGAGGTCGAGATGACCGCGGCCCGCCCGGCGCTTCTTGTGGGCGTTCGCCACGCTCAACGCGATCAGGGCCCAGTTGTCGTCGCAGTTGAGGTCTCCGTCGTCGACCGTGGGCTGGAGCCGGAGTATCTCATCGTAGAAGGCCAGTGCGCCAAGGACGGCAAGCAAGCGCGCGCGATGCCGTGCCGGCAGCGTTGCGTACCGATCGACACCTTCGCTCATCCTGCGCCACGCGGGACTGATCAGCGACGGATCCAGGTCGGCGGGTGCCGCGCAGGCATACTCGGCCGCAATCGACGGGACCAGCATGGCCCGCAGGCGCGCCGGCGGGTGGGTCTGGGTGGGGTAGGTGATCAGGTCCGCATCGATCATCTGCTCGGCCAACAACGGCAGGCGCGTGGCGTGGATGGGCGCGACCGGTCCCGAGGTGAGGTCGAGGTATGCACGGAACAGCTCCCGCGCCACACCCGCCGAGCCACGTTCGGGCGTGGGCTGCCGGCTCCGCAGGTATTTGAGACTCGTCATGCCGCCACTCCGGCCAGAGGCTGTCGGACCGGCTCGGCCGCGAGAAGGCCGGTGGCGATCAGCGTCCCGAGGAACCGTTCGACGACGGACGGGTCCGCACCGGTGCCTCGCGCCCAGACATCGCGGGCCAGGTCGACCGTGACACCCGTCGCGGCCGCCCGCGTAAGAGCCGCTGACGAGCTGTCGGCCGGGTAGGCCACCGTCAGACCGTTGCGAGGGTTGGTCAGCCGCACGGCCGGGACCAGGAGGTCGCCCATGCGGGTCAGGTCCTCGGTCATGACAACGCCGGGCCTCAGCCGCACGACACCGTCTCCGGTGTAGGCAACGGTCGATCGCGGTGGCACCAAGATGGACGTCAAGGCCTGCCGCAAGGTGCTGGGCAGCGCGAGCAGGCCGTTGGTCTCCTCGGTGAAGAAGGCCGCGCCGGACGGTCCGAGCCGGCCGACGCGTAGCGCCGCCTCCTCCTCGGACATGTCGTCGATCCTCATCGACCGCCAGAACGGCGAGTCGCCGTGGTGGGCGCCGTAGAGCACGCTCACCATCGTCCGGACGCGATCGTAGTGCGCCCGGACCTGCCGGTCGTACCACGACGCGACGACGCTCTCGATCGGCCCGCCACTCTCGACGGTCTTGATCGCCGATGCGGCGAGGCGGGCACTGTACAACGCACCGTGCACACCGGTGGAGAAGAGCGGATCGACGAACATCGCGGCGTCTCCCACGGCGACGATGCCGTCGCGCATGAGCGGTTCGGTCGCGACGTGGTTGGTGTAGCGCAGGATTGCGGGAGCCCGCATCGGGGCGGCGCCCTCGACGAGCGGGCGTACCAGCTCGGAGCTGGCGATCTGTTCGTCGAGGACGGTGGACGTTGCGGTCAGTGGTGTGACGTCGCTGGTCACGAAGCCCACGCTGGCCAGCTGTGTGGTAAGTGGGATGAACCAGAGCCACCCGTCGCGTACCGCCTCGGTGATGATGCTGTTGGTGTGCGGCTCGGCAGGACGGGCGCGGCCCGGGAAGTAGGCACTGACGGCGACGCGCTTTGGGCCGTCGACCTGCGGTGGCGTGCCGGTCCGGCGGGACCGCAACTGCGCCAGGCCGGTAGCGTCGACGGTCCAGGATGCGTGGAGCGTACGCTCTACACCGGCGTCATCGGTGTACCGGACACCCTGGCAACGGCCGGATTCGTTACGCAGAAACGTGGTGACCAGCGTTCGCTCGTGCACTTCGACCCCGCGTTCACGGGCGTTCCTCAGCAGGATGGTGTCGAAGCTCGCACGGTCGACCTGGTAGGCCTCGCCCGGAAACGGCATCCCGAGCGAGTAGACGTGGCCGTTCCAACGGAACAAGGAGCCGGTCTTGCGGAGGAAGCCCTGCGTACGGAGGGCCTCCGTGACGCCGAGCTCGTCGAGCAACGGCATGCTCATCGCGAGCAGCGACTCGCCGATGTGGTGGCGGGGGAATGCCGAACGCTCGAACAGCGCCACCTCGAGCCCCGCCTGCCGGAGCCAGGTCGACACCGCGGAGCCGCTGGGGCCGCCGCCGATGACGATCACGTCAACCATTGTGGTCACACCTCTCGATCAGGAAGCTGAGAACCGCACCCGTCAACTGCGCGAGCCCGCGGGGACTGCGGGCGCTGTGCGCCTCACCGGCCAGGACGACGAAGCGGCATCCGGCGCGTGCCTCCCGGCCGAAGACGTCACGGGCCACCTCGAGTGGAACGGTCGGATCCTCTTCGCCATGGACCATCAATGTCGGCACCGCAAAGCCAACCGGTTCGGGCGTCGGCGGAAGCGTCGGCCAGGCGTGCCGCAGGAAGCGCCGCGCAGGCTCCGAGCAGTCGAGCAGGTCGTGTGGTCTGGCGTAGGAGGAGGACAGCACGAGCCCGGCGACCTGCCCGACGAGATGGGTGGCGACCTGGTTGGCCAGGAAGCCACCGTAGCTGTGGCCGAAGAGGAACAGCGGCGTGCCGGCAGGCAGGGAACTCATCACGTGTCGGCACACCGCCTCGACATCTGACGCGTCGTCGACGCCGTAGCGTCCGGGTGCGAGGTGTGGCAGCGCAACCCCAGGCA
>WUUC01050875.1_pt1 | contig 14969 bp, 10 predicted proteins | sample 6278441 | NCBI WGS metagenome assembly WUUC01 (sample SAMN13675441, study PRJNA597444) | soil metagenome | isolation source: soil | place: USA: Washington | collected 2017-10
TCGGTAAAGGTGCTGCGCGAGATGATCGAAGATCGACGTCGATGACATTCCAAGGCCTCATCCTGAAGCTCTCCGAATTCTGGGCATCGCGCGGCTGCGCGCTCCAGCAGCCGCTTGATATCGAGGTCGGCGCGGGGACGATGCATCCGGAGACCTTTCTCCGCGTGCTCGGTCCCGCGCACTGGAACGTGGCTTACGTCCAGCCGTCGCGGCGTCCGGCCGACGGACGTTTCGGCGAGAACCCGAACCGCCTGTTCAAACATCATCAGTTCCAGGTCATCCTGAAGCCCTCGCCCGATGAAGTGCAGCAGCTCTATCTCGAGAGCCTGGAGGCGTGCGGCATCAACCCGCGGCAGCACGACGTCCGCTTCGAAGAGGACAACTGGGAGTCGCCGACCCTCGGCGCCTGGGGCATCGGCTGGCAGGTGATGTTCGACGGCCTCGAAATTTCCCAGTTCACGTACTTTCAGCAGGCGGGCGGTCTGGAGCTCGCGCCGATTTCGGCGGAGCTCACTTACGGGCTCGAGCGCATTGCCATGGCGCTCCAGCGCGTGGACAGCGTCTACGACCTCGAATGGGCGCCCGGTGTGAAATACGGCGAGGTGCGGCTGCGCGAGGAAGTGGAGCAGTCGAAGTACGTGTTCGGCCAGGTGGAGCTGCCGCCCGGCGAGTTCGCGGCCTTTCACCGCGATCTGTTCGAGAAGCATTACGCGTTTGCCGGCAGCCTTCTCAAGACCAACTTGATCTGGCCTGCGCTCGAACACTGCCTGAAGTGCTCGCACCTGTTCAACATCCTCGATTCGAGCAACAGCATCGGGGTGACCGAGCGCACCGCGTACATCCTTCGAGTGCGTCAGCTCGCCATCGGGATTGCGAAAAGCTACGTCGCCGAGCTCGAGCCGCCGGCAGCGCTGGAAGAGGCGCGCTAGTGGACCGCGAGCTGCTCCTCGAAATCGGCTGCGAAGAGCTGCCAGCCGGTTGGCTCCCTGGGCTGACCAACCAGATCGGCAAGGTGGTCGAAGAGCAGCTCAGGGCGCACCGGCTCACGCCCGAGGCGCCGGCCGAAACCTACAGTACCCCGCGTCGTCTCACGGTCCGTATGGCGCGGCTCGCCGAGCGGCAGACCGATCTCGAGGAGCTGGTGAATGGCCCGCCGGTGTCGGCGAGCTTCGCCTCGGACGGCACGCCGACGCCCGCTGCGGCGGGGTTCGCGACCCGGCAGGGTGTGGACGTGTCGCTGCTCGAGCGCGTGGAAACTCCCAAAGGCGTGTATCTCGCCTTTCGGCGGAAGCAGCGCGGCAAGGCTGCCGTGGACGTGCTGCCCGACGTCCTCCGGGGGACGCTCCGCGGGATCGCGTTTCCTAAGTTGATGCACTGGGACGCGGTACTCGAGGACGGCCGGGGGGAGCTGCTGTTCGGCCGGCCCATCCGCTGGATTCTGTTCGTGTACGGCGGGCGAGTGGTTCCGTTCACCATTGCGCGGACGCCCGCCGCCCAGAGCGGGCAGGTGCAGGACGTGATGGCAGGCGCCGTCACATACGGGCACCGCTTTTTAACGACGAGCGGCCGCGCGGGACGGGCGATCAAGGTGCGGAGCTTCGACGAGTACCGCGCGCGGCTGCTGGAGAACTTCGTCATTCTCGAGCGCGAGGAGCGGCACAACAAGATCGCCCGCGAGCTCGACGCGAAGGCGCAGCGGCTGCAGGGGCGCGTGAGCCGTGTCGTGCGCGGGGACTCAGGCCTCCTCGACGAAGTGCCGGATCTGGTCGAGTACCCGTCCGTCGTCGCCGGCACCTTCGCCGTCGAGTTCCTCGAGCTGCCGGACGAGGTGCTCACCACCACCCTCATTCACCATCAGCACTATTTTCCCGTAGAGGGAGAGGACGGGCGTCTCAAGAACGCGTTCCTCGCGGTGATCAACACCGAACCCGATCACGAACGGACGATCGCGCGCAACGCCGAGCGCGTCGTGACGGCGCGGCTGCGCGACGCGCGCTTTTTCTGGGAGGCCGATCGCCGTACGACACTCGAGGCGAAGCTCGAACGCCTCGGCACGCTTGTCTTTCACAAGAAGCTCGGCACCTACAAGGAGAAGGCCGAGCGGATCGCCGCCCTGGCGCGATGGATCGCCGCCAACGTTCTAGGCGGCGACGATCGGACGGCCGCGCTGGCCGAGCAGGCAGCGCGCCTGGCGAAGGCGGATCTCGCGACCGACATGGTCCGCGAGTTCACCGAGCTGCAGGGCGCGATGGGCGGGGTCTACGCTCGCGAAGAAAGACTGCCGGAGGAGGTGTGGAAGGCGATCTACTTCCACTACCTGCCAGCCGGTGTCGAGGCCGACGCGCCTCCCACCCGCGCCCAGCTCGGCGCCGCGGAAGTCACGTGGGCGGCCGTTTCCCTCGCCGACAAGCTGGATACAATCGTGGGCCTGTTTGCCGCGGGCGAGAAACCGACCGGGTCGCGCGATCCTTACGGCCTCCGCCGCGCGGCGCAGGGCGTCGTCAAGATTCTCACCGATCTGTCCGATCTGTCGGCCGCCGAGCGGTCCGCGGGCCTGCCGGAGATGATCGACCGCGCATTGGCCGGGTTCGGCGACCGGTTCGCCCGGGCCGGCGACGAGGCGTGGCGCGGGCCACTCGGCGAATTCATCGCCGAGCGTGAGATGCACATGTTCGAGCGGCGCGGATTCCGCCTCGACGAGGCGCGCGCGGTCGTTCCCCGATGGTGGGCCCATCCGAGCAACGCGCTGCGGCGGGTCGAGGCGCTGGCGGAGGCGCGAAAATCGGTGGAGTTCGAGACGCTGGCCGTCGTGTTCAAGCGCGTCAAGAACATCACGAAGGACTTCGACGAGCCGCTCCCCGGCGATATGGCGTCGCGGCTGGTAGAGCCCGCCGAACGGGAGCTGCTGAAGGCGCTCCAGGCCCGGTCGGAGTCGGTCCTCGCCGCGGCGCGGCGGGGCGATTACGGCGAGGCGATGCGCCAGATCGCGACCCTCAGCGGACCGTTGGACAGGTTCTTCGTCGACGTGCTCGTGATGGCCGAGGACCAGGCCGTGCGTCGGGCACGGCTCGCGCTGCTGGCGGCGCTGCGCCGGCTGGTGCTGACGATAGCGGACATCTCGGAGCTCGCGCCGGACGACAGGCCCGCGTGAGGCCCTGAACTACAATCTGGAACGCCCGACACCCCAACGACATCGGAGCCGAATCGAATGGTCAAGAAAGCCCCCAAGCGTCCGGGCCTGAAGAGCCGGAGCGCGACGCCCAAGCCGAAGAGCCGGAAGCACGTCTACTTCTTCGGCAGCGGGAAAGCCGACGGCAATCGCACGATGAAAGACCTGCTCGGCGGCAAGGGATCGGGTCTGGCCGAGATGACCAATGCAGGGCTCCCGGTGCCGCCGGGATTCACGATCTCCACCGAGGTCTGCACGATCTACTACGAGCGGGACTCGAAGATTCCGTCCGCGATCGATCGCGAAATAGAGGAGAACGTCCGCAAGCTGGAAAAGGCGGCTGGCGCCGAGCTCGGATCCACTGAGAACCCTCTGCTCGTGTCGGTCCGCTCGGGCGCGAAGTTCTCGATGCCCGGCATGATGGACACCATTCTCAACCTCGGGCTGAACGATCAGGCCGTCGAGGGGCTCAAACGCCGGACGAAGAACGGGCGCTTCGCATTCGACAGCTACCGGCGGTTCATCCAGATGTTCGGCAACGTCGTCCTGGAGATCCCGAAGGACAACTTCGAGCACGAGTTCGACGGCGTGAAGAAAGCCCGCAACGTCAAGCTGGACACCGAGCTCGACGAGGCGGCGCTTCGCGAGGTCGTCGATCGATACAAGGGCGTCGTGCAGAAGCGTTCCGGCCGCTCCTTTCCGCAGAATCCCGGCGACCAGCTGAAAATGGCGCGCGACGCCGTGTTTCGCTCGTGGATGAACCCGCGGGCGCGGGAATACCGGCGTATTTACGACATCCCGGATCACATCGGCACCGCCGTCAACGTGCAGATGATGGTCTTCGGCAATACGGGAGATCGGTCGGGCACCGGGGTCGGCTTCACACGCAACCCCGCCACGGGCGCCAAGGAGTTCTACGGTGAGTTCCTGATCAACGCGCAAGGCGAGGACGTCGTGGCGGGCATTCGCACGCCGCAGCCGATTCGCGAGCTCGAACAGGTGATGCCAAAGGCTTACAAGCAGCTGCGCGAGATCACGACGCGCCTCGAGAAGCACTACAAGGACGTTCAGGATTTCGAGTTCACCATCCAGGACGAGCGGCTGTACATGCTGCAGACCCGCAGCGGCAAGCGGACGGGGTTTGCCGCGGTCGTGATCGCGACCGACCTCGTCGCCGAACGGCTGGTCACGCCGAAGGACGCAATCCTACTCGTCGATCCCGAGTCCCTGAGCCAGCTGCTGGCGCCGGGGTTCGACCCTGACGAGTGGAAGAAAATCCCGACGGCCACCAAAGGCCTGCCCGCGTCTCCGGGCGCCGCGTCCGGGCAGGTCGTCTTTTCTGCCGACCACGCGGTCCAGTGGACGCAGCAGGGGAAGACCGTGATTCTCGTCCGGCGCGAAACGGTTCCAGACGACATTCACGGCATGTTCGTCTCGCAGGGGATTCTCACCGCGACCGGCGGCATGACCTCGCACGCCGCCGTCGTCGGTCGGCAGATGGGGAAGCCTTCGATCGTCGGCGCCGGCGCGCTCGAGATCGACGAGCAGGGGAAGCTCTTTCGGGTGGGCGGCCACACGGTCAAAGAGGGCGATTACATTTCGTTCGACGGCCTGTCGGGCGAGGTCAAGATCGCGCAGGTCGCGTCGAAGCCGAGCGAGATCCTGCAGGTGCTCGCCGGTACGCTCGATGCCCGAAAGTCCGACATCTACCGGCGGTTCGACCAGCTCCTGTCGTGGGCCGACAAGTCCCGCCGCATGGGCGTCAGGGCCAATGCCGATCTGCCGGATCAGGCGGAAATCGCGTATGCGTTTGGCGCGCGCGGCATCGGCCTGTGCCGCACGGAGCACATGTTCTTCGGCGAGGGCCGGATCCCGATCGTCCAGCGCATGATCCTCGCCGACAACGAGGCCGACCGGCGTCGCGCGCTGGACGAGCTGCTGCCGCTGCAGCGCGAGGATTTCTACGGTGTGTTCAAGGCGATGAAGGGCACGGCCGTGACGATCCGGACCATCGACCCGCCGCTGCACGAGTTCCTGCCGAAGCGAGAGGAGCTGATGGTCGAGGTCGCCCGGCTGGAGATGTCCAACGGCAGCAGCAAAGAGCTGGAGGACAAGCGGCGGCTGCTCCAGCGCGTCGAGCAGCTGCACGAGTTCAATCCGATGCTCGGGCACCGCGGAGTGCGGCTCGGGATCACCTACCCCGAAATCACGGAGATGCAGACACGCGCCATCATCCAGGCGGCGTGCCGGCTGCACAAGGAAGGGTTGAAGGTCGTTCCGGAAATCATGATCCCGCTGGTCGGGCACGTGAAGGAGCTGCGCGACCAGAAGGCGATCGTCGATCGCGTCGCCGAGGAAACGATGAAAGCGGCCGGTATCCGGATCAAATATCTGGTCGGCACGATGATCGAAGTGCCGCGTGGAGCGTTGACGGCCGATCAGGTCGCCGAAGAAGCGCAATTCTTTTCCTTCGGTACCAACGACCTCACACAGCTTACCTTCGGCTTCTCGCGCGATGACGTCGGCAAGTTCCTCCGGATTTACCAGGACAAGAAAATCCTGGACAAAGACCCGTTCGCCTCGATCGATATCGACGGCGTCGGTTCGATCGTCGAAACCGGCGTCAGGCTCGGGCGCAGGACACGGCCCGACCTGAAGCTTGGTATTTGCGGCGAGCACGGCGGAGATCCCTCCTCAATCCACTTCTTCGAGAAGGTCGGGCTCGATTACGTCAGTGCCTCGCCGTATCGAGTGCCCGTCGCGCGGCTGGCCGCCGCGCAGGCGGCGCTATCGGTCAAGGTCGGAGACTAGGTCTCTCGTCGGTCGTCGCGCGGGTCCAGGTCCTCACGTGATCAGTATCTACGTCCACCGGCAGGGCCTCACCGAAGAGGTTGCGAGCATCGACCGGGCGTGGCTCCGTCCGGGTGCCGCGGCGTTCGTCTGGGTCGATCTCGCCGCGCCTTCGATTCCCGAGTCGCTCATCCTGAGCGACACGTTCGGCTTTCATCCGCTCTCGGTCGAAGATGCGCGGGCGGAGCTGCATTTCCCGAAGATCGAAGCCTACGACGGCTACCTGTACGTGATCATGCACGGCATCGACTTCCACGTCGGCGCCAGGGGGTTCGCCACGCACGACATCGATTTTTTTCTCGGCCCGACCTACCTCGTATCGGTTCACGACGGGCATTCACGGTCGATCCGCGAGCTCAAGGATAACGTCAAGCGCAACATGAAGATCATGGGCGAAGGCCCCGTCGGGCTTTTCCACCGGATCGTCGACGCGATGGTCGATCACTACCGACCGGAAGTGGAGAAGCTCGAGGATCGGCTCGACAGCCTGGAAGACGCCGTGTTCCATCAGCCGTCGAGGACCCTGGCGCGGCGGATCCTCGACGAAAAGCGGCAGGTGGCCACGCTGCGCCGCATCATCACGCCCCAGCGCGACGTCGTCGCGCGGCTCGCCCGCCGCGAGTTCGTCGACGTGAGCACCGACATGGCGTTCCGCTTTCGCGACGTATACGACAATCTGGTCCGGATTTCCGACGACGCGATGATTTTTCAGGATCGGATCGGCGGCATCCTCGAGGCGCACCTGTCGAACGTGAGCAACCGGCTGAACGAGGTCATGAAGGTGCTCACGGTGCTGACGACCATCTTCATGCCGCTCACGCTTCTTACGGGCATGTGGGGCATGAACATCGCGCTTCCCACGCTTCCGGGAGGGGAAGCGGCGCAATTCTGGTGGATCGCCGGATCCATGGCGGTAGTCATCGCGCTGATGCTCGCGGCGTTCCGGCGAATGCGGTGGATTTGATGCCCAGAATCACGCGGCTGCCGCCGGAGCTCGCCAACCAGATCGCGGCCGGGGAGGTGGTGGAGCGCCCGGCGTCGGTTGTCAAGGAGCTCGTCGAGAACGCCATCGACGCGGGCGCGCGGCGGATCGTCGTGCATGTGGAGCTCGGTGGAAAGAAGCAGGTCCGCGTCGAGGACGATGGGGAAGGGATGGAGCCGGCGGACGCTCGCCTCTCCCTCGAGCGGCATGCGACGAGCAAGATCAGCAGCGCCGGCGATCTGGCCGCCATTCTGACGCTCGGCTTTCGCGGCGAGGCGCTGCCGTCGATTGCGTCCGTCTGTCATTTCGTGCTCAGGACCCGTACGCGGGGCCGCCAGAGCGGCACCGAGATCCGCGTGAACGGCGGGCTCGTCGCGTCGTGCACCGAGACGGCGGCCGCGGAAGGCACGGCCGTCGAAGTGAACGATCTCTTCTACAACCTGCCGGCGCGCAGGAAGTTCCTCAAGTCCGATGCCGCCGAATCGGCGCAGGTGTCGCGGATTACCACGCAGCTCGCGCTGGCGTACCCGGAAATCGGGTTCACGTTGACGAGCGGCGCACGGAGGGTGCTCCAGACCCCGCCGGCCGCGTCGCTCCGCGACCGCCTGTATCAGCTGTACGGCGAGCGCGACGATCTGGTTCCGGTCGGCAAGGCCGCCGGCGGCATCAGGCTGAGCGGCTACGTCGCCGCGCTGGCCGGACCGTCATCGGAAGGTCCGACGCGCGGCACGCAGAACGTCTTCATCAACCGGCGCATCGTCAAGGACCGCACCATCGCGCACGCCATCATCGACGCCTACAGCGTCGCGTCGATAAAGGAGCGCAGCCCGGAGGTTCACCTGTTCATCGAGATGCCGCCGGACGCCGTGGACGTCAACGTGCATCCCACCAAGGCGGAGGTGCGTTTTCGCGAGCAGTCGCTGGTTCACGAGGTGGTGCGGCGCGCGCTCATGGAGGCGCTCGGACAGAGCACCGTGCCGCAGCTGCAGCTTCAGTCCCAGGTCGTCACCGAGCGGCCCGTTGCTCCGGCGATACCCGGCGTGCTCGGCGGCGCCACGTTTCCGAACCGCTGGACGCGTCCCGGGGACCCGTGGTCGGACCGCTCCCCCGGCAGCGATGTCGGGACCGGAGGGGTTCGCGCCGGGTCCCCCGTCGACCTGGCGTCTGGCGCCATGACGGACTCAGGCCGCATGGAGGTCGACTCCGGACTCAGGCCGCTGATTCCTCTCGGCCAGTTTCGCGACACCTTCATCATCGCGATTGACGATGAAGGGGTTGCGATCATCGACCAGCACGTCGCGCACGAGCGTGTGCTGTTCGAACGGGTGATGCAGCGGCTCACGGCGGGCCGCCTCGAATCGCAGCGGCTTCTCGTTCCGATGCTCCTGGATTTGCCGGCGTCCGCGCGTCAGGCGCTCCTTGGCCGCGGCGCCGAGCTCGAGCGGTTCGGGTTCGAGATCGAGTCCTTCGGGGATTCGACTCTGAAGTTGAACGCGGTGCCGGCGCTGCTGAAGTCGGGCGACTGCGCCCGCGCGCTGCGGGCCCTTGGGGAAGATCTCGAAGGACTCGACTCCGGCGCCGACCTTCACGACGCGCTGCAGCGGATTGCCGCGACGACGGCGTGCCATGCGGCGGTGAAGGCGAACGACCCTCTGACGTACGAGAAGATGGCCCACATTCTCGAGGAATTGCGTGCGACTGCTTATTCGACCGTCTGCCCGCACGGACGCCCGGTGATGCTGCGGCTCACACGGCGCGAGATCGAGAAGAACTTCGAGCGGATATAAGAAAGTACGCTTCGGGTGCTGAAGACGTTCTATTACGTGGGACGGGGAGGGCAGCTGCTGGGCATGTGGCTGCTGCTCGTGGACCTGTTCACCGCCGGCCCTGGGGGGCCGGGCTTCGGGCTCTTCGCCTCGGGCGTCGCCGTCTTTCTTGCGGGATGGGCACTCACAAAGGCAGGCGGCGCATAGGCCGCCATAGGCGTCGGAAAAGGCTGAGTGAACCTCGCGGGAAGTCGGCCGATACATGTAACAGAGCGCGACGGTGTATCGGTTTGTGTCAAACCGTTACGTTTGAGCTTGACGAGAAAGCCTTCGCGCTGTTACAGTTTCGGTTACCGACAAATTCATAGCTCGACGCTTCCCAAGCGAAAGGGCCATTCCGCTCGGCACGTGTGTCTGACACATGCCGGCGGAAGCGCAAAGCTGTAAGTCTCGTCGCGAAACGAGGCAGTTTAGCTACCGACTTGGAGTCACGAATGATCTCTCGCCGTTTCCTGGTTATGGTCGCCCTCATCACGACGGCGGTCGCCTTTTTCCTCCTTGGCGATTTCCACGCGCGTGCGGGTACCGGCGCGGATCGCGCTGAATACGACGCGAAGCTCGATGCGCTTCGCGCCGAGGTCCTGAACGAGCTCGGCACCAGTCGCGTTCCCTCCCATGAAGCGCTCGGCACCAGCGGTGTCGCGGGGCTCACGCCCAGCGACGCGGCGCGAGCGCGCATGGTAGCGGAAATCAAGCAGGAGCTGCAGCACGAGATGGGGCTGCTCCCGGTGCAGCTGCTTCGCGACCGTCGCTCGAGCTTCCTCGAGCTCTATACCACCGACAACTTCGGCAAGACCAACTACGGCACGGCCGGCTACCTCGGCGGCGGCTACTTCATCACGGTGAAGCACGCAGTGGTCGCGCTGAAGGAGGACGACTACCGGCAGGGACCCCGCAAGATCGTCACGATCAAGCTTCTGTACGACGGCAAGCAGATTCCGGCCACCCTCGTCGATCAGGGAGACGCCGACGTCGAAGTGCACAGCGGCGACTGGGCGATCGTGAAGACGAAGGAGCCGGTGGACATGCCGGCGCTGCGGCCCGACACGACATGGGGCTACGACTTCGCCGAGCCGATCTTCCGTCTGGGCAACGATTACTCCAAAGGCATCATCCTGTCGACCGGCTATGTCGGCCAGCGCACGCCGAACGGGCTGGTCACCTGCCTCACCGACGGTCACCCGGGCGTTTCCGGCGGCGGCGTGCTCAATCAGCGCGGAGACCTGGTGGGCATCCCGGTCGGACGGATGCAGGGCGACTACCGCTTTTCCTTCATCCTGCCGATCCGGCAGGAGATGCTGCGGAAGGTTCCGGACATGCGGCCCGCCGATCTGTCCGGTTCGTCCGTCGTCGTCGCCACCGAACTGCGGTAACATCGCCGCCTCTCAAGGAGGCGGCCGATGTGGCGTGAGTTCCGGGAGTTCCTTCTCAAGCAGAATGCGCTGGCGCTGGCCGTCGGGGTCATCATCGGCGCCGCGATGGGCCGTGTCGTCACCTCCGTCGTGTCGGATCTGTTGATGCCGGTGATCGGCCTCGGGCTCCCGGGAGGCGACTGGCGCTCGGCGCAAGTCGTGTTGTCCGAGACGACGGGCCCCGACGGCGCGCCCGTCGTCAATGCCATCCGATACGGGGCATTCATCGGCAACGTCATCGATTTCGCAATCGTGGCGTTCGTCGTCTTCCTCATTCTCCGCACCGCCCTGAAACCATCTCCAGACGCGCCCACCAAAGGGTGTCCGTTCTGCAAGGAAACCATTCCGCTCGACGCGACACGCTGCCGCGCGTGTACAAGCGCTCTCGGCTGACCCCGGTATAATCGCGGGATGTTCAGCTATCGAGCGGGCATCGCGTGCCTGGCGCTGGCGATCTCCGCCTGCAGCGGCCCCGAGCCCGATGCCGCGCCTGCGCCCGCCGCCGACGAGCGCGCTCGTGCGATCGCGGACAGCTATCTCGAGGCTTACTTCGACAGAAATCCCGATCAGGTGACCTATTACGGCCTTCCAGGCCGCCGTCACGATCGCCTGCCGGACAACTCCCTGGACGCGTTGAAGGCGTGGCACGCGAAGCAGGACGCCTGGCTCGCCGACCTCCGCGGCATCGATCCGTGGGCGATCGCCGATCGCCCCCTGCGCGCCACCTACGCGATCGTCCGCGAGACCCTCGAGGGGTCCGGCGGCGCGCGCGTGTGCGAGACCGAGCGGTGGAACGTGAGCCAGATGACCGGCTGGCACGTCGATTTCGGCTACCTGGTGACGATTCAGCCGGTCGGAAGCAGTGAGGCGCGCAAAGACGCCCTGGCGCGCTGGGCGGCGCTGCCCGGGTACATCGATACGGAGATCGCGAACCTGCGCGACGGTCTTGCCGGGGGCTATTCGTCACCCGAGGCGAACGTGCGCATCGTCGTCGACCAGATGAACGCGCTTTCGACCGCTGCGGCGAGCGACTTGCCTTTCCTCTCGCCGGCGCAGCGAGACCAGGATCCCGAGTTTCAGAAAACGTTTTCGGCGCTCGTGCGTGAGCGGCTCCTGCCCGCGTTTGCACGTTACCGAGATTTCCTGGCGAAGGAGTACCTGCCGAAGGCACGCGAAGCAATCGCGGTCTCAGCGAACCCGAACGGCGCGGCGTGCTACGACGCCTCGGTCCGGGCGCACAGCTCGCTGGCGGTGCCGGCGGAAGAAGTTCACAGAATCGGGCTGCAGCAAATCGAGCAGCTGACCGCGGAAATGCGCACGATAGCGGAGCGGTCCTTCAACACCACTGACATCAAAACGTTGATGCAGAGGCTGCGGACCGACCGCCGGTACATGTTCGAGAGCCGGGAGGAGTTGATCGGCTACAGCGAGGCTGCGCTGGCGCGCGCGAAGGCCGCCGCTCCCGGCTGGTTCGGGCTGCTGCCGAAGGCCGACGTCCGGATCGAACCCTACCCGAAATACCGGGAGAAAAACGCGCCAAACGAATACAACGCGCCTGCCGAGGACGGCAGCCGCCCGGGATTGTTCCTGATCAGCGCGTACGAGGCCGAGAGAAAGAGCAGGGCGCCCAACGAATCGACAGCTTTCCACGAGACGATTCCGGGACATCACTTCCAGATCGCGATTGCCATGGAGCGGAAGGGGCCGCACCCGATCGGCCGTTATATCTTCAACAGCGGCTACGTCGAAGGCTGGGCGTTGTACGCGGAGCGGCTGGCGGACGAGATGAAGCTGTATTCGTCGGATCTCGACAGGCTGGGCATGTTGTCGTCGCAGGCGTTTCGCGCCTCGAGGCTGGTCGTGGATTCCGGGATGCACCGCCTGGGCTGGACGCGGCAGCAGGCCATCGACTACATGCTGGCGCACACGGCGGAAGAAAACGCCGATGCCGCCGCCGAGATCGATCGCTACATCGTGTGGCCCGGGCAGGCGACCTCCTACATGCTCGGCATGCTGGAAATCCAGCGGGCGCGCTCGGAAGCCGAGCGTGCGCTCGGCCCGAAGTTCGACATCAAGGCATTCCACGATCGCGTGCTGGAAGACGGCGGCGTCCCGCTGGCGTTCGTCACGAACAAGATCAAGGAGATGATCACGCAATGAATTCAGAGGACTGCATCCTGTTCAGCGGCGGTGCGCCGGGCGCGGAAGCCGAATTCGGCGCCTGCGCCGAGCGCCACGGAGTCGAAGAGGTGAACTTCACGTTCGAGGGGCACAAGATCGTGCGGCACCGCGGCGTCCGCGTGCTCAACCACGAGGAGCTGCAGAACGGGGACGTGAGCCTCGCGTACGTTTCCCGCCTGATGCACCGCCGTTACACTGATGCGCCGACGATTCGCAAGATCCTGCAGACGATCTGGTATCAGGTGAACAGCGGCCAGGAGATCTACGTCATCGGCACGATCCTCGACGACGGAACGGTGCGGGGGGGGACGGGATGGGGCGCGGAGTTCGCGAAGCTGTGTAACAAGCCGCTCCACGTGTTCGACCAGGGCAAGAACGCGTGGTTCACCTGGGCCGACGACGAATGGCAGCCGCGCAGCCACTCCGATCGTCCTCTCATCACCCATCCGCATTTCACGGGCACCGGCACGCGGACGATCCGCGACAACGGACGCGCGGCCATCGAGACGCTCTTCACTCGCTCCTTCGGCGCTGCCTCTTGATCGCCTCCCACCCCTCGAGACGGCGCTTGATTTCCTTTTCGAATCCCCGCTCGGGCGGATCGTAGTACCGCCGTCCCTCGAGAGCAGCGGGCAGGCACGACATGTCGGCAACGGCGTCCGCCTCGTCGTGTGCGTACCGGTACCCCTTGCCGTACTCGAGCTGCTTCATCAGCTTCGTCGGCGCATTCCGCAGGTGCAGCGGCACCGGCTGCGCGACGTCGGAATGTGCGTCTTCGGCCGCGCGGTTGTACGCGTTGTATACGGCGTTGCTCTTCGGCGCCGTTGCGAGGTAGAGCGCTGCCTGCGCGAGCGCGGTGTTGCCTTCCGGCATTCCGATGAAGTGCACGGCGTCCCTGGCGGCCACGGCGACGGTGAGCGCCTGGGGATCGGCGTTGCCGACGTCTTCCGACGCGAACCGGACCAGGCGCCGCGCGATATAGAGCGGATCCTCGCCGGCTTCGACCATGCGCGCGAGCCAGTAGACCGCCGCATCCGGATCGCTGTTGCGCATGGACTTGTGCAGCGCCGAGATCAGGTTGTAGTGCTCCTCGCCGGATTTGTCATAGAGGAGCGCCCTCCGCTGGATCGCCTGCTGGACTCGCGCGGCGTCCACTCGGCGCCGGCCGTCGACGAGCGGCGCGGCTGCGACGCTCAGCTCGAGCAGGTTCAGCGCCGATCGCGCGTCCCCGTTGGCGTACAGGGCTATGGCGCGGACCGCGTCGTCGTCGACATCGGCCGCGTCGGCGGCAACGCCCCGGCTCGAGTCGGACAGAGCGCGGCGGAGAATTGCGGCCACTTCGTCGGGGGTGAGCGCCCGGAGCACGAAGACCTTGGACCGCGAGAGCAGCGCCGCGTTCACTTCGAACGAGGGATTCTCGGTGGTCGCGCCGATCAGGATGATGTCGCCCCCTTCGACGCATGGAAGGAAGGCGTCCTGCTGTGCCTTGTTGAAGCGGTGGATCTCGTCGATGAAGACGATCGTCCGGCGGCCGCTCGCGCGGCGGATGCGCTCGGCTTCGGTCATCACCTCGCGGATTTCCTTGATGCCGGCGAGGACGGCGCTGAAAGAGACGAATCGCGCCTTCGTCGTATCCGCGATGATGCGCGCCAGCGTGGTCTTTCCGGTCCCGGGAGGCCCCCAGAGAATGATGGACTGCAGCAGGTCGCGCTCGATCGCCTCGCGCAGCGGCCTGCCGGGCGCGAGCAGCTCTTCCTGGCCGACGAACTCGTCGAAAGTGCGCGGCCGCATGCGTTCGGCGAGCGGCGCAGGAGCGCTCGACGCGCCGACCGGTTCATCGGGAAAAAGCGAGTCCATGCCACCTATCGTACGTAGTGTCCCCCTTCAGGTGGACCAACCGTGTGTCCACCTTTAGTCGACCTACCGAATGTGGGATCCACCTTTAGATGGACCTGCGTTTCCGCGCTGACGGCGCGCTTCGTACACGAGCAGAGCGGCCGTCACCGACGCATTCAGCGATTCGACCGGCGCTTCCATCGGAATCGTCACCCGCTCGTCGGCGCCCGTCACCGCAGCCGGCGGCAGCCCGGCGCCTTCACCGCCGATGAGGAGCGCTACCGGGCCGTGCAGATTCGCATCGTAGAGCGAGCGCCCCCCGCGGGGGACCGTGGCCACGATGCGGCACCGCCGGCGGCGCGCCTCGGCAATCGCGCGATCGATCGTCGGCTCGGACACGACGGGAAGCCGAAGAACACTTCCCATCGATCCTCGAAGCGCTTTCCATCCGAACGGATCGGCGGACTGGCCCGCCGCCACCACGCCCGACGCGCCCCCGGCCTCCGCGACGCGCACGATCGCACCGATGTTGCCCGGATCCTGCACGTCCGCGGCAATCACCACGAGCTGGATACCGGCGGCATAGATGCGATCGACATCCTCGGCCGGCCGCTCCGCAAGTGCCACGATCGCGCTGGCGGAACGCACCGGGCTCACGGCGTCCATCACTGGAGACGATGCGGACGACACGTCGACTCCGGCCCGTTGCAGCC
>WUUC01055453.1_pt1 | contig 14967 bp, 12 predicted proteins | sample 6278441 | NCBI WGS metagenome assembly WUUC01 (sample SAMN13675441, study PRJNA597444) | soil metagenome | isolation source: soil | place: USA: Washington | collected 2017-10
CCGGTTTTCCTTCGCGGATGCCCGCATAGAAATTAAGGTGGTGATCGAGGTTGGCGCTGTAGTCCTCAGGAGCTGTGTACTCGACGTCCGGTTCAATGACTTCATGCCTGGTATCGGGATAATTAGCCTTGTACCATTTTTCATATTCCTTCTGCTGCGCTTCTGTGAAGGTGTGGAATGTGTCCCATCCACCGAACCCGGGGTTCTTCCTGATCTTGTTACGGATCACTTTAACCTCGCTCCATCCAAGGATGATCGCTCCTTCGGAGCCGACCAGTCGAAGGATCTCTCCGTCTTCGCTGCCGTCAACAAAGTTCACACGCATTTGCATGGTGTGGGCCGCGTGCTTATCGGTAGCCGGGTAGTCGAACAATGCCGCCATAACATCCGGTGCGTCGCGGCCATCTTTCCAGTAACGAAGTCCGCCGGTCGCGAATGCACGTACCGGTCCTGATGAACCAGTCACTGCATGGATACCTGTGAAGAGGTGAACAAAGAGGTCACCAGCCACGCCGGTTCCGTAGTCGTTATAGTTTCTCCAGCGGAAGAACCGAACGGGATCATATTCCCTTTTAGGCGCATCGCCGATGAAGCGATCCCAATCTACCGTGTTGTTCTTTGCATCAGTGGGTATTGAGTATTGCCATGCGCCATTGGCGCTGTGACGGTCGTTCATTGTTTCAACAAGTACCAGGTCGCCGATAACACCCGATGCGTAGATCTCGCGGGCTTTTTCGGTTATGATCGATGAGCAACGCTGGCTGCCCACCTGGAAAACCTTCCCGGTCTTCTTTTGGGTGGCAATCACATCTGCGCCCTCTTCCAGCTTGTGAACCATAGGCTTTTCGCAATACACATGCTTGCCCTTGTTCATGGCCTCGATCGAAATACGATCATGCCAGTGGTCAGATGTCGCAATGATGACTGCATCGACGTCTTTGCGGTCGAGTATCTCCTGGTAGTTTTTCGTTACCATCAGGTCTTTTCCATAAACCTCTTTTGCGTGATCGAGGTGGCCTGTATAAAGGTCGCATGCCCCTACGATCTTCACGCCGGGTACTTTGGCCGACCATTCGGCGTTGCTGAAGCCCATGATACCCATGCCGATCACAGCCACGTTCACTTTGTCATTTGCCGCATATTTCCTCTCGTCGCGATGAGGCTCGTTGAGCATGACCACTTTCTTATGAATGTTGGTATTGCCCGCGATCGCGGGGAGTGCCGCTGCACCAAAGGCCGTAGCTGTTGCTTTCTTGATGAAGTCTCTCCTTGAAGGCTTATTACTTTTCATGTCGTGAGGGTTAATGAATAATTTTCCGGATTAAAATGTACCTCTAATTGGCGAGAGGGTAAAACGACGCATAAAAAAAGCGATGGAGACCATCGCTTTGCATATTCTGAAACTTCTACTTGCCGGATTACTGCGGCGTACCGTTGCCTGTACCCTCGGAAGTCGAAGGAGATTCCGGGAATGCGGGCGGTTCCGGTGCCCGTGGCGGAGCAGGAGCAGGTGCCGGCGCTGGTTTTGGCGCCGCAGGCTTCCTTGCTGCGGGCTTCTTCTTCGCTGGTGCCTTCTTAGCTGGCGCCTTCTTGGCTGGTACCTTCCTGGCTACTTTTTTCGCAGCCTTCTTCGCTGCCTTTTTAACTACTTTCTTAGCTGCTTTTTTCGCGGCTTTCTTTGGTTTAGCCTTTCCTTTCTTGGCGGCTTTTTTCTTTTTAGCCATAGCACGGAAAATTTTTATGGTTTATGGATTCGATTTTTTGATGCTCCATTCTCCATGAATGAAGTCGAGTTAAAGTTAAACAAGATTTAAGATTTTAATCAGAAATCAGTTTAAAGATTTATGCAAGTATATACTTGCGTATATTTGCAAGGACATACTTGCATAAATTATGGAAACACGACGAGATGTTTTTCAGGCTATAGCCGATCCCACCCGCCGCCGGATCATCAACCTGCTAGCCGCTAAATCGCTGAACCTCAACTCAATTGCCGGTAATTTCGACGTCACCCGCCAGGCCGTTTCACTTCATATCAGGATACTTAATGAGTGCGGCCTGATCACCATACGTAAAGATGGACGCGAACGATTCTGCGAAGTGCGACTTGATAAGCTTAATGAAGTCGCTCAATGGGTTGAACAGTACCGCATGTTCTGGGAGAACAAAGTGGATGCAATCGAAAAATACCTGGAGAAAATTCAACGAAAAAAGCATGGAACGAAAAGACGATGACCAATCGGTGAAGGAACTTACCATCTCCCGGTTGCTGAAGGCTCCGATTGACCTGGTGTGGGAGGTATGGACCGACGCCACCCACGTCGGAGAATGGTGGGGGCCGTTTGGCTTCACCAGCCCCGTTTGCCACTGGGACCCTAAGGTTGGTAACAGCATCTACATTGATATGAAAGGCCCGGATGGCACAATTGTGCCCGCCAGGGGCGAGTTCGTCGAGGTCACACGACCCACGAAGCTCGTGTTCCGTACACACAAAATCGGAAACGACGGCAAGCCGGAAGTCACCCTGCTGAACACAATGACACTTAAGGAGGAAGGAAAGAACACCCGCTTCGAGTTACACATGAAAGCTACTTTGGTGAATGTGTCTGGCAAGCGAGCCCTTGCCGGAATGGCCGTTGGCACGAATCAAATGCTTGATAAAATGGAAATACACCTTTATTCAAAACAATAACATCATGAGAAAGCTGATACTAACAGAATTCACAACATTGGACGGAGTGATAGAAGCGCCCGGTGGCGAGCCTGATTTCAAGTACACTGGCTGGAGCGCTGATTACTTCGATGATGAATACCTCAATTATAAGATGAATGAACTTAGGGGTACAGGTGCGCTACTTTTTGGACGTCGCACATATGATGAATTTGTACAGGCCTGGCCGGACAGAACCGACGACATTGGTATGTCGGACATGATGAATTCCCTGCCGAAGTATGTTGCCACTAACTCCGTTAAGAAGCTCACCTGGAAAAACTCTACTATTATATCAGGCGACGTGCCGGCGGGCGTTCGAAAACTGAAAGAACAGGAGGGAAGGCCTGTTGTCATCCATGGCAGTGGTACCCTCGCCCAATCGCTGATGCAGCATGATCTTATAGATGAATATCACCTGATGATCCACCCGACTGCGCTGGGAATAGGCAAGAGACTGTTCACTTCCATAGGCGAACGAAAGAAGTTTAAGCTCATCAAATCGCACGTTTTCGCAAACGGTACAGTCGTCCTGGAATTCCTGCTGGACGTTTAGTTTACGAAAACACCATTTTTCAAAAGGATTCGGCACCCATCTTGTCTTCTAGGCTGCCAAAGACGACATGTGGAGGGAATTGTCCCCGGCATTGCAACAGGCATGCCGGTGGGTGTTGATTTTTGTCGTCAGTGTAGAACTCAAACGTGGATGAAATTCTACATTGAGTTGTTTTTTGATTAAAAATACCGAACTGTTTTTAATGACCTGTTTGCCTCTCCCCCGGAATGATTCTTATAGTCGACGATAACCAGGAGAATATCTTCAGCCTGAAGGCACTGTTAACACTTCATAGTTTCGAAGTCGATACGGCTACGTCGGGAGAAGAAGCGCTTAGGAAAATACTGACCGAATCTTATGCGCTGATCATACTCGATGTTCAGATGCCGGAGATGGATGGCTTCGAGGTGGCCGAAACGATCTCAGGGTACAGCAAATCGCGCGACATACCCATCATATTCCTGTCTGCGATCAACACTCATAAGAAATTTGTCGCCCGTGGGTACACTTCGGGCGGGATCGACTACGTGACCAAACCCGTCGACCCTGACATTCTTCTTCTCAAAATCAAGACTTTCTACCGCCTCTCTGAACAAACACAACGGTTGATGGAAATGGAGAAAAATCTCCGGGAGGAGATAGAGTTGAGAAAGAGAGCGGAGACTGTCCTGGAAGAGAAAGTTAAAGAACGTACCCAGGAATTGGTGAAATCGAACCAGCGGTTGGAAGAAAGTAATAATGAACTTCAGCAGTTTGCCTTCATTGCCTCGCATGACCTGCAGGAGCCATTGAGGAAGATACAGACCTTCAGTGGCCTGGCGCTCGACCGGTTCAAGGGAGTGGAGGAGAAAGAGGAAAGGGTGAAGCCATACCTGGGAAAGATCCTCGAGTCGGCCACACGTCTCCGTAACCTGGTGGCTGACCTGCTTCAGTATTCAAAGATCTACACGGACGACGAGTTCGCTATGATCGACCTTAACGTGATGATCGACGAGATCCTTTCTGATCTCGAGTTACAGATAGAGACCAAGCACTGCGTGTTCGAGATAGGGAAGCTGCCGAAAGTGGACGCTATACACTTCCAGCTGCGCCAGGTGTTTCAGAACCTGCTGAGTAATTCTATCAAGTTCTCGCGCGAGGGTCAGGGTTGTAAGATCACCATCACAGGTGAACGCGTTGCGGAGAAGTCATTCACGTCGGCATCGGCGGCCAATGGCCCTTTCTGCAGGATCAAGGTCTGCGACAACGGTATCGGTTTCAGCAATGAATTCAGGAGCCGGATATTTGAGATATTCCAGAGGTTGAGGAACCGGGACGCGTACGAGGGCACAGGCATTGGACTGGCCATCGTAAAGAAGGTAATAGAAAGGCACGACGGTATTATAGATGCGGAGGGTAAGGAGAACGAAGGAGCAAAGTTTACGATCATCCTTCCTGTCGAACACCCAACGCCTGTAGTAATTTAGAACTTGCACCCCAGTTGACATTATGAAAAGCAATTTCAAGAGAAACCTGCTGATCGGTTTCGGTATCTCGATGATCATCCTGATCGTCACATCGGTGGCATCTTACATCAGCATTTCCAACCTGCTGTCGAGTTCGGACCTGGTATCCCACACCAACGAGGTTATTAATGAACTTTCGGAGATCAACGCAGCAGTGATCGACGCGGAGACCGGCCAGCGCGGATTCCTTATTGCGGGTGAAACCGAATTTCTAACGCCGTTTATGAACGCCCGTGATCGCGCATTCGCGGCTTTCGACAGGGTTAAGGCACTCACAAGAGACAATGAACACCAGCACCAAAAACTCCCATCGCTACGTCGCCTGATCGAAGCGAGGTTCAGATACCTCGAATCTGCAATCGAGACAAAGAAAGCGGGACAGGAGCCAAATCTACCCAGCCTTAGACTTGGCCGCCAGGCCATGACTGAAATCAGACAAGAACTTGCTGACATGAAGCAGCATGAACTGTTTCTGCTCGAAACACGGACAGAAAGCATGAACCAATTTGCCCGGTTCACCTCACCATTGGTAATCTCAGGAGCAATAATCGCCCTTGTCATCACAGTTGTGTTCTACTTCAGGGTGAGCGCTGACTACGATGAGAGAACACATTTACAGGGAGTGCTGCAAAAGAAAGACGAAGAGATCACGGCCCGGATTGCAATCATCCAGGATGTTTCAGAAAAGATATCGGAGGGAAGTTACGCGATCCGTATCAATGATGAGCAGACCGACTCGCTTGGTGGTGTCGCGGTATCACTCAACCGGATGGCCGAGTCGCTCGAATACTCGTTCGGCGTGTTGTCGGATAAAGAATGGTTACAGACCGGCCTCTCCACGCTCAATAATGTAATGATCGGGGAGAAGGAGATCGAGACATTGAGTGCCGAGGTGATCGCAACCATTGCTTCATATACAGAAAGCAATGCGGGCGCGTTGTATGTCCTTGAAGGGGATCTGCTAAAGCGTTACGGGGGATATGCTTTCACGCCGGAGAAATCCAGGGAAGTAATAAAGATAAGTGAGGGCATCGTGGGACAGTCGGTTGTTTCCGCTAAGCCGGTTGAATTGAAGAACATTCCCCGCGAGAATGTAAGTATCAGTTTCGCAACGGGTGAAGTGAAGCCGAGACATGTGATAGCCATCCCGGTGTTGGACGGCTATACGGTCAAAGGAGCCATTGAACTGGCTACCATAAACGAATTCAGTAAAAAACAAGTCGAGTTCCTCACCAATGCTGCACCGAACATCGGCGTAGCGATCAGTACGGCACAGAACCGCCGGCGCATGCAGGAGCTTCTTGAAGAGACGCAGGCCCAGTCGGAAGAACTGCGAACGCAACATACCGAACTGGAGAACATGAACTCTGAACTGGAAGTACAGACGGAAAAACTCCAGACGTCCGAGGAGGAGCTGAAGGTTCAACAAGAGGAACTCAAGCAGGCAAACATGGAGCTCGAAGAGCGAAGTCGCCTCCTGGAAGAGAAGAACCACATGATCAGCGAACGAAATATCGACATACAGTCCAAGGCCGATGAACTCACACGCACTACCAGGTACAAGTCCGAGTTCCTTGCCAACATGTCACACGAACTGCGGACACCTCTTAACTCGATCTTGTTGTTGTCGCGACTGATGTCGGACAACAAGGATAGCAACCTTACACCGGACCAGCTGGAGTATGCAAAGGTGATCCAGAGTTCCGGCCAGGGATTGCTTTCACTCATCGATGAGATCCTCGATCTGTCGAAGATCGAATCGGGTAAAATGAACCTCGACTTCCAGGACATTTCGATGAACGAGATCGCTCACAACATGAAGCTGATGTTCGGTCCTCTTGCTAACGAGAAGAAGATCGAATTTAAGACAGTGATTGCTGAAGGGGCACCGGGGCGTATCGAAACCGACAGGCTTCGTCTCGAACAGGTCATCCGCAACCTGCTGTCGAATGCCATCAAGTTTACCGCGTCAGGGTATGTTCAATTAACCATAGAGTCAGGGAAGGCTGGTACCGTGCGGTTTGTTGTAAAAGATACTGGCATCGGTATCGCGAAAGACAAACAGTCGATCGTGTTTGAAGCCTTTCAGCAGGCAGATGGGTCAACGCGGAGGAAGTATGGTGGAACGGGACTTGGGCTTTCGATCAGTCGTGAACTCGTCAGGTTATTGGGTGGGGAGATTACGCTTACCAGCGAACCCGACAAGGGTTCAGAATTCGTGCTCACGTTGCCTGCAAGGAAAGACGGTAAGACTGTCACGACGACCACGACGGAGTTGCGTCATACTACTACGGTTGAAAAACAACCCGTGGTGACTGTGACGCCGGCATTGCAAGACCGCAGGTTCATCAGTACCACGATACCGGAGAATATTCCAGATGACCGAAACTCTGTGACGGCTGCCGACAGGACCATTCTCATCGTTGAAGATGATACGGCTTTTGCAAAAGCGCTGCTGGAATTCACAAGAAAGAAGGGGTACAAGGGAATTGTAAGTGTACGGGGAGATGAGGCTTTCGAACTCGCGCGCCGGTACATGCCTGTAGGTATTCTTCTAGATATACAACTGCCGATCAAGAGTGGCTGGGAGGTGATGGAAGAATTGAAGAACAAACCGGAAACCCGTCATATACCGGTGCACATCGTGTCTTCGCACGAAATGAAGACCGAAGGCTTGATGAAGGGTGCAGTGGATTTTATCAACAAGCCCGTGACGGTCGAACAGATGCAGGAGATCTTCCAGAAGATCGAGTATGTACTCAAGCATCATCCAAAGAAAGTGTTGATCGTAGAAGAGAATCAACAGCATGCAAAGGCACTCGCTTACTTCCTGGAGACGTTTGATGTCAACCTCGAAATCAAGAACGAAGTAGGAACGGCTATCGATTCACTGCAGAACGACGATGTGGATTGTGTGATACTTGACATGGGTATGCCCAACAAAGAAGCATACGACACACTGGAGGCGATCAAGAAGACGCCCGGACTGGAGAACCTGCCGATCATCATCTTCACAGGCAAGAGTCTTTCACAACCCGAAGTAATGAAGATCAGGCAGTATGCCGATTCGATCGTTGTGAAAACTGCTTATTCCTACAAACGTATCCTGGATGAGATATCGTTGTTCCTTCACTTGATGGAGAAGCAACATCAGCCCGAAGCTATGTCGCAAACGCCGAAGTATCACAAACTTGGCGCACTAGACGAGGTGTTGAAGAACAAGACCGTTCTCATCGCTGATGACGACATGAGAAATATTTTCTCGCTCACGAAGGCACTTGAAAAATACCAGATGAATGTCGTCGCCGCGGTGGACGGCAAAGATGCGCTGAAGAAACTGAAGGCAACTTCTAAGGTCGACATTGTATTGATGGACATGATGATGCCTGAAATGGATGGTTACGAAACGACCATGGCCATACGGAAGGAGCGGAAATACCAGGATCTTCCTGTGATCGCGGTAACGGCGAAGGCAATGATGGGCGACCGCGAGAAATGTATCAGCGCTGGCGCTTCGGATTACATTACCAAACCAGTAGATATCGATCAGTTGTTTTCGCTGTTGCGTGTGTGGCTGTATGAAAGCCGGAGAAAATGACATCAGAGCCGTCATTCGAGATTTCTGATGAAGAAATGGAGATCGTTCTCTATGACGTGGTGGAACTGTACGGCTATGATTTTACAAATTACTCCCGGGCCTCGTTAAAACGAAGACTCACGCGGCTGGTGATGAAGGATCGCTTTGCGAGTTTCGCCGAGTTTCGATACAAGCTCCGGAGTGATAAAACGTACTTGAAGAGATTTGTGGAGGAGATCACCGTGAACGTCACCGAGATGTTCCGTGATCCGATGTTCTACAAGTCGCTGAGGGAAGGCGTGCTTCCCATGCTCGCGCCACTTCCCGTGATCAGGATATGGCACGCCGGATGTTCCACGGGCGAAGAGGTTTACAGCATGGCCATCATCCTTCACGAAGCAGGCTTACTGAAGAAGGCGTTGTTGTATGCCACCGATATCAATCCCTCCGTTCTTGAAAAAGTGAGACACGGAGTGTATCCGATCAGCCAGATGAAACAATATTCGGAGAACTATATTCTCTCCGGGGGAAAACATGATTTCTCGTCGTACTACACGGCGCAATACGACTCTGTCAAGTTCGATGAGTTTCTTTCCAAACGTATCGTACTCGCTACGCATAACCTGGTGGCAGACCGGTCTTTCAACGAGTTCCAGATGATCCTCTGCCGCAACGTGATGATCTATTTCGACAAGCCGTTCCAGGACCGTGTACTCCATTTGTTTTACGAGAGCCTGGAAGCCCTGGGATACCTCGCGTTGGGATCGAAGGAAACATTGAAGTTCACCGACATCGCCAGGAAGTTCAAACAACTGGAAAACAAAGAAAGGATATGGCGAAAGGTCAGCTAATGAACAGATCGGGCAAGACGATTGTGATCGGCGGCTCCGCGGGAAGCCTCTCCCCGCTGCTGCGTATTATCCCATTGCTTCGAAATGATATGAACGTTTCCGTGCTGATCGTCATGCACAGGATGCCTTCATCGGAAGACAATGTTCTGCAAGAGGTGTTGGAATCCAGGACATCGTTGGAAGTAAAAGAAGTTGACGATAAAGATGACTTGCTGCCGGGAAGGATTTACATCGCACCACCCGACTACCATGTTTTGGTGGAGAAGGATGGGAGTATGACGTTAGACGATTCGGAGAAAGTGAACTTCAGCAGGCCGAGTATCGATGTAACATTCGAGACTGCTGCCGAGGTATTTGGACCATCGCTGGTGGCTGTATTGTTGTCTGGAGCCAATGCAGACGGTGCGGCTGGATTGATCAAGGTGAAGGAAAAGGGCGGACGTGTGATCATACAAGATCCGGCGACGGCCGACTTTGGATTCATGCCTCAGAAAGGCCTCGAGGTTGTCACTGCCGACCTTATTTTGAAGAAGGACAACGTTGACTGGCTGGAAGAGTTTATTTAAGACCTAATCGGCGAAGGAAACGTACCCGGAACTGAGTGATAAAAGATGGCGAAGCATTTCAACCAGGTCGGGAAAGGAGTGAGGTTTGGTGAGGAAGAGGCTTGCGCCGTAATCGTAGGAATACCGGATGTCAAAATGTGAGTTCGACGTGGAAAGGATAATAACCGGAATGCACTTGAAGTTTTTGTTGGCTTTTAGTTCTCTCAATGTTTCCCTTCCGTCTTTGACGGGCATATTGAGGTCTAATATTATAAGGTCGGGTCGTTCAGTGTTTGCGTTAAGGTGGGTAAATACTTCCTCACCGCCTTGCACCTCGTCGAGCTTACACTTTACCTGGGTTGACTTTAATGCTTCTGAAAATAATTCCCGATCAACGGCATCATCGTCGGCTAAAAGTATCTGTAGGGTTTTGTTCGGTCTCAAGCAGAAGCTAACTTATAAATGGGAATTTATGCAAGTTAAGATATATTCCAAATTTCCTATTGTATGATTGACGCGAGTAATGCAAATGTGGGGAAAGACAACAACGAGAAATCGGGTGCGAAGGAAATGTCAGTGCTTGAACTCCTCGTCAACTCCAGTAAATTAATTAGTTCAGAGGTCGATCTTGAAAAACTTGTTCAACGGATCACGGATCTTGGCACTCAATTGACGAGCGCAGCATTTGGTGCATTCTTCTATAATGTAGAGAATGAAGGCGGTGAGAAGTATGTCCTGTACACCATCTCTGGTGTTCCGAGAGAAGCGTTCTCTAAATTCCCAATGCCTCGCAATACAGCGATCTTCAACCCGACATTCCAGGGGCAGGGTATTGTTCGATACCATGATGTCACCAAGGCGCCGGAGTTCGGTAAGAATGAACCCTATCATGGCATGCCGAAGGGCCACCTTCCGGTGAGGAGTTACCTGGCTATACCGGTCATCTCGGCGTTCACAGGCGAAGTATTCGGAGGTTTGTTCTTCGGCCATCCGGAAGCAGGCGTCTTTACCGCCGACAGCGAGAAACTTGTTGCGGGGATTGCAGCACAGGCAGCGATATCAATGAGCAACGCGCGACTGTTCGAAGAGTGGAAGCAGGTGGAGCGAAAACTCCGCGAGCAGAATGCGGTCATTAACACCATTACCAACAACACCCTGCAGGCATTGTTGATGCTGAACGAAAAACAGGAGTGTACTTATATGAACCCGGCTGCCACAGCGATGACAGGTTTCACGCTGGAAGAGTTGAAGGGAAAACCATTGCATTCTTTTATTCAGAATTTCCGCCCCGACGGGAGACACTACCCCATGGAAGAGTCGCAGATCCACCAGGCCATGTCGCAGCGGATCCAGGTGCAAGGCGAAGATCATTTCATGCACAAGACCGGTCACTTTTACAGTGTGGCGTTCACAGCCAGTCCCATCATCGAGAGTAATGTATTCAAAGGCGTTGTGATCGAGGCACGGAACACCACAGAGGAAAAGAAACTGGCGGCAGCGCTGAAGATCAGGGAAGAGGTTGCCCTGGAGTTGCTTGAGCAAAAGGTAAAAGAGCGTACGGCGGAATTGGAAAAGATAAACTACGAACTGCTTCAATTCACATCGGTAGCCAGTCATGATCTGAAAGAACCATTACGCAAGATCAGTGTGTTCAGTAAGCTCCTTCGCGAAAAGGGTGGGACTAATTTAGATGAGTCACTGTTGAAATATACCGACAACATCATCCAGTCATCGGGGCGGATGACAACGCTGATCGAAGACCTCCTGATGTTCTCAAGACTATCGCAGTCGGAAATATCGTTGGAGCAGGTGGATATCAACCTATTGCTTTCCCAGATCGTGTCGGACCTTGAGATTACGATCATTGACAAGAAAGCGGAGATCCATTTCGATAACCTGCCTGTTGTCAACGGTGTTGCTTTACAACTGGGGCAGGTGTTTCAGAATCTTATCAGCAATTCGCTGAAGTTTGGCCATGAAGATCGCAGCCCGGTCATCAATATTTCGTCGAGCCGGATAGAGAAGGGAGGGAAGGAATACAACCGGATCAATTATACTGACAATGGTATTGGGTTCGACAATAATCATGCTGAAAAGATCTTCGAGTTATTCCAGAGGCTTCACAGCAAGGATAATTTCGAAGGAACTGGTATAGGTCTGGCCATTGTAAAGAAGATCATTACCATGCATCATGGCGAGATCCGGGCTCACAGCGATGGACAAGGAGCTACGTTCGAGATATTGTTGCCAGTCGTGTGATAGCTTCAGCGCCTGAGTCCCCTGCGGGAGACTCCGGCGGGGAATTATTGAACTAACTTTTCCCAGCAGAGTCTTTCGAAGAGGGCTCTGCATTGATCTATAAAGCGGCTGAGTCCCCTGCGGGAGACTCCGGCGGGGAATTATTGAACTAATTTTTCCCAGCAGAGTCTCTCGAAGAGGACTCTGCGTTGATCTATAAAAGCGCCTGAGTCCCCTGCGGGGAACAAGGACACGCAAAGTTGCGCAAAGTATTTCCTGATATTATTCCCGGGGAGTAGACTTCTCCATCTGTGAAATGATCTTATTCACTTCCGTTTCTGTAGACTTCAATTTCTTTTGACAGAACGCGATCAATTCCGAAGCTCGTTTTACTTTTTCGGCCAGCACGTCGACCGACACCGATTCGTCTTCGATGTCCCGCGCTATTTGCGTGAGCTCGGTGTATGCTGCTTCGTATGTTAATTCAGGGGTTGAATTCTGATCCATCGTGCTTTGTTTTTTCATTGACGGTGGCATTGAGCCTGTCGCCCGACAATATAATGTCTAATTTACTTCCTGACTCGATACCATCTGCGTTGCTTACGATCTTTCCACGGGATTTAACGATAGCGAAGCCTCGTTTCAAAATGTTATCCGGTTTCATGATACGGATCATTGAAACGTGATGTTCCAGATATCCGCGTTTGTTCTTCAAATATTGCTGTACAAAGGTTTTAAGATTATACGATTTGTTGCTGATGTCGTTGATCCTGTTGTACAACATGATCTTCGGAGCCGAGACGACCTGTGAGGCCACCTCGATTACACACCGCTGGTTGATGAACAACACCGACCTCGCCGTATCGATCGTGTGCTGGCGGATTTCATTCAGATCATCCTTCGTTCGACTGAGGATCTGTTGGGTTTTGATGATGATGTTCCTCTGGAGATCTACCATCGCCTCTTCGAAAGAACGGTTGTGTGCAATGATGAACTCTGCGGCTTTCGTGGGAGTCTTGGTCTGAGTGTGGGCCATCAGGTCGGCGATGGTCTCGTTCTTCTGGTGGCCGATACCGGTAATGACAGGGATTGGAAATCGAGCTATGGCACGCCCAACCTGGTAGGTGTCGAACATAAGGAAGTCGGTTTGGGCACCTCCACCTCGTGTGATCACGACGGCATCATAAATCCGCCCTGAATTGAACACCTCTATGATCTTCTGAAGGAACTGATCGGCGTTGTTTTCGCCCTGTACGATCGCATAATAATTGTCCACCGCAAATTTATATCCGTGTGGATTGTTTTCGAGAGTATGCCGGAAGTCTTCCGCGCCAGCCGAGGTCTTCGAAGAGATGACCGCGATCTTCTGGATGACAGCATTGAGCTTCAACTGATTGTTCCGCGTCAGGTAGCCATCGCCCACCTTACGGATGTACTCCGGGTTTTTGGCGACCAACGCTTCCAGCACGGCCTGTCGTTGCTGCTCGAGAACACCGAGTGTGAAAGCCGGATCGATGTCGTTGAGATTCACCTGGAGTCCATACACCGGGTGGAATTCCACAGAGACGTTTACCAGGACATTGATGTTGTTGGTGAACTTCTGGCCGGTCTGCCGCTCGAACTGGTCAATACGTAGCGATCCATTGCCCCATGCTTTGCCTGGTATCCTTGCCAGGATGCTGCTCGACACCGGGTCTTTCTCCACGAGTTCGAAATTGTGATAGGACTTCTGGTCGCGGAACGTGTGATTGGTGACGTCGGCGATCACCCAGAACGATATGCTATTGAATGAGCTGTAAATGGCCGTAGTTATCTTCTGATTTAACTCAGAAAGCCTGATATGTTTTACGCCGTTTCCCATGGATCTTACCACGTCCGAAGGTGCAATTTATCCGCCGGCCTTCAAAATTTTGCCAATCGGTGTCATAAAACTGCCAATCCATTGTATACAGGTGTTCCTGGCTTTCCGGTCCGCATCTGAATTAGTTACCTTGGTTTTGTTACACCCTGATACCATGAAACACACCTCCACCTTCAGCCTGGCTGTCGTTATCCTGTTGGCAGCCGCATGTTCGCAAAAAGCAACCGAGGAAACCTCAGATGCCGATTCGACGGTGACGTCAGCAGCCGAGCCCGTTGCCCAGCCCGTCACCATAGTGACGTGGAATGAAGTCAGTGTGCGCGAAACCCCGCAAGAAAAAGGGAAGTATGTCACCAGCATCTACCTTGGGGAACATATCACAGCCACCGGAGATACGGCTTCGGAAAAGTCAGGCTCGAAACGGAACCACTATCATAAGATAACGCTCAGCGATGGGAAGACTGGCTGGGTCCGCGATGAATTTATTGCGATCGACGTTTATCCCGGCGTGATCATGGAAGAATCACAGATCATGAAGCGACCCGATGCGGCTACGATCATCGGGAAGAAGTTCCTGGCCGGCGACCTGGTTTCCGTGAAAAACAGGGACGGCCAGTTTATCGAAGTAACAGGCAGGATCGCCGGAGACAAATGGTATTCAACCGGATACGTAAGATCATCGAGTATCTCTTACGCTGATATCGAGATCGGGTATGCCACCATGAAACGCAGAGCCAATGAAGAAACCAGGGAAGAACTGGCCGCCGCACTTTTGAAGCAAGCGTATGATCGTTCGCTGTTTGGCGCTTCAGCACTATACGTTATGGACTATGGCGAAGAAGGAGTTAGCGCAGAGGAGGAGGAAGAGGAATTCACTGGCGATGGTCAAGATCCCTTGGACGCCAAAATGCAGTTATATCCGCCAGAAGAGGGGCTTATCGCTCATTATTCATTCGATAATTTCGATTCCAACGACCAAAGTGGAAGAGGTAATCACGCGACAAAGTATGGTGACATTCAGACCGACGGCGACAAATCAGATGGTTTTAACAGCTCGCTGACGTTTGATGGCAATTCGTATTTGTCGGTGAACCAACCCAACGATCGTGTCACTGTGCCATTTA
>WUUC01211480.1_pt1 | contig 14966 bp, 10 predicted proteins | sample 6278441 | NCBI WGS metagenome assembly WUUC01 (sample SAMN13675441, study PRJNA597444) | soil metagenome | isolation source: soil | place: USA: Washington | collected 2017-10
CAAACTCTCAAATCGGGGAAACCAAACTCGGGGAGACCCCCTTGACGGTTCTATAGCTCACCCCTGGTCCATTCGATCGCACGTGGTCCGTTAGGCCCACCTTGGTTCGGGGAGACTGGAAAGCAACTAACTGGTTGGTAGAACGAGGATGGGGAGCAGTCTTGCGCGATTGGATTGGAAACAAGACGAAATAGTTGTCCTACTAAAGCAGACCAGGAGGTTGGTCGCTTCTGGGAGTGAGGCGCGATGATGATTGTTTTCGGTCAGGGCAACCCTAACTCCTGGAACATTGCCATGATGTCTGGTCTATTGCCGATTCTCTGGGTAATCGGGCGACCAGTCGCAGGTTCTTGTGGGGATCCAGTTTCGCGAAGGAGTTGTCTAGCTCGAGCGGGTGTCAGCAACGGCTTGTTCGCTTTCAGCAGAGCGCCCTGAACACATGCGAGTGCACCGGCGACCATTGGTGTGGCACTGGAGGTTCCATTGAAGTCGATCCTGTACCAGCGATCTTCATCCAATCCCTTCTGCAGATTGCCATACCCACAAGTAGTGACTTCGGCGCCCCAGCCCTGCGCATCAATCACGCCCCAATCGTTTAGGTCAGTCACGCCCCAAAAGTTTGAGTTCTCCAATCTCGAACGATCGGGTCCCAGGGAGCTACCGTTCAAACCTAAGGGTGGCGCTCCTGCACCAACGACAATGCTCCCGCTATCATTTTCGTTTCGCCGAAAGGGATTGCTCCAGCCTGGCGGGAATGGGCCAAACGGGTGCTTTGGATTTTCGTCGTAGAGTGGGTCGTTAAGGTTGACTCCCCCGTTGCCCGCCGCCGCCACGACGATCACGCCTCGGCTAATCGCGTACCGAATCGCCTCGAGGTTGTCAGGCCACCATTCAATGGGGATGTAACCCTGCTGATCGCTCCGAACCTCAAAGTTTGGGGGTCCAGGCGCCTGCAACTCGATAACCAATATGTCGCCGTCGGTGAGCAAGTCGGCGGCTTGTCGAATCGCTGCCGCTGTTCCAGAGTCATTTGGGAAGTTGCCATTCGGCTGCCCGAAGACTGAAACCGCTCGCACATTCGCTTGCGGACAAATTCCAGTAATGCCAACGTCGTTCCCATTTTGTTTATTGCGATCACCGCTAAAAATACCGAGGACCGCTGTCCCGTGGTTTCGCCAGGATAAGCGAGCCCTTTGAATCCCCCCAACTACGCCTCCCTGGTTTTCCTTTAGATCCTCGTGGGTAAACCGCCAGGCACCCTCGATATCAATGATTCGGATACCAAAACCGTCTCCGCCCGAGCGTTCCCAGGCGGCCATGGCATTGAGTCCCGCCGGACTTGGGCCAAGGTAGACCTGAAAGTCGAGCAAACTCTGAGTCACTGTCGGCAAGGCAGATTCGGCTAATGTCCTGCCCTCACTAAGTAACGGAAGCTCAACGCCTGGTTTGATGTAAGTTGTGTCAACCGTCGTGTCAGTCAACAACTCCTTGGCGAGATCCTCGAGCATCTCGTCGGGCGCAGACACCTTGTAGTAGGTCGACATTTCCCGCGACGGCTCGTGTGTCGCCTCTGCAACCAGCGCAAGACGGTGTTCCAGCAAGTCTTCGCTCAAGCCAAACAGCGGTTGAAGCGTAGCTCCGCGGGCGGAAAGCAATCCCTTCAGCACATCGGGCTTGGTGGGGCCCAGCGAGAAAACGCTTTCCGCCGTAGCTCGTAAATCCACGTCCGGCTTGGTGACGAGAACTAATTCGCGTGGTGCAGGCGATTGTTCCATGATGGCTCCTTCCGAAACTTCTCTCTTTAGAAACCTGTTTGCAAAGCACCCTAATCAGTCGGCTGACTTGTGCTCATATGGCCGTTGAAGCAAGCGGCGTTGGGGTCGGCTGGAAGCGCGAGCGGAGTGGGCGGATCGCCGGGCTCGGCTGGCTCGCCTTCGTCGGATGGGAACGGAGTCGCTGTAAAGAATATCTTCTGAGCGTCCGGCACGCGATCGCCAAGCGCCGTATAGTACGAATCAGCGTCGCTGCCTCCGGTTTGACTGCACCCTCGATTGATGATGATTTGAAAGCTTGACTGATTGTCAGCTTCAAAAATCACTTCGTCGCCGTTTGTAAAGATGGCGCGGCTTTTTGGTTGATCCAAAACGATATCGATTCCGGCCCGGGTGGCTACGGTACCGAAACGTTCCTCGGGACCGTCCGGGCCCCTTCTGATAATTAGCTCATTCACGCTTAGCCTGCGGGCGACGAGTTCACCATTATTCATAGTTAGCGTGGGTCGGAATCCTGCCCTTCTGGCGCCGATAGCTTGTTTTGGATAAAGGTCCCTCTCGAAATCCACCACCCAGAGAAATGAGTCGCGGTTGCTGGGAGTCGGTCCTTCCCTTCTGTTGATGGGCTCCTCGCGGCGGGAGACTCCTAGCGTCGAGGTATTCTCGACCCTGATTTCCAGATTGTCCGCGACATCTGCCTCGTTGATTACCTTGAACTCCCGGAAAACGCCGCTGTCATCTTTCTTATTGACTGTGATGTCGAGCGCGTGGCCGCCTGGAGTGTCGCGCAGAACGCCTGCGGTGCACGTCGTATTCTCCGGGTCAACAAAAGTCGCTATCAGTCCTACTAGGGTTACCTCAATTTTGGATTGGGAATTTAGGGGCGTCATCTTCTTTCTCCTTTTTTTGTAAGAGCTCAACTGGCAGGTCCGCCGCCGGATCAGTTTCGCGTGTTCACCTGATATGCCATTGACTCAAAAAGTATTTCGTCAGACTGCGGGTTAGGCTACGGAACGAATGCTTGACGACTTGGTCTGTCCCGGCGGAGCGATCTACTAAGGGCACAGGCAGATGACTAAGCATTTGCTGGAGGTCTGGTCTATTGCCAATTTTCTGATTCGCCGGCCGTGACGGCGCATCCAGTTGTGGAGACCCAGTCTTGTACAGAAGGTCGCGTGCTTGGGTGAAATCCAGCGGACTAGCACCAGCCGTCTTCAGCACACCTTGAACACACGCCAGCGCACCAGCGACCATTGGCGTTGCGCTGGAGGTACCCCTGAAAGTTTTCGTGTACCACAGGTTCTCATCTTCTCCTTGCTGGAGGTCACCGAAAGCGCAAGTGGTAACTTCATAGCCCCAACCCTGGGCATCAACTGCTTTGCCATAATTGGAGAAATACAGGCGCGACCGATCAGGCCCCCAGTTTTGGTCGTTTGTTCCGGGCGGTGGGGCCCCGGCTCCCACCAGGATACTTCCCGTATCCGCCGCACCGCGTCGAAACGGATTACTCCATTCGGCGGGAAACTGTTTGAGACCCTGGTCGTAGATCTCAGCATCGAGGCTCACGCTGCCATTCCCAGCAGCCGCTACCACCAACACGCCCCGACGTTTCGCGTGTTCGACAGCCAGCTTCGCGTCTGGCCACCACTCCACCGGTATGTATCCGTACTGATCCTTCCTTGGCTTAAAATGCGCCAAAGGCCCCGGGCTGTGTAACTCCAGAATCATGATGTGGCCGCGGTCGAGCTTATCGGCCGCGAGCCAAATTGCCGCGGCGATTCCCAAGCCATGATAAGGGGGCTGCGGGTCTACATACATTGAAAGCCCACTAGTGTTTGCGTCCGGACATATGCCGGATATACCCAAAGAATTGTGATCGCCGCCGAGAATTCCAAGCACCGCGGTGCCGTGGTTCCGAGTGTGAAGATCAGGACTTGCAATGCCCATCACCATCCCTCCGGAGTTCTGTAGAAGGTCTTCATGACAAAACCGCCAGGCACCTTCCACGTCGATGATCTTGACTCCTCTTCCCGCACCACCTGGTATGCCCCAGGAATAACGCGCGTTGATTCCTCCGGGGCCGGCTTCCAGGTAGGTTTGATACTTGGTGAAATCTTTAGTGGTTTCGGTGGGCGTGGATCCTGGTTGGATATTTATTCTGGGATCGATCATGGCGAGTTCCACCTGGGGCTTGAGGTAGGCCGCGTCCACTAACGGTGAACCTCTAAATCGATCCGCCAGCGATTCAAGCTTTTCCTCGGGAGCTACAACCTTGAGGAAGTTGGATGGATTTAGCCCATCGACGGCGGAGTCGCCGGCCTGCCCGGTCCAGCGCTCCAGCAGTTCCTGGCTTAGGCCAAATAGGGGTCTGAGTGTCGCGTTTTCAGAAGCCAGGATTGCTTCGATGGATTCAATCGGAGTTGACGTCAACGATTTGAGTCCCTCTGACGTTGCACGCAAACGTACCTCTGGTTTAGCGACAACTACCAGTTCAGGTGGTGAAACCACGAGCGGCATTACAACCTCGCTTTTTGGCCGACCAGGTTCGTTTACGTCGGTTGACTCGTGCTTAAGTAACCTTCGAAGCAGGCCGCTTCTGGTGTGCCGGGACTTGGGTTTACGGGAGTCACGGACTTGAAAAATACTCTTTCCGTTGCCAAGTCCAGCTTCGTCCCAACAGCGGGGAAATAATAATCGGCATCATACGAGACTGAAGTGTGTGCAGACTCATCTCCTCGGTCGATATGAATCAAGTAGCTTGTTTCCGGCCCGGATTGAAAGATCACATTGCCGCCGTTCGTAAGAATGGCCGTGCTTTCTCGCTTATCCAGAGTAATCTCCACTTTTACTTCCACCGCCACCTTGCCAAACGGGATCCACTCAGATTGGCGGGCGCGTCGTATCTGCAGATCGTTAATACTTCTTTTGTGCGTGAAGATCTCACCAATATTGAACTTGAAAAAACTTCTGAAGCTGTCTCTCCGGGCTCCGATCTCTTTCTGGTACAATTCCGTTTCGAAATCGACTATCCATCTGAACGACCGCGTGTCACCTGCTCCACTCAGTCTATTGATTTGCTCATCCGGTAGATGTTTCCGAATATTCGTCTGAACCGTATTTGCGACATTAAGGTTCACTTGTTCCGCCAGGCCCGCACCCAACGTTGCGAATTCAATGTATTGGGGGGGGTTAACCTGGTTGTTATATTTCCATATCTTGACCTCGAGTTTGTGGCCGGGTGGCGCTTCGCGAATCATTCCCAACTGACATTCCGTCGCACCGGGATTGATAAATATCGCAACTAGCCCCTTCACAATTAGCGTGATCTTGCCGGGTAGAGCCAAGACATCTTCGGACATCTTCTTTCTCCTTTTTTGTAAGACTCAAATTCGGGAGGCCTACGACCCAATTTTCTGTCTCTATTCAATATGCCATTACGTCAAGGAATATTTCGTCAGTCTCTGTTGATAACCGATTAGGTCAGTCTTTGACGATTGCGGCAGCAGACTCTCTGAGTTGCACAGGAAGTTTGGTTTTAATCACCCGCATCCCAAGCCACCTCAGAACGTCACCGATCCACCAGAAAGAGTAAACGCTGCCCAATAGTAAGGATGACGGAAACGTCGGTCTGGACCATTGACGAGGGCTAGTTGGGCGCCTTGAAGAGCTTCGGCCGAAGAGAGATTCCCGCTGGTTCGATTTCTGTGAAAAGCGATCATCAGATCCCCCGTTGAGTCTGAATCGACGCGCCAGAGGCTGCCTATTACCAGCGGAACTCCCGCCGCGAGAAAAGTTCGGGAAAGGCCCATCATTCCTTCGCCACGGTAATATCGACCTATTCCCGTTTCGCAAGCCGACAGTATCACCAGATTCGCAAGCCGTAGGCTCGACTGGTCGATTTCGTAAGCATACAGGACTCCGTCATTCTCTTTTGACGGAGGCAAATTTTCATCGACCGCGAGAATCAGTTTTGAGCGTAATGGAATGTCTTCATCAACTATTGAATGCCCAGCGAAATGCACCACGTTTGCCCGTTTCATTTCGGCCTTTACGAGCGATTTCGTGGCCTTCGGCCCTATCAGGACGCTCCATGCCTTTCCGTAATTGTTCTTTATTTCCTGGGCTTCTTTGGCCGCTGAAGGCAAAGCGAGCAAGAGCGGAAATTGTTCACGACTGAATCTCGGATCGCCAACAGCTAATAGCCTCTCAGGCGCTGCCTTCTTTTGCCGAGCCGGATCCGAGGAATGAATAAACATCGTGGAACTAGGGGCCAGGATGATTTTGTATTCTTCGACCAAATATTTTCCCGAATGGGTGGAGACCAGGGCCCCGAACGGAAGGAAGTTAAGAGTCTTGTCGGGAACTATGCAAAGTAGCTTATCTTTCTTTAGAAATGCTTCAATTGGCTTGATGAGAATATCGTAAAGGCCCATCCCGTTTCGCTTGATCTCGTCCAAATTATCTTCAGAGGGAGTAGATATGAGACTCAGGTATGCGCGAACCTTATTATTCAATTCCGCCTGGGGTATCAACCGTTCCTTGGGGGTGAAATCAGTTTCGGAGATAAGCCAGACCAGTAGCCTGTCGTTCAACACTGCGTACTGCGCGATTTGTGTCCCTGGAGGAAGCCCCGCTTTAATTTTTTCGAAGCCCAGGGGCTGATTGGCGGAATCATACTTAATGTCGAGCTCAACCTCGCCGGCGCTCGGGGGCGCTTTGTTGCTCACAGGGTCCAACAGCGATCCGGAACGAGCTCTTTCAGAATACTCAAAGGCAGTTTGAGAGTTGCTCCTGGAAAACTCGTACTCGATCGCCAGGTCATAAATAGTATGTTCTCTGTCGAAAAAGCTTTCCCGGTTCGACAGCTCCAGAATTTTGAGACGGTATTTCTCGAACAGGCGCAGGCAGGCATTGATTTCTTCCGCAACCGTTGTACAACCTTCGAGACGCATGCAGGCGAGTAGCTTGCCCTTATGGGCCATATATCTGAATGCCTGGTAGTCTTCGAGTTGATCGAAAAGTTGCAGCGCGCGATCGTAGTTATCGATGGACTTGCTGTAGTCGCCTACTTGTCGATACAGATGTCCAAGTTGTAGTAAGGAATAGCCGGTTGATTCCTTTTGAGCGGCCTCACTCTTAATCCCTTTTCCCAACTCCAGGGCGACGTCGACGTTTCTGATCCCCTCTTCGTAATCTCCTCGCCCTGCATACATCAGTCCCAGGAGCGTGTGTGAACGGCAAATAAAGTGCGGGGCCTTCATCGCCTGGGCCAATCTCAGGGCCTCTTGTGAATATTCGATCGCGGCTGAGTGGAGGCCCATCGCGTTTAGAGGCATTACTATCAAGAAATAGTTGCGCCAAACCTGCATGGGTTCGAGAGCATTAACTTTAGCAAGCTCAAGGCTCTGTTCATGTAGAGCCAGCGATTTACGATAGTTGCCCAGATTGAAATACTCCTGAGCCATTTGATTCGTGGTCTTGCATACCCCGGTGGTGTCCCCGATTTGTTCCGACAGATTTAGTGAGCGTTTACTGGAATCGAGCGCCGCTGAATAGTTGTTCAATCCGATCTGAGTATTGGCAATCGCATTTAGCGCCTGGGCCATAAGCCACTTGTACTGGCGCATCTCAGACTGTTCGACTACTCGCTGGAAAGTGGCGAGGCTGATTTCGGATTTAGCCTGCAGGAGGTAGGAATGCCCCAGTGGATACTCGGCGTATAATGCCCCACCAGTATCACCAATTTGTTCGAACGCTGCTTTCGCTTTGCTGTAGTGCTCGGCCGCCGCCTCGGGTTCCGATTGCACGAGGCTGTTTCTCCCGGCTTTCAGTAATGCACGAGCCGCCACCAACGAATCCCGCTGAGAATCCGACATCGATCTCATGAATTGAACGAGGTCTGAGATGAAGAGGTCGCCCGCTCGTTCGCGCTCGAGCCGGCCGGCGTATGACAAAATGTCGAGCGCTTTGACGGACTCGTCGCGTTGCTTCTTAATTGTCGACTCCAAATATTTGTCGATCAGCGTGTTCTCAATCGGCCCACCGGAGCCATCACGATGCTGGCGAATCAAGAACCAGGCTGTCTCGTCGTCTCCGTGCTCATAAGCCTTAAGGAACTCCTCGAGCAGGTTTTCGGTTTTCCGGGAGGTCTTGGTTTTCTGTTCTTCAAGCAACCGAAGTCGCCAAGCTGCTTCATCGGCCCAGAGCGAGTTCCGCTCTCTCTTGAGATACTCTTTCCACTCTTCCTCTGCTCGAAGCGGTAAGCCCTGGTACTCAAAACCGAGGGCGCGATTGAAACGCGCTTCCAGAAGATCTGGGCGGAGTTCGAGCGCTCTGTTAAAGTTCTCCAAACTGCGACTCACATCTTCAAGACCCTTACCTCCCTCCGAACTGTTCTTTTCAGATCGGGCTCGATCTAACTCGGCCTTGCCTCTCTCCAAATACGCAGCCCCGAGATCGGCGTAGATCTTTGCGTTCTTGGGATCGCCTTTTAGCGCTTCCTCAAACTGCTGAATCGCCAGATCGAATTCTTTCTTCGATAAATAGACATTGCCGAGCGCGTGATAGGCGGTCGGAGTTGGAGTTTTATTTCTTGCATCGAGTAGTGTGTACTCGGCTAGTTGCCGCTGGGCCTCATTGGCATTATCTTGGCCTGGGCTGCGAGTCCTCAAGAAAGGAGCATAGTTTAGTTGCGTGATTCGCGCTTCCAACGGCCGTTGATCCCGATAAGCCGCATTGAGGGCCAGGAGTCCTTTGTCGACATCAGACTGAAAAATGAAGATCCGCCAGACGCCGAATGCGGCAAACACCAGCAACGAAGCAAAAGCAGCGGACCGGATGTAGGGATTGGAAAAGAACTGCTGCCAATTCCTGGTTTGGGGCGTGGGTGTAGCGACTTGAGTTGACGCTTCCAGTGGATTAGCCGTCGCGTATCTCCTGAGCGCTCGCGCAAACCGCAACTTTTGCAGTCGCTCCGGAGTCGTCAGAAAATTCTTCTCGAACATTTCTAATTCGTCCTTGCCTCCGTGGCCCGCCAGGTATTCGTCGATCAGTTCGTCCTCTATAGCCGCTAACTCATCGAACAAATGGTCGTCGGTGAGTAGCCGTTTTTCAAACTCCACGCGGTCAGTGCCGTCAAGCTGGCCCAACAGATACAGTCTGATGGTGGTTTGAACATATCTATTCGACGGCATTAAATCAACTACCTTCTGGTCCGAGGAGACCCTTCAATTGTTATGTAATGAGGCACCGAAGCATTTCAGTGTGCCGAACTGTGTTCGACGCACTCCTGCACACAGTTTTGAAGCTGCAAACGTATTCGATGCGCACGGATTCGCAGGGCGTTTAAGCCGATGCCCAAATGATCTGCCAGCTTCTTGCGATGGTCGATCTTCGCCCGCTTCTCTTCCTGGTAGTACCCAAGGACTAATTGTCGGTTCTGATTTGGCAAAGTTTCCATGCACTGCTCCAGACACGCATACTCCGTCTCGATCTCAGTGGTGGCTTCCGCCACTGGGGCACTTCGGACCACTCCAGAAGACTCGCTGAGGAGGGGTTTCTTCCGCAGATATTCCATGTGAATTTTCTGAGCCACGCCATAGAAATAAAGGGCAGGATCTCCCGAATAATCTTTGATGATCTCCCCCAATTTTGCAGAAACTCGGTTGATCGCTTCGTCGGCAAGATCATCCGCTTCTTGACAGCCGCGACATGTGAAAATCTTGATTAGACGAAGTCGTATCTTTTCGTATTTCAGCCCAGCCTGATCGCGGTCGGAATCCAACCAATCAAGCAGCAAATCGAAAGACTCTGCTGTTAAGTTCCAGTTCCGTTTCATCGGTGCGAAAAGGATCTTGGATCGATCCACCAAAATTCCAAGTGTGTGCAATCAAGACTGGACCGCCCAGGCCCGGAAAGGGGAAATCAACACCTCAACTCTCCCGGGACGCGATCTCTCAACAGAAACTACTTTGGAAGGCGGACGCTAGGGTCTCAACAATCACGGGGTCGCATTTGGGAAAGCGGTCCTCAATGATTTGGGAGGTCCCGACCCAACGGCCGGCCATTACTTTGCGCTTAACGAGGACAATGAAACGACCGATTACCCGCGCAGACTAAATCTAGACTGGGGTTATGTCAACGAAAAAGCCTTGAAATATGAGAAGAGAAATGTTTTAGGTTCCGAACCCATTAATAACTGAACACCTTACCACACGGCCCGGCGCAGCGCTTCCCAAACGCCGCCTTGGAACTTGCTCGAATGGAGAAAATATTATGAGTATTAATTCACTCACTGATAGCGAGATCAAAAAGAGTAAGAGTTTTCGCGAGGCCGCGGCAGGGATCGTTAACGATGCGATGCCGCAACCTTTAGCAATGGCCGTCGCAAGAGAGGCATACGAGGAGAATCAGGTGACGAACGCCCTGAGCATGCTCGTGAAGTACATTCCGACGGAATCTATCACTCTCTACATCGCCGCCCTTTCCGCGGGCGTGGCGCTGCAAAAGTTTTCACCCCACATAACTGCGAAGTTCATCTATTGGTTCTTCGCCATCCTAACGCCGCTTCTGGTCCTGGTGATCTACTTTGGAAAAAGGAAAGTTGCCAAGCTGCAACCGAGCGTTCCACGTCTTGGGGAATGGCCCTGGTGGAAAACCATCGCAGCCACGATAGCCTTCCTTGTCTGGGCATTAGCCGTTCCTGGCAATCCTTACGTAAGCGAACCACTGCAAAGCGCGCTGGTTGGTTTCCTGGCAGTCTTCGTCTCAACAATTCTCAGCGTGTTTGAACCGCTGTTCGATCGCCCCGCAGATGTCTAGAGCCTTTCTGCATCACCGATTGTCAAGTAAGGGTGAAATGTTTCGTGGCCGCACTTCATAAAAGTGAGAAGCCAAGATCTACCAATGGGCCGTTGTAAGTTCAGGCAAAGTGTCCTGGCTAAGGGATTCAGATTCTAAATCAAACTAGCACTGGAGGTTCCGATGAGACACCTAAAATTCTTATTTCTTCTTTCGTTACTTGTCATGGGCGTTTCTGCAGTGAGCGCTCAGACTCAGAACATTTCGATTAGTCAACCACTACAAGCCCTTCCTGTCGATCCAGCTTTGGACAGCCACCTCAACAAAATAACCGCAAAAATAGACGACGCAGCAGGTGCTGAGGCCATCATGGGGAGCTTGCTTCGCGACAAGAACTCAAACCTCGTGTCCTCGCTCCAACAGTCGGCGCGACCGTTTGAGGACAAGGATTTTTATTGCATCATCCACGTGCTGCGTTGGTCCGCACCTGCAGCGGGCAATGGTGCTCAAACAATTCAAGCACAGAATTGGTACCTCTATAACTACCACAACTTAACTCTGGGAAACCCTACAACGATCCCTCGACTTTACGGAGCCAAAAACATAACCCTGCTGTATCTGCATCTTAACAAGCAGACTAATTATGACCCGCTCTATGAAATCGAAATCAAAAAGAGAACTCCCGCGTATGTTTCGCGTTTACTCGGCTTAGCGGGGCTATTCAGCTCTTTGACTGGCGCCGGGGCCGCCGCGATAAACAACGATTATTGGGCAGCATATAGCTTCGCTGTCCGTTACAAGATTTCTGACATTTCTGTCACGCCAAAAGTGACCAGACCGGCGACGGGGGCGGTTGAAGATGCGGGCGTTGCTCAGAAGTTCGATAACGAAGGCAAGTATTTAGCCGATTTCAGTGTCGGCGTTCCGATTCGCAAGATTTCTCAACTCAGTTTCGACAGTACGAACAATACAGTCGCCGCAAAAGAGGTAGACGAAACTGACGTTCTGGCTCTTGTTAACATCTACCCTCGCCCGATTGACATTCGGAGCAACAACGTTGACTGGGTGCCACATTTCGTGGGCGGAGTGGCGATCGCGAAACAGCCGCTGCACAAGATCTTTGTCGGAGCCGGTTTTGGCCCCATCGTGGCGAACTTCTACATCGGAGCGCTGTTTGTCAAGCAAGATCAACTTTCCACTCTCAAGCCCGGAGACCCTGCCACACAAGACCAAGTTAGTAACGACCTGCGTAGACGCTATAAAACGCAGGTTGCGTTCGGCGTCAACGTTCCCGTTGGTGCGATCATTGAGAAACTTAAGAAGTAGCCTCGAGGCCAGACGATGGTTGTCAGGTTTTCTCGGCAGATTCTGAATAGCTCCCCCTGATCCGCCGCGCCAGAGTTAGGAACTGCAAGCGCCACTGTCTTAGTAGAACGGCGGACGACCTTAACTAGGACCGGACTCACAACATCCGCGGTATTTCTTTGCCGCCCTCATGAAAGGACGTAAAATGCCAGTCAAGAAGCGAACATCCAACAGCGCCTCGAAATCACGTAAGACTGCCCAGACCGCGCAGTTATCGAAGCGGAAAAACACAGCAAAGAAAAGCCGGAAAACCGCACCGGCAAAACGCACAACATCCCTCAAGCGAGCAAGGCCACCAGTTGGAGTTCCCGGACCACCTATTGCCCCACCGACAGATAGCGTCGGCCTGGCTCCGCTGCCGCTCGCAGGTGTGATTCTGGCATGGGAGGACGATCCAGACAGCGTACCCGCTCGACCACCGGTGCAAATGCCGGTGCCTTCGCTTCCTACCGGAGCGTTGGGCATCACGATTGTCGAGCCGGCGCCGACGGCTGAAATCCATCCTCCAGGCACAAGCCGCTTTCGCTACTGGTCCGCGGCGGAAGCATTAACTAGAGGAATGCAGTTCTGGCAGAGATTTCTGCCCACGGGCACCACTTGGGCCACGCCAAACTCGAAGCTCGTGGTTCATCTGGATCTTGGCGTCGACTTGAACGCCTACTATAGACGTGGTGCCAGCCGACTCGAGTTCTATCATTCAACGGTTGGTGGAAAGACGGTTTACTCGGGCGAAAGCTCTTCCGTCGTTTGTCATGAACTTGGTCATGCGGTGTTGGATGCGATTCGGCCGCAGTTGTTTAATGCGGCTAGTGTTGAGGCTGCGGCATTTCATGAATCTTTCGGAGACATGAGTGCAATTCTGTGCGCGCTTCAGTTGAACTCTGTGGCCCAGGCCATTCTTACTGAAACCGGCGGACGCTTGTACCGCTCAACTTTCCTTTCTCGGATGGCGGAACAACTCGGTTGGGCGATTCGGCAGATCAATGCCCAAGCCGTCGAACCAGATTGTCTTAGGAACGCGGTAAATTCCTTCTTCTATAGAGATCCAGCCACGGTTCCCACATCCGCTCCGGCTTCAGCACTTTCTTCAGCACCACACTCATTTTCACGCGTCTTCACCGCGGCGTTCTTCGACTCGTTTGCAGGAATGCTAATAACAGACAACTCGACACCCACGGTGGCAAGCTTGCAAAAGGTCAGTCGTGATATGGGACGACTACTGATTGACGCGATCAGAAACGCACCAGTTGTACCCAATTACTTTAGCCAAGTTGCTGCGCAGATGATCGCAGCCGATGAGGCCAGATTCTCTCGCAAGTACCGGGACATACTTAAAGGAGCGTTTGTTCGCCACGGAATATTATCGCTCGAAGCTGCCACAGCGATTATTGGTCGTCCAGTACCCATTTCAATCGCAGCGGGGATCGCAGGCGTGGCTGGAGCAGCGGCAGCGCCGTTAGCCACAACTAGCGATCTTGTCCCGGTTGCCATTCCTACAGCGACTTTTGGTTTATCAATTCCGACCATTCTCTGCGCTGCTCCTGATGAGGGTGGGGGGTATGCGGGCGCCGCTGCAGCCGCGCTGGACACGGGATCGGTATCACCCCCCTCTTATATGGACGCGGTTCGATCATTCTTGGAAGATTTATTCCGTTTGGGCCGCATTGATATTGCGAATCACGGGGATCCAGAGGCGCAAATCGCAAACCCAACCGTGCGAAAAACCCATACTCTGAAGACCGCTGCCGCCGGTGCGATCTTGGTTCGGGAGACTTTCGACTGTGGGTTTGACTTGGTGTAAGTTTGAAGCGTAGGATTCTTTGAGGTGACAAAGATTCCCAAGAAACTCGCAGCAAAGAAGCGTCGCTCTGCAAACGAGCCGGCGAAATCCGTTGCCTCGAAGTCAAAAAATAGCGCTCCAAAGCAAACCAAAAAGCAGACTAAAAAGACACTCGATCCGTCGGCAACGCGCTTTGTTAGGGATTTACTCATCCGTGGGGAAGCCGCAAAGCCAACTCAAAGTGGAGATCTTCCCCCGGGTGTTACACATCGAATAGTCGAAGATGACGAGGAGGGGCTTCCGACCGTAGAGCGCGAACGCTTTTCGCTTTACTAGATTCGGCCTTAGAACCCTGCACACTCACCTCCACACCAGCTCGATACCCTCGCCCAAACTAACGGTTTCAATGAATATAGGTTGGATTTGTTAACCTCCGGAGAGGGGTCAAAATCGACCTATTAGGATCACCACGGGCTAGCGTAATGCTCATCGTATCTGGTTGAAACTCGCGGATTGGCTGCGGCTCCCTCCGAAGTGGGGTTCGGAATCAGGTTTCCCATTAACTGATCCTCCTAGGGCGCGCTGCACTAGGCGGCGTCAAAAGATCTCCGATCAGACATTGGCTAATTAAACGGAACCCTCAGCACTAGTCGGGATGCAATGTCGGCGCGTCGGCGTGTGGGACGAAGCAGGTCCGGTAGCGGGCTTCGTACATGCCTTCGCCTCCGACCGCGACACGCTCCTCGGATTCAAAAGTGCGCTGTGGTTCGCTGCTTGGCCACACTTCATGGAGGTGGCGTGGTCTTGGTGATGTATTCCGCGACGGCGAGGAGTTAGGTCATTGGCTCCCAGGGCTTCCGGGGTAATCCTAATCGAGGCCGACGATGATGACGAGGCCGATGATGATTACGCGAACGCCGCGCTGCGCTACTTCAGAAGTTCGATTTTCCCTCTTTAATTGTTGTTGCCTTCGGGAGCGTGAACCCCCTCTTTAATTGTTGTTCTCTCCCTGAGCGCTGAACCGTTCCTGCGTCTCGCCTGATAATCCTCAGTGGTCAGCTAAGGTAGAACCAGCAAAAATCAATCGACGATCAAGTATCCAGGGGATAGACGAGTATCGACGGATAGAAATGCAGGCGCGAAATCAGGCTGACACCTGACACCTGGGTCTTGAAATAGGGGGGCTCAAGAGAGACAATACGCCCGCTTCTTTACTTTTCCTTTTCCACGTATTTCTTCGGTTAGACGTC
>WUUC01121638.1_pt1 | contig 14960 bp, 9 predicted proteins | sample 6278441 | NCBI WGS metagenome assembly WUUC01 (sample SAMN13675441, study PRJNA597444) | soil metagenome | isolation source: soil | place: USA: Washington | collected 2017-10
ACGATCGACGACGGCAATGGCGGCACGGATGTCGGCCAGGTGACGGTCCGTGTACGGAAGACGTCCAGACAGGGATCGATCCCCTGCCAGTGAGACCATTGCGAGGCCGACGGCTCAGGCACAAATGGCGGCGGCCCGACCAAGTTCCGCGGACGCGCGCGGTGAAGTCCGGCACACGTTGAACCTGATGTAAGCCTGCGGATTCCGGGCGCCCGACAAGAGTCACACGCACGCCGCGAGAGCCCATCTCGTCGACAGCGGCATCGTAGTCACGCCGACAGTGCCGGGGACCATCACCAACACCGCGTCGCTAAGCGCGTCAACGCCGGGCGGAGGTCATGGGCGCAGGGGGCTTTGCTTGCCTTGGTGCAAACCATTTGCAAACGAACCACGCGGAGCCCGGCGGCACAGGGCGGAGCTCGGCGGCACGAAGCCCGAACGGGACGGCACCAGACGGCTCCAGACGGAACAGATGGCACAGCCCCACCGGACTCATAACCCAGAGGTCGCTGGTTCAAATCCAGCCCGCGCAACAAAACCGCTGGTCAGAAGGGGTGTCGGAGACTTTCCGGCACCCCTCCGTGTTGCAAATCGTGCTGTTTCCAGGGTGATACTTATTGGCGATGATCCAACAGACGCGGGAGGAGCTTCTAAGCCACCTTCACGAACAACGTGCTTTCCTTCGACTCTCAGCCGAGACCTTCGACCGCGGGATCCAGGCTGAGGCCAAACGGCTGGCCGCGGTCATTCGCACGATGGTCCATGACACTGGAAAGTCCCGATCGCTTCTTGGACAGCTCGGAGTCAAGACCCGGCTCCGGTATCACGACACACGGGCCCGTCCACCCGTTCCCGGGGCCATCCTCATCCACGCGGGCCTTGCCATAATCGAAATAGGTTACGAAGGCGCGGGCGTCACTCGCTTCCAGGCGCCGCTCGACGACCTTTCCCCAGAGCGGCGGGGCTCACCCGTACCTTTTGAGGACTGGTGGACGGGAGAGGTTCTTCGAGACAATGAAGGGAACTCCTTTGCGCGACGGGACCTCGTCCTCGGCGTGGCCCACCTGGACGGCGGCGTCCACGTCGATCCGGAGCTGGAGGAATCGTACGCTGCCTTAACGCGGGCTAACTCCCACGGCTGGGAGTTGTTCGACATGCAAGGAGTCCTCCTTTCCGAAGGTCCAGTGTTGGCGAACGTTCGGCAGATCGCGTGGGAACTCGAGACAACCATGGACGAACAGCTTGAGTAACGGACCCGCGATGGTCGGAAGTGCAACGCGCATTGGGCCAAATGGGGTTCGCGTCATCGGGCCGCTGCCGCTACGTCCCTTATCTGGCTTGCCTACTGCGGCGTCTAGTGTGCGACCGGGGATGCTGAGTACCCTCACTCATCGTGAGCTCCTGCCAACTTTCGATTGAGATGCTCTGCTTGTCGGAGCGACCGTACCCTATGGAACAGAGTCACGGGAATAGCAATCGCGCCGACCAGCACGAGGGCGGCAATGGACCAATCCACGGAACCCTCTATCCGCACCGAACCCACGATCGCAAGGGAGATCACAAGTGCCGCTGCCTGCAATTGCTGACCACCTGCCCCCACTCGTAGCTGGCCACATCAAGCTCTCGACATGTAGGTGGGCTACCGGCGGTCGCGCGGCACCGCTGTTCCCCTTGCACGCTCAAGACAGTTAAGCATCACCGGGGAGCTCCATTCTTCCGAAGCCGTTTGACCTCCAGCACCAACAGGATGCCGGAGCCGCAGCGATAGAATTCGGGGAGAAGGACCCGGTAGCTCAAGAGGGAGCCGGTAGGAGGACCGCAGGGGAAGGTGATCGGCCGGGGCGTCGGCTCCGGCCGGCCCCGAGGGAGGGGAACGTGACTGCCCGCCAAGACAGCCGCACGGAGCTGGTCCGGCAGGTTGAGGGCTTCGCGCCGGTCCTGGAGATCAGCCCCGCGGCCATCGTGGTCACGGACGAGAACGCCGCCGTGGTCGCATGGAATCCTGCGGCCGAGCAGCTGTTTGGCTACACAGCCGAGGAGGCCATCGGACAGAACCTCGACGACCTGGTCGTCAAGACCGAGGAGCTCCACGAGGCCGCTGTCGCCTACAGCGAACGAACGATCAGGAAGGATCGGGTCGAGGCGATCACTCGCCGTACGCATAAGGACGGCACGCTCGTGGATGTCGAGGTACGGGCGGCACCCCTCCTGGCGAACGGGGAAGCGATCGGGACGTTCGTGATCTACCACGCCACCGCCGCCCAGCTGCATCGGCAGAAGAGCTACTACGAAGCTCTCCTCGAGGTGAGCCCCACGGCGATCATCACGATCGACACCTACGAGAACGTCACGTCATGGAACCCGGCGGCCGAGCGGCTGTTCGGATACGCGGCAGGGGAGGCTCTCGGTCAGAACGTCGATGACCTGGTGGCCAATCGGGAGGAGGTGCGGGGTGAAGCCATTGATCTCAGCCGCCGGATCGCTCGCGAAGAGGTCCGCCTCATCACCCGCAGAACGCGCAAGGATGGCTCGCTGGTGGACGTGGAGATCACGGGCGCTCCGATCCACGTTGGCGGCGAGCTCGTGGGGATGTACGGCCTCTTCCACGATATCTCCGAGATTCAACGGCAGAAACGGTACTACGAGGCCCTGGTCGAGTCGAGCCCGGTCGCGATCGCCCTCCTGGACCCGAAGGGAACCGTCCATTCCTGGAACCCCGCAGCCGAGAACCTGTTCGGGTACTCGGCGGAGGAGGCCATCGGCCAGCACATCGACGAACTGGTGGCCACCAGCGAAGAGGTTCGGGCGGAGGCCGAGGACCAGACGCAGCGGGGGATGACCGGGGAACTGGTGCACTCGATCACCCGCCGGACCCGCAAGGACCGAAGCATGGTGGACGTGGAGGTCTTCGGTGCCCCGGTGATCGTGGGGGGGGAACCCGCGGGCTTGTACGCCATGTACCACGACATCTCGGAACTCCAGCGCGCCCGGAGAGACGCGGAAGCGGCCACTCAGGCCAAGAGCGCCTTCCTGGCCACGATGAGCCACGAGATCCGCACCCCGCTGAACGCGGTGATCGGCCTGACCGGCCTCCTCCTCGATACGCGGCTCGGCGCCGAGCAACGGAACTACGTCGAGGTCATCCGGAACAGCGGGGACGCGCTGCTGGCGGTGATCAACGACATCCTGGACTTCTCCAAGATCGAGGCGGGCAGGCTCGACCTGGAGAGCGTCCCGTTCGACCTGCGAGAGTGCGTCGAGTCGGGACTTGAGCTGGTGGCCGCCGGCGCGCTGAAAAAGGGCCTCGACGTGGCGTACGAGCTGGATCCCGGGGTGCCGAGGGCGCTTGTGGGGGACGCCACGCGCATGCGCCAGATCATGATCAACCTGCTGAACAACGCGGTGAAGTTCACCGAGCGCGGCGAGGTGGTGCTCACCGTGCGGGCCGACCCGCTCCGCGACGATCTCCCGGCCGGCGACGCGGGGAGACCGTACCGCCTCCACTTTGCCGTGCGCGACACCGGCATCGGGATCCCCGAAGACCGGATGGAGCGGCTGTTCGAGTCTTTCAGCCAGGTGGACCCCTCCACCACGCGACGGTACGGAGGCACCGGGCTGGGTCTGGCGATCAGCAAGCGCCTGGCCGAGCAGATGGGCGGGACGATGTGGGCGGAGAGCAAAGCCGGAGAGGGCTCGACTTTCCATTTCACGATCGAGGCGGAATCCGCCGCCGCCCCTGTCCGAGCCTACGAGCGGGGCGGCGCTCCGCAGCTCGAGCGGCGGCGGGTGCTGATCGTGGACGACAACGCCACGAACAGGCACATCCTCACCCGCCAAACGCAGTCCTGGGGGATGCTCCCCCGGGAGATCGAGTCACCGGCCGGGGCGCTCGAGTGGGTCCGGCGCGGGGACCCCTTCGACCTGGCCATCCTGGACATGCAGATGCCGGAGATGGACGGCCTCACGTTGGCCCGCGAGATCCGTCGACTTCGCGACGCCCGAACCCTTCCCCTGGTGATGCTGACCTCGCTTGGGCGCCCCGAACGGGAGGCGGAGGATGTGGAGTTCGCGGCCTTCCTGACCAAGCCGATCAAGCCGTCCCAGCTGTTCGACGCGATGATGGCTGCCTTCGGCGCGGAACCGACGAGAGAGCAGCCCTCGGCGGTGGGCGTGGAGGCCGACTCACACTTGGCGGAGCGGATGCCGCTGCGGCTCCTGGTGGTCGAGGACAACGCCGTGAACCAACAGCTCGCACTGCTGATGCTCCAGAAGGTGGGCTACCGGGCGGATGTCGCTGCGAACGGGGTCGAGGCGTTGGAGGCACTCGACCGCCAACCCTACGACGTGGTGCTCATGGACGTGGAGATGCCCGAGATGGACGGGCTGGAGGCCACCCGCCGAATCCACCAGCGGTTGCCCAAGGAGCAGCGGCCGCACATCATCGCGGTCACGGCCAACGCAATGGTGGGCGAGCGGGAGCTCTGCCTCCAGGCGGGGATGGACGACTACATCACCAAGCCGATCCGGATCGAGAGGCTGGCCGGCGCCCTGGCCAAGGCCAAGCCTCGCACCGGCGCCGCCGAATCGGCCCTGGACCCGGCGGTGATCAAGCGTTTGGTCGCCTCGTTCGGAGACCAGGGACCCAGGTCCGCGGCCGAACTCATCGACACGTTCCTCGGCCATGCGCCAGAGCAGGTGGCGACGCTGCGGGTGGCGGTGGAGGCCGGCGACGCCGACGAGGCGCGCCGGGGAGCGCATACGCTGAAGTCGAACGCGGCAAGCTTCGGAGCGTCCTTGCTGGGGGAGCTATGCCGCGAGCTCGAGGCCGCGGCCAAGGCGGAGACGCTCGACGATGCCCCGGACCTGGTAACTCGGATCGAGACGGAGCTTCATCGCGTCACCACTGAACTGGGGCAGGCCCGCGAACGGCTCCTGCAATGACGGCGGCCCAGAGTTCGATCCTGGTCGTGGACGACGATCCCGTCACCCGGTCGATGCTCTCCCGGAGCCTCGAGCAGAACGGCCACCAAGTCAGCACGGCGGAGGACGGCCCCCAGGCCCTTGACCTCGTTCGGTCCGAGAGCTTCGACGTGATCCTGCTCGACGTCCTGATGCCCCACATGGACGGCTACGAGGTGCTGGAGCAGCTCAAGGGAGACCCCAAGTTCCGGCACATACCGGTCGTCATGGTTACCGGCCTCGATGACGTAGACAGCGCGGTCCGATGCATCGAGCTGGGTGCGGACGACTACCTGTCCAAGCCGATCGACCCGGTGCTACTGGGCGCCAGGATCAACGCAGGGTTGACCAAGAAGAGCCTCCACGACTTGGAGCGACAGCATGTCGAGGAGACGGAGCGCCTGAACCGCCGTCTGGAGGCTCGGGTGGACGAGCAGATGGCCGAGCTGGTTCGGACAGGGGAGCTGAAGCGGTTCATGCCCCATCAGGTCGCGGAGAGTCTCCTGGCCGGGCAACTTGGACCGTCGGAAGGGTTCGAGCGGCGCAAGCTAACCCTTCTGTTCGCGGACATGGTCGGGTTCACTGACCTCTCCGACAGTCTGGAGCCCGAGGAGCTCTCCGAGGTCCTGAACGAATACCTCCGGGAGATGACCGCTGTAGCCGTCAAGCACGGGGGGACGCTGGACAACTATATCGGGGACGGCTTGATGGTGATCTTCGGCGCTCCGCAGCGGGCCGACGAGGCGGTGCAGGCCTGGTCTGCGATGCAGGCGGCATTCGGGATGAAGGCCCGCGCGGAGGAGCTGACTGCTGCGGTCCGGGCCCGCGGGATCCCCGCAGACCTCAGGGTGCGGGTGGGCGTCAACACCGGACACTGCACGGTCGGGATCTTTGGCAGCGACGTCCTCCGCGCCTACAAGGCTGTGGGTTTCGCCGTCAACGTCGCGGCTCGCCTGCAGTCGGAAGCCGACCCCGGCACGGTCCTGTGCGGCTTCCGGACGTACGCGCTGGTGAAGGACCGCGTGCGAGCCGAACAGCGGGAGCCGTTGACGCTGAAGGGGGCAGCCCGTCCGGTGGAAGCCTGGGAGATCCTCGGCCTCTCCGACGTGAAAGGGGAGAGAGCCGTCGAGCCGGAACCGACAGGACCCTCCACATAGCCCATGTCTCGGACGGAGTGACGTCCGCGGGCTCAAGGCGAGAGCCGGACCCAGTTCCAGTCGACGCTCCGTCGTGGCCGTCCGGACGGTTGCTGAGCCTCAGTACGAGGGGCTAGGTTCCTGCCGGAGGGTGTTCCGCTCGACTCAAGAAGGTTGATGTGGGATTGGACGCAAGGACTTCTCGGCTCCGAGAGGAGCTGTCCCCTCGGAACCTCATCCCAATCCTGACCGCCGGCGTGGTGATCGGTGTGCTCGAGGTGGTCGTGGCGAGCTCGTTCGCTGCCCTGATCTTCTCGGACGACGCTGCCGTCCACGTTCCCTCCGCCATCGGGCTCACACTCTTTGGGGCAATCGCTGTCATGACCGTGATCGGCATCCTGACCAGCCTGCCACCAACGGTTGCAAGCGTGCAGGACGCCACGGCTGCCATCCTCGCTCTCATCGCGGCCTCCATCACGGCGGAGCTGCCCGGGGAGAGCCATAAGACCTTCCTCACCGTCGTTGCAGCGATCGCGGTGTCGTCGCTCTTGACAGGCGTCTTATTTCTCGTACTTGGAAGGTTCGGGCTGGGCGATCTCGTGAGGTTCGTCCCGTACCCGGTCGTTGGAGGGTTTCTCGCGGGAACCGGCTGGCTCCTGTTCAAGGGGGGCGCGGGCGTCCTCACAGGGACGTCACTATCGTTCGCTTCACTGGATGTGTTTGCGCGGACGGAAGCAATGAAGATGTGGCTGCCCGGCGTGTTGTTCGCTGTCCTCCTGCTCGTGCTGGTCCGTCGGTACCGGCACTTCCTGATCATCCCCGGCGCGCTGCTCGGCGGTCTGGCGCTCTTTTACCTCGCAATGTTCTTTTCCGGAAATGGCGTGTCCGATGCCAAGACGGACGGATGGCTCCTCGGACCGTTCCCGTCCGGCGCCCGGTTGTGGGAGCCCTGGACAATCGAAGCGGTGGGCCGGGCGGATTGGGGGGAAGTGGCTGGTCAGATCATGAACATCTCTTCGCTCCTTCTCGTTGCGGTGTTGGGACTGCTCCTCAACGCCAGCGGCATCGAGCATGCGCTGCAGCGTGACGCGGATCTGAACAGGGAGTTGCAGGCTGCGGGAGTGGCCAACGTCGCGGCCGGCCTGGGAGGAGGAATCATCGGTTTCCAGGCCCTCAGCCTCACAGCCCTCGCCCACCGGGCCGGCGCCCCTGGCCGTTTGGTGAGCTTCGTGGCGGCCGCGGTATGCGGCGCGGCACTCCTGTTCGGAACGCAAGCCCTCTCTCTGTTCCCCAGACCTCTTTTGGGGGGAATGATCTTGTTTCTCGGCGCTGCGTTTCTCGTCGAATGGCTCTACGACGCCTGGTTCAAGCTCCCGAGGAGGGATTACCTCGTGGTCGTGCTCATCGTGGTGGTCGTTGCCTCGACCGGCTTCCTCCCCGGTGTGGCGGTGGGTCTCATCGCGGCCATCACCCTGTTCGTCATCGACTACAGCCGAACCGACGTCGTGAAGCACGCCCTGTCCGGGAGCACCTACCAGAGCAGGGTTGAGCGGGACCCCCCGCATCGAGAGATCCTGCGACGGCAGGGCGAGCGGGTCCAAATCCTGGAGCTTCAGGGATTCCTTTTCTTCGGGACGGCGAACTCCCTCCTGGAACGGATCCGCGAGCGGGTCCACGATCCCAACATGCCACCCCTGTGGTTCCTCGTGCTGGACTTCCGACGTGTGAATGGCCTTGATTCCTCGGCCGTACTGAGCTTCACGAAAGTCGTCCAACTGGCCGAGTCGAAGGGATTCACGCCGGTACTTACCGGAGTCCGTGACGATGTCCGGGGTCAACTGGCCCGCGGGGGACTCGCGGAGGAGGAGGGCGGAGACCTTCGGATCTTCCCGGACCTCGACCGCGGCGGCCAATGGTGCGAGGACCGGATCCTTGAAACCGCCACGACCCCATCGACCGATGCCCCCCAACCGCTTACCGCCCTGCTGCGTGGCGGCTTTGGGGAATCCGTCGATCCCGAAAGGCTCATGGATTATCTTCAGCCGCTCGAGATTCCCGCGGCCCGCGAGATCATCCGTCAGGGGGAGCCCTCCGAGGACCTGTACTTCCTGGAGTCCGGGCGCGTGACGGCCCAGTTTGTTCGTCCTGACGGCCAGTCCGTGCGACTGCGGACGATGGGTCCGGGAACCGTCGTCGGTGAGATCACCATGTACCTCGGAACGGTGCGCACCGCTTCGGTGGTGAGCGAGGCGCCGAGCAAGCTCTATCGGCTGACTCGAAGCTCGTTGGAAGAGATGGAGCGGCGCGACCCGCAGCTCGCTTCCGCGGTCCATCGGCTGTTCGCCAGGCTGCTCGCCGACCGCCTCACCGACGCGCTGCGAAGCATGGACGCGTTGCTCGACTGAGCAACACGGGAGCCTCCGTGTGCCGCGCGACCGGCATCTTCCCAGGGGTTCCGAGAGTTTGTCATGATGCTGCCGTGCCCGGCCACGACCTCCCCCTCCGGAACGCCGACCTCGCATATCGACTGCGCGGCCTCGGAATGGCGAGTTCGGTACTGCACATCGGATCGCATCCGGACGACGAGGACGCAGGGCTGATGGCCTACCTGTCCCGCGGGATAGGGGTGCACACCGTCTACTGGTCAGCCACTCGCGGTGAGGGGGGGCAGAACCGGATCGGACCCGAGCGGGCGGAGGCCCTCGGGATCCTCCGCACGTGGGAGAGCCTCGACGCCCGGGCGCTGGACGGGGGAGAGGTCCTGTACGGGCCCTTCTACGACTTTGGGTTCTCCAGGAGCGGCGAGGATTGCCTGGCCAGGTGGGACGAAGAGATCGTTCTCCGGGAGATGGTCAGAGCCATCCGGTTGGTCCAGCCCCGGGTCGTGGTGAGCAGGTGGACCGGGGGCCCGGAGGACGGCCACGGGCAGCACCAGGCCATCGGCCTGGTGGTGGCGGAGGCGTTCCGCGCGGCCGCGGAGCGCACGCGCTTCCCCGAGCTCCTGGCCCAGGGACTCGGGCCCTGGCAGGCTCAGAAGCTGTACCGTTCGGCGGCCGGGGACTGGCAGCCGGGGGAAGATGCCGCGTTCGGACAGCGCACCCCCCACCTCGAGGCCGAGGGGCTCCTCCGGATCAATACCGGCGAGGTGGATCCCGTCTCGGGGCGGAGCTATCAGGAGCTTGCGCGCATGGGAGTGAACCGCCACCAGAGCCAGGCCATGGCCCTCCTGCCGGCACGGGGAGACTACTTCTCTTACTACCGTCTGGAGCGAAGCTTGGTGCCGGTTCCCCAGCCGGAACAGGGGTTCTTCGATGGATTGGACCCCACGCTTGCCGGCCTCGCCGATCACCTTGGCGGCTCGGTCCCGCTTCGCGCTCTGCTGGAGGATGCCCGAGACCACGCCGTCGCGGCGGTGGATGCCTTCCGCCCCGACCGGCCCGCAGATGCCGGCCGGTCCGTGATCGAAGGGTTGGCCTCCTTGGGGGCCGCCCGCAAGGCCAACGCAGAGGCGAGCCTCGGCGAGGATGCCAGGTCAGCCCTTGACCGAGCTCTCGCTCGGAAGATCGGGGAGTTCGAGGAGACTGCTGGTCGGTGCTTCGGGATCGATGTCGACTGCCTGGTCGACGAGGCGAGGGTGACTCCGGGCCGTGAGGTACGCGTACGAGCCCGAGTGTGGACAGGGGAGGAGCTCGACAACCCAGATGTCCGGCTCGAGGTCCCGGAGGGGTGGGTCGTCCGGCGCCTGGACTTGCCTCCGGGGAGAAGAGACGACTCGGAAGTGTCTCCGATCATCACCGCCGAGTTCGATGTCTCCGTGCCGGACAGCGCGGTTCTGTCTTGCCCGTACTGGCTCCGGGATCCCCGGGAGCCGTATCGGTACACCTGGTCCGCCACGGGGCCGCTCGCTCTCCCCTTCGACCCACCCCTCATCACGGCCAGGTGCGAGGTGGAGCTGGGGGGCCACCGGCTATCAATCACCAGGACCGCAGTACACCGTGAGACGTTCGTCGGCGGTTCCCGGGAACTTCCACTCGAGATCGTGCCGCCGGTGTCATTCCGTCTGAGAGAGCAGCGGAAGATCCTTCCGCTAAGGGAGAGCGAGGAGCGCATCGAGCTGCAGCTCGCAGCCCGCAGCATGCGGGACGACGTGAGAGGCACGTTTGCCGCTGAGGCCCCCCAGGGGTGGGACGTGCACCCCGCAGAGGTGGAGCTCTCCTTCCCCCGCGTCGGCGACGTGCACACCCTGGAGTTCGAGCTGACGGTCCCCACTAATGCCAAGCCGGGGATCCACGAACTGAGTTACCGGGTGACGTCGGGGCAACGAGACTACAGCGTGGTGCTCCAGCCGGTGTGGCGTCGGGCCCCCGGCCTGGCCGGGCCTGCCGACGAGAGCACCTGCATCGCGGAGGCGTTCATCATGGCCCCGGCCACAGTCTCCATCCATCTGATCGAGGCGGAGTTCGTGCGGACTCTCCGGTACGCGTACATCCGTGGCGCTGAGGAGGATGTCCTGAAGTCGCTGGAGAGCTTCGGCCTCGACGTGACAACCCTGGCCTCGGAGGAGTTGTCGTACGCGGACCTAAGTGTGTTCGACACGATCGTGGTGGGGCCCAATGCTTACCTTGTCAGGGAGGACGTTCGGCGAAACGCGGCTCGGCTCCTCGAGTACGTGGACCAGGGTGGGACCCTCATCGTCCAGTACCAGGCGTACGGATACCAGCGCCCCGGGTTCGCTCCGTACCCGTTCCGCTACCGCCAGCCGCATGACCGGGTGACCTCCCCCGATGCCCCGGTGACGGTCCTCGAGCCGGACCACCCCGAGCTGAGCGTTCCCAACCGGATCACTCCGGACGACTTCAGCGGCTGGGTCCAAGACCGGGGGCTGTACTTCTTTGGCGAGTGGGACAAGCGTTACCTGCCTCTCCTGGAGAGCGCAGACGCGGGGCAGGAGCCCCTCCGGGGCGGCCTCCTGGTATCCAGCTACGGGCGAGGGACATACGTGTACGCTGCGTACTCGTTCTTCCGCCAGATCCCCGAGGGGGTCCCCGGAGCGGTACGGCTTTTCGCCAACCTCCTCGGGCTGGCCGAGGCCCGGATCCTCGAGCGCGTCGAGCGGGTCCGACACATCCCGCTGTTCTCGTTCTTGAACGACACCCAGATGTACGAGGTTGCCCGGTTGATGTCCGAGCGCTGGCTGGACCCCGGGACCTACCTGTGTCGGCAGGGCGACCGGGGGAGGGAGCTGTACATGGTCCTCGACGGCGAGGTGGAGGTCATCAAGGGCAAGGACGGCGGCGAAGAGCTCCTGCAGGCTATGGGTCCCGGAGAGCTGCTCGGGGAACTTTCCGTCCTCACGGATCTCCCTCGGTCCGCCACACTCAGGGCCCGAGACGACGTGAAGGTCCTCGTCATGCGGGGGTCGAACTTCCGAGACTTCCTCCGCCAGCACGCCGACCTTTCCGAGCGAGTGACTTCCCTTCTGGCCATGCGACTCGCGTCCTCGGAGACCAGATGGTGACGCTCTCGGTCGGCCTCCTTTGCCACCGGGGCGTCGGAGGGAGCGCCCGGATCGCCGTAGACCTGGGGAATGCGTTGGCCACCCGGGGCCACGACGTTCATCTATTCGCCCGGACGCTTCCTCTGGGGATCGAAGGATTCGCGCCGGGCGTGACATTCCATCCGCTCCGCGAGGGGGATGGGTTCGCACCCCCCTCTTCCGATCTGGATGCGGATTGGTCTCGTCGGGATCTGGATACGCTTTCCGAGCGGGTGGCGTCCGTAGCCCGCTCGGCAAGACTCGATGTCCTCCACTTTCACTACGCGGTGCCGTTCGCTTGGGCGGCCCGCGAGGCTCGCCGGCGGCTGGGAACGGCAGCGCCCCCTGTTGTTGGAACGTTGCACGGCACCGACGTGAGCGTGCATGGACGCTCACGGAAGAGCCCCCGCCTCGCTCGGGCGCTCGCCGAGGCCGATCAGCTCACCACTGTGTCCCGCAGCCACGTCGAGCTCGCCACGCGGACCTTCGGCCTCTCCCGGCCGCCGGAACTGATCCCAAACTTCGTTGACCTCGGGCGGTTCAGGCCAGCGGTGTCCACGCACACGGCTCGCCCTCGGGGGACACCTCGCGTGGTCCACGTCTCGAACTTTCGGCCGGTGAAAGATCCCGCCGCCGTGATCCGGGTCTTCGCCCGAGTGCGTCGACATCTGGACGCGGAGCTGTGGCTCGTAGGCGACGGCGAGGCCATGCCTGCGGTCCGGTCGATCGTCCGGCAGGCCGGTCTCGGCTCGAGTGTCCGGTTCCTCGGTCTCCATCCCGCCGTGGAGGCTGTCCTTCCTCAGGCCGACCTTCTCCTCCTGACGAGCCGGGCCGAGAGCTTCGGTCTGGCCGCTCTGGAAGCAGCCGCCTGCGGCGTCCCAACCGTGGCGCCACGGATCGGAGGCCTGCCCGAGGTGGTTGCCCACGGCGTCTCAGGTCTCCTTTTTGAGTCCGGCGACGAAGCTGCGGCATCGGCCGCCGTGCTCCGTGTTCTCGATGACCCGACCACCCATACCCACATGCGCGCAAGGGCCGCGCGCCGTGCTCGGCGATTCTCCAGCGAGAAGATGGTCCCCCGGTACGAGCGGCTGTACCAGGAGCTTCTGGAGTCGCGGAGAGCTTGGCGGAGGCGGACGCTCCGACACAATGCCCGCCTCACGGGCGGCCTGAGCCTCGCGACTCTTCCAACGGGGGAGGGCGGAGCCTGACATGCGGACGCTTCCTCAGCTCCTCGCTTCGGCGGACGGGCGAGCCTTTTTGGAAAGCAGGGGAGTGTTCGCCACCGAAGAGGCGTTCGTCGACCGACTGCAGCCACCGGGCCGAGACGACCTTAGGGAGCTCGTGGGCCTCGACCCCAAAGCGTTCGCGGTCTACTCGGCACACCAGGTCAAGAGCGACTACGCGCTCTCGGTGATCTCAAAGATCCGAGCCGCTTGGGGCCTCGACAGCCGGCACTCGAGCGTGGGCTCGGTGCTGCTGTGGCTGGACATGGACCGGGTCGGATCGGACAAACGAACGACCGGGCTGAGCCTGCGCGGCCGGGGCGGCACGCTACAGGTGCGATTTGCGTCCCGCCGACACGACGACAAGGAAGTCCGGTTCGCGCCGGTTGAGCGGCAGCAATTGGATGAGACGCTGCGGCGGCTGGAAGCCTGGGCCCGGCAGCACGGCGCCCGAGCGGCGGAGCGATACGCCGGTCTGGTCGAGGCCGTCCTCAGCGAGAACCCCGCCACGCTGGCCGAGGTAAACATGGCGCTTACCTCGTTCCTCCTCCGGGAGCACCTGGGCGTGGAAGCCTTCGCTATCCTCATTTCAGACCTTGCCGGACGAGGACTTCTCACCGAGGCGATCGACGACACGGTTGACCGGATCGACGACGTCGTAACCGTCTTCAACGCGGCCATCGACTCGCTTGCCGCTGCGGACGTCGATCCTCAAGTGCGGCCACTGGGCCGCGATTACCTCCCTCTGCACTACTCGTGCGATAGGGACGGCCGGCGCTGCACGCTGATCCACGAGCGGCAAGGCGCGGACCACTTCGCTGTGACCACGTGTTTGTGCGAGGCCGTCTACCGGTTCTACCTGGGCAGTGGATCCCTGTCCATCGCCGAGCTAGCCGAAACCGGGCGGTGGAGCACCGACGTTACCCTCCCCATGTACCTCAACGACCTGGCCAGTGGTGTGGTGGCCGGGCAGAGCTCCGCCCTGTACGGCTTGGTGTTGAACGAGGTGATGGAGAAAGTGCTGGCCCGTCGGGCCGTCCCCATGCTCGTTCCAGAGGATTTGTCGACGGTCCTCACGAGTCCATCTGGAGCTCAAGGGGTGGCTCGGAGCACGCCCTCAGCGACAGCCGAAGCCGGCAGTCTCCTGGCCGAGTACTTGGTGAGGCCATGATCGAGCCGCTGGACATCCTGGCCCTCGGCGCCCACCCGGACGACGCCGAGGTCGGCTGCGGCGGGGTCCTCATCCTTGCCGCCGACACCGGCCTGCGCGTCGGCGTGGCCGACCTCACGGCAGGAGAGGCTGCGACTCGAGGTACCTTCGAGCGGCGACAGGCGGAGCGGGATCGGGCAACCGAGATCATGGGGCGGCCTACCCGGCTGACCGTTGGCCTTTCAGATGGTGAGGTGGGGACCGATCCTGGCCACCGGGCCGCCGTCATCCACTTGATCCGGGAGGTGCGCCCGGCGATCGTGCTGGCTCCCTACCCGGAAGATCGCCACCCGGACCATGCGGCGGCCGGGAAGCTGGCGCGAGAGGCTGCCTTCCTCGCTGGAGTGGAGAAGGTCGCCGCGGACGAGGGTCCCCCGCATCGCCCGCTGCGCGTGTACCACTACATGGTTCACCATCCGTTTAGCCCTACGTTCGTCGTGGACATCTCCGCCGTGTGGGGACGGAAACAGCAAGCCATGGCGGCGTACGAGAGCCAGTTCGGCCATGCCCCAGACGGGGGGCGAACCGAGATGGATGAGGGGACATTCCTTCGGGTGATTGAGGCTCGGGCTACCTTTCATGGAGCCATGATCGGGGTCGATCGGGGCGAGGCTTTCCACTATCCAGCCCCTCTGCCGCTGAGCTTCCTGCCCGGCTTCCACGACTTGGGCCAGGGCAAATACGCGATGTTCCGCTGAAAGTGCCGCGAACCTGCGGCCCCTCAGCCTCTCCATTCTTGTGGCTAATTTGTGGCTGACTCATGTGATCCGCCGTGATCTCAGGGAACCTCGCATGACCTGTGAGCAGCGGATAGGCCTGAGCTGACCGGCTCCCGCATTCGGGAGCCGCTTCTTTTTGTGGCGTTTTTGTGGCTAAATTCTTTCCGTAGACGTCGC
>WUUC01136528.1_pt1 | contig 14957 bp, 8 predicted proteins | sample 6278441 | NCBI WGS metagenome assembly WUUC01 (sample SAMN13675441, study PRJNA597444) | soil metagenome | isolation source: soil | place: USA: Washington | collected 2017-10
CGCCAAGCTCTCGCCACAGGGCGGCGGCTGTTTCATACTTCTCACAGGCTTGCTTCACAGATTCAACAGTTCTTGCTTGGCTCAACCGCAATCCTTCCTGAAAGAGAGTTTCGGCTTCGATTCGGCTTCTGTCTCTTGCCGTCGGGGTGCGTGATAATCTGCTTCGGATTTCGTACTTTCCCGCTTCCGCCTTTTCTTCCAAAGCTTTCACGTCAAGTCTATAAATTCCGGCCGCCTTAGCTATAAAGGACAGTGCTTCCGCGCCTCGAATTCCGTTCGGACTGTCGCGTTCGGTTATCAACTTACCGTCCGGGCCAACCAAAGTAAGCTTCACATCAAGACCACGCTGATCAACGTCAACATGGAAATATTCACCCGCTTTGAGTTTAATTTCGTATGAATGCGCCTTACCGCCTTGCAGTGTCCGTTCGATTGTCTGATTAGGCGTCGACGGAAGCGTTTCCGCCTGAGTGTCTGCTTGCGCATTGACGATTAGTACATGTGACATTAACCAGAGGCACAGAATAAGCATCGCTCTCTACCTTCCTCCTGATAGCTCTGCGGTCTTGCCGGCGCTACGGTTCATTGGGTGTTGACACTGGGGTAGAGGAGGCGTGTGGGGGGCTTCCACTCCTTCCCGAAGACGACTTCGACGGTGGCGTTCTCCTGCGAGAGCGGGTTCGAGGGGTCTTTCAGGTCCAACTCGCCCGTCGTCACCACGACAATCTCCTCCCGCTGCTCTGGCGGCAGACGGCTCTGAATCAATTCCGCGATAACGCCTGCGCGCCGCGCGCCGTACACCCAGTTCCGGCGTAGCTTGGCGGCGGGGCTGGTGTCTTCGGCGTCGGGGTCGTCGATCTGGTTCGAGTGTCCGATGATGAAGATGACAGGGAATTCACTTCGGAGCGTTTCGTACTCCGCGACAATCCTGCCGACGAGTTCCGCCGTATCGGAGGGTCTTCTCAGCCTGTCCACGGGTCGCGCCTCGAACGTTCCCGCAAGGAATTGCGCCGAGGCGAGTTTGAAGTTACCGGCGACGGCCTCTGCACGGTTCTGCTTCGACAGCAGTTCCTCGTATAACGTGCTGAGCCGCGCGTGTTCCTTCTTGAGGTCTTCGAAGCCCTTCCGCACTTCGGCAACTCGGCCCTGCACTGCGTTCTTCTGTCTCTTCTCGCGCGAATACATCTGTCCGCTGACGAGGATCATAACCAGAAGGACGCCCATCATCGCGATGACAAGGTCGGTGCCGGGCCCGAACTGGTTCGAGTCTTCCGAGATGAATTCGTTCAGGCGTCTCATCAGTCTTCCCCTTCGGCGCGCGCCTTACCACAAGTTTGAGAACAGCTCGCGGAAGCGGAAGCGGATTCTTCTGAACATCGAGGACGTGCCGCGACGCTCAAGGGCTGTGGTCAGTCTCGCGACCCTCTGCGAGAGTTCGGACAGCTCGGGGGCTTCTTTCCACGCCTCGCGCGCCCGCGCCGCGTCGAAGCCCGCACGGATTTGCTCCTCGACCACTTTCAAGGCGTGTGCGTTCGCCGTCGCGCGCGCCTCGGCCTGCCTGAAAGCCTCCGACGACTCCGCGCTCTGCCGCTGGAGCGTGTCGGTCAGGCCACCGAGCGAGCCGTTGAACTGCGCGATGTGTTGGGAGAGCTGCGCCACGTGCGGGTTGAGGGTGTCGGAGATGTGCCGCCCCGCCGCCGTGATGGACTCCTGCAAGGTCGTGCCCACATTCTTGAGCGAGATCGAATCGTAGACGCTCTTCACGTCGTCTATCAGTTCCCGCTGGCTCGCGCTCACCTGCCCGAGAAACCCGTCGAACTGCGTCCGGGCCGCGGCGAGCGCATCGATGCCCGCGCGGATCTGCTCGGTCTGGCGGACGATCTTCTCCTGTAGGTCTGCGAGGCCGGCCGAGTACTCCTCGGTCTGGTTGAAGACACGGCCGCTCAGCTCGTCGAGCGTGTAGCGCAGTTGCCTGAACTCCGCCAGGTAAGCATCCTTGTTGACGGCGTTACGCGCCAGCGAAAGCATGGTGACGACGGCGCTCTCCATGCTCTGGAAGTATGTCTCCTGTTTCTTGCGCAGGATGAGGACGAGGAAGCCGAGGATGACGGCGGCCTCCAACCCGGCGAGGCTGGCGCTGAAGGAGACGAAGAGGTTGCCGAACATCTCCTTGAGGACGCGCGCGAAGTCCTCGTCGCCCTGAAGGTTGCCGACGTTCTCGACCCTCATCGCCAGAAGCAGCCCGACGAACGTCCCGAGGATGCCTATCCAGAGCGCGATCTTCTGTAGGTTTTGCAGCTTGAAGATGTCTTCGAGCGGCTCTTCGCGGTACGGCTGAACGACGTTGACGCTCGACTCGAACTTCCGGTCCCGCGCCTCCTTGAAGATGTGTTGGAAGAGACGGATCATCGCGGGCGGCGGGGTGCTCAGGTTGTTCGGCAGGATGTCCTCTTCGAGCTTATCGAGGTCTACCCTGAGCCGGCTCTGCGCCTTGACCTCCCGCAGGTAGTTCTCCCCCCGAGCCTCGATCTCGCCGACGATGGCGCTCTCGACCTGAAGCCGGGCCAGCCCCTTCGCCGCGACGATCACGCCCCACACGGCGAGGAGTTGCGCGCCGATGGTGAAGATGATCCAGCCGTCGGCGAACTGGTAGGTGTAGGGGGCGAGGCGGGCGATGATGCAGGCGCCCAGCAGTATGACGGCGAGCAGCTTCCTCTGGCCGAGCCAGAAGGATGGCGACCTGAGCATGGCGCCGGGCGCGGCCTCGGCGAGAGCCGCACGTTTCGAACGGCCGGCGGCAACGTACTCGCTCATTCTTCCTCCCCGGCGCCATCCCCGGATGCCTCGGGCGCGCCCGCACCGAGCGCCTTGCGCGCTTCGCGGACGGCGGGCGCCAACCGCTTATGCCTCGCCGTCTCGGGCAGCGTCTCGGCCCGCGCCCGCAGCACCTGCTGTTTGACCAGCTTCTTCGAGGTGGCGGCCAGTTGCTCCTGTATGTGGCTGACCTTCTCGTCCAACTCCTCAAGCTCGTCGCCGCTCTCGTCGGTGGTGATGATATCGAGCCGCCGCGCCAGCAGGCTCCTGAGCTGTGCCGAGAGCGACTCGCGCATCAGCTTGAACGACTCGACGCTGGCCTCGATCCCCTTCAGCGTTTCGTCGGCGTATGCCTCCTCGACGCCCGCGACGCCCTCCTCCCTCTTGGTGCGTTTACGCGAGAAGGTGGTGATGCTCATCACCAGCCCGTAGCCCTCTTTGAGCCGCGCGTTGACCTCCTTCTGCACCGCGAGGCGGAGCGCGCCGAGGCCGCCCTCCGGGTGCCGCAGCTCCTCGTCGGAGCGCATCGCGAGGCACGCTTCGAGGTTCTTCTCGAACGTCTCTTTCACCTTCTCGATTCCGGCGTCACGCGACTGGAAGGTGTACCAGCCGTCGCCGTCCACGGCGACGATCTGGAAGTCGCCCGTGAAGATGAATTTCTCGCCGGAGAAGAGCGGCTCGACGGTGACCTTGAAGGGGCACAGCTCGCGCCGCAGCGCCTTCAGCCGCTCGATGAGTTTGTCGTCGAGCGGTACGGGGATGATGTTGACAACCCGCGCCTTGAACTTCTCTTCGAGACGCGTGCGGAGGCGCGCCGCCAGCGCCTCCTCGACCGTCGGGCCGTTGCCGTCCTTCGAGAAGCTGAAGTTCATGTAGAAGTCCGACGGGTCGATCTCGTGGAGGTACTGGCCGGCCTCCGCGACCGCCCCATCCTCCATCGCCCTCTGCACATCCTCCTGCCGGTTGAGGTACTCCTTCACGTCCGCCAGATCGTTGATCCTCGCCGTGATGACGAGCCGCAGCTTGACATGCACGTCGGAGACACGCGTGGCGAACGTCCGCTCGGGCGAGATGGTGAAGGTGTCGAGCAGCTTGTAAGGCTCAAGGTCGGGTTGCGAGATAAGCTGTTGGAGTTCGTACCCGATGCTCGCGGCCTCTGCGCACATCTTCGCCTTGATGCGCGCCGCGATCTTCAGCCCGCCGTCCGAGCCGTTACCGCCCACGTGCGTGACCAGACCGTTGCCGTTTTCGCCCGCGTCCGGCTCGCCGAAGTTGAGGAGCAGGTCAATGTACCGCTTGCCGAACACCTCCTCGTGGATGATGCGTTCCAGCGACTTTCTAATCCGGTCGGCGGGGTTGGCCGGCTGGATGGCCTGATAGCGCGCCACGTCCACGAGCTTCATCTGAAGCTTGTTCTTGATCTCGACCGGCTTCGGGAACTCTGGGATGTCGCAGGTGACTGAGTGCTTCAGCTCGAAAAACCTGTGCTCCTCCGGCACCCCCGCGGGGCTGTTGAGGCGGAGCTGGCCGACCCGCCGCCCGCTCCCGCGCAGTTCCTTCTCCAGCCGCACTTTGAGCGCCGCCTTGAACTCGTGATCGCTCAGCTCCGTGTAGAACTGGTGGAGCGTGACCTCCTCGACGAGGTAGCGGCGGAGCGCCGACACAACCTTGTATTCGAGCCGGTCTTCGGCATTCATCGAGAGGACGGCGTTGACCTTGTCGGTTTCATCCACGAGCAACTCCGCCGCGAGCTTCAACTCCTCTTCCCGGTCAGAGTCCTTGAGCCGCACGGAGGCGCGCGTCGGCCCGACGTTGACCGTCCCGAGCGAGTCTTCGCCATCGAGGGAGAGCGTGACCTTGAGCGTCAGCCCCGCCTCGTGCTCTGCCTCGCGCACGATGTACTTCTGTAGCTCCGGCCGTTCCTCGTAATAGTGGCCGATGAAATGGCCGGGGTCTCTCTCGTTCGTGAAGGCGGCCACCCACTTCTTCAGAAGGCCGTCGAGCACCAGACCCGGGTGCGAGTCGCCGCAGAGGGCTTCGGCCACGCGCTGCTCGCGGCCCGGCTTGACGCGCGCCTGATAGTTGACGCAGACGCTGATCTCGCGCCCCGTGTCGAAGTCGGCAACGGGGCAGATCGGCCCGCGGCACTCGGCCGAGTGGCGCGCGTCGTCGGTGTTCGAGACGAGGTAATATTGGACGGGCCCGAAGAGCGGCGCCTTCGGCACTGCCTTCCTCTTCCGGCAGTCGATGATGACGATCTTGGCCGCGTCGGACTCGCTTTTGATTCCCTTCTCGACCCTGCGTATGACGACATCGAGCGGACGGGCTTGAGACATATCAACCTCCATTGGCGGGCGTCAGTCGGATTGCCTTCTCAGGACTTTGAACCGCTTGATGAGATACCTGACCCAGTTGCGCCGGCGGCTCAGGTGGCGGCGCGTCCCGCCGCTCTGGAGCCCGGGCGTGTTGACGAGCAGCAGAAAGTAGTCGGCCAGCTCTTCCCAGCAGGCGATCAGCTCCTTCTGCTGCGCGAGGGTAGTGACGGAGACGATCTTCCGGAGCAGGAGGTCTAAGACGGCCTCGGGCTGCGTGCGTGCGCCGCCCCCGCTGTCGCCGTTCGTCTCGCCCGCGGCCACGTCACGGCCCAGCAGGATCACCGTCCACTCGGCGAGCAACGCGCCGAGCGTGACGTTGATGCTCTCGTCCGAGAGGCTCTCGTCCGAGTCGTCGGTCATCACCACTTGCAGGCCGGGGTGGAAGAGCCAATTAGTGATCAGCGAGAGGTTGGCCTGCGTGACCCGCCCCCCTTCGGCCGTGTCCAGCCCCGGCGTAGCCAGCAGCGGGTACCGGCACGGCCAAGAGCCGTAGAACTTCGAGTCGAACTCCGCCGTGGTGAGCAGGCAGTACTCGAACATCAGGCGCATGGCGTACTCGTTCGACGGCGAGTAGAAGAACGGCTCCCGCTCGCGCTCCGGCAGCCAAGACTCCAACACCTGTAACACCTCGTAGATGCCCGCGTCGCGCTGCCGTACGCGCTCGTAGAGGGCGGCGTACGTCTTGAGCCTGATGGCCTCGCCCCCCTGATCGAAGAGCTGGCGCACCCAGCGCAACTCGAACTGCTGCGTCGTCTGAAGTCGCCGGACGATCTCCAGCACCGCTTCGTGCTGGGCCGTCGCCATGAGCTGCGCGAAGAGGTCGTTGATCGTCTTCTCCAGGTGCGGGTGTTCGAGCATCCTGCGCACGAGCCGCGCCACGGTTGAGTAGACGACCCGCATCGCCGCCGCAAGGTCGGCCGGGAGCGCCGGCCTGTAAGCGGGGCCGTCCCGCCCCTCGGCCTCGCCGACCGCGGCCTCCAACAGCGGCGACAGCGCCGTGACGATGTCGAAGAGCCAGTCACGGCCGAAGGTCTCTGGACTCTCCAGCGCCATCCTGACCGTGATGTCGATGACGCCCTCGTTGACATTGACCGAGCGGTCGAAGAGCAGTCCGAGGCGCTGGATGCGTCCGAACTGTTTCTTCAGAAAGAAGCCCTTCTCCGTCTCCAGATGTTCTCTCAGGTACGGGCGCAGCGTCGGGTCTTTGAACTCGATCCGGCGGCCCGACACTTTGCCGGTGACGACTTCGAGCTCGCACTCCGCGAGCAGTTGATCCGCCCCGTCCAGCCACATCTGCTGAAGTGACAGCTCCTCCCAGACGAGTTCGGGCTCACGCTCGCCCGGCGCGTCCTGCGCCCGCGCCTTCTCGGCGGTCGCCTCGGCCTTCCGTGCGTCACCTTCGGTCTTCATTTTCAGCGCGGGCGCGGCGACCTTCGTCGTCAAACCTTCGAGCAGCGCCGAGACGACTCGGTTGAACTCGTGCGGGTTCAGGTCGGGGAAGTTAGCGGCCACGTAGAGCACCGTGTCCTTGAGCGAGTCGCCGCCCTTGAAGTGCGCCCCGACGAAGCCCGCGCGCGCGTCCCGCGCCATGCCCGCGCCCCGCTCCCTCTCCTCGACTTCCGCCTCCAGCCGGCCGCCCTCGACCAACTCGGTCACCTGAAACCAGAAAGCACTTTCATCCAGCGCCCACAGTCCTCTGGCCTTCTGCTCCTCTATGCGCGCTTTCAAGCTCTGGTGACCGTCGGGGAGGTGCTGCTTGAGGAATTCGTCGAGGCAGTCGATCTCCCAGCACGGGAAGAAGAACAGTTCCCTGTCCTCCTTGACCCACCTGCGCAGGTGCGCGGAGTTGCCGCGGCAGATGAGCCAGAGCTTGTTGTCCCTCAACTTCTGTTTGAAGCCTTCGGCCGTCTGCTTCTTCCCGAGAAGCGATTTAAGAAAGGGGACGCCCTTTGTGCCGCTCGCGTCAACGAAGACGACGGCCGGCGACTTTCCGCCCTCGTCCCCGCGTGCGAACAGCTCGATGGTCAGCTCCGTCTCTTCCAGTTCATTCCTGTCGCAATCCAGATAAAATTTCTGCAAGTCCCGGGCGTCGTCGAGCTTCTCGACCAACGCGCCGGCCAACGCATCGGCGAGGTCCTCGTCGAAGCAGTTGACGACGAGCAGGCGGCACTCCTTCAGTTGTCGGAGGTGCCCCGCCAGTTCCTCGGCCTCAAACTTGTGGAGCCGCGACTCGGTACTCAGGTGGAGTTCGGAGACGACTTCGAGGTATGACTTCTTCTCGGCCTTCGGCCCGTCGGGAATGCTACCGCCATAGTTGTTGTAGATGTTCTGAACGGTGCCGTCGCCGACCGAAATCTGACCCGCATCGGTGCGACCGAATTCTTGCTTCGACGTAACCTGCTCGAACTTCCCCTGCTGGTTGAATTTGAAGCCGAGGTTGCTGTTCTTCCCCGCACTCATCACGACAAACTCTTCGGGCTTACTCTTTTTCCCCTTCGCGGTCTGTCTGTCGTCTGCCGAAGCCAATTTCGTCTGTCTGGCCTCCTTCCCTTCAAGTCCTTCGCGCTCCTTAACCTCGCGAGCCTGAGCCGCGGCGGCGGCGGCGGCTTTCTCCAAATCGTCCGGCGAGGGCTGAGCCTGCGCCTTCGGGTCGGGGCCCGTGGCGACGGCCACCGGCAAGGGTTCCGGCGGCGGCGCGGCGGCCCCGCCCGGCAGTCCCGGCTGCGGTGGAGGATTCCGTTTAGGCGCCTGCGGGGTCTGCTCGGGCGGGCCGGGTTGCCAACCACAAGTACACTCGGCCGGTTGACACGTTGGGCAAGTCATCGCGATATCTCCGGCTACTATGAAACCGGTGACGAAATATTACCTGCGGGCGGGCAGCCTTTACCGTTCGCCTCCCCTACGCCCGCTGCCCTTCCCGCCGCCGCGCCCGTTGTGTATCTGGGTAATGCCATCGCCTACCGCAAGTTGTTCGGCGTTCACAGTTCCGAAGGTCACGTTGTATTTAGAAGTGGGCGGCTTGTCGGGCGGGGGCGGCGCGACGGTCGCGTCGTCGTCGGAAGCCTCGTCGTCGTCAACGGGCTCGGCGGGCATCTTCCAGAGCAGACCTTCGCGGGCGTTGCTGAAGAGAGTGGGGATGGCCCAGTCTGTGCCGTCTGTGTCGAGGTCTGCGAAGACGGCCCTGCGCCCTTCGGCCACACACGCCTCAAGCGGGCTGCCGTCGGCGAGTGCCTGATAGAACTCGCGTGCGAAACGCGCCGCCAAATCGTCGCGGACTATGTCCTGCATAGCGATGACGGCCGGGACGCCCGCGGCGAGCGCGGCCTGCGCCACGCCGAGCGGCGCTTTGCTCATCGAGGGTATGGCCGTCCGGCAGGCGTTCAGGAACAGCAGACGGATGGGCGTGTCCCTCAAGAAGTAGCTCAGCCTGTGCGCGCTGACCATGTCGGCGGCGCCCCGCTCGTCTTCGAGGACGAGGTGGCCCGCGTCCCCCGCGAACTCACCGTGCCCTATGTAGTGGAGCACGTGATAGGGCCGTTTGCGCAGCTCGGTCTGTAACTTCCTCAGGCTCGCCCCGCGCATGACCTCCAACCGGCCGACCTTGCCCGCAGCTTTCAACTCGTCGAGGCTCTCGCACGTCAGCCTCAGTTCCTCCTCGACGGCCGGGAGCGGCGGCACATCGTTCGGCGTGGAGACCAGGAGCAGGATGTTGAGCGGCGCGCGAATCTCTTTGGGGAAGACTTCCGGGCGGTCGAAGAAGAAGCGCACCACCGGGTGCCTCGGCGAGAGGGCCAGATGGTAAGAGCCGTCGTGGATGCTCTCCCATGGGAGCGCGGCCAGTTCCGGGGCGCGTATGTCGAGCCGCAGACGGAGGATCTCCTGCTCCCCGAGGGTCGCTTCGCTCCGCTCCCAGAGATGGCGGATCGGCTCCGGAAAGAGGCATTCGAAGAGAGCCCGACCCGGAGCCTCCTGGTCAAACGGTGCGACCGACCACCCGCCAACCCCTTCGGGCAGTCCCATCCGGGCGCTTCGCGGCGGGATCAGCCGCACGGCCTCGCTGCGCTGGTTGACGGGCGAGCCGATGACCTCCACATAGTAGCCTTCGGCCCGCCCGCCGTATAACTTCAGATCGAAGTCCCTGTATAGCATCGTCCCTCCCGCGTCAGGTTTCAACTTACCGGCACTTAACCGTCATGAGGCCAGATGAATTACGTTACAGAGCCCCCCCGTCCGGCCGGCGTGTAATACTTTTTCCGCTTCGTCATAGTTGAAGACAAGGGGGCAGGCGCGGTCGTGATGGGCAGATCAGCCCTGTCTGATCGTGGCCTTACTGGAGTTGACTTCGGGAAGGAGAAAAAATAGATGACGACTTCCGACGAGAAAGAGAATCAGGAAGGCCGTACACGGGCTGGCGGTGACGTGGAGACGAGAGGCCCTTCTCAGGCGCCCGGCGGCCCCGGAGCAGGCGGCACGAGAGCCGGCGGGGACGTGGAGACGAGAGGCGCGTCTCAAGCCCCCGACGAAGAAAGCTCCTCGAAGGAGGACTGAGCAGAGCATCGGAGCGCTCCTCACGACGTTAGTTCGGCGGGCCGCCTCTCCCCCGGTTCCGCCGAACCTTAGCCGGCGCTTCCGCTAAGAAAGTAGCTCTCCCCAGAGAGCCGCCACCACGGCACTCTTGCCTCTCCTCACCCCGCGAAGAGGGCAGTCACTTGTGGCTGCCCTCTTTCCCGTTGCCCGAAAGCCCGCCACCGGAGGCTCACCCTCGTGCGCGCCCCGCCGCTCAGTCAGGCGGATAAGTTGACGAGGTTCCCACCCAAGTAATACCGTAGCTCACATTGCCTTGTCGCTCGTCCGCGCCCGAACTGTTTCACGGCCGAGCGTGGCGCGCTGCCATTTCTATCTCGGCACAAAGCTAACTGAGTTGTGAGTACACGTAGAGCCGGCTTTTCCTCTGTCGGCCGGTTTCCTGCCATACCGGCCCTGCGCGGGGCTGCCCTTCCCCGCGCGGCTCACCCGCGCCGAGCCTGCCTCCTGCTCCGTGCGTTTGCGTCAATCTGCGGGGCCATGCTGCTTCTGGCCGCTGGCGGCCTCACGGCCACCGGCGCATCGACGGCGCGCGGGCTCGATGCGTCCATACCGGTCGCGGAGGAGATCGCAGGGGGCGACACTCGCCGCTATGAGATCGAGCTGTCGTCCGGGCAGTACGTCAGCATCCTCGTCGCCAAGTCCGACCTCAATCTGTCGTTATCTTTGACGGGCCCCGACGGGCATGTGCTGTGCGCGTTTGTCAGCAAGCGGTTCGGGCCGCTCCGGCTCTCGCAGGTAACGAAGGCGGGGGGCACGTACCGCGTAGAAGTCCACTCGCTTGAGGGCGACGCTGCCCTCCGTCCTTACGAGATAAGGGTGGAGAGAGTGGCGGTCGCCACCGCCCGCGACCGGCAAGACCAGCTCGCAACGGCGGCATACGCCGAGGCCGAAAGGCTGAGGAACTCATGGACGGAGGAGTCGCTGCGGGCGGCGGCGGCCGAGTACGAGAAGGCCGCGCGGCTGTGGCGCTCCATCTCAAACCGGCGGGAGGCGGCCGCGTCGCTCACCGCGCTCGGGGAGACACTCGCCATTCTCGGCGACTACCCGCGCGTGCTCGACGCGTACGGGCGCGCACGCGCACTCAGCCGCTCGGCGCACGACCGCGAGGGCGAGGCGCACGCACTCAACCAGCTCGGATACCTTCACGCCGGCCGCAGCAACGCCTCGCAGGCACTCGAATACTCCCGCGAGGCGCGCCGCCTCTTGCCGCCGGTCACACAGTCCTCAACGGTTGAGCATCTGCGTTTGGAGGCGGAGGCGCTCAACACCCTCGGCATGGCTCAGTACTCGCAAGGGGAGTTGAACGAGGCGCTCAGCTCTTTCGGCGGCGCGCTTGACCTGTGGGCAAAGGCCGCAGACCGCGGCGGGCAGGCGCTGGCCCGCTTAAACCTCGGCTACACCTGCACCGACTCCGGAGACCTGCCGAAGGCCATCGAGCACTTCGACCAGGCGATGTCGCTCTGGAGCGCGCTCGACGACCGCAGGGGAACGGCGCTGGCGCAGACCGCACGCGGCGCCGTCAACTCTTTCCTCGGCAGGTGGCAGTCGGCGCTCACGGCGTACCGCGAGGCGCTGCGGACCTTCAGCGCGCTCGGCGATGCGCAGGGGCGCGCCGTCGCGCTCAACAACGTCGGACGGGTCTACGAGAAACTGAACGAGCCGAACTCGGCGCTCGACTATTACAAACTTTCGCTCGCGCTTAACCGGAAGAACGGCAACCGCGGCTTCGAGGCGGTCACGCAGTACTACATCGGGCGCACCTACAGCCAACTGGGCGACTACGAGAATGCCCTCGACTTCTACCGGCAGAGTCTCGCGCTCAGCCGCCTCCTCAACAAACGCCGCGTCGCCGCCTACGCCTTCAACGACATCGGTGCCATCTATGCCGCGCTCGGCCAGCGGCAGTTCGCGCTCGAACAGTATGATAAGGTGCTCAAGTTCTACCGCGAGACGGGCGACCGGCGGGGGCAGGCTTACACCCTCAAGACCATCGGCGACGTGCATTACTCTTCCGGCGACCGACGGCAGGCGTTGGCTTGCTTCGAGCAATGCCTGACGCTGAGCCGCGAGGCCGGCGACCGGAGCGGCGAGGCCACCGCGCTCTACAACATCGCGCGCACCGAGCGCGAGGGCGGCGACCTCGACGGCGCGCTCCGGCACGTCGCCGAGTCGCTCGAACTCATCGAGACGCTGCGCTCGCAGGTGGCGAGCCAGGAGTTACGCGCCTCTTACTTCGCCTCCATCCACAAGCATTACGGGCTTAACGTCGCGCTGCTGATGCAGATGCACAAGCTCAGCCCCGAGCGCGGACTGGCGGCTGCCGCCTTCGAGACCAGCGAGAGCGCGCGTTCCCGCTCGCTGGTCGAGACACTGCTCGCGGCCGGTGACGACGTGCGCCTCGGGGCCGACCCCGACCTGCTTGAGAGCGAGCGGACGCTGCGACGCAAGCTCGGCTCCAAGGCCATCTACCTCATGCAACTGCGTAACAGCACGCTTACAGAGGCGGGGGCCGACCGAATCGAGCAGGAGGTGCGTGAGCTGACCAACGAATATCAGGAGGCCGAGTCTTTAATCAGGGCGAGGAACCCGCGCTACGCGAGTCTCACACAGCCCGCCCCGCTCCGGCTCGAAGACGTTCAGGCGGAGCTGCGTGGCGATGACGCCGTCCTGCTCGAATACTCGCTCGGCGACGAGAAGAGCTATCTGTGGGCGGTGACCTCCGACTCTTTCGACAGCTACGAGCTGCCGCCGCGCCTTGAGATTGAGGAGGCGGCGCGCAGGGTCTACCAACTGCTGAGCACACGCGGCGCTGACGAAGAAGACGAGAATTACTGGCGCGAAGCCGCCGCGCTGAGCCGGATGCTGCTCGGGCCTGCTGCCGGCTGCCTCGGCGGCAAACGCCTGTTGATAGTCGCCGACGGCGCTCTTCAGTACATCCCTTTCGAGGCGCTGCCGCTCCCCGGCCGCGAGGGCGCGGAGGCCGACGCGGGCGCGCGACATCCGCTCGTGCTTGAACACGAGGTGACCTACCTGCCCTCGGCCTCGACGCTCATAGCCCTGCGGCGCGAGAGGCCGCCGCCGCCGGTCGCCCCCCGGAAGGCCGTCTTCGTCATGGCCGACCCGGTCTTCGACGCCGACGACCCGCGGCTGAAAGCTTCTTCTGCGGTGGCGGCCCCGCAGCTCACGTCTGCGGACGAGATTGCCGCCACGGCCCCGCGCCTCTACCGCCTCCCGGCGACGCAGGCCGAGGCCGCGGAGATCGTCGCGCTCGCGCGGGGCGACGGGGACATGGTGACGGGTTTCGCCGCCAGCCGCTCAGCCGCTCAGAGCGACGAGATGGGACTTTACCGCATCCTTCACTTCGCCACGCACAGCGTCATCGACAGCAAACACCCGGAGATGTCCGGCATCGTTCTCTCTATGCTCGACGAGCGCGGCCGGGAGCAGAACGGCTTCCTCCAACTCCACGACATCTACGGGCTCAAGCTCTCGGCCGACCTCGTCGTCCTGAGCGCGTGCAACACGGCCCTCGGCAAGGACGTGCGGGGCGAGGGGCTCGTCGGCCTGACGCGCGGCTTCATGTACGCGGGCGCGCCGCGGGTGGTGGCGACCCTTTGGAAGGTGGACGACCGGGCCAGCGCGGAGCTGATGGCGCACTTTTACAGGGCCTTGCTCGACGAAGGACAGTCCCCGGCCGAGGCGCTCAGGTCTTCCAAGAAGGCCATGTGGCAGAAGGGGCCGTGGCGCTCGCCACACTACTGGTCGGCCTTCGTGCTTCAGGGAGAGTATCGGCACGCGAAGGTTGCCGGCGGCCGGCCTCGTGTCGCGCTAATCCTCGCGGCGGCCGCGGTTGTGCTCGCCGTCTCCCTGCTACTTCTCTACCGGCGGCGCGCGTGAGGACGACGGATAACGTTACCTTTGATGACCAGACGGAGCGGCTCAAGCGGCGGAGACTTTAACGACTTACTCGCCTGGCTTCACCCCGACAGGGAGACAGCCGCCGGGCTGTACGAGGAAGTGCGCCGCAACCTCATCCAGCTCTTCGCGCGCAATGGCTGTCACGACCCTGAGGGCATGGCCGACGAGACCATCGCCCGCGTCACGGACAAGGTGTTGCGGCTCGCCGAGACGTTCGAAGGCCAGCCCGCCCTCTTCTTCTACGGCGTGGCTAAGAAGCAGCTTTTGGAGTACGCGCGCCAGCGCAACGTGCCGCTCGCTCCGCAGCACGAGCCTTCGACCTTGCCCACACAGCACGAAGAGCAGGAACGAGATGACAGCGACGAACGGCTCCACGACTGTTTCGAGCAGTGCCTGAGCCGCCTGAAGCCGGAAGAGCGCGAGCTGATGCTGCGCTACTACGAGGGAACGGGTCAGGCGAAAATCGACAGCCGGAAGCAGCTGGCCGAGGAGCGCGGCATCGGCCTCAACGCGTTGAGGGTACGCGTGCTCAGGATTCGGGCCGGCCTCCGCGCCCGCATCGAGAAGTGCCTCGGCGAGGGCGGGTTGAAATAGATTGAGGCTAATTTCATTGTTGAGTAGAGTAGTGCCAAGGGTGGCCGCGGTAGGAACCGAATGACCGGCGAAGTCAACAACTCAGACTTTAACTCAGACCTTCTAGTGAGGCTCTATCTGCTCGGCGGCCTTACCCCGCTTCAGCGCGAGCAGATAGAGCAGCGTGTCTTTACCGACCCCGAGTACAGGGAGAGGGTGGAGTTGATCGAGGAGGAGCTGGTTGACGAGTTCGCGGACGGGGGGCTGCCCGAGGAGGAGCGAGGCGCCTTCGCCGCCCGCCTCCTCGCCAACCCTCACCTCCGGCTCGATGTCGGCATCGTCGAGGAGTTGAAGCGGCATGCCGCGGCGCCCGCCTCCGCCGCGGCGGGCGCGGTCGTCGAAGCCCCGGGCCTGTTCGCGGGTTGGCTGGCGGCGATGCGGCGCTTCCGGACGCCGCTGGCCGTGACCTGTGCCGCGTTGATAGTCATCTCGTCGGTCGTTCTGCTATGGCGCGACTTCGAAGCGCGACGCCTCAGTCAACAGCTCCTCTACCAGCGCTCGCGGGGCGAAAAGATCGAGAATGAGGTGGCCCGTCTCAACATACCGGGGGACGCGGCAGCTGCGCGCGCCGCACTCGAAGCGCTGGCCTCCCCTTCGACCCACGCCGAACTATCGCCCGGCGTCTCCAGA
>WUUC01034273.1_pt1 | contig 14955 bp, 12 predicted proteins | sample 6278441 | NCBI WGS metagenome assembly WUUC01 (sample SAMN13675441, study PRJNA597444) | soil metagenome | isolation source: soil | place: USA: Washington | collected 2017-10
GTCGACCCAGCCGCCGCGGGCGTAGCTGCCGTAGAGGATGACCTTGAGGATGCGCGCCTGCTTCTTCCAGTCGGAGGTGGCGATTGCGGTCGCGTCTCCGAATTCCTCGAACAGGATCTGGACCACGCGCTCCAGCTCGCGCTGCTTGGCGGGCGGAAGGTGGTCGAGGTTGGTGCGCATGAGCCGATCCTATCCCGCTGTGCGGGCAATGCACAGCCTCGGCGGTGTTTCTTCAACCTGTCGAAAAACGACAGGTGGACTATTGCATTTCGCTGTTAATAGTGATTACTTCGCGTTGCCCACCGCCCTGGTGGGCCGAGGCGTGACAACCTCGCGACTATGAGCCGGCCTCGACCCCTTGGTCGACCGAATGGCGCGCGCGCATGTCCAGGCCTTGCCGCCTGAAGGCGATCGCCGCTGTCCCAGTCGCAGCTTGTCGCCGCCCGGTTCTCGCCGGTCGTACCGCCTCGGAAAACACGGAGACAGGCCCGGGGGCGGGCATCTCCAACCGTGGAGTAAGACCGGATGCGAGCGGATCCCAGAATCTCGACCAGCGCAGTCAACGGCCTGCAATTGAAGATGGACTTGTCGGCCTCGGCGGCGGCGCCGGGTTCCAGTCCCGCGTCTCGTTGACCGCGGCTCTACCTTCGTCCCCCGGAGCCGCCATGACAGCCGCACCACCTTCGTACGGGCCCGCGTCCATCGAACGCCTGCGCAATGCCGCGATGCGGCTCGCGGCCGAGCTGGACGAAGCCCGCCTGTTCCAGGCCGCAGCCCATGTCTCCATGGGCGCGGACGCGATTGATCGGGGCCCGGCTCCCGAGCTGACCGCAGCGCAGCTTCGGACCGACATCGAGCTCGAGTTCGAATTCGACGAGCACGGGCGCGTCTGGATGATCCGCGAGGGCGACTGCCACATCATCGGCCGGACCGAGGCAGTGTGCCTGGAAATGCGGAAATTCCTCGCCAACGTGGCCTTGGGGCGCGACCGCTAGAAGCCGAGGCGGCGTTCTCAAAAAATGGAAGTGGCAGACCTGCCCTCGAGCAGGAAGGTGGCCGCGCGCCCAGGCGAGGGCCGCGAAGCGGATGAGGCGGCTCTGCGTCGCAGGCCGGTGAATGAAACTGGTCTGGGACGGTCCCTCGAACTGAAAGCCTCCAATGAGCCGTCCTCCCAAATCCCAGGTGGTATCGCTCGACGATACCCGCCGCGCCCAGCGCGCCGCCCTTTTTCTCGCCGCCGCGATGTCAGGTGGGAACGGTTTCGCACTCAGGGGCGCCTGTCCTATCCCGGGTCTGAAATATTTCGCGGGTCCGAGAGTAGATATCGCCGTCCCCGCCGGCGCCTTGCCGTGCGAACGCGAGATCCTGGCATGGGTCCGCCACCGCCAGATGACCTGCATGATCGGCCGGCTGCGCAAGCGTGGGGAGCAGTCGACGCTGGTGGTCGACGTCTACCTCGCCGACGGGGGCATCGTGGCCCTTACGGGATACAGGCTCGCCTTTTCGGAGAACGGCCCGCGATGGCTCGTCGGCGGGGCCGCGGACCCGGTAGCTCTGCGGCTCCGCCCGGAAGGGCCTGTCCCGACCATCACCTCTCCCTTCACCGACGAGATCGAGCTTGTAGCCGCCAAGGCGAAGGCCGACGAGCAGCTGGCGGCATTTCTCGACGGCTGAGAGATACGATCAGAAGGTCGGCTTGTCCTTCTTCGGGTAGAGCCGGTCGACCTCGGAGCGAATCGCAAGCTCGCGAGTCTCCCGGGCCTTGCGCCCTTCGGCGAGAGTGATCGTCCGGTACATGCCGTCAGTGAGGAAGACGCTGATGCTGGGAAGCTGGGGATTGTAGAAGGGGAAGCGCGTGTCGCAATTGGTCTCCCCCCGCGAGCAGTAGTGGAGCTCAGGCTCCCATTTCCTCGTCGGCGGACCGTAACGCGCGAGGAGGGCCGAGTGGAAGGTGCCGGCGTCCATTGCCGCGACCCTGATCTGGTAGACCGCCTTCGCGACGTAGGGGCCCGTGCGTCCGGGAGCATATTCGACCGAGATGCGCTCCTCTCCCTTGGTAAAAATCTCGGATCTGACCGCTTCCGGCCCGTCCGGCGCGGTCACGCCCCGCAGGCGACGCGCCTGAAAAGCGACCTCGCCTTGCCAGGATCGGCTGGTCGAGCTGCCGGCGCGGGTATATCCGGCAGCCCGCATTGCGACTTCGACCCACGCGGGCTCATGCCGAGCGCTACGCCCGCGACTTTCCACGGCGCTGTGGCGACCCGTTCGGCTGACGCGGCAGTTGAGCCCCCGGCCATTGCGCCGGAGAGGCCCAACATCAGGAAGAGTATCTTGTAAGCGGCCATACCACGTCCCCGTCGTCTGCGCCGACGGGGATCAGCCGGCGGCGTCACCCGGAACGAGGCGACGCCGGCCCTTGGAACCGGACGTTGACAAGCTGCGACTATGTCCAGCCGCGAGCGCCTTTAGGCCGCAAGGACCCTGGACATGCGCGCTCGCCATCCGGTCGACCAAGAGGTCGAAAGCCGGTTCATAGTCGCGAGGTTGTCAAGCCTCGACCCCTGCTGATGCGGGGCACCGGAATGCTATGCTTTTCGGGGAATGAAGGCAAGCCGATCATCGATTGCGACAATCGAAAGCTCGACTGAGCGACATGGGTAAGAGCGGGAGAGTCCGGCTCTGCACCGCAGGCCGATGAATGAAATTGGTCTGAGGCGGACTCAAACCGAAGGCCCACATGACTGCTTCTCTAAAAGCCGAAGTGCTCTCGCTCGACGAAGCGCGCCGAGCCAGGCACGCAATTCTCTTCCTGGCCGCCACCATGTCCGGCGGCGACGGCCAGAGCCTCAGCCGCCTGGGCTGCCCCATTCCACAGCTCAGATATTTCCGGCATCCCGATGTCGACATCGGCATCATCCGAGGTGCGGGGCCTCCCTGCCGGGAGGTGGCGGCGTGGGCAAGGCGGCGCCAGGTCTCGTGCATGGTCGGCCGGCTTTGGGATCGCAGGCCGTTTGCTGAGCTCATCGTCGAGATCTACCTGGCGGACGGGAGCGGCTCCGATCCCTTTGGGGATCTCCATCTCTGGACGGCCGACCACGACCGTTGGTGGCTCGTCGGCCGCCTCGAGGATCCGCTGCTGTTCGCGCTGACTCGGGACGGACCCATACCCACCCTCACCCGGCCCTACCGGGATGAGGACGACTTCGTCCAAGGCAAGACCAACGCCGACAAGCTCCTTTCCGCACTACTTTGGCCGTGATCGGCGCGGTGGGCGCCGTCCGAGAGCCAGTAGCCACGCCGCATAGCCGCGGCGTCAAGGCTGAAGGGGGGGAGGCAGGGGAGCGTCACCGCTCCAAGAGGAAAAAGAACCATGCTCCGCCAACTCGCCCACCCTATGACGGTGCCCTTTTCGACACGTCGGTCAGCTCAGGCTGCGCTCCTAATGCTGTCGCTCGTCGGCGCCGGCGAAACGGGGTCGGCAGCCGTCGACGAGGAGCCTTCGCACCTCCGAGTCCATCTGGGAGGCTATACTTTGTGGGCGACCCGCTGCGAAAGCCCGCTGCTCTTGGACGATGCAGGCGTCCTGGCGGCAGCCGGCCGCGCGGACGTACTAATCCTTCGCCTGGCGACCTCCTTGCATCCTCCGTCGCCGGTCACATTCGACTGGATCCCGGCCGTAGCCTCCTCATACCCCCGATGCGGTCTCCTGCCCGCGCTCCTCTTCGGAGGCGGACTCGCGCTGGTCGACCCGCGGGAGGAAGACGTGCGGCTCGACGTCACCGCCGACGCCATCATCATCCGGCGCGATCTGCCGGACATCTGGCCCGCTCAGCGGCAGCTCGCGATGGCGCGGGCGACGGCCTTGCTCAAAAGCCAGTTATGGGGGGGACTCTGATCATGGCCAAACCGCTGAAGCGCGCTCCAAGCCGTGGCCCCAAGTCGAAGGCCCGCACCGGCAAGGCCTGGTCTCCGAGCATGTACATCAACCCGGCCGGAGATACGCCGGGCTTCTCCTACGGCGTGTTGCGAAGAGAATATCGTGGGGAGGCTTGCAGCTTGAGCGCGTCGGAGTTCGTCCGCCGAAAGCTCTATCCAATCGAAGCGCCGCCGAAGGGCGACTGGACCAGACCCTTCACCTGCTCGCGGTTCGACGTACTCCTGCCTTCCTCCGGAAGCGACGAATACATGGCGCCGCAGCGGCTGATGGAGGCCTATGAGCGAAATCTCCTTCCCTGGCGCAAAGGGCTGGTCTGCGCGATCAAGGTGCTGCAGCCTTTATCCGAGCCGCTGCAGGGATCGTATGAGAGGATTAGGCTCGCGGCGCGGGAGGCCTTTCCGTTGAGACGGAACCTTCCCGCCATTCTCATTTCCCACGCTCCGTTCCTGGCCGGGGTCGATTTTCGAATGCGCCAGCCACACGTCCACATCGTCGTGCTGGCTTCCGAGCTATCGTTGCTCGGATGGGGCGCCCCAAACGACGAGGTTACCTCCGACGCTGGCCACCTCGTTCTGTACGAAGAGTTCAGAACATCGGGCGCGATCGCCTGATCAAATAATCATCGGGAGGGGGCCGCCCCCGGTTACGGCGCGGCTTCGCCTTGCTCGAGAAGTACCCCACCCGCCCACCCTCGATTTGCCGTCCGCGATCGGACCGGCCGCATCCACACTTCGTCTACGCCGCGGCGAAGCCACGGCCACATCGCCGGACGAACGAAGCGTCGCCGCCGATCACACCCTTGCCCTTGCACGGCCTCGCCAAGATCCCCTTCCGGGCAGCCTCCCGGGCTAAGGCCCGGCGCTTCCATTCGGTCGCGGTGTTGACCCAGGCTGGGCATCGAGGCCGCCGGGCGGCGGGTAACACACACGCCCTCCATGAGTTCGGTCCGGCCCTCGCGGGCCCGTCCCTCGCTCATCTCGGAGCGTCGCGCGAAGCTGCCCTTCGCGCCAATTTGGGCCTGTATCTGCCTCCGCCGGAACCAGCCCAAATTGATGTCGCGCAATATTGTAAGAGACGCGGCGTCCCTTACCAGCCCGGTCTTGCAGGCGGGTCGGACCAAGCGGCCCAAGGCGGCAAAACAAAAAGTTTGAGGGGGTTCTGGAAGGCACGGGGGACCCGTGGGACAATAAGGATCTGTAGCTGTGGCGTCATGAGGTACCGATGTCGGACATCGATCCGCGAGTGCAGCGGGCACTTGACCGGCTGGAGCGATTTCGGCTTTCCGGGGAAGAGGTGAAAGCGCTCTTCTCCGATAGCGCCGTCTTCGCCGGACAAGACGATTTCCGCATCCCGATGATGCCGCGAGGCCGGGGACGAAGCGCCGAAGGCGGCGTCTCATTCCATTTCAAGTCGGATTTCGTGTCGCGCAAAGCGGTCCCGATACTCGATGGCAAGCCCTACCTGGCCGGTGGGGCCACTCCGCGCAAGGCCGAGAAGTTCGAGGCCTATCTCCGGCGCGACGACTCGGCCGAGGTGGTGGGTCTCGGCCAGCTCACCTATATCTCCAGACCGGGCGCTGAGCAGGCTATAAGCGACGAGGAGGCGGAGCAGGCAGACGACTTCCCGCCCATCATCAGCAACATCTCCAGCGTTGCAGCCCAGCGCGAGGAGTATTGGCGAACCGTCTGGGACCATCTGAGGCCGCCAACCACCAATTACCTCATCGCCCGACCCGAAGCGTCGCCCGATTTCTGGACGAGTTTGGACGAGCAGACACAGCTGCCGCAGAAGCTTTTGATTTACCTGCTGGATACCCGGGCAGCCTTCCTCAAACACCGACGGGACGGCGTTGCACGGCGTGAGAAGTTCAAAGTCGAGAAGCTAAAGGTCTCGGCAGAGGAAGCGGGCGAGTTTCTCGCTGCCGTCCGGCAATTAGGGGTTCGCGCCCAGCCGGTCCTCTTCAAGTCGGGGCGCGGCGGACGGCACCAATACCAGATGGCGATCGAGCTTCCCCACACGTTGCCTCCGGCAGCGCGATGGCGGATCATGAATTCATTCTGCCAGGAACTCCGTTCGCTGGGGTTGATGTATACGGCCGCGCATCACCGGGCAGGAGACCATGGCGACAGCCGCAACTGTCACTTCCACGTCATTTTCCATGACCGGCCGGCCGGGCTGATGCGCGTTGCCAAGGATGTCGCCGCCAGGACTTTCGAACGCCCGCAGGGACCGCCGGGTGTGGAGACCGTCCTCCTATGGGACTTCGACGTCGCCATACCTGGAGGCCACAAAAAGAATGCCCGGCGCCCGACCTATCCCTTTACCCAGCCTAAAGTCGATTTGGTCGGCCAGAGCTTTCGAAGGACCCAGAACGCCAATTCCGGCCGCGGCTTCTTCAAATGGCTCCGAGCGCAATACGCCAAGATCGTGAACGCGGCACTCGAAAAGTACGCCCAAGCCTATCACTACGACCCCCGGAAATATAAAGAGATGGGTGTGGATTGGGCCCCGACGAAGCATCTCGGTCCCAAGCTAGCGGCGCTGGAAGCGTTGGGGATTGCGACCCTGCAGGGCAGCCGAAATGCGATCCTGCGCTATCAGAATCTCGAGAATGACCTGGCCAAAGAATGTCGCCACCGGATCCAGGCTGCCACGAACGGGCGTAAGGAGGTGGAGCGGCGCCTTGCGGAACGGCCATCGCCCTTCGGCACTGACGCTCATTTTCGCATTCTCGCGCAGACGCGCGAACTTATGGAGCAGGAGCAGGCCCGCGCGCAATGGTCGCTCCAATTGCTCGAGCTGCGACGTGACGCCGTGCAGTCTCGCGCCCTTCACGCCGATGCCGCCCCTTATGGCGACGACGTCAAATGCTCCAGGCGCCAGGCCGCCGCTTTGAGGGAGCGAGCGAAACGGGCCGACGAATATTTGGGGCGGTTGTACGACGCGATGGAGGCGACCCAGGCAGACATCGATGAGGTCGCGGCCGAGTGTGTCAAACGCGCGAAGGGCCTAGAACAGATCAATGGAGAAATCGAAAGGCGGCTCTCCTCACAACATTTCATCACGCCATTCGTAGAGGTGGCGCCGCCAGTAGCCGGCGGAACGGAAATCCCTCTCCGCTCCAGTCGCAAGCCTGCCGACAACCCGATCGAAAGTCGCCGCCAGACGGTAGACAAAAAAGCGTCTGTTCCTTCAGCGGCGGTACCCCCGGCGGTCGATCGCGACAAGTCATCTTACCACCGCACCCCTGCCGTCGGCCCAACCGCGGTAAAATCGCTATCAAGCTCAGTGACTGCCCGATCGGAAGCGGTAGACCGGCCATCGATCGATCTTCCAGACCGCCACCTCTTGCACGAGCCCATCGTTCCTTTGGAGCGACGCCGGTTCATGGGCGCCGACGGCACGCTTGAAAAACGGACGGTAGAGGGGGCGCCGCCGGGCAAACCGACAATGACAGCGCACTCCCGAGGCGAAAGCTCGGCGCCGCCTCCGGACGAGGTGCCAGGTACGCCGCCGCAATTCGAGCCGGCCGTGACAGGGCAGGAGCAGGTCGCTCGCAGCGAACCCACTGCGGTGACCCCGTCACTTCATCAAGCGCCTGCGGCAGCCGGCGAGGACAAGCCGGTCCGGCCTCAGCCGGCGGTCCCACTTATGCCACCGCAAAGTGCGGCTGCAGGGGTTGATGAAGGGCGAGCGCTGCATGGCGGAGAGGCGGCATCGGTCGAACCGGTTGCGCAAGCCAGCGGCGCTGAGCCGAAAACCCAAACCGAGCGCGCGGTCTCCAAGACAGCGCCGGCCGACGCTTCGAACCAGGCCGCTCCTCCGCCCGAGAGGATCCCGAAGCGCACGACTTACGAGTCCTTGATCGACGAACTGATCAACTGGGAAGAACTATACCCCATCGCTTGCGACCCGGCGACAGGGCGATACGAGGTGCTCGACCTGCCGTCAGAATGGGCGCCTATTCTCCACTCCACGGCATATCGGCAGGAGACCCAGGCAAGGTTTCGCGAGATCGTAGAGAGCCGCCACGTCGTCTCTCTGATTGCCGAAGCGTGCAGGCTCGATCCTCCCCGGATCGAGATCATCGATGACATTGTCAGTTTCCCGGGCTTCGAACCGGCGGATCAGGCCCTGTATGAGAAGTATCGTGACTGGCCGAACGTACTTGAGGTTCTGGACGCTGCTCGAGCGGCGCACGGGCAATCACCGTCCGAGATCGGTCTTGACGTGGAACAGCTGGATGCCTGGGCGAAGGGCATGGGCTTCGAGATAGGTTGACCATGGAGCGGCAAGAGGGCGGGCCGGTCGCCGTGGGGTGTCGGCTCTCTTAGGCGTAGGGTCTGGCGCAGAGAAACGCCATCTTCAGCTTACAGGCCTTGCGCCGCTTTCCGTCGCGCTTCCTCGTTTTTCTCACGCATCGCGGCCTGTTCGGCCCGAAACACGCTCTGCGAACTGTAGTTGAGTGTCGTCTCGGCCCGGCCACCGCCGTCAGCGGGGCAAGCCTTGCGGGCTGAATCCGCAGTGAGGGCGGCGCCGAGCTCCGCAAGGGCACCAGCAGTGCCTCCGACCGGCGCGCGTATGCCCGCGGTAGCCGCCAGATTGTACTCGCGGAAGGACACGCGCACGCGGGTCACGTCATTCCAGAAGGCGAACTGTGTGGCGTAGGGCACGCCCTTCTCGTCGACGACAGTCTCCCGCCCGGATCCTCCGTATTTCTCCTTGAGCACCGGCATTACCATTTTCATCTGCGCCACTGTCGTGCTCGCGCACGCGTCAGCATGCAGGGTTACCTCGGCGAGGCGATCCTCGGAAAATGTCAGCTTGAGGCTAGCTTTAAGGTCGCCAACTCTTACACCCTCTTCGGAATATCGAATATTGACCTTCGGCTGCTTGCCGCGTCTTGGGCTAATCGTCGCCTCCGCCACGCCCGGGGCAGCTTTCAGCGCCGCCGCGGCTTCATCGGGCGACATCCCATATCGGAGGCCTTGCCACAAAACCGCTCCGTCACCGTCGGCCGTGGCTGCGCCCGCCTGCCCATACGCCGGGTCCAGCGGCGCCATCATAATCAGTGCGGCCGCGACTGGTCCGCGCATTTTCATAAGATAGTCCCCTACCGGGCCGAGTTAAACGAAAGAACGTACAAAATCAAGCCCTTAGACTTGACGCGTCTGCCGGCTCCAGCCATACGCGGCGATCAATGAGCCGCGCATCCAGTCGTGAAAAGCCCGTGACGCGGCCTCTCGGCATCAGCTATTTCATCGAGCCGAATATCCTGTCGGAGGCGCAGTGTCGGCAGGCTGGTATGTCACCCAGCCGAGCAGGGTGAGATAGGCCGAGACTCCTTCAGCCGCCTTCCATTGACCCTCGCAAATCGAGCCATAGTCGCACCTTATCTCGATGGGCGCGCCGTATTGCTCCGTCAGGAGCTTGGCGAGCCGCTTTCCTTTCGCAGGCCAATTGCGGACCTCGACCGCGGCGGCGACCTCTTTCGAAAACTTCACCTGAATGCCGTCGGCTTCAAGATAGCCGTAGTTGGTAATCGCCGGATAGCGCTCCCGAAGCTCGCGCATGTTCATTCCGACTTGGATTTTACCCCAAAGGGCGGCGCCTAGCCGAGGGCTGTTCTCAAGCGTCCATTCCCGGATGATCGCTCCGGTCGATTTGCGCGCAAGCGCGATACGCTTCACATGGGCGCCGACGTAACAGATCTCGCTGCTGTAGTTCGTGGGCCGGTCGATCGTTGCGGAGATGCCGCCGAAGTGGCAGGCGCCGGCCTTCCCGGATGGAAGCCGCGTGTAGGTGCCCTCGATTATGCCGACCGTGTCCAAAGCAACGGTCTTGGCCTCGGACGGCGCGAGCTGAAGGCGAACCCACCAGTCGGTGTCTTCAAGCAGAGCGCCGCCGATACTCGTCCGCATTGGGCTGAGCATCGGCTTCGGGCTCGAAACGACCGCGATCGCAGCACCGATATTCTTCAAGCTGGTGACTCGAGCAGTTGCTCCAAACGCATTCTGCCCCACGTAGCTGCCGAGGTTCCGAGTATTCTCGGTGACGATGAAAGCCGGAAGACTCTCTTTCGACCCCACGAACGTCGGCCAGACATTACGAGGCGAGACATTTAACGTGAGGGCCCCGTCCTTGTAGTCGTAGACCACTGCTCCCTGCCCTTCCGATCCGTCTTTGGCCGGCATAGTGAGCCGGAAGCTCTTCCCTTCGATCGCGTATGGGGGTGGGTCCGCAAACTTGTCCGTCGAGTGGGACGTGCTCCGCACAGCATCGATGGTGGAAGCCAACGCCTCGGGGTCGGTTAGGGTCTGGGCCTGCACTACGACCGAAAAACAAGTGAGGGCGGCACACGCGCCGAACGCCGTCCGCATCATCCCGTCACCACTGAGTGTTCGCTTTCGTGGGGCCGACGTTCCTCGACTATCAAAGCAACATAGTTCTCCAAGTCTCGGGGGTTGAACACGCGCCCCACGACCGTCCAGATGATGCGGTTGGATGCCTCATGACGGTCGAGCCCCTGAGGCACGCCTGGCTCGATGATCCAATCGCCAATGCTAGGAAGAACTCCGGCAAAGCTGGAGAGGTCGAAATCCTGCTCGCCATCCACGAGCCTACCGTCCGACTCGCGGTAGTAGATGCGGATGCTCAATTGGGCCATGATCGGGGTCTCCAAGGCAGCCAAGATTCTCGACGATAACCGCCGCCCCGCTTTGGGGCTAGGAGATGCGGTCGATGAGCTCGTGAGGATACTGGAGCAATCTCCCGCTCGGCGAAATCGGCGGGGGACGCGAAAGGTCGCCATTCAGGCCCCTTCGGCATCTGGCCGGCGATTACTGGAGTCGGCTGCTGTTTCGAATGAAGCGGGCCCCGGATCATGGATCGGCTTTCGCGTCCCGGTAACCAGGACAATCGCCACCCTCTGCTTCGGGCACGTCGGAGCGACACGATGGTCCGGTCGAACCCGAAGATGCGGGCGGCCCGCCCATTGGCAACGGGTTGCCAAGCTGACAATCAGGCGAGGTGAGAAAAGACCGCGCAGTGATTGCCCTGCTCGATGCCGTACGGGGGACGAATGGCAACGCGACGGCCGCCCTGGACCTCGTCGTCGGCGGCACGCCCATGACGCCGGCGCGTTTCACGATGCTGCGGGCCGTCGTGGGGCAACCGGCACCGCCGACCGTGCCGACGGTTGCCCGTGTTCTGGCGGTTTCACGGCAGGCCGTGCAGCGGCTTGCCGATGACCTCGCCCGGACCGGTATCGTAGAGCTCCGCCCGAACCCACATCATGCGAAGGCGCCGATCATTTTCATGACGCCGGAGGGCCAGCGCTTGTTCGGCAGGTGCGAAATCCGCTACAGGGAGTGGGCTTCATCGATCGCATTGGGGCTCAACCTGGAGGAGGTGGAGATCGCTAAGCGAGTCCTCCTTCACCTCCAAGCACTAATCGCCGAATCAGATCCCGAGGGTGGTGCTGGGGCTGGTTGACACGAAAGCCCCACTGGAGCCCGCTCCGCCGTCTAGCGCCCAGATCCGACAACATATTGTCACAGCGGCAACGGCGGCCGCCCTAGTCCTGACCTCTCTTGCTCTGTCGAACCGGTCTCCGCCGCAGCCCTCTGCAGCCGAGGCCAATCGATAAAGCTCAGATCGAGTTTCTCGATTTCCCGCGCAATTAGCTCGATTGAGGCGCCGAGCCCATAGCGGCCGCCGACGGTGGCGGGAGAATGGCCGGTAATGCGGTCATGGACGCGGGTCGAGATGGTCCATTCCGCTCGGTCCTTGAACTCGTGCCGGAGCGAGTGGAAGACGTAGCGCGGGTCGTCGGTCACCGTGCGGTCCACATAACGGTTCACCCGCCGGCTCAGCTCCTTCGTCCACTTGCCAGTGGCCGACTGTTTGAGGTCGAAAAGCCGATCCGCACCGGCTGCCCGCCGCGCTTCGACATATTTCTGAAAGCCAAGGTCGAGCAGGCGGGGATGAACGACGATGACGCGGGCCGACTCGTCGTTCTTGATGTTCTCGTCGGCGCCGGTGCCGGTCACGTAGATCACCACGATCGCTTTGCCGCCCTTGCCGCGCTGTTCCTCGATGTCGTCGAGCCGGATTTGGCCGATCTCTTCCAGCCGAGGCCCGGCGGTCGCCCCGAACAGGAAGCTCCAATAGAGCTCATCCTGATAGACCCAGTCACCGGGCCTCGTCCGCTGGATATCCGTTGGACCCTCGCAACCGGTGAAAAGCGGCGAGGCGAACAGCGTATCCATCATCGAAGGCCTCAGGGGCAGGCGCGGCGTCCTCTGACTGCGCCGTGTCTTGGAGTAGCCCGGGACGGAGATGCCGGCCGAGACGTTGTCCGTAATCCACCCCTCGTTCCGCAGGAGCGTCAGGACCGCCCCCAAAGCCCCCATATCCTTCTTGATCGCACCGGGTGAAAGCGTCCGAGCTGCGTCGCCGGCCTGTTCGAGCGCCTTCTCCACCGCGGCGCGGAAGCCGAGGCGCGACGTCTTCAGCTTCCCCATCTTCAGATTTGCCGGCATGCGGCTGATGAAGTCGCGATAATCCAGGAGAAGGTCGCGGGTGATTCGCTCGACGGGCAGGTCCCCGTTGAGAAGGATGAAACGGTCGATTGCCCGCTTTGCCTCCAACTCGCTCTGCGGCCGCGGCGCCCGGAGCTTCACCCAATGGGCGTAGCCTTCCGAGAGTGACCGTGAGCCTTTCCCGCCGGAACGCCCGCCCGGTTTCCGGTCCGGAGGCACGGCGGCTGGTAGCGGCGCTGCGGGTGAAACAGGCGGGGCCGCGAGTGAGGCGAGGATCGCGTCGCGGTTGGGGCGGGTGTGCTCGACCAGCCGGCGCAGCAAGTTCTCGGCTACCGCATCGAACAGCGGCGAGCCGGGTGGCATTTTGATGCCGGCGTGATCCTCGATGAGCAGGATCTCGATTCGGAGCACCTCCCATTTTCCGGCTTTGAGGAGGTAGGCGAGGACTTCTGAGAAGCCGGCTCCCTGCGTGTCGGGATGCCGGTGAAGCACATCGATGCGGGCCAGGAGCGCGTCGCGGTCCTCATCAGGGATGATTGCGGCGATGTCTCCGAAGTCGGCACCGCGCCAGGCGTTCCGCCCCGGCATGAAGGCGAAGGCACGATCCGCCCGCCGCGACCGAAATTCGTCCCGGCCCCACGCGATGAACAGTCGCATGGCGATGGCAGTCTGGAGCCCGAAGATCACGTTTCCGAGCACGCCATTGCGCCGGGCCATGTCCTCGAGGAAGGCGTCGACGATGACCGGGGCGTTGGCGATCGCCTCCTGATCAATCTCGGCCTCGAGCTGCTTGAAATAGGATCGCCACCTGGCCTGCTCCGCCGCCTGCCGGATTTTGGCCTCGCCTGCGTCGGACGTTTCCAGGGAGAACTTAATCTCGCGCTTGCCGACCTTCGCCCGTAGCCGTTCGGGCACCGCCATGCGGAACCACAGATTCTTCGACAGCTTATGGGTAGTCGGACCCGGCAATCGCAACCTCATTTTGTACCAGCCCTTTGTACCAGCGGGCGGCTATGAAGCTACTGATTTCGGCCAACTTTCAGAAAAGCCTTGGCTTTTCAGCGCCTTGGTGACCCCAACGGGAATCGAACCCGTGTTTTCGCCGTGAAAGGGCGACGTCCTGGACCGCTAGACGATGGGGCCGTCGGCGGAAGCGCGGCACTTAAGTGGCGCGGCGCGCCGCGTCAATCGCACCAGGCGGCGTCTTCGAGGTGGAGCTCCGCGCCGACGCGGCCTTCCCATTCGTCCTTTTTGACCCGGCCGGCCACCCACAGCTTCCGGTGCGGCGGCGCCGCCAGCATGGCTTCGCCCAATGGGCTTGCCGCCATCCGGAAGGCGATCGCCTTGATCCGGCGGCCGTCGTCGCCGGCGACGACCAGCCGCAAATGGCCGTTGCCGACCACGTCCGCCTTGATCACCCGGACCGGCCCGGCGGCCACCCTCGGCGCCGGCCAGCCTGCGCCATAGGGCCCGCCCGCCTCCAAGGCGTCGCACAGATCGGGGCAGACTCCGCCCGGCGCAAGCACCGCGTCGAGCAGAAGCGCTCGGTCGTCCCGGCTCCTCGCGACGTCGGCGGCAAGCCGTTCGTCGAGGAAGTCGCCCAGCGCCTCGATCTTGCCGCGCTCGACGGTGAGGCCCGCCGCCATCGCATGGCCGCCGCCGGCGACGAGCAGCCCCAGATCCTTCGCCGCCATCACCGCCGCGCCGAGATCGACCCCGCCGATCGAGCGGCCCGAGCCCTTGCCCAGCCCGTCTTCGCCCAGAGCCACCACGATCGCCGGCCGGCCGAACCTCTCCTTGAGCCGCCCGGCCACGATTCCGATCACGCCCGGGTGCCAGCTCTCCCCGGTCGCGACGATGACCGAGCGGTTGCCCTGGGCCCCGCACAGGCTCTCCGCCGCCTCGCAGACGATCGCTTCGATCGCCCGCCGCTCTTCGTTCAACCGGTCGAGCTCGGCCGCGATCGCTTCGGCTTCGGCGGGATCGTCGGTGGTGAGCAGCCTGACGCCTAGGTCCGACTTGCCGACCCGGCCTCCGGCGTTGATCCTCGGCCCGAGCGCCCAGCCCAGATCGGTGCAGCTCGGCGCCCGGGTCAGCCGGGCGGCGTCGATCAGGGCGGACAGGCCGACATTGCGCCTCTGCGCCATCACCTTGAGGCCCTGGGTCACGAACGCGCGGTTGAGGCCTCGAAGCTGGGCGACGTCCGCGACCGTGCCGAGCGCGACCAGGTCGAGCAGCTCGATCAGCCTGGGCTCCTCGCGCCGCTCGAAATAGCCCCGGCCGCGAAGCACCCTCAGCGTCGCGGCGCCGAGCAGGAAGCAGACTCCGACCGCGGCGAGATGGCCGTGCGCCGCCGCCTGCGATCCCTCGTCGAGCCGGTTCGGATTGACCAGGGCCAGGGCCGGCGGAAGCGCGCTCGAGCATTTGTGATGGTCGACGACGATGACGTCGACCCCGGCCTCGCGCGCCATCGCC